>Ga0307373_10014886_pt1 | contig 10646 bp, 6 predicted proteins | sample OX2MG_FD_202534 | JGI IMG/M metagenome (GOLD analysis project Ga0307373, IMG submission 202534) | Soil microbial communities from Risofladan, Vaasa, Finland - OX-2 | ecosystem: Environmental > Terrestrial > Soil > Coastal area > Acid sulfate soil | place: Finland: Risofladan, Vaasa | collected...
CTGCTTTTCCGGGTCCACCAGCCGCGCGATTTGTCTCAGCTCCGGCTCCCCGGCAAAGTAGTGCGTCGCAGCAAGCAGGCGCAGAGTGACCTTTGGCGGAAAGGCGGACGCGGCCGCAGCCTTGATTGCGCTGAACACGATGGCTTTCATCCTCGAGCGGCTGGAGGCGGTGAAGCCGGCTCTGCCGGTTGTGGCTCTATCCATTGGCCGCCCACCTTGTCCCCGGCTGCAAGCCTGAGGAGCGTTTCCCCTGGCGCGCCGGGTTATCGCAAACGGCAGCCGATGAACCACGCCCGTAGCGTTCCGCGCGCTCGTTCAAAATATGCAGCCAGCCGCACGCCATCCCCACCCAGGGCGCAGTCGCAAAGTACACGACCACCGGGCTTGCGACCATCTCGACGGTAAAGAACGCCACCAGGAGCGCCAGGGACAACTGGGCCCCTGCGGGAACATTCCTGATAGCCCTAATCAGCAGGCCTCCGATCAGCCAAATGAAGACGCCCAGGCCCAGGACCCCCACCTTGATGATCACGTAGGCCCAACCCAAATCCACCGTCTCCTGCGTAAACCACATCTTGGAGTAGGGATCATACCAGGTGAGGGTGCTGCCGAGGCCGGTGCCTAACAATGAGGGTCCGCCGGAAAAGGCAAGCATCTGCTCCGCTTCCACCGCACGAAGGTAAACGCTGTAGTTCGTCTGGACGTTCATGGGAATGAGTTTGGAAATCACCGGCTGCTTCTCGACCGCCCGGCCCACGTAGTTCAGGAGCGGAGTGGCCAGCAGCAGCGTGAAGATCGTGAAGGCGCCTGCCAGCCACAAAAACCGTCTTCTCCGCGAGGGGGAGCGCAAGCCGTACAAGAGCAGCGCGCAGATGGCGAAGCCCGCCAGACTCCTCTTAAAAGTGTTGACCAGAGGAACCATCAACAGGGCCGTGGACATCACGATCGCCTTCGTTTTGACATCCTTCGACCGGCTCAGCAGTTGCGGAAGCAACAGACAGGCCACGCTGGCCGAGAGGTCATTCAGAACGGTATCTCGTACCACCCCCTTGGCCGGGACATACACCAGGACATAAAGCAGGCAGGCCACGACCGCCGGGATGGCAACGAACCTCACCACCCGCCGCATGTCCCGAATGCCGGGGGTCAACTTCAAGGCAAGCCAGAAATATCCTGCGAAAAGCAAGCAGCCAAAGAATTGCTTGCCGACATTGGCCACGGGGTAACCACGAGCCAGCCCCAGCGCCGCCCCAGCCACCGAGACCCCAAACAAAACGTAGAGCGCCAGAGGAGGTTGCACAGCGTCGCGGGTTCGCGACAAGAGCGACCCGCGCCCGCGCGCCACCGCCAGCGACGTCGCCACAAAGGCGGTGCACACCGCCACCGCCCAGTACGCCAACTGCGGCGAATATCCCCAGCCGGCAATGAACCCCTCCGGCGTGGCCAGCAAGGACGCGGCCATCACCAGCACGGGAGCAAACCAGAGTCCCGCTTCAGGATGGATGACGAGATAGGGGAACCACACGAGCGCCAGGGCCACGGTCGCGTAAGAGCCGTTCGGGGCAATCAGGCACGCCGCCGCGCTCAATAAAACGGTGCCCAGCGGGAAGCCCGAAGGCCTCGAGCGTACCTCGTCAGATCCGATTGCCAGAGCGCTTGCCTGGGTTCCCATGGTTGGCGTTTAGATTCCTTTCAGATCCCCGGAAAAATACTGGCCGCCCGTCCGTCTTCCATCCGTTCTGGAACTTGCAGCGTCCGAGCGGTCAATGCCGCGACGGTGTACCGGCCGCTGGAAAATTGAAAGAACCGCAGTAACAACAGCGGCGAGAGATCGACGTCCACCACCCTGACACCCCTATCCGGCGACCGGGCGCCAGTTGGTAGCCACGGCATGCCTTGGATGCCGTGGGTTCGTAGGTCCTGGCCTGCAAAAGCCCGCTTGTCCCTTATTGAGAGGCTCACTTCCCACACCCTTACATTGCTACCCAGCCGCCAGACGCCAGACGGGCCCTTTCCAGCCGAGTACCACCAGATAGGTGAGGCCGAGCGCCACCACCGCCTCCCCAAACCCCAGGTGCAAGGCCGCCCCCAGGGCGACCGGGACAAGTCCTGCAAAGACGGGCAAAACCAGCATCCTGAAATGTTCGACACGCACCAGGCGGCGGGTCTCGACGGCAAAAATCATCAGCGAAAGCCCCTGGCTGGCAAGCGCCGCGATCGCTGCCCCGACTCCCCCCCAGCGCAGGGCCAGGATCGGGCAGAGGACCAGGATGACGGCGGCGGAAGCGGCAAGCGTCCGGCGATACACGCGGTCGCGCCGGTGAGACACCAGGGCGCCCACTCCGTAAAGATTGCTGGCAATGTTCAAGAGAAGAAAGATTTGAAAGATGCGGAAAATAGGCACGGCGGCCAGGTATTCCTTGTGCTTGAAGATTGCCAGGAGAATTTGCGGCGCGTAGAACATCGCCCAGATGGACCCGGGAACGAAGAGCAGCGCCATGTCCCGGTAACATCGCCGGAAATATTGGCGGAACTCCCCCGGCGACCCCGCCGCGGACACGCTGAGATGCGAGAAGGCGCCCAGCACGTAGAAGCTGCTGAGCGTGGCCAAGGCCAGGGCGGCGCGATTCCCCGCGGCATAAATTCCCGCGGCATGCGGGCCGCCGATCAGCCTGACGACAATCGTGTCGCTCCATACGAGCACCGCGATGAACATGGTGGCGACGCCCAGCGCGCTTCCTGAACGCAAGACGCCCCAGGCCGAGTAAGTGGGGCTCGGTACGCTCTCCGCGGCAGCGCGGATCCGGCTGAGCCGGCGGAGCCACATCCACCCGGCCGCCGCCGCCACCCCCGCGCCCGCCGCGTAAGCAAAGGAGACGGCTGCAATGGAAGCGTGGGCACGGACCGCCGTGATCGTAAGAACCAGCCAGAGCATCTGCCATAGAACGTTCAGCGCCGCCCAGCCCTGCAGTTTCCCCAATCCCTGGAAAGCCCAGTCGTAGAGAAAGGCCAGCGCCACGTCGCTCAGCCCAAAGCCCAGCACCAGAAGCAGTTCTTCAGCGCTCACGGAAGGAACAAAAAACAACACCGCGAGAGCGATGCCGGTCACTGCAACAGCCAGTAGCAGGCGAGCCTCACTGACGGAGCGAGCCAGGCGCGGATTCACTCGGCCGGACTGCGCCACCTCCCGGGCGGCGAAAACCGGCAGGCCAAACTGGGAAACCACATAGATGAACGCGTTCACCGAGGCGGCGAAGGAAAACGACCCAAAGTCTGTGGCGCCGTAAGAGCGGGCCACATCGACAATCACCAGGAACTTCAACGCCTGGGAAGCCAGCCCGCCGGCGAGTGCGACCCGGGAATTCCGGCCGAGAGATGCCAACCCCCCGGACCGGACTGGAGCGCTCTCGTCGAACTGAGGGAGCAACTCCGAATTTACCGGACAGGATTCTGGCACGAGCTTGCCTTTTCCTCATTGGTCATCGAGTGATCGCCGCGACAATGCGCGGAAGCGATGGTTCCGAGACGCGACGGCTGCGGCAACCGAGCCCCAACTGTTATGGGTGCGCCGCGGCGCGTACCGTAAGAGCCTCGATAGCTAGTCTATATTTTGGCCTTTTCGGGCCAACCTGGGACGCATGGGATTTTCCCGGCCCCAACCCGTTAAATTTGTAAGTTGTTGTTTCCAGGCAACTTACTATAGCTTCGATGCCCGTAAAATCGTGCGCTTGGGGCTTTTCTGCTTCTTTTTGGCACAGCGGGTAAAAATTACTCGCCCCTTGCGGCCCCTCTCCCGGCTAGGCGAGGGGCGCTTAACTTGTCAGCCCTTTGCCGTTCCCGCCGGCGCGGACCGCGGCGATTTGCTCGAGCGCCTTTTCGGCGTCCTGATTGAACTGCCGGACGGTCTCGCGGGTGTACTTGTGATCCACCATTTTGGGCAGGAACTGCGGCGGGATGGTGATGATATGGGCGCCGGCGAGCGCGGCATTCTGGATGTCCATGACGGCGCGGATGCTGCCCACGATGATTTCCGCCGGATAGCTCCAGTCGTCGAGCCAGCGGCGCACGTTGTGAATGACGACAGCGGGATCGCTGCCTTCGTCCGCCACGCGCCCGGCAAAAATGCTGACATATGCCGCCCCGGCCTTCGCGGCGAGCACCGCCTGATTGAACGAGAGGATGGCGGTAGTATTCACGCGAATGCCTTCGCCCGAGAGCGTCGAGATCACGCCCAGGCTCGATTCCCCGTACTCATTCACGATCGGGATTTTCACGGCTACGTTGGCCGCCCAGGCGGCGAAAGTGCGGCCCTGCCGAACCATTTCGGCATGGTCGTTCGTCGTGACTTCGACGCTCACCGGCCGCTCGCCCAGCAGGGCGCAAAGGCGCCGCGCGCCTTCTTCCAGGTCATAGACGCCGTCCTTGAACATGATGCTGGGATTTGTCGTGACTCCATCCACCACGCCCTGCCCCAGCCATTTCTCGATTTCCCCGAAGTTTGCCGAATCCACAAAGATTTTCACGATGTTCCTCCGTCACAACCCGAGTCCCCGGTCTTTTCAAAACTCAACGCAGCTCCATTCGCAGTTGTTGATCTCAGGAATGAAGGTCGCACCATCTCACCCCATATGAATGACGATACTGCCGGCAGAGCGCTTTCTGGTTCCCCCACGAGTTACCCGGCCGGATCGAGCCAGGCGGCGTCGATGCTCACCAGCACCGACCGCTGAATCAGATCGACCGACAACACAACGCGCGCCTCGCCCTTCTTTCGGAGCAAAATACCTTCCCGGCCTGCCAGCGCCCCGCCGGTAATTCGCACCCGGCGGCCCGCGGTCAAGTAAGGGTGCGGCACGGCCTTCACTCCCGCCGAAAGCGAGAGCGCCCGGCGCAGGCTTTCAACTTCATCGTCGCCGAGCGGGGCCGGGGCTCCGTCAAAGGCGACCATGCGCACCACTCCGGGCACTTTCAAAACCTGCAAGCGGTCCCGCAGAGCGATATGAACGAAGGCGTAGCCCGGGAAGAGCGGGAGTTCAACGCGGTGGTCGCCATTCTTCCAGCGGCGAATCGTTTCATACAGCGGAAGGAACGTTTCGATCCGCTTGCGCTGGAGCAGATCCCCGACGGATTTTTCGTGTCGCGACCGCGTGCAGAGCGCGTACCAACGCGGCTCGAAGCCCTTGCCCAGCATTGTCACGCCTGCTGCCGGCCGACTTTCGCCCATCCCTTGCCGCCTGTCGCTCGCCACCGTCATCGCATAGCTCCGCCCTGTCACTTCGCCGGGCCTTTGTGACCAAACCCACTTGCTTTCCATGAGCTGCATTGAAATCGAGCTTACCTTTTGTCGCGCGCTGCTTCTTCCCCGTTTGGTTCCCTCGTTCCATCGTCGCCAGGCGCACCGAACTTTACTTTCAGCCAGCCTGCTGGCCTACCGAGCCACGAGCCGTTGTTCAGGCTCCGCTGCCAGCCGGCACGAAGGTTCGTCCAAACTTCGATCGCCACGGCCTTGCGGGGATCGCTAGGCTCGGCCGCTTCCCAGGCTGCGCCCGCCAGAATCCACGCCACGCCGCCCACAAGGGCCAGCATCGCGCCGAGACTCATGATCAGCAGGCGCGGCGGAAAGGATTTCTTCTGTGGCGCCTCGGGCGGATCGAGCACTTTCACAGTGGGAATCTCTTTGGCCTCTTGCACCTTCGCCAGTTCATCTTCCTTCGTCAGGGTCTCGAATACCGCCTCCTGCACTTTCGTTCGCCGCAAGAGGTCCGCGTAGGTCACGCCCAGCACGGGCAACTCCCGCAGGGAGGGGTAGATTCGTTCGGCCGCGCTCTTCTCGTTCGCGCCCTTGCCAGCGAGCTTCTCAAGAGAGCCGCGCAGACCATTCACCTTTGCCTCGAGCGACCGGACGCGCACGTTGCTATCGGTGTAAATCTGGCGAAAAGCCTCGAGTTCGGCTTCGGCGGCAATCACCTCGCCTTGCAGCGTGGCCGCCGCCGTCACCATCGCTTTGCCCTGGGCCGGAATGTCGATGGCGCCCTTCTGGCTGGCAAACTGGCTGAACTGTTTTTCGGCATCCTCAAGGTTCGCCTTCACCTCTTCCAGCCGCTGATCGAGGAAAACCCGTTCGCGATGTGCTGCCGATGTGCTCAAGTGGGTAACCACCCAGTTCAATTCGTTCACGTATTCCTGGGCCATCGCAGCCGCGCGGCGCGGGTCGTGATCGGTGACCGAAATGGTGATGATGCCGCTCTTTTGTTCTTCGGCGATTTCGGTGTGCTCCGTGAGCTTCTTGCGTGTGTCTTCAACATAGCGCGTCCCGTACACCCGCTGCAGGTTGAATTTGCGAATCACGTCGTCCCGCACCGTGTCACTTCTCAAAATCCCAACGAACATGGCTCCGGTCGTCTTGATCCCCAGGGCGTTTCCTGCCAGGCCTGCCATCCCTCCGCTAAAGCGGCTCGACAGGGCTGCCAGCGCGCTCGCTCCGGTCCCCATGGTCTGGTCAGGCGGCATCAGCCCGGCCGTGGACTTGTACCGCGCAGGGATCAGGAACGCCACCGCAGACGCCACGATCAGGCCCCAGACGGTTGCCCGGATCAGGAAGCGCCGGTTGTTCCAGAGCAGCCGCACTCGCTCCGCCATGCGCGCATGCGCCTCACGCAGCGATTCTTCCCCAAGGGGCTCGAACACCAGCCCCTCGGGCGCGTAAAGCTCGTCGCGGGCCACCGATGTTTTGACCGGAAGATCGCTCAATCACTGCTCCCTTCCAAAGGGCTTGTTGTCACCGCTTGCGTCCGCTTCAATGCCACCGCCAGCGCGGCCAGTAGGTGAACTGCACCGAAGTGGTGAAATTTGAGGTTGGCCCCGGGCCAAGAACCGGGAAGTTCCATTTCTCGTACTGCAAAGATGCCGAGGCGCTCAAGTCCGCTCCCAGCCAGAACCCCGCTTCCACGCCGCCATCATTGAGGTTTCCACCGTTGGGCACGAACTGCTGGCTAACTTCCTGATGCCGGTATCGGAACCTGATGTAGCTGCGCGGGCTCTGCCAGTAGGTCAGCCATGCCTGCTCCCCCTGGCCGTCGCGCCCGATCCAGCTTCCAAGGAGGTTGCCATCGTTCGTGTATCCGTTCCGGTAGCGGCTGTTGTAATAGTAAAAGCCGCAGCAGAGATTCCCGCCAATCGGGTTGTCGGTATAAACACCTTCCAACCGCAAGTCGAATTTGGGCAGTTTCGGCAGATGCGGAAAGTAGAGTCCGGCGCTATTCGCCGACCGGTCAAAGTACCCGAGCGGCGAGATCTGATCGTCGGTGTACGAATCGGTATAGAACGTTACCCAGTTCCGCAAGCCGGGCAGCCGGTAAGTCAGGTCGAAGCCCGACCGGCGGTCGCCGGGGTCAACCTGGGGACAGAGCGCGCTGGTCGTGACGCAACCCGGCGGCCCGTTGCCGCGCGAGATCAGGCTGCGCAAAAACGTGCTGGCGGTGAACGGCACGCCGGCGCCGGCAAACAGCGCCGTGCTCGATACCCCGAATTCCAGATTCGGGGTCGGCTTGAAGCTGATCTTCTCCCCGTGGATCATCGGCTGGTCGGAGAGCGGTGTGCCCCATTGCCCCAGCAGTCCGGTCGGCTCCCCAAATACAAACTGCTGGCCGCTGAGCTGCCCCACGAAAAATTCCGTGCGGATGGGGCCCATCAGCCCGAATATGCTGGGCAGCTTGAAAGGGGTAACGCGGCTGATGCGCAGCATGGTGAGGGGCTCGGCGTTGTCGCTGAGCATCATCGAGCCGCCCTCACCCGGCCCCCACCAGAGGCTCTGCTTTCCAAACGACACCTGCCAGTTCTCGAAGTTCATCGCCACGTAGGCGTTGAGAACCCGAAAACGGTCGACGGAGAGAGAGAGATCGGATGGCGGCAGCGGCAAGCCGTCGATGGCTGCAATGAACTGCCGCGTGGCCAAGGGAAGTTCCGGCCCGGAAGGCGCGTGCTGGTACTCACCCTGGAGATAAGCCGTGAACGGCCCGGAAGATCCCCAGCCGGAGATTCCAGTCACATTGTTGAGACCCTCGGCATAGGGGCGGCCGGAATCATTGACGATGGTCTGGCCGAAGTGGTAGCCGTCCGTGAGCGGCTGGCCCGCAATCCCCGTGAACCGCGTGTAGAGGGACTCGAGTTCCAGGCTCTGGTTGCGCCCTCCGCCCAGCAGGGCGAGGTCGCGGGCGAATTCGTTTTGCAAGCTCCGGATCAGGCGGCTGGCCAGGGGCTGATCCGTTTCCCGGGCTCGCATCTGGTCGTCTGCCTCATCCACCAGGCGCGCGCATTCGAGCCGTGTCCAGGGCCGCAGACCTAGAAACCCAGTGTCGATATAGCCCAGGGCCGCCAGGCGCTCGAAGGCGGGATAAACCCAACTGTCCAGCGGCACGTAGGGGGAGCCCATGTTCCCAGGCTGCCGGTTCCGCTCCTCATCGCGATCGTGCGCGGGCATTGGCCAACCGTCGCCCCAGAGTTCAGGGTTATGATGGGCATGGTAAACCTGCTGCGCGATCAGCCATCCAAGCACGCTGCCCACCAGAACGTCGGCAGGAAAATGCTCTTTGCCCGAGACCCGGGAAGCTCCGACGGCGGAGGCTAGTCCGTAAGCGAAAAGCTTGGTCAGCGGTCCGGGATATTCGTGCGCGATAATGCCCGCCGTGGACCATGCCGCGGCCGCGTGCTCCGATGGGAAAGAATTGCCACCCTGTCTGAAGCGGCCTTCGCCGCTATCGGCGTACGGGCGTTCCCGGCCTGCGGCGGTCTTGACGGCCGTCGCCGCCAGATAGCTGTCGATTACCGCCTCCCCGCTCAACAGGCCCGTTTCGCGCATGTGCTGGTTGTGCCGCAGCGTGCCCCAAAGATAGAGTCCTCCGGCCGTGCCGATCAGTGAGGCCGCCCCCAGGTTGGAAAACCTCCGGCTCTGATCGATGCGGGTGGGGGAGTTCGAAAGGCTACGGCTGGTGGCGCTGTCGGTGGCCAGCATGGCCGCCGCCAATCCTGCCAGGGGCGCCAGCCACTCCGCATCACGCAGCCGCACATGGCGCGGGCTTGTCCAGATCGCCTTCTGGTCGCCGGCCAGGTTTTTTAGCAGGGGAAGCCCGAGGGAATTACGGTCAGCGCTGGCATCCTGTTCGGGCTGATCCTTCTTTTTTTTGTGATGCCCCCACCAGTCCGGCTCCGGCTGATGCCTGGCCGGAGCAACGGCGTGGACCGCCAGATCCTGCTGTGGCTCGCTCTGAGCAATGCCGGACGTCGAAATGAAAGCGATCATACCCATAAGGACCAGTGATTTCAACAACGCCACTCCCCAAATCCTCTTTAACGAGTTGCCACCGCAGCCGCGATAGCCGCCGAAGAGGCCACCTGGCTGATCTGGATCAAATTCTTCCAAAGCGTGGAGCCGCCGATGGGCTTTTCAGGAACGACCACGGTGTCCCCCGGTCCCACCCGCGCCGAAAGCACGTCGCCATGCCACCAGCGGTCTTCACCGCCGCTCACCACTGAACCATCGGCCCGCACGATGAAGATGGCCTTCTTGTTCCCCAGGCTGGTCACACCGCCTGCCCGGCTGAGATACCACCGAGCGGTTTTGCCGCCCGCGATAGTGATGGCATTCGAGTTATAGACCTGTCCCGTGACAATCACGAAGCCAGGACGTTTGGGAACAAAGAGGGTATCGCCCGACCTCACCTGGATATCATCTGTGGAGTTGGTAAACGACTTCAGGTTTTTGCTCAAATGAACAACCAGACGGCCCGTGACCGGGGCGTTCCGCAAAGCTTCTAGAACCTGCCTGTGCTGCTGCACCGCAGCGCTCTGCAACGCTGCCTGATCCGCGGCGCTTTCGTTGACTGAGACTCTTATGTTCGTGGCATTCTGCTGGACTTCCTGGATCAGCTCATCCCTGCTCTTTTCTTGCAGGTTCCTGACCTCAACCCGATTGAGGATTGCGGCCTGAGGATACGCGGAGGGCAGAAATCCGCCGGCGCGAGCGAGCACCGAACTCAGCCGCTCGCCGGGAGCGATCCCGTACGTGCCAGGATGCTTGACCTCCCCCCGAACAGCAATGGAGGCCCCGACATCATTCCAACCGGGTATTCCCTTCACCGTCAGCACATCGCCGTCGTGAAGCAGGAGGTTTTGTTTGCCCTGGCCGTCGAGCGCCTCCCCCAGATTCAGCTCCCGATGCTCTCCCATTTTGGGATCAGGACCCAGGAGGTTGTAGCTGGTAAGGTCGGCCGTGCGGGTATCGGCGCTGCGTTTCAGCCCTCCCGCCATGCCAACCAGGTCGCTGACGCGCAGGTTTGCGATCAAGGGGAACCGCCCCGGGCGCACCACTTCTCCTTCCACGTAGATGCTGGGAGGATCAGCCTTTATGAGATTAGGCTGCACCAGAAGGCGGTCGCGGGAGCGTAACAGCACGTTTTCAAGTGGGTCGCCAGAGAGGGCTTTCCCCAGGTTGAGGCTCATGATCTCGAGTTTCCCTTCCGGCAGGCTGCGGACCAGTTGGGCTGAATTGAGAAAGGCGTCCGGCGTCACGCCTCCGGCCTGGTAGATCGCGTCTCGGACGCGCGCCACGCCTGAAGTGCGGTAGGTGCCCGGATACCGCACTTCCCCGT
>Ga0307373_10014887_pt1 | contig 10645 bp, 10 predicted proteins | sample OX2MG_FD_202534 | JGI IMG/M metagenome (GOLD analysis project Ga0307373, IMG submission 202534) | Soil microbial communities from Risofladan, Vaasa, Finland - OX-2 | ecosystem: Environmental > Terrestrial > Soil > Coastal area > Acid sulfate soil | place: Finland: Risofladan, Vaasa | collected...
ACATTACATGACCGGGACATCAATGCTGCAAGGAATATAAAGAAAATGGGATTATCAGGGTCAGGTAGATCCGAAGTGCCCGTGGAGCAGCGGCGGTTACGCCGGGCGAAGAAGCGGGAAAATATACTTGTCCCAATAAGTATATAGTTACCTACTTTTATTTCCATCTACCTTGGTGGAATGCAGGATTCAGTCGATCCAGACCGGTCTTTTTTCCGGTTTGGCGAGATATTCCAGCACTGCCTGCCAATCCGGGAACCGGTCGGTCCCGAAATGAATATGCTCCCCGCTGAAACGGTCCACGCCATTGCGGATACGGTCGTCAATAAGGGCCCTGCCGGTGAATAGTCCCTTGTTATGGGAAAGGATTAATTTTTTATATGCAGCTTCGCCGAGATGCTGTTCCACCCAGATCCTTTTTTCTGTCCAGGAATGCACTCCGGCCCAGTCAGGGGTGGATAGAATATATACCTCATATTGGCGGGATAACTTCCGATAGGCCTCCACGGCGCCCACAATGGGTTCCAGGGAGGTGAAAAAACCCGGTTTACGACTAAGCAATGCGGTGATTTCCTGCTGGCGATCCGCAGGATAGCAATCAAAATCAGGGTAAGATGACCGGACGCCCCCGGCGAAATCAACCAGGACCCCGTCCATATCGATGAATAGCAGTTCCTTTTCTGACATCGGCAGTCTGTTTTATCGGGATGTTTAAAGGATGAGCTCCATTGCGCTGAAGCGGGAGATGCCCGGCAATGACGGTTTCCTGCAGAATGATGCAAAAAGACAGACTATCCTCCTTTACCTGGCGATATTCACGGCGCGTTTTTCCCGGATCACGGTTACCTTGATCTGGCCCGGATATTGCATTTCCGTCTGAATCTTCTGGGCAATCTCAAAGGAAAGTTTATCGGCGTCACCATCCGTTACTTTTTCACTCTCCACGATCACGCGTAATTCGCGTCCTGCCTGAATAGCATAGGCCTTTTCCACTCCGGCATACCCAATAGCCAGGGTTTCCAGTTCCTTGATCCGCTTCAGGTAGCTCTGCATGATCTCCCGCCGGGCGCCTGGCCTGGCCCCGCTGATGGCATCACAGGCTTGAACTATGGGGGAGATCACAAAGGTCATTTCCATTTCATCATGATGGGCACCGATGGCATTGATGATCGAAGGATGCTCTCCGTATTTTTCTGCCAGCCGGGCTCCCAGCAGGGCATGAGACAGTTCAGTCTCTTCATCCGGCACTTTGCCGATATCATGCAGCAAACCTGCTCTTTTAGCAAGTTTGGGATTGATGCCCAGCTCGGCTGCCATGACCCCGCAGAGGTTGGCTGTTTCCTTGGAATGCATCAGCAGGTTCTGGCCATAAGAGGACCGGAAACGCATCTTACCGACCATGCGCACCAGTTCCGGATGAAGCCCGTGTATTCCCAGTTCGATCACCGTACGCTCACCGATTTCCACTACCTGGTCCTCCAGCTGCTTCTTGGTTTTTTCCACCACTTCCTCGATGCGGGCAGGATGTATGCGGCCATCCTGTACCAGCCGCTGAAGGGAAAGCCGGGCTATTTCCCTTCTCAGGGGATCGAATGAGGAAAGCACTATGGCTTCAGGGGTATCATCTACGATCAGATCCACCCCAGTGGCTGCCTCTATTGCCCGGATATTGCGGCCTTCCCTGCCGATGATCTGGCCCTTGATCTCGTCACTTTCCAGATTGAACACCGTAATGGCATTTTCAATGGTCTGCTCAGCAGCAGTGCGCTGTATGGTCTGAATGATTATTTTTTTTGCTTCCTTATTGGCTTTAAGCCGGGCTTCCTCAATAATTTCCTGTATATGGCCCAGCGCCTGACTGCGGGCTTCTTCCTTCAGGGTCTCCACCAGTTGGGATTTGGCTTCCTCGGCGGATAGACCGGCTACTTTTTCCAGCCGGCGGATATGCTCTTCCTGGTGTTTTTCCAGTTCGGTCCGCTTGATATTCACCACTTCGGTTTGCCGGGTGAGGTTTTCCCGGATGACCTCATTTTCCTGGATCTGTCGTTGTACATTTTCATTTTTCTGGTTAATGCCCAGCTCCTTTTGTTTAATCCGGTTTTCTGCATCCGCCAGCTTTTGGTTACGCTGCAAGGCCTCCTTTTCATGATCGCTCTTCATCTGGAGGTATTTTTCCTTGGCTTCGAGCAGCTTTTTTTCCCGGAGTGTTTCTGCCGCAATCTGTGCATCGGCCAATATCCTGGTTGCCTGTTTTTCCGCTTCCTCTATTTTCGTCCGGGTGTTTTTGGCAAAAAGCAATTTACCCAGCAGGATACCCAGGATCAATGCAAGGACTGCCGCGACGATCGTTAACCCATTTATAGTTCCCATTAATTTTATATTTAATATGAATGATTCCTTCCATGAAACTTCCTGTATTTCAAAAAGTAAGATGGAATTTGGCCTGCAAAGATACAAAAATAACCGGGTAAAGGGGTTTGCCCGCCGGGATAAGGGGCATTAAGCCAACGCTTTATCCAGGAATGCCTCCAGGCTGCTCAGCCCTTCAGTCAACGTACCCGTTTCCCGGGAATCGGGACCTTCTGTCCGGGTGGCATAGGTAATCAGGCACATCGCGATATAATCCTGTATATCCTTTCCTGCATAAGCCGTCTTAAATTCCAGGATCTGCTGGTTGACCAGCTTTATGGACCCCCGCACCTGCTCTTCCTCATCGGGCCTGACCTTGAGCCGGTAACTGCGATCCGCCAAAATGACATTGATGGGGATCAGGTTCTCTTCTTCCATGATAACAGCGTTTGATTAAATAATGGATCACTTCAGGTATTCAGTTCGGCAATGCAACGATCAATTTCGCGGATATATTCCGTGATAAGGTTCTGCAGGTCCCGGCGCTCCTCCTCCGATCTGTCTGCCAGCTGATTTCCGGTTTTCATTTTAAGCAATCGGATCTTTTCTTCCAGTTTGTCTACTTGAACCCTGTGTTGAATTTGTTCTGCATTCTTCAGATCCAGGGATTTATGCAGGGCCTGATGTTCCTGTTCCAACTGCCGGTATTTTTTGACCAGCAACTGCAACTTTTCCCCTAATCTCTGGATCTGTAATCCGTAATTTGACATGCTTTGATTGGGTTATTTCCTATACTCAGCGCCTAATTCCCTGGTGAGGGTCCGACTCAGCTGCTGCATCAGGGATTCTATGTCCTGTTCATTCAATGTCCTGGATTCATCCTGGAAAGTAAAACTGATCGCATAGGCTTTTTTGCCCGGTCCCAGCTTTTCACTTTCAAACACGTCAAACAGCTGCATATGCCGGAGCAGGGGAATTTGCCGGACGGCTTGTTCCACTGCGGCATACCGGGTATCCTGGTCTAATACCAGGGACAGGTCCCTGCGGACGGCAGGGAATCTGTCCAGGGGTTTAAACCGGGTGCTCCCAGCACTCACTGCGGCAAACACCTCTTCCCAATCCAGGGAGGCATACCAGACTTCCTGGCGGATATCAAACTGCTTTATTTTTTCCTGGCTAACCAGGCCGCAAATGCCTGCCACCATGGGCCCGATGCTTATTTCACAAACCACGGAAAGCCCAGGGTACTGGGAAGGTGTCAGGGAAATATCTCCTGCGCCCAGGTGGGAGAACAGATTTTGCAGCACTCCTTTCAGGAAGTAAAAATCAGGTTTAATGCTGATCCCGGTCCAGTTTTCCGTACCGTTACCCGTGAGGTAGAGGCAGAGCTGTTCCTGCTCCAGGTATCGGTCTGCAGGATGCGTATATACTTTCCCAGAGTCAAAAAGCTGCAAGTCCCCGTTTTTATGATTCAGGTTATAGGTAATTACCTCCAGTCCGCTTTCCAGCATGGAAGGACGCAATATATCCAGGTCCGAACTCAGGGCATTGATCAGCCGAACCGGGTTAGGTTTTTCTTTGAAATACCTGCTGTTTGTTATGGAATTGGTGATGATCTCGCTAAAACCAAGGGCAGCCAGGTAATCCAGGGCCCTGTCCCGGATGGCTGCTTTGTCTGCACCGGTTCCGGATCCAGGCGCAAAGATAACCCGGTTCGGAACAGGGATCCGGTCAAGCCCGTCGATACGCATGATTTCCTCTGCAATATCCGCCTCCCCGGAAATATCGGGACTGCTGTATGGCACCTCCACCCTGAAGCCTGCGGGATCCCGCTCAGCCACTTCAAATCCTAGTCCGGTCAGTATATCCTGGATTTTCTCTTTCCCATATTCCTGGCCACTCAGCCTGCGGAGATAGTCATAACCTACCCTGACTTGTTTTTTGGCCAGGGGTTCGGGGTAAACATCCATTAGCGCTGAACTGACCCTGCCCCCCGCCAGATCCGTGATCAAGGAAGCTGCACGCTGCAGGGAGAAAGGGATCAGGGAGATATCTGCCCCTTTTTCGAAGCGCAGGGCTGCATCGGTGCGAAGCCCATGGAGCAGGGAACTCCTGCGGATCCGGGCCGGATCAAACCAGGCGCTCTCCAGGAATATATTTACCGTGTCCGGGCTTACCCCGGAATGCAGGCCACCGAAAATCCCGGCCATGCAGATAGGTCCGGAATTATCGCAGATCATCAGGTCTCCGGAGTCCAGTTTTATTTCCTTGCCATCCAGGGTAAGGAAGGGGGTACCTGCTTTCAGGGTGCGGACGATGATGCGGCGACCCGTGATCCGGTCTGCATCGAAGACATGCAGCGGCTGGCCGCATTCGTGAAGAATAAAATTGGCCAGATCCACCACATTGCAGATCGGACGTATGCCAAGGGCTTTCAGTCGGTTGGAAAGCCAGCGTGGGGAAGCCCCAATTTTCACCCCGGAAATAGTCAGTCCCGCATACCTGCGGCAGGCAGCCGGATCATCAATGCGGATATCAATAGCCAGTTCATGGATAACTGGAGCAAGTGATCCGGTTTTCGGTAAAATGATCTTGCAGGGCCCTTTGCTGGCATTATTCAAAAAAGCGCAAAGCTCCCTGGCGATCCCGATATGGCTCATGCAAGCCGTGCGGTTGGGGGTCAGGCCGATCTCCAGGACCTCGTCATGGTCTGGAGAAAAATAATCCTTTGCCGCACTGCCGACCAAGGCCCCCGCATCCAGGACCATGATCCCGGAATGGTCTTCCCCCAGCCCTATTTCGTCTTCTGCACAGATCATCCCATAACTTTCGACTCCCCTGATGGTGGCCACTTTCAGGGTAAAAGGGTCAGCATGAAGGGGGAATAGGGTAGTGCCCGGAATGGCTACAACTACCTTTTGATCGACTGCGACGTTCGGGGCGCCACAGACGATCTGAAGCAGATCACCGGAGCCACAATCCACCCGGGTGATTTTCAGCTTATCTGCCCGGGGATGCGGGAGGACATCCATGACCTGTCCGATAAGCAGCCCTTCCAGATCCCCGGGTGGCCTTCCGAAAGAATGCAGGCTTTCGACCTCCAGTCCGATGGAGGTAAGTATTTCAGCAAGTTCTCGGGAATTCAGCTTTACCGGGAGGTAATCATTTAACCAGTTGCAGGATATCCTCATGTTGATGGGTTTCTGCCGGGAACCGGGCTAGGGGGCTGGTGGACCGGCATGATGGTCAAAGGTAAAATTAACAACTTCCGCCTTAGCAATTTTTTCAATAATGCCAATAATCAGGGAAAAAAACTTTATTCACCCACTCCGGTGGATAACCGGGGGAAATAGCCTGAATTCTCGTTTATTTGGTGGATAAGTTCCTTAACCTGTGGAAAACCCCAGGAATTACTGGCATAAACTGTGTATGATAATTTAATAAATAATCTGATGCGTTTATTTTTTTATAAATCAAAATTCACTTTACCTTAGTTTCCATCTGGAATAGATTTTACCATTTCTTCATCTGCAGTTCAGTTCGCATTGACAGAAATTCAGTAAATGAACCAGCTGGCGAAGCCCATTTAATTTCTTCAGCAAACAAACCGGTTAACGCATGGAAGATTTGTCAAAGCTTAAAAAGGACCGAAATCTACGCAGGAAAACCATGGATATTTCTACCATGGTTTTTGGGAAAATACCACCTCAGGCCAAGGATCTGGAAGAAGCAGTCCTGGGGGCGATCATGCTGGAGAAAGCCGCTTTTGACTCCGCCATCGAGATATTGAAACCGGAATGCTTTTATATAGAAGCCCATCAGCGCATATTCGGTGCCATGAGGCGCCTGTCCGGGAAATCCGTTCCGGTAGATATTTTAACCGTGGTGGAGGAGCTGAAGTTTACCAACGAGCTGGACCTTGTCGGCGGCCCGTATTATGTCACCAAGCTCACCAATGCCGTGGTGTCCTCTGCAAACATCGAGGCCCATGCCCGGATCATCCTGCAGAAATTCATTCAGCGGGAACTGATCCGTATTTCCGGGGAGATCATCGCAGATGCCTATGAGGATACCACCGATGTGTTCAACCTGCTGGATAGTGCCGAAACCAAACTTTTTGAGATCACGGATAACCACCTGCGGCAGAATTTCAAGGGAATTGACTATATCCTGGTCAAGACCCTGCAGCGCATCGAGGATCTGAAAAACAAAAAGGATGATATCACCGGGGTCCATTCCGGTTTCCCTTCCATTGACCGGGTGACTAACGGATGGCAGTCCACGGACCTGATCATCCTGGCTGCGAGGCCCTCTGTCGGGAAAACGGCTTTTGCCCTGAACCTGGCCCGGAATGCCGCCCTGCATCCCACCCACCCGTTGCCCGTCGCCGTTTTTTCCCTGGAGATGTCTGCCGGCCAGATCGTGCAGCGGCTGCTGAGCGCTGAAACAGGAATTTATGTGTCCAAAATTACCAGCGGAAGGCTCGAAGACTATGAACTCCACCAGTTGAACACCGGTGCATCCAAGCTGGCCAGTGCGCCAATATATATAGATGATACAGCTGCCCTCAATATCTTCGAGCTCCGGGCCAAATGCCGCCGGTTGAAAGGCAAACATAATATCGGTCTGATCGTGATAGACTACCTGCAGCTGATGAGTGGTACCGGGGAAAACCGCAATGCCAACCGGGAACAGGAGATCAGTAGGATTTCCAGGGACCTGAAAAGCCTGGCTAAAGAATTGCAGGTGCCCGTGATCGCCCTTTCCCAGCTCAGCCGGGAAGTGGAAAAACGGAAGGAAAAAAACAAGATACCGCAATTGAGTGACCTGCGGGAATCCGGTGCCATAGAACAGGATGCTGACCTGGTCATGTTCATGTACCGGCCTGAATATTATGATATCTCCGAAAACGAAGCGGGGGAATCCTATAACGGAGAAACGGATATCCGGATCGCCAAGCATCGCAACGGCTCGCTGGAAACCATCAAACTGCGGATGCTGTATAAGATCCAGAAATTCGAGGAATTGAATGATACCGCTGCTTCGGGACCGGAACCGTTTGGCTCCAGGCCAAAATCCAGGGATCAGGATGGGGCTAAGCTATACATTCAGAAAGGCTCCCGGATGAACGACATGAATTTCGGGGATGATCCGCAATCCTCCCAGGAAGATGATCCGGAATAATCCTGACCTGGAGGGGTATGCGATGGAATTCCCGCTTTTTTATGCCCCGCAAATCGGGGAGAAGGATACGGAATTTATCCTGGATGAAGCAAATTCCCGCCATTGCATCCAGGTTTTGCGCAAGACTTCGGGGGATGAGGTTCAACTGACCAATGGTTGCGGACTCCTGTTCCGCGCAGCCATTACGGGACCGGACCGCCGGGCCTGCCGGATGAATCTCCTTTCCTGCGATAAAATAAACGGGAATCCTTATCCCCTGCCTGCAGTTGCGATTGGGGTTCCCCGGCATTCCCCGAGACTGGAATGGTTCCTGGAAAAGGCTGTGGAAGTCGGGGTTTCCGAAATTTTTCTCCTGGCGAGTGCCCGGACCTTTTCAAGCGCTCCCAAAACAGGACGGTTTACCCAGATCATGATATCAGCCATGCTCCAGTCCCGGCAGGTTTATCTGCCCATACTCCATCCCCCGGTCGTTATTCAGGAACTGCTCCACTATTCCGGTTGGGACCAGCGGTTCATTGCGCATTGCGGTGAAGGAGATCGTATCTATCTGCCGGCCCTGGTTAAACCCGGAATGAGAACCCTTGTGCTGATCGGTCCAGAAGGGGATTTTACCCCCGCTGAACTGGAACTGGGCAAGTCCATGGGATTGTTGCCTGTATCCCTTGGAGCCACCCGGCTCCGCACGGAAACGGCAGCCCTGGCCGCCCTGCTGATGGTCCACTCGGTCAACCTTCTCCATCATGCTTCTTTCCGGTAAGGGAGGAAGATCAATCCGCAGGGGGCAGCTCCCGGCAGATGCGGCGCACAATTCCCGGCCCTTCATAAATGAACCCCGTATATACCTGGACCAGCGTGGCACCCGCTTCCAGCATTTCCAGCGCATCCGCTGCGCTGAAGATCCCTCCGGAAGCCACCAAAATAAATCTTTGCTGGGACCGGCTGCCCAGGTAACGGAGGATTTCCAGGGATTTTTGGCGGATTGGTTTTCCGCTAAGCCCACCCGCCCCGAGCAGGTCCAGGGTTGGCTGCCGGGTGAGAAGATGGCTGCGGTCCAGGCTTGTATTGGTGGCCACGATACCGGCAAGCTTTGTTTGCAGGACAATGTCCAGGATATCATCCAGCTGGCCGGAATCAAGGTCCGGGGAAATTTTCAACAGGATGGGCTTGGGAGATGGATGCTGCAGGTTGACCCCCTGCAGCTGACTGAGCAGATCATGCAGGATCGCTTTTTGCTGGAGTTCGCGAAGACCGGGGGTGTTCGGTGAGCTGACATTGACTACAAAATAATCCACCACATCGAACAACGTGTTGAAACAGGAAATATAATCTGCAGCAGCCTGTGCATTGGGCGTGGACCTGTTTTTCCCGATATTGCCTCCAATGATCAACCCCGCCGGCCTCCTGGCCAAACGGCGGGCGATGGCGGGTGCTCCGTCATTATTGAATCCCATCCGGTTGATCAGGGCCCCGTCTTTTGGCAATCGGAATAACCGGGGAGGCTCATTTCCAGGTTGAGGCAATGGAGTGACCGTGCCAATTTCCACAAAGCCAAATCCCAGGCAGGCCAGCGCATCGAGGTAAAGGGCATTTTTATCAAATCCGGCTGCCAAACCCACCGGATTGCTGAACTGAAGTCCGAATACTTCCTGCCTAAGCGCAGGGGATCTGACCAGGTACATGCGGGAAAGGGCTTTTTTACCGTTGGGCAGCGAGCAGATCAATTTCAGCCATCCCATCGCCAGCCTGTGCATACTTTCGGGAGGGAAAAGGAAGAGGATTTTTTGCAGCAGGCGGTACATCGCCCGTAAAGATAATCGATCAGTGATATACACCGGGAGAAAGGGTATACCCTCCAGAAGTGTATCTTTTACGCATAATTTATATAAGAACTATATACATGTTGGGACAAGTACATTTCCCCGCTTCTTCGCCCGGCGTAACCACTGCTTCTACACGGGCACTTCGGATCTACCTGACCCTGTTTGTAATCCTATTCTCTTTATTTTCCTTGCAGCATTGATGTCCCGGTCATGTAATGTTCCACACTGCGGACGGGAACCAATATGATTCCATAAGTCACTGTAGCCCAATATTTTTTCAAAAGCGAAAATGTAGAATGCCCGAATGAATATTTTAACTTGATAAATGCATTCTATACTTAAAATCTGATACGAAATTAAGAAATTTAAGGGCAAAATTTCAACTTATAACTTTTATTTTTGGTTTATTATTAAATATAATACTTAAAGGCTAGCGGCGCTGCTTTAATGTCAATGCTTGCAGTTAGAATTTCACCTATCTTATCTGCGAAGCGAAGTGTTACAGGTAATCCATCAGCATAGATACAAGCATTGTAATTCAACTTTGTCAATGCTAAAATATCTTTTAATACTTGCTTGATATCAGACGTTCCTTTGTTAATTTCAATAAATATCGGATTGGGTACTTCCATTGATAAGGTGGTCTGGATTTTTTGAACATTCCCCACTGTCCATAAGAACGCAGATTTGTCATTTACTACAAAAGCATTTCCACGTAGTATTGGAAAATCGCCTTTGGATTTATATAATTTTAAAGGTTTAGTATCGGTAATAGAAACTCCTACCAGGTTTGTGTCTTTGGGTGTAACCTCTAAAAATGCATTCCATTCCTCATAATTAAACTACTTTCGCCTTCAGGCGAAAGTAGTTTAATCAGCAGCATGGCTAACTCCTGGTAAATATAATAAGAACGATTTTCATTGGCTCTGGAAAGGGTACTGTTAGAAACTAATTCACCAATACCAAGATGATATAGTTTGGAAGAATTGGCCTTTAAGCAAATCATGGTATCGCTTAAACTTTCCCGATGGGTGAGTTGACTGAAGGCCATGCATAAAAACTGTTTCCAGCAGCTAAAATCCTTCACCTTATATTCGCTCTGGTGGCGGGTGACAAGGGTTTGAAAGGAAGTAGAGGAGACAAGATCCATGATTTGAGAGAATATATATTTTCCTGAATTCATAAATTTTCGGTTCGGAAACCCAGCGGTCTTGCCGCAGGGAGGAGAACCACTTCCTTTTTAAGTTTAAATGCCTTGGCTATATTTGACTATATTTGAATAGGTTATGAAA
>Ga0307373_10014888_pt1 | contig 10644 bp, 8 predicted proteins | sample OX2MG_FD_202534 | JGI IMG/M metagenome (GOLD analysis project Ga0307373, IMG submission 202534) | Soil microbial communities from Risofladan, Vaasa, Finland - OX-2 | ecosystem: Environmental > Terrestrial > Soil > Coastal area > Acid sulfate soil | place: Finland: Risofladan, Vaasa | collected...
TCCATAAAGTTATAAAGGTTCGTCATCCAGACAATAAATATAAATGTGCCTGCGACTGCAATTACATACGGCAGGTGCTGCGATATTCCGGGTAGATGAATTGACGACAGGCTGATGCCGGCACCTATTGCGATTACCGCGGCCAGCGTTTGCACAGCCAATCTCAGCAACGGTGTCAATCTGTAAATATCATCAATAAGCGAGATGACACTCACCAACAGTGCTGTGCCGCATCCGATGACCAAGGGTTGCGGCAGAGAATGACTCATCGCTAGATATGAAATCCCGATTATTAGTGCCACTACTACGGCTATTCCACCAGTTCTTGGTGTCGGCGCTACATGCAGGGACCTCTCATTCGGCGAATCCAAGACTCGGAATGGCATAAAGCGCGAACTGAACCAGGCGGATCCTGCGAAGGCCAGCAAAAAAACTCCGGCCCATATCAACACAAATTCAAGCAAGATTTTGACCAATATATGACTCTCAAGACTCGTTGCGATACCATACTGCAGTCATGCGCAGTCCCTGGTCCAGGGAATATGGGGGCAACCAGCCCAGGTCCCGCCTGATCGCCGAACTGTCTACTTGAAGTGAATCAATGAGTCGCGACACCAGGTTGGTTTTGCCCAGCATCCATCCGCCAAGACGCAACACCGCACCCGGGCAATATAGCATTCGTCTCGATACTCCCAATTCGGTCGCTAGGCGGCATATCAATTCGGATGTGGATATATCCTGCCCATCGCTTAAAAGATAAGTTTTATCCCGTGCGTTTGGATGCGTGGCTGCAAGCACTAGTGCGTCCACCGCATTACCCAGATAGATCAGGCTACGGTGATTATTAATGCCGGCGAGAGGGAGCGGCAGGCCGCGCGCCACTGCCTTGAGCAAAGTCAGGAAATTGCCCTTCACGTCAGGGCCATAGATGAGCGGCGAGCGCAAGATAACAACTTCCAAACCGGTGGATGCGGCAACACGGGCGAGCGCCTGCTCCGCCTCCCACTTCGAAACGCCGTAAGGATCGCTGGGGCAAGCCGGATCGGATTCAGTAAACGGCGCATCCATCGTCTCTTCACCATTGACCTTGATGCTGCTCATGAACACCAACCGCCGCACACTGGCCTGTGCTGCGCACCGCGCCAGGTGCTCGGTCGCCACGCTATTCGTGCGGCGAAACTCAGCGAGCGGTTCGCTGGCGGCATCTTTCATGACGTGCACCCGTGCCGCGAGATGCACTACGCAGACCACCTGATCCAGGGCGACCGACCAATCGGTATCGGGATTGATATCTCCCACTGGTACAACAACCTCTTCTCTCTTCTGGTAGGGCAGATTGACGACTCCCTCTCCCTCCGGGATAGTGCTGAGGTGTGGGGAATCTTCCACCCGCCTTACTGCGCGGCGCACCGCGTAACCGCGCACCATCAGTTCCCGGCAGAGCGCACTGCCGACAAAACCGCTGGCGCCGGTGACGAGAATACGCATCGTGGATAGCGGATCCGTTTAGTCTAATTAGTCATAATCATGATGTAGCAGACCGGCCCAAGCATTACTCAGCCTAGCGGTTCCAAGGATAAGGTTCACCACGCGTTGAGAGACGTTCGTGATCGTGTATTCATGGGGCGGCTGTGCCGGGACGCCACGCTTGTGTTGGTCAATCACGGTGTCCACGGCCTGCAGAATCGCGTCGGAATCCAGACCAGTAAGAATGATGCTGCCGGCATCGAGTGCCTCCGGGCGTTCCATGGAATTACGCGCCGTAATAGCCGGAAATCCCAGAATAGACGACTCCTCACTAATCGTACCACTGTCGGAAACCACGCAGAATGCCTGCATCTGGAGTTGATTATATTCCGTAAAGCTAAACGGCTTCAGAAATTGCAACTCTCTTGATGGTTTGTAGCCGTCAAGCGCTTCAATCCGTTTACGGGTTCGCGGATGCGTAGAGATGATGATTGGGTATTCGTATTGCTTGTGCAAGCAATCCAACGCATCAAGCAGTTGCTGCAGGTTCTGCTTACTATCGACATTTTCTTCCCGGTGCATGCTGACCAGAATAAACTGTTTCGGCTTAAGTTTAAGACGAGTTAGCACATCAGAAGATTCTATCTTTCCCCGGTAATGATCCAATACCTCTCGCAAGGGAGAACCTGTCAGATAAATCCTACGATGCGGTAATCCTTCCGACAAAAGGTGACGGCGAGCATGTTCCGTATAGACGAGATTAAAATCACTGATATGGTCCACGATCTTGCGATTTATCTCCTCCGGAACATTCGGGTCGAAACAGCGATTACCTGCCTCCATGTGATACACCGGAATCTTCATGCGCTTAGCCACGATGGCAGCAATCGAGCTGTTGGTATCACCTAGTATCAACACCGCATCAGGCCGTTCCTCGCGAAGAACCTTCTCGATGGAGATGAGTATATTGCCCAGCACCGTTCCGAGGCTGCTGGCATCCACGTTCAAATATACATCGGGTTGACGAATTTCAAGATCCTTGAAAAATACATCATTCAATTCATAGTCGTAATTCTGGCCGGTATGTACAATCTTGTGATCGGTATAAAGATCAAGTACAGCCATGACTCGCGATAATCGAATAATCTCCGGCCGCGTGCCGAGTATGGTCATTACTTTGAGGCGTTTCATCTACTACCCTTGCTGTAGAACCGGCTCACGCACGGTATCCGGATTTGCCTGGTCGAAAATACTGTTAGACCAAAATAAGGTTATCAGGTCTGAATCACCGATGTTCGTGATGGAATGAGTGTGGAGAGTAGGCATATCAATATATACGGGCTGCTCCCCCGTGACCTCGAAGCTCTCTACATGCTCGCTGAAAAGCTTCCTGATCTTGATCACCGCATGGCCGCGCACCACCAGAAACCGCTCGATCTTCTTGTAATGAAAATGATTGCCACGCGTCACGCCTGGCCGTGTCGTGGAAAGAAATGTTTGACCACCACCGACACTCTTGACGGCCTCATATAGCTCACCCCGTGAATCTGATCGTAAATTCAACCGCTTAGGATAACAAGCAGGGAACATGTAGTATCTAAGCGTATTAAACAAGTTAAGATCGAGCGGGTCTGAGAAATTTGACAGGCGGTCATTTCTATACTCATCTGAGAACGTACGGAGCCTATCCAATAACCCTGTTACAGTTAATAGTGATCCACTTGGCCTAATTTCTCTGCTTTTACCTTCGATTACCGCAGCATAGACCAAGGCTGCAACATTTTGAGCGTGCAATAGCTCCATTTCTCGGTCTACATCAATTTTAGGTACATCACCTTTTGCAATCTGATAAGCAAAGGTTGATACCACCGAATTGTAGAAAGGTTTGCCTGCTTCTCCGTAGACATTCGGCAACACCAGAATAGTCGCTTTGCCACTGGTCTTGGCCGACCATTTCATCAACATCTCACCGGCCATGCGCTTCGATCTGGCATAAGCAGTATCACGGTCAACATGTGTGGATGACGCAAACACGATATGCGGACGTCGCCCATTCCTTTCGCAGGCATTTAACAGCGATTCCATAAGAAAAACGTTGATCTTCTCAATAAGGTCTTCTTCACCCCGGTTCATCCCCGCGAAATGTACGATGGCATCGCAGCTATCAACAAATAACGCGAGCGCGGTCATGTCTTGAAACGTGCTGCGATCGGCACCATGCACCGTCACATTCGGGAATAGTTTCAGATAGCAGCGCAAGTGCCATCCTAACAGACCCTTGATGCCCGTTATTCCGATACGTACTGTATTCGCTGGCAAATCGCGCGTGATTTCGGGCACTACTTTAGCTCCCGCTGAATTTCAGGGAGAGTAAGCAACAACTGCTCTATTTGTTTCACATTCAATCTATCGGCGTTACTCGAGTTGTAATCCTCGATTGAGGATTCCTTCAGGTCTCCATCGGTGAAATACTTGCCGTAGTTCAAATCGCGGGTATCCAATCTCACGCGATAGTACGAACCCATATCCTCAGACCTTGATAGCTCCTCGGCGCTGGCGAGAGTTTCGTGCACCTTTTCCCCGTGACGTATGCCAATTACCTTGACCGGGTTTTTTGCACCAAAGACATTCAGTGTTGCCTGGGCAAGATCAGCAATCGTGCAAGCTGCGGCCTTGCGTATGAAGATATCCCCCGACGTGGCATTGGCAAGCGCGAATTCAACCAGCTCGACTGCCTCTCGCAGCGGGAGCAGGAAGCGGGTCATGCTCGATTCCGTGATCGTCAGCGGCTTGCCGGCTTTTATCTGGCGCACGAACAACGGTATGACCGACCCGCGCGAGTACATGACATTCCCGTATCTGACGCAGGAAATGCAGGTATGACCATTATCGTCATGGCGGCACATGGACTGGGCCACCTTCTCCATTATCGCCTTGGTCATGCCCATGGCATTCACCGGATACACCGCCTTATCCGTGCTCAGGCACACCACGCTCTTGACTTGATTCTGCAACGCACTTCCTATTACGTTTGAACTGCCGACGATATTTGTCTGTACGGCCTGCATGGGAAAGAATTCACAGGAGGGTACCTGCTTCAACGCCGCGGCATGGAACACGTAATTGACGCCTTGCATGGCGAAATCCACACTCTGGCGTTCACGTACATCGCCTATATAGAATTTAACCCTGTCGGTAGCGAGTTCCGACCGCATTGCGTCCTGCTTCTCTTCATCCCGGCTGAATACTCGGATTTCCCTTACGTCGGTGGATGCCAGCAGTTGGGATACGACCGTGCGTCCGAATGAGCCGGTTCCGCCCGTAATCAGTACAGTTGCTTTACTCAAAGTATTCACATATCACCTTTTCTGACTAAAACCTGAATAGCTATTTTCTCAGGGAAAAATCGCTTTTTTTACAGCATTACAGAATGATCCTGTCCCACTTGAAATCGGGAAAACGATTTTTATCAAACATATCATTCATCCTATTAATTTTGATATGTGCCACTGCGCATTATATTCAACTGGATTCAATACTATAGCGCTATCAGTTCTTAGCATTTGCTCTCGATATCCTGCATTCAAGAATCTTAATCAGGTGCCGTGCCTGATGATCCATATCATAGTGCTTAAGGAAATAAGCTTGCCCCGAAGCCCCCATTTGTTTTCGCACCATTTCAGACATGCCATATAACTCACGAATACGTTGTGCAAGGCTCTCAGGGTCTTCTGCCGGACATGTCAGCCCCGCTTTTGCCTCATTGACAATACGCGCACCCTCACCATTTAGAGCAGCAATGATGGGTTTTCCTGCTGCCATATAGGCCTGCACCTTTCCAGGAACAGTATAAGAGAAGATTTCTTCATCCTTCAGCATAACCAACAGCCCAGCAGCACGGGCATAGATTTGAGACATCGTGTTCATCGGGAAGCTCCCAGGCAGCACTAGGTTTTCCAATCCTCTCTTCACCTTTTCCGCTCGCACCCACTCCAACATGCTGCCACTGCCCACCACAATCAGCCTACATCTCACCAGATCCTTCAGACGGCTGCACGTCTCAACCATTGTCTCCACTGCCTGAGCTTTACCGACATTTCCGGCAAAAACCACGCAAAAGTACGTCTCCAAGGTATGGATCAATTCATCTGGAAGCGGTGTCGCCCCTGCATCGTCGAACATACCTCTATCTATTGAGTTTGGATAATAAACAATTTTGTCCTCCTTCGTGTACCGCGCAACAGGTGCATGAAAGGCCTGTGACTGGATCAGTATAGTGTCTGCAAAATAATAGATCCCTCTCACGATCCACCCAACTAATTTCAACCCAAAACGATTTCTTAAGAACCCGGTCGCCACCAGACTCTCCGGCCATAAATCCAGTACCCAGATAGCCAAATGCGTCTTCTTTCTCCATTTCAATGGGATGGCAGGAATAGCAGAGGTAATCGGCGAAATAGCAAATACCAATATGGCATCGAATTGACGATCTTTTACGAATTTTGGGAAATACCGCAATCCAGACCAGACAAAGGAGAGATAGTTGAAAAAAAGTCCCTTTGCTCCACCGTCACCCCGAGGTCGAAGCGGTGCACGCAATACCTCGATGTTTCCACTTAACAGCTCTCTTTGTACGCCAGCCTCTTGATATCCAGGAAAGACTATCCCTGTGGGATAGTTTGGCTTGCCCGTTAATACAACAATACTGTTACCTTGCTTTGAAAGCTTAATGGCCAATGCGTTAATTATGAACGTTTCAGGCCAGAAATATTGAGTGACTAGCAACAAGTTCATGATCGGTTTTACCCTGGTGCGTTAGAAGTACGCTGCGATAGCGTCGTGTCATTCGATCGTAATGATGTACTCCTATCAAAGGTACGCTTTAGAGGTACTTACGGTATATTGGGTATGATTTCTTCATGTGACTGTAAGTAAACCTTGACGGAAATTTGGACAGCGTAGCGCTTTCGGCATGCGTCACAACTAAGCTAGAATCATAGTAAGTCTTGCAGCTTACCGACATTACTTGTCCAGCTAACACTGCCTCTTCACCATACAAAAACAAAGCATCGTCTAGTTTTTTGAAATGTTTAAAAAATGATGGAGTTAAGATATAACAAGCACCAATCCCCATATGAATATATTGAGAATGATCAGCTGGTTTCTTGCGTTCACCTACTATCCATTTCATGAAGGTTGAAGCACCTAATAATATCCGAGAGAAATAATAATTATAAAAATAAATATCATAAACCAATTTTCTTATCGTGGATACTCTGCTAATAACATGTGGATTCTGATGTCGGCCATCTTTTGTAATGATATTGGGCGCAACCACTAGAATGTCCTCTTCATATCTTTTTTTGATAAGTTCGACTGAAAAATCGGATGAGAAGGTTAAATCATTATTCCCAATAATAACGTAATCATATTTTGAACAATCGATACGCTCTAAACCATAATTTATGCCGCCAAAATAACCTATATTATTATTAGGCCTGAGAACCCCAACTATTTTATACGCGGCCATAGCCGAATTTACCATTCGCTTTTCTTTATCAGAAACTGAATTATCTACAACTAATAATTCAATACTGTATTCACAATCCAGGTTCGATTGATTGATTAAAGAATGCAGAAGTTCAACTGTATTGTTACAGTTTTCATAATTTACGACTATAAAACATAACTTCTTCATCGAAAGACCTAGTTCTAAATATGACGGATTACAATCTCCAGGTTGAAACACAGGGCATGTGTGGTCACTTGAATCGCCTCTTACCCAATCTACCAAATCACCAATTCAGTATTGCAATCGATATATAAACAAAATAAATACTAAGCATCATAAATGTTAAAGAAAATGTTATTACTTTTTGTTTAAATAAAGCCGCCACATTAGGTATAAGTACTATTAGTACAACAAGCAACAACCCGGATATACGGAAAGCCAGCGCGGCATTAAAAGTTAAAGAATAAAATGAAAATAATGCCCATCCAAAGATCTTTATTAAGATAATGTCAAATTTAGAAGTCATCTTTTCATGTACGAAAACTATGAATACATAGAGAATTAAAAGAGATGTGAAATAGAGGTTAAAGACATGTACTTTATTAAGCTCTACTAAATTAATATATATATACAACTTGGCATAAAGAAATTCTGGAAATATTTTTATATGATTAACAAGTACCCTCACGATGAGCGAGTTAAACACCAAAAATATCATACCCAAAAATGGTAGTGATAAATAAAATAGTTTATTTAACTTCCTGGGGTTAAGGAAATAGATAAATGGAGTAATGACTGCAGAGTAATGAAACAGGATTGCTATACCGGTTTTCAGAAAATACCTAAACCTATTTCTCTCTACAATATCTGGAACTGCCAACAAAAATATTCCCGCGGCGACGCCAACACGGATCTCTGTATATTCCTGAAGAAGAAAGAATAGTGCAACATATACAATCACGCTAAATATTGGATAGGCTGATAGCCGTCTTATAGCAGATAATTTTATTGAAACACCCAAGACAGCGTATATAACGAAAAATGCTTGTGTATATCCAGAAAATAGTATCTTCTGCACATACGATATCAGCCAGAACGTCGGCTCAAGCCTTATAAAATTTTTGGCGCCTTCAAAGGGCATATTCAATAATGTGACGTATCCTGTGGAATCATGATCAAAACCAATTGGCCTGAACCCAGCTATCAATATAAGTGCAAGCCCTATGAGCATCAGTACTGATGTAGATATACTAATTTTTTTCAGCACTAGCTTCAATATACCTTCCTTATTTAGAATCGCGGGTTTAAGTTCATGCAACGATGTGATTAATTAAATAATTCAGGGGTAGCGCCTGTCTTTCCCAAAAGACCATGCCACAAGCCACTTGCTGTATATCTAAATTTTTTCCCTTTTTCTTTCTCAAGAAGACACATAAGAATTGTAGACATACACCTCAAAAATACTATCTTAATAACTTTTATTGGGTATACAACAAAATACTCTCTAGTTAGAAATACAGTATTTCTCGCCATAAAATATCTGCGAAACGCACTATGATTGGTAGTGACTACTTTATATCCTAAAATCGTATGTTCCGTAACTTGACCCCATGCATGCTCCATCAAAGGTTCAGTCGTTCGCAAAATTGCATATCCATATCTCGTTGCCCGCCAGCAGTATTCAATATCAACTAGATCAATAAAATACTCATCCCTAAATAATCCAATCTTATTAAACATTTCTACCCTATGCATGCTACCGGAGGTGATGACAGAATTCACGTGTACGTACGATGCAAGCTGTTTTAGTGGAATAGGAAACATGATAGAAGCTTTACCAGCTACAATATAGTTACAACCGATTATCCCAAGCGGGCGGCGCCCTACATACTCCGATAATACTTGATGCAATTCTTGTCTAAATTTTCCGATAGGCCTTGAGTCCTGATCGAAGAATAACACCCACTCGACACTAAGTTTCTGTGCATAGGCTACTCCTTGATTCAATGCCGTTGCCACACCCAGATTCTTTCGATTAGCAATAACCAATGCTCCATGCTGATCGGCGATCTGAGTCAGAGTTGATAGAACTTCGGCGTCGGCGCTGTTATCTATTATCACGAGTTTATCGACGAGTTCAGCCATCGTCTTCAGCCGTTGCTGGACATCACCCGATGGGTAATAGGTCACAACAACCCCACATAATCCTTTGAATGAACTTGGTTGCAGATCGCCTCTAAGCTCACTATTCAATGGTATTAGCTCCTTATGCACTCGGAAGCCGCGCAATCAACAAGCTGCTATTAACTCAACTATCTGCACTACGACTTTTGCGCGGATATTGTAATGAATTACCTGGAGGTACGCGATCTCTTGGCCTTGCAGCCCGCGCGCCATAAGATTTCGCGTGCAACAGTTCCACAGATGGGGCACTTACCCACATCTTCCAGTCCGCCTTGCGGCCAAGGCTCGGCTGGTGGGAAACTTTTTGTATTAACGCTGAAATCTTTCATTGAACCTTTCCATCCTTCGTATAACAGAATATCTTAAACAGACCGCATTCTAGCAACCGTGGCTTGCATAATTCGCTTCATGTTATTCCTTCCAGACATATCGAGTAGATACCGCCAACTCAAAACGATAAATACAGTCATAATCACTAAGCATATGATGCCCCTTACTATCAGATTATCGGCTTGTAGCATGGCAAATATTGAACACAGTAACCCCGTGGTAATTATAACCAGTCTTATAGCTATCCTTGATTTTACCTTTAAGCTGCCAATACTCAGGAGCAATAACCAATCTAACGCCACGCGAACGGTCCACGCTGCTGCTGCCCCCACAATACCCCAGGCATGTAAGGCGAACCATAAGATGACCAGATAAATTGGTAACTCGATGAGATGCAGTATCGCTGTTATATCTGGTCTGCCATCCGCCTGGATTGATGCATATGGAATGAATGCGAGACTATTGACCAGAATGCCCATCATTAATATCTGCAACACCAAGGCGCTGTGATCGGCAAAGTCTTTGCCCAGCCAGAACACCAGCCCATATTTTCCAAAACCAACTATTACAAGAACAATCGGGAGCATCGCTGATAATACAAGCGTACTTGATATATCGAATGCGCGACGGGCCTTGATGCGATCATAAGTAAGCATTGTTGATAGTGCTGGAAAGAGTACGGCCAATAATATACTGGGGATAATCTGGAGCTTGACAGCAATTGTGTATGGAGTGGCGTAGTAAGCGACTGCACTTAATCCTAATGCTGCGGCAATAAAAAATCTGTCCATATATTGCATGATTGGACTGATTAAATTGGAAACAGTTACCCAACTTCCAAAGCTTAAAAGAGACTTGAGCGCACTACGCTGAAGTATCGGCTTGTGTATATTTGGAACAGCTTTGCGACATATCAGCCAGGCGATGATGAACATCGCACAACGGCCAATCACCATCATCACAACAACAGAAATTAGTGTATGAAAGATTAGAACCGCTATTACAGGCCCCAAGAACATCCACGTACCCACGGGCATTCGAATCATTAGGATCAGATCAAAACGCTGATGCGCCGAAAGCACCCCCGTCATGCCAGTCGTTGTGATGACAAGCGGGATGGTTGCAGCCAGCAGATACAATACAATCAGCGT
>Ga0307373_10014893_pt1 | contig 10641 bp, 17 predicted proteins | sample OX2MG_FD_202534 | JGI IMG/M metagenome (GOLD analysis project Ga0307373, IMG submission 202534) | Soil microbial communities from Risofladan, Vaasa, Finland - OX-2 | ecosystem: Environmental > Terrestrial > Soil > Coastal area > Acid sulfate soil | place: Finland: Risofladan, Vaasa | collected...
GAAGTATACGGCGGTGCGGCCGCGGCTTCTCCCGGGGAAAGGAGTCAACGGCGCAGACCATAGAATCGGTGGGCCGGGCTGGCGAAATGGCAGACGCGGCGGTCTTAAAAACCGCTAGGGGGAAACCCCTGTCCGGGTTCAATTCCCGGGCCCGGTACGTTGCTACGTAAGGGGTTTCCCGCGGGGAAGCCCGGAGCCCTTTCAGGGGTCGTGTAGCCGAGAATGTAGCCAAGCGGGTAAAATGCCCTGCTGTGCTCGGTGTCCAAGAGATCACCGCTGCCCAGGCCGCCCACAGTGCCCATGAGGCCGCGGTGGCCAAGTTTCTCGCGGCAGCCAAGCGGCGCAACCCCGAGCGCTTCAAGCGGGTGTGCGAGGCGTCCCCCGTGCTCACCCGCTACGGGTGGCGCCAGATCATCGCCCACGAGGTGCTCGACGACTTCAGCCTGCGCTAAGGCCGCGCTCCGCTCGCTGAGATCGGCCGTCCCGCCCCTACTGCGGTGGCACCCGTATCGGGAGCATGCCTTGTCGGGGCGGTCGCCGCTTCCTAACCGCCGGCCGTCCCAACGTCAGGGGTTTGACGCCTTCCCTGGTGACCGAGTAAATGAACGGACCAGGGGACTCACGCGCGACGCGTTCGATGTCCGGCCAATGGATAGCCAGCAGGCGCAGCGAGTCCCAACTAGACGCGTTGCCAGATCCCGTGAGACAGAAGGTGCGAAGGCCATGTTGGAGGAGCGCCTCACGTTCACGCGAGCGGCTTCGAACGCGCTTGTCGCGGAGGATCACTATCCACTGACGGCGCCCTGCCTCAGCAAGCCACTTCGAGTCCGGTGTGGCGGGGACGATCGTTGGGCAAGAAGTATGGCCCGGATAGAGGATGTCGTTGCGGACTGCCTCTAGCGACTTCGCCACCCCCAAGAGGTTCGCGTCGACAAAAAAGACGAGAACCTCAGGGTCTTCAGGCGGCCTCACTCCGCGGCCTCGGCCGCAGTTGCAACTCCCATTGGATGGCCGCGCGCACGTCGGGGATGCTCAGCCCATAGGTGGCTGCGACGGACTCGTGATCTTCGCCGGTCGCAATCGCCTCCGCAATGGTTTCAGTGCGGATCCCGTGGACCTGAGGGACCCCAAAAGCCACATCAGGGTGTATGACGACGGGAATGGAAGACCCGAGGGGGTGCATGCTCGTCGCGACGCCATCAGAGAACTGAACCTTGTTCAGGAACTCCTTAAACCCTGCACTGAAAGCCAGTTGCCCCGTCTCCGGATCGACTAGTCGCACGGGCTGGAGGTCGTCGTCGAGCTGAGCTTCGTCCTGAAGTTGCTTCAGGCGTATGAGAAGGTCTCGGCGCTCGCCCACGAGCGGCTTGAAATGGGCGAGCGGATAGGGGACGCCCCACGATTCGCGAGCGAGGTCAATGAATCTGCGGAGGCGCTGGAGACTGACTGTTCCCTTCACTCGATACTCGCGCAGGTAGCCGGCCTCAATGAACTCCGCCCACGTGACGTCCGAGGAATTGCGGTCGCTGAGGCGGATGACGGCCTGGTAGGGAACTCCCCGCACCGTGAATCCCTCGAGCCAACGCCTGAGGGTGGCTGGAGGCAATTCGAGCAGGCGAGCTGCCTCGCTGAGGGCGTACATGGGCCGGTCCAGAATGGCGAGGTTCGTCACGACCGTAGATGATGAATCAATCGGGTAAGCGCGAGCGGCTACGGGCGGCGGGCGCCGAATCCCGATGGAAGCCGGCCGATCCTGACGACGTTCGGCTCGGGCTCGTCCGTCACCTCGTCAATCTGATTCGGCGCGGGAGACGGGCCCAATCCCATGACCGGCAACGGATCCGGTTGCGTGGTGATTTCGTACGCTTCGACCGCGACCTGGGGGACGTCATCAAGACTCGTGCCGGTGAAGGAGTTCTTCAGCAGAGACGCGGAGATCTTGCGGCGCTTCTCATCGCCGGCCAACACGGCCTCGTCAACGTCCTGGCCATCCGCTTGAGCGTCCATCGCGTCATAGATCGAATTGAGCCGCGCCAGGGTGCTCGGCTTGGCGACGAGTTCGCCGAAGATCTCCTCGATCTTTTGGTCGAGGGCGAGGTCCGGCTCTCCCATGTCCATCGTGAGCACCGCAGATCGATCGATGTAGGCACCATCGATTCGCGCCAACTCCACGAGCAAACGTGAGGCGCGGTCGATCCACTCGCCGGTGGTGGATCCTGTCGTCTGCCCGGCCTCGAGCTGTGCGTCGGCGTTTCTCAACACTTCCGCACACAGGCGGCGCAACGCCGCTACGGCGTCCGTTACCGGCTCCGCGGGTTGCGTGCGCAGCACTGCAGCCGCGCGCTCTTCGGCGATGCGCTCGCGCGCCTTGCGTTTCGCCTGGGGGCTGGCCCCTCCGTGATAGCGGCAGCGGGCGCTGCCTTCGAGCGCGTACTGCTTGCACGCGTGCGCGTCTTCCGCGCGCGTCTTCGCGCCGCACCGTTGCGGTGCTGCAGCGAGCACCACCCCGTACTTGCGCGCCGGCTCTTTCATTTCAGATCCCATTACATGCCTCTAGGAACGTCCAGGACGCCCGCAACGGCGTGCCCGGGGTGTTGTACTCGTGGGGGTAAGAGGGCGACGCCAGGTCGACCACACCCGACGCCGCCCCAGTGACGACCGCACGCGCTCGGACCTGGTGGAAACAGTCCCACCAAGTGACGAGCGGCGGAGGAGGACGCCGTCACCGCTGACCGGCGCCCCCGTCCACCGCTCACAGCCGTTTCTGCATGGCGAGCAGCACGTTCAGCCCGGAGCCGCAGCGCGCACAGACGATTCGCCAACCCTCGGCCGTCGTCAGCCCGCACCGCGACGCCTCCGCGAGTGAGCACTGACATGACGCACACCGATACTGCTGTGCTTGTAATTGCGTCAGGATCATTTCCTCCTCGGCCTGCGGCGACAACCAGGTCATGCCGCAGTCACCACCTGGTCCGCGTCCTGATCCGGGGCGGAGCGACAGCAACCGGAGCAGTGGGGACGACCGGAGCCGGAGCGGGCTCGGCCGGGGCGACGCTATAGACGCCTGCCGGCCCCAGCCCGACGCGCCGGGTTTTGGCTGTGTCCAGGAGCCTTGCGAGATCTCCGAACGCGGCCATCTGCCGTGAGGTCAACTCGCGCCCCGCGTTCTGATCCGCAACGGCCTCGAGCAATACTCCGAGCCGCTCCACAGCCGCATCGAGGAGACTCCCGTGCTGCTGCTCGGCTTCCCGGGCACGGCGCCGCTCGGCGAGTTCGGCGTTCATGTATTCAGTGCCGGTCATTTGACGGGTGGCGGGCGGCGATACAAACGCATTCGGCGGCAGCGGCACGGCCGTGCGTGCAACCCACTCCGCTCGATCAGCGTCCACGTTGTGCGGCTTTGTCGTCTCTGCGACGTACACCTGGCCGTCCTGATCCTTGGCAATTGTCATGACTCACCTCCAGAGCGGCGAACGTTGATGGGCGTGATCCGCATCAGCGGTGCGCCCGGGGCGATGATCGGCACACCCTTCGCGCTCGTGGACGTCTCGTGGATATGCCGCTGATCAGGGACGGCGCCAGGGAGTTCCTCGCCCCACGCGTTGAAATTGACAGCCACCGGACTCGACGACGGCTCCGGTGGTGCAAACGCGGCGGGTGCGCTCCCGCTGATCGGATCGATGCGCATGTCTTCAGGCGGACCGAAAGCGCGCTGCTCGGTTGCGGGTTCCGGTGCATTTGGTCGAGGGTGAGCGCGTCCGCTCCACCACGCGAAGAGGGGGAAACTCATGATGTTCTCCTGGGTTGGTTGCTGTGGCCGTTTGCGGCGGTCTGACGATGAAGCGGTGGCGGGCCGGTGAGACGAGGCGGCGGCGCCATTGCCTCGAGCTCGCGGAGCTTGGCGCGCAACTCGGCGATCTTTCGATTCATCGCCACCTCATCGACGGGGTGTATGCCCAGCCTTCTTCGCCACCCAATCGGGTCGGCTTTCACGCTCTTGAGAAACGCGTCCGCAAGGTTGTTCGGGTCGTTGTCAACGAAGTGGGCCATGGGCTAGTTCTCCGTGTTGCGGTGAATGAGCGGGGACGCCGGCCGGATATGGGACGGCCGACGCCCCCAAAGCGGGCTGAATAAGTGATTCGACGGCGATCTCCCAGCGCGGCGCAGAGTCGACGGCGTACCGCTTCTCGGCGTGCAGCTCGACCACCTGGGCGTCGTCACTCCAGAGCGGACTGAGTCCGTCCATAGCTGTCTTGACGTAGTTGTCGAGGTCAGGTCGGCGTTCAGGCCGTGCAGTCGAGCGCTCCCGCTTCGGGATGCTCGCGGGCATCGGTAGGTAGACCACGACGGCGAGTGCCAAAGGACCGCTCAGCGGCGCCCAGGACGCTCCCAGCGCGGCGGTGACGTGCTCACGGATGCGCCAGGCTGCCTGAGCCGTCCTGGCCGGCATGTAGCCGTGCGGGCGACCACCTCGCACCGCAACCCGAGGCCGAGCCGCGGCGACCGGAGCGTCAGGGATGGTGAAGTGCCATTGCCGGGGCACGTCGAGGTCGAGGACAGCGGTCACGGTGCGGCCTCCGAGATGCCTTTTTGGCCACCGTGGCTACACCGCGTGGCTACATTCGGTCCATTCCGAATACGTCCCCTGCGGTTTTGAACACCGCTCGCGCCCGCGAAGAGGCTCAGAAAGCGCGCCTCGATGCGCGTCGATGGGTTGGCGTCCACGTCGCGGCGCCTCACCGGGTCCGCGGCTCCATGGGGTGTCACGCGGTGGGTCGCCGCCCATCGGGACCGGCGCCCAAGGATTGCACTCATGACGCGTCACCGTGGTTGCGTAGCAGTTGCTCAAGGCGTGCGGTCGCGAGTGACTCGCTCTGCCTGCGTGCTTCGGCGCGGCGCGTGAGACGGAGCCAGAGTGCGGCGTGTTCCTCTGATGTACGGCGACGTGTGAGACGTGCGCCGGGGAAGACTGCCCCTACCAACGCCAAGGGGTCAATCTGCATCTGCTCCGACCCTAGGGTATTGAGCGTGTGCAGAGCAGACGGATCCTGAGTTCGCGGCAGCCTGTCGGCGCCGCTTTTTGAATACGAATCAGGGTGAAAGACGGACTCGCCATCTGTGCTGCACACACCCCCACCCTTGGGGGTGTCGCACTGTGCAGCGGAGAGTTCTGCACACCGCAACTCCGGCTTCACGAGTGACGCCTCCAGGCGATGCGCATGCGCTCGGCGTCGACACCGTGAGGCGGATCGCGCTCGATCACCCGGCTCTCGGCCAGGACGTTGAGGGCGTTGCGCGTCTGCTGCTTCGAGGGCTTGGGATCCTCGAGGGCTTCGCGGATCGCCTCGGTGCTCGTCCACTCGCCGTCGAGGACGTCGAGGATGCGGGTCTGCACCTGGGCGAGTCCGACCGCGTCAGGGCTGCCGAGACAGCGCAGTGCGCGCGCCGCGTTGTCGCCCATTGCGTAGATCAGGACAGTGGGCTCGATCTCCCGCCCTACGGCAATCAGTTTCCGGCGCCGCTGCTCGTCTTCGCCGTAGTGCTTGAGGATGATGCCGATGTCGACGGCGGCGTACAGCTCATGCGAGCCTGCGATCTCCTCGCCGTGCTCGCCGCCACCTTTGCGCGCGTGATGGGCGAGCATGAGTGTCTTGCCGCCGACTCGGCAGATTCTGGACACCCACGGCCGCACCGCGGAGGCGATGACGGCGGCGTCGTTCCAATCCCGCACCGGCAGGAACTGGCGAATCGTGTCGACGATGATGATTGACTCGGTGCCGGTGGCGGCGCGCTCTTTGAGCGCTTGCTCCTGCGAGCTGTCGCCGGGGATCAGAGTCAGGCGGCTCCAGTCGCCACCGACGCGGATAAGCCGGCGCCGCCAGACGGATCGCGGCTCTTCGGTGAGCCAGAGCACCCTCTCGCCGGCATCGAGCCACCCGCGCACGGCGTGAGTCAGGAAGGTCGTCTTCCCGGCCTTCGGCGCGGCTGCGACGAGGTGCGCCCAACTACGGATGAAGACGTTCGGTTTCTGGAAGACGAGCAGGCTCACCAACTCGGGCTCCTCGCTGTTCACCAACTCGGCGCCATTCCATTCCGTCGCGGGCTGCGACAACGCCGCGGGAGAGACGTCGAGATTCGGCTCGAGGTCGCGCCAGGCGCGCTCCACCTTGTGCTCGACGTCCTCGACGGTCCACGGGCGCCGGTTGGGGTCTTGTGGCCACGTCTGCACATCGGCCCACAGCGCAGCGACCGCGCCGGCACTGCTGAGCCCGCCACGACGGTATGAGCAGGCGCGCTGATTGAGGACGACTTCCTGTTGGCCGATTGGCACCGGCTGGCCGTCGAGCTCGTGGAAGTCGACGGCGGCGCGCATGTCTCTGATCCGCTCCGCAATGGCCGGTGGCAACGCCTGCGTCGGCAAGTCGTCCTCCCACGCGTAGGGCGTGCCATTGATCGACGAGGGCGGGGCGACAACGTAGCCACCAGCACCGCGAACGTCGATCCCAGGCCCGAGACTGCCCGCGCTCGACGGGAGATCCTGCTCAACGGTGAAGTAGCGATGATGGCCACCGCTCGGCGTGCTCACCGTCCTGGTGTCAGGCAAGCCTCCCAGCGTCGCGAGGGTGGCGAATCCGTCGACACCGTTCTTAACGTCCACGTCCACAACCAGCAGGCCGTTGCCGGTGGCGATGCCGAGATTGCACAGGTGGCCGTTACCGAACCACTCGCGGATCCGACCTTCGTCGGTGGTCGCGTCCTTGAAGCCGTGCTCGGTCGCCGGCACTTTTCCATTAGCGATCAACGGGAAGACCGCCCAGCCGTTGTCGGCGTAGCGCAACGCGGCATCGAGCATTTCTTTACTCATGTGCTGTCACGGACGGCACAGACGCAGGCGTACCCGGAACGGATACGGGGTTATTGCCTGCGCCTGTGTTCATGTCCTTACGCCTTAGTTGTCTTCGGGGCCTGCGTCGACGGCGTCGAGCAGCTCCCAAACAGACTTGCCGCCACCGATAGCGCGTTGCACCAGGTTGAGCGGGCCAACCCCGGCCTCGGTCAGGTTGCTGCGCATCGCGGTGAACTGCGCATCACGTCGCGGGTTGCAGCCCAGGCCGATGCGCCGCTTCTCGCCGTCGGTTGCTTGCACAGACAGGATCCAGCGTTCGCCGTACGAGTTCGTGGTGTCCAGTTCGATGCCGTGGATGTAGAAGGCGACGCCCTGACGGGACCACGCCTCCTTGTCTTCGGCGCTGAGGTATCCGTTTTCCGGGGGCGCCATGCCGACGGTGCTGTTTGCCAAATTCATGGCCATAGCAATGTCTCCTTGGGTACGATGTGGGTGAAGGTCGTGGGGGCTCTCGGGCTCCCCGGCCACCGGTTAGAGGGCGCGAAGTCGGAGTCGCGGGGTCTCGTTAGTCGATAGGCTCAGCCTCAGCGTCCTGCGGCTGCCATGGGGCGACCCGCGGATGCGGCCACAGCCTCGGCGCTGTCCTCCACCCACTGCCGCGGGATCAAAACCCTGCGCCCCATTTTGGTGTGAGGGATGCCGCCCCTCTCCAGCTCTCGCCATACATGGTTGGGGGAGACCCCGTACAGCCGGGCGGTCTCGGTGACGCTAATGAAGAGGCTCTGGGTCTCCACGGAATCCTCCATCTTGGCGGGCTGGTGCCCTGGTATGGCCTCATTCTGTGGCACGGCAACGTCCGGTGGAAAGCTGCTGCCTTACTAGACAGACATAGCACCTCAGTGGTACCCTTGGGTTCGGATGCCACACCCCCCGTCTGCCTTCCCGACTCCGAGCCTGGTCCTCGCCGACAATCTCCGCCTCCTGCGGAAGAACAAGGGCATCAGCCAGGGCGAACTGGCAGGCCAGCTACGCGCCGCCGGCTTGGACATGTGGGTGGGCCCGACGGTTGCTCAGGTCGAGGCGGGCACCAGACGCGTAAGCGTTGACGAGCTGTTCGTGCTGTCGCTGGTCCTGCGCGCCTCCCGTGACGAACTCTTCGCCACCGACGCTGGCAACCCGGAGCGAGTCGCCTCGCGGACGCGCACCGTCCGCCTGTCGCGCCTGCTTGTCGCGCCGGCCGGCGTCCTCCTCGCCCCGACGCCGGAGTACCTCATGCACACGCAGCAGTGGGTCGATGATCTCTTGGAGAAGACGCTCAAGCGCGCAAAGGTATTTGGGGTCGCGGCGGAGGAGGAGGCACTAGCCGAAGAGGCTGCCGCCCGATTCGGCACGACAGCAGCCGATGTCAAGAAGACAGCCGCGCGGATCTGGTATCGGAGCTTCCGCGCGGAGCGCGAGCGGCGCCTCGACAGGAGTGAGGGGGGGCCGGCGACCCTGCGGACTCGAAGGGGCCATATCACACGAGAACTGATGGCGGAATTAGAAGCCGTCTTCACCCGACGCCGAAAGAGAGCACAGGCAAAGAAGGGGACGTCAGCATGAGCACGAAGAGCCGCAGCACCCGTCGAGGCTCGGTCTACCAGATCGGTGCGCGCCGAAAGGAGCAGGGCCTCCCGCTGCGCCCTGGCGATGGGAGGTGGGTTGCCGTCATCGACCTGACCGTCGAGGGTGGCCCTCGCCAGCGCCTGGTGCGTTACGCGGCGACCGCCGGTGAGGCGGATAGGAAGCTCCGTGACGAGCTCCGCAAGGTCGAGGCTGGTATCCGCACTTCGGGGCGCCAGATCACCGTCGGCGCCTTCCTGACGCTCTGGCTCCAGAGCATCCGGCCGCCGCACGGGGTTCGGCCCTCCACCCACCGCCGCTACTCCGAGCTGGTCAACGTCCACCTGATCCCCGGCCTGGGCAAGCTCCGCCTCGCCGCGCTCCAGCCCACTGACGTCGACGCCTTCCTCGCCGCGAAGCTCGACTCAGGACCGGCGCCGCGAACCGTCCACCACATGCGCGCGGTCCTCCGGGCGGCGCTCACCCAGGCGGTCCGGGACGGGCTGATCGTCCGCAATCCCGCCGGTCTCTCCCGGCCGGTCCGCGTGGAGCACCGCGAGATGACAGTGCTGAGCCCTGAGCAGGCGCGAGCCTTCCTCGACTCCGCGAAGGGCGACCGCCTAGAGGCGCTCTACGCCACAGCCCTCGCGATCGGGCTCCGCCAGGGCGAGGCCCTCGGCCTGCGCTGGCAGGACGTCGACCTGGAGGCGGGGACGCTCAGGGTCGAGCACGGGCTCCAGCGGATCGCAGGCAAGGTCCAGCTCATCCCCACCAAGAGCGCGCGCAGCCGGCGCACCGTGGTCATGCCGGGCATGGTGGCCGAGGCTCTCCGCGCGCACCGCACCCGCCAGCTCCAGGACCGTCTCCTCGCGGGTGGCCGCTGGCACGATGGCGGGTTCGTGTTCACCTCCAGCATTGGCACGCCGGTAGACACCTCGGAGCTGCGTCGGGCCTTCCATGCAGTCCTCCGCCGCGCGGGGCTGCCCGCAATCCGCTGGCACGATCTCCGCCACTCGGCGGCATCCCTGATGCTCGTCCAGGGCGTGTCACCCCGAGTGGTCATGGAGACGCTCGGGCACAGCTCAATTGCGCTGACCATGAACACCTACAGCCACGTGCTACCCGCCCTCCAGCGGGAGGCCGCCGACGCCATCGATCGCTTGCTGGGGGAGCCGCGATGAGGAGGATCACCATGATCGGATCATCGCTTCGGGCGGCAAGGTGAATACAACAAGCCAAAGTCGAGATCTGGCCGCTTCAGAACTGCCAAACTAAGTCAGGCCGAGAGAGGCTGACGAGCGGCACGAGGAAGGGACAACGCCATGAGGGAATGGATAGCGCTAGGAAGCTTTGGAACGGCGCTGGCACTCGCTAGTTGCGGAGGCAGCATCGCCGTCGCACCGCCTTCCCCGTCACCGACGATCGACGTCTGCCAGCAGAACCCAACGCTGTGCGCTGTTCAGAGCGACGCGGCGGCGCCGACGCCGACGCCAAACACACTTGAGGGCCCGGTGGGCACGCCGTTCACGGACACCGACTCGTCCCAAAACATCATGACGGTGACGCTGACCGCGGTCCAAGACCCGGCGAAGTCAACCAGCGTGTACCTTCAGCCTGACAACGGCAAGCGGTTCGTTGCCGCCAAGTTCACAATCGTCGGTACTAGCGGCACCTTCGCGGACGACGCCAATAACGACGCAAGCGTCGTTGGGTCGGACTCACAAACGTATACGGCGGACTTCGATCCAGTTAGGGGCTGTACGAATTTCAACTCTGGAGAGTTCTCGGTTGCCTCCGGGCAGACCAGCGTCGGTTGTGTGGTGTTTCAAATTCCGAACGGCGTCAAGGTAGCGCAGGTCGAGTGGGGTGCGGCGTTCGGCGCGGCACCCGCTATCTGGGATGTGGGGTGAGAAATACTCGGATAACTGCCGCGGACGGCAGGGTGACCATCATCAAGCAAACGTCCGGGTGCGGCTGCCTCACCATCCTGGCGTTCCTGGTGGTGATCTTCGGACCCGCCGCCTGGTTCGGCACCATCGGCGCCATCCTCGCCTACAGCGGCCTCGGCCTAGCCATCGTTGCCATATTCGCGATCGCCGTGTCTCGGAGTAGAGGCCAACGCACTACGCCCCAGGCATGGACGCCGCAACCGCCGCCCGCGCGTCCGGATGATCCGTCACCCGTGATGAGAA
>Ga0307373_10014894_pt1 | contig 10641 bp, 9 predicted proteins | sample OX2MG_FD_202534 | JGI IMG/M metagenome (GOLD analysis project Ga0307373, IMG submission 202534) | Soil microbial communities from Risofladan, Vaasa, Finland - OX-2 | ecosystem: Environmental > Terrestrial > Soil > Coastal area > Acid sulfate soil | place: Finland: Risofladan, Vaasa | collected...
TGCGCGAGAAGCTGGAACGCAAGGGCATGCCCGCCGAGGCGCTGGCCAAACTGATCAAAGAGGTTGACCGGCTGGAGCGCATGCCCACCCACTCGGCGGAACTGGTGGTGCTGCGCAACTACATCGATTGGGCGCTTGCCCTGCCCTGGCAGGAGCGCACCGAAGACATCGGCGACATGCGCCACGCCCAGCAAACGCTGGACGCCGAACACTTTGGGCTGGAGAAAGTCAAAGAGCGCATTATCGAGTTCCTGGCCGTGCGCCAACTGCGGATGCTGCGCGCCCAGCGTGAAGCGGCGCAGCCGACGAGCGCCCACGCCGACGAGCGCGCGGCGGAGGCCGAGGGCGCCGCGCGTCCCAACATCCACAAGGGGCCGATCCTCTGCCTGATCGGGCCACCAGGGGTGGGCAAGACCTCGCTGGGTCGTTCGATTGCCCATGCGCTTGGCCGCAAGTCGTTTCGCATCTCGTTGGGCGGCGTGCATGACGAGGCCGAGATTCGTGGCCACCGCCGCACGTATGTCGGCGCGCTGCCGGGGCGCATCATCCAGGCGATGAAGACGGTGGGCGTGCGCAACCCCGTCATCATCCTCGACGAGATCGACAAGCTCGCCGCGGACTATCGCGGCGATCCGTCGTCGGCGCTGCTCGAGGCGCTGGACCCGGAGCAAAACTACAGCTTCACCGATCACTATCTCGAGACACCCTACGATCTCTCCGAGGTCTTCTTCATCTGCACGGGCAACAACCGCTTCCAGATTCCCCGCGCGCTGGCCGACCGCATGGACATCATCGAGATTCCCGGCTATACCGAGGAGGAGAAGGTTGCGATTGGGCGTTCGTTCTTGTGGGAGAAGACGCTCGATCAGTGTGGGCTGGCGCCGAGCCAGGCGCAGCTCTCGCCCGCCGTCATGGGCTTCGTCGTCACGCGCTATACCCGCGAGGCGGGCGTGCGCAATCTGGAGCGCTCGCTCGACGGCATCTGCCGCAAGCTGGCGCTGCGCGTGCTGCAAAAGCCAGACGCCAAAGCGCAGGCGCGCCTGCGCGTGACCGAGAAGATGGTCGAGGAGTTCCTGGGGCCGCCACGCTACTCGCCCGATCATCCCTTCGAGCCAGGCCAGGTCGGCGTCGCAATGGGCCTCGCCTGGACGACCAACGGCGGCGCGCTGCTGCCGGTGGAGGTGTTGACTATGCCCGGCAAAGGTGGGCTGATCGTCACCGGACAACTGGGCGATGTCATGCAGGAATCGGCCCGCGCCGCCTACTCCTACATCCGTTCGCGCGCCGACGACCTGCACATCCCCAACAGCTTCCCGAATAACCTGGACCTGCACATCCACCTGCCCGAAGGCGCAGTGCCGAAGGAGGGGCCATCGGCGGGCATCACAATGGCGATCGCCATGATCTCGGCCCTGACGCGCCGCCCGGTGCGTAGCGATGTCGCAATGACCGGCGAGATCACGCTGCGGGGCCGCGTGTTGCCGATTGGTGGCCTCAAGAACAAGGCGCTCGCTGCCTATAGCGTCGGCATCCGTAACCTGCTGGCGCCGGCGGAGAATGAGAAAGACCTCGCCGAGATACCGCCGAAGATTCGTCACGAACTCAACATCACGCTGGTGGCGACGATGGATGACGTGATCCGGGTCGCGCTGACACCCGTCGTCGGCGCAGACGCCGAGCCTGCGGGTCCCGACGACACGCTTGCCGCCGATGGGCCAGTTGACACGACCGAACTGCCCGACGCGCCAGCGCAAAGCCCCAACGGTCTGCCCCTGGTCGCCAGCGAGGTGAGCGAGACGCCAGCCGGAACTGCGACGTCCGACACGCCCGACGACTCGTTCGCCCCCGCGCCGCCACCTGACGACCTGGGGGAGACGCATGACCAGCCGCCGAGCTAGGACTTCGGCCCCAACTTGACGGTCATCGAGCCGTTCGCCGTCGTCACCCCGGTGACGACATACTGCACGCCGTTGAAGGTGGGCGAGAACGCCGATCCACTCAGTTGCTGGTTGATCGACGTTTCCAGCGCCGTCAGCGTTGCGGAGGGCGCTGTGGCGCCGCCAATATTGCCGCTGAGCAGGTGAATGGTGAGCCGCCCGTTGACGACGCGCGGCTGCGCCACCGCGCTAAAGTGCGTGCCGCCGAAGAACAGGATGCCTCCCACGTCGCCCGTGATGGCAATGGTATCGTTTGGCTGGATGTGCGCGTGGACGTTGGTGATTGGTAGCGGCAGGCCAGCGTTGTTGGCCGCGTTCTGCGCGACGTTGGTGAGGAAGGCGTCGTCCACTGTGAGCGAGACACTGCCATGCCCTACCGGGGTGGGAAGCGGCGTCTGGGGCGCGGGCGCCAGCCACACCAGCCAGGCGACGGTCAGGAGCGCGCCCAACACCACGCCGATGAGCAACGTCACCCCGCCCCAAATGATGCGCCCGGCGAGACCATTCGTGCGCGTCGTGGCGGGGGTGAGGCGCTTCCTGACGGAACGGCCAGCCGGACGCCGACGTGGCTTCGACGCAGGCGGCGCATCCAGTGTGATGGGTTGCGTGACATAGTCGCGATTGTCGCTTTCGGTCGTCGGGAGATCACGCGAGTTTTTCATACCACGAATTCTCTTCTCTACTGTGCGCCTTCACCGGGCGACGACGCGCCCCCTGGCGAGACGGGAACATCGCTCACCTACACCCGTATGCAATTTCTACGCCTGATAGAGAGCCTATGGCGTAGAACGCTGACCTTTCGCCAACACGAAGCGCCTGCGCGCAACACAAGGGGACGTTGGCCAGCGTCTCAGTCAGCAGTAGTGTACACTATGGCGCGACGAATGGGCTACATCTCCGGCGTCTATGCGGCGTCTGGCGCCATGATGTGATGTTGTGTCGCTGGCGCGGCAGGCGCGCGGTTTCGTGGAGGATGCAATGTGAGGCGCCCAGAACGAGCCAAATCCTTCGCCGTGACCGGCGCTCCGCCCGGCGCGCCTGACGAGCAGGGCGCGCCGCCGCGACGCCAACAGGCGACTTCGCCTATCGCGCGGAATGTGGATGAGCGCCTGGCGCGGCAGGCGCCCACGCTTGGCGCGTTGCTGGTCGTGGGTGAATCGGAGCCGACGCCAGACTCCGCTAGCTCCACATCTATCACGAGCGCCGCGCGGATACGCCTGCCCAGCCTGCTACGCCGCATATGGCGCAGCGACGATCCGCCTTCACCATTGCCCGGCGGCGCGTATGTCTATCCCATCCTGCAGCGTGTCACGACGCTTGGCCGCGCGCTCACCAACGCCGTGACACTGCTGGATACGACCGTCTCGCGTGAGCACGCCCACCTGCATTGGCAGGCAGGCTCATGGTGGGTTGAAAACGTCACTGAACAAAATCCGCTCTGGGTAGCTGGGCGTCTGACGGCGCCCGGCGAACGGGCGCCCATCTCGCCGGGCGACATCCTGCGCCTGGGGCACACCCGCCTGCGCCTGCTGGCCATTCGCCCACCTGCGCATGGCGCAGACAGCGTCGGCGCGTCGTCTCCCACTGATCGCCCAACGCAGCCGCCAAGCCACCTCCCAGCCGCTTCCGCCGATGTGGCGGCCCAGGAAAGGGCATCACTGGAGGTGATGGGCATGACAGACGAGGCAGAGGCGACCGGTGATGCGGGAGATGCGGGCGATGTGGATGGTTGGGGAGCGCAGGCGGTCGCCGTTGGCGCCAGCGGAACGGGCCTGCTCAGCCCCGGCGTCACCTTGCAATTTGCCCTGCGCGAGCGCCTCTCGCCTCGCGCGCGTTGGGCGCTGGGCGCGCTCTGTGTCGTCGTCTTTCTGGTGAGCGCGCTGCTGACGTTGGGCGTGGTCTCGCTGGTCGGGCAGGATGCGCTGGCCAGCGGCGGCTGGCGCCAGGCGCTGGCCGCGCTGACCCTGCCGCTGATTCCGGCGCTGGGGGTGGCGCTGCTGGTCGCCGCGCTGGACCGCTACGAGCGTGAACCGGTGGTCGTGCTGTTCGCCGCCTTCCTGTGGGGCGCGGTGATCGCCATCCCGCCGACGCTCTTCGTCGAACGCGGCGTCAATGCCGCACTGGCTCCGCTGCTGGCGGCGGCGTTGCGGTGGGTCGGCGCGGCGGGCGCCGCCGTAAACGCGCATGCGCCGCTCGGCGTTGCGCTCACGGCGGCGTTCCAGGCGGCGAACGCGGGCGTGACCGAGGAGGCGCTCAAAGGCGTGGGGCTGCTGTTGCTGCTGCTGGCGCTGCGCGACGAGTTCGACAACGTGACCGACGGGCTGATCTACGGCGCGCTGATCGGCGCGGGCTTTGCGATGGTGGAAAACATCGTCTACTTCGCCGCCGCGCCGCGCGCCGACCTGGGCTTTCTAATCGTCGGACGGGTGGCGCTGGGTTGGCTGAGCCACTCGACGTTCACGGCATTGTTTGGCGCGGGGCTGGGTTTTGCCCGCGAGACACACTACCGTCGCTGGCGGTGGCTCGCGCCGCTGGCCGGGCTGGCGGCGGCGATCCTGCTGCACACCTGGTTCGATTCCGTGGCGTTTGTCGCCGAAGGGCTGGCGCAAGGGCGCATGTCGTTGGCCCAGCAGCCGACGCTACTGACCGTAGCGACGCTGCTCGCCGAATACGGCCCGCTCTTCCTGACGCAGCTTGCGCTTCTGTGGGTGGCGCTACGGGCGTTGCGTCGCGAAGCGGCGACCGTGCGCGCGTATCTCGCCGACGAGGTGATGCGCGGCGTCGTCACACCCGACGAATACATCGTCCTCCAGGACGCGACGCTGCGTGGCGCCGCCGAACGCCACTACGGGCTGACGTATGGTCCGCGCGTCTACCTGACGGCCCGCGCATTCTATCAGACGGCGACCGGTCTCGCCTTTCGCAAGTGGCATGTGGCGATGGGCGACGCCCCCAAACGTGGCGCCCGCCAGCCCGAAGACGCCTACCGCGAACGCATCCCCCGCCTGCGCCGTTCGCTGGAGCGCCAGGTGCGGGTCAAGCAGTTGTGAGTTGAGCGGATAGGAATTAGACGACGTGCCACCGGATGAAACGTATGATAGAATGCAGGCATCGGAATAGGGTAGTTAGAAGGTGGGTGGCGCAATGCCACGCAAGTTGCGCGAACTGCGGGCGGCGCTGAAACGCGCAGGCTGCTCTGTTGACCGCCAGGCAGGTAGTCATCAGATTTGGGAACACACACTGGTACCCGATTTTAACGTGAACCTTGCAGGCCAGGATGGCGCGGACGCGAAAGACTATCAGGAGAAACAAACACGCGAGATGTTGAGGCGAGTCGCCAGGGCAAAGTGGGGGAAGATGCCATGAATCAACCGACACGCTACTCTATGCTCATCGAATGGTCAGATCGCGACCAGGCGTATCTGGTCACGTTGCCTGAATGGGCGGATCGGCTGGCGATGCCAGCCACGCATGGCGCAACCTACGCCGAGGCAGCCACCAGTGGCCAGGAACTGCTGGAAATGATGCTGGTTGACGCCAAAGAGCGCAACAGGCCGACGCCCGCGCCCGCAGTCTTTGATACGCACGGCTATGAGCCGGGGGAGACGACAGAGGCCATCATACGCGAGACGCAAACGCTGGCGCTTGAGATTGAGCGCGAAGACCACACGATCACTTCCGCTTGATCCGCTGGCGCCTCAAGAGCGCCTCAAGCGCGCCTCAAGCGCGCCTCCCGCGCTCACACTGCGAGTAGTCGTTGCGCCGCCTGCGCGCCGCGCGCCGCCCACCAGCGCGCTCGCTGCTCGGCTTGCCTGCGTGCGGCCCCGGCGGGGGTCCCGCGCGCCGCGCGCCCAAACGCCTCGCCGCAGGTCAGCGCCGTGCGCAGGTAGCCTGCGTCGGCCAGCGACCGCCAGACGCTTGCGGGCAGCGCAACTCCACGCGCCGCCAGGTGGCGTATCAGTCGGGCGCGATAGGTGCCCAGCAGGCGTTGCGGCGATAGCGTTTGCCAGACGCCGCAGAACCAGAGCGGATCGAACGTCGCGGGGGCGGCTGCCGTCAGCGCCCAATCGAGCAGCAGCGTGCGGTGGCCCTGGCGTGGCGCGGTGTGGGTCGGCGGCAGCCGCCCCAGGTTTGGCCCCCACACGTCGCCATGAATCAGCGTGCATGGCAGCGCCGCGATGGCCGCGATGTATGGCTCCGGCTCGGCAAACGCCCGCTGAAGCGTCTTGGCGTCGGCAGGATCGGCCAGCGTGAAGAACGCCGCCCAGCCATCGCGCGCCAATGGCAAATAGGGATTGGGGTCGCCTAACGCCAGCCGCTCGGCAATCGTGGTAGGCGACGCCAGCAGCAGCGTGGCCCGCAACGGCGTCAGGCCAATCGCCACCGCGTGCGCGTCATCCAACCGGGGATCGTTCCAGAAGCGGGCGTGCATCTGCGCCAGATCGTCTAGCAGCGCGAAGATGGCGGCGGGCAGGCGCCCCGGCGGCGTGCGCAGGGGACGCCGCCACAATCGCGCCGTCTCATCGCGCATCAACAGCGCTGACCACGCAGGCGTTTCGCTGGCCGTGGTTGCGGGCATGTCAGCATGCCGCCCAGCGTGCCGCCCATTCTGCCACGCCACCACTCCCGTCCCGATACTGTGTGGCAGATCGGCTAGCAAGCCCGATGACCACAGGCTGAACTCGCGGACATGCGCGTCGGCGGAGGCTACGCTGAGCCAGCCATCGAGCGGGGCGATCACTTTCACGATCCGCCGCGCCGACCAGTGGGCGGCGCCCACAGCGCCGCCCGCATCGGACGCAGCAGACGCAGCAGACGCAGCAGACGCAGCAGACGCAGCAGACGCAGCAGACGCAGCAGACGCAGCAGACGCAGCAGACGCAGTGGGCGACGCGGGTTCATTCGCGGGCGACCATCTGGGCGAGGTGGGGTCGTGGGGGGCGATTGGCGACGTGGGGGTGGACCCGATGATGGGCGCGCTCAGCCACAGGCGCCAGAGCTGCCCGCCGCCGAGGCCCGCGCGCATCGGTTCGACGCGCGTGACGGAGGCGGGGTCCAGTCCGGCGCTGCGCAGGAGGGCGTCGTACCAGGGGGATGTCGCGGCGTCACGCGCATCCCCGAACTCTGGCGGTTGCGTGGCTTCCATTGGCGCCCCCTGCTACAGTCAGGCAAACAGATCAGGTGGCATGAAGATCGCGCGCACCAGCCGGTCCGCATCGTGCCGGACGTAGTGATCGTGATACACCGCCAACAACTGATCGACGATCACCTCTGGCACGAGACGGCGCACCTCCTCGACATCGGCCTCGACCGGGAACTGGCTCTGCGCGGCGTAGCCATCCAGCAGGTGATCGGGGAATGAGCCGTCGTGGAGAATGACCCGATCCACGCGGTCGCCGAGATAGTGGTGAATCTCCTCGACGAAGTTTGACGCGCGGTAGCCGTCGGTCTCGCCGTGCTTGGTCATCAGGTTCGTGACGTAGACGGTCTGCGCCTCCGACGCGCGAATCGCCTCCGCGACGCCCTCCACCAGCAGGTTGGGCAGGACGCTGGTATAGAGATCGCCCGGACCAATAATGATCACGTCGGCGCGACGGATGGCGCGCAGGGCGTCGTCGCAGGGCGGCGTCGGCTGCTCGAGGAAGAGGCGCTTGATCGGCGCCAGCGACTCCGGGTTGCGTTTGCCGCGCGTATCGATATCCGTCTCGCCGCAGATGATCTCGCCATTCTCCATCTCGGCGCAGAGGGTGGTCTGGGTGAGTGTTACGGGCAACACCGTACCTGCCGTGTCCAGTAGCTCTTGCGCGTCGGCGATGGCATGGAGCAGGTTGCCATTATTGATGTCTTGTAGCGCCGAGATAATCAGGTTGCCCAGGCTATGTCCGCTCACCCCGGCCTGCTCGCCCATTTGCTGCGCCACCGACGTGAGCGCCGTCGCGCCGCTGGCCACCGCAGTGGCAGGACTAGCGCCGTTTCCAGCGGTCCCGTTAGAAGGCCCATTAACTCCGCCGTTGGCCCCGTTGGCCCCGTTGGCCCCGTTGGCCCCGTTGGCTTTGGCGGGCGCGGCGTGTCCATTTGAGGATGCGCCATTTACCCTGGTACTCTTGCCGAAGCGATACGTGAAGACATCGCGCCAGAGGACGCCGTTGCGCGAGAGCGCAATCAGCGCCTGCCGCAGATCGCCAAACGGCAACTGTCCAAACTCATCCATGAGCCGCCGCGAACTGCCGCCACTATCAGCCATCGTGACAATCGCCGTGATTGCGCAGGGGTAATGTTTCAGACTGGATAGCACGCCAAACGGGCCGGTGCCACCGCCAATCGTGACGACATGCTTCCCCCGCAACCCCAGTAATGTGTGGGTCTCGAACTCCTGATAGTGCCGCATGTTTGCCCCTCTCTGCGCGTCCGGCCCACCTGCGCATCTGGCGCGCCCCAGCGCAGCTTTCGCAGGGCTGCCCGCTCCGGTCGTGATCGCTGTGGTCCGCCATGACCTGCTGCGGACCAACTTGCCCACGTAGTATAGCGCATCGCTGGATGAGAGGGATGAAATGCTGCAATATGGCCTATGTTGTGTGGTTGGGCCGAGGACATAGTAGCAGAGCGTCAATGGGCGCCAGGCATTTACCCGGCGCCCATTGGGAGCGATTACGTACCGAAAGTGGCGCGAACGCGGGAACGCCCGACGGGGCCGGGGTGGACGATACCACCACACGGCGCTGTCGGGCGCTCCACAGACCATTCGCGCTCACTTGCCACGCGGTCAAAACGTGTTCGCAGGCGCCACCGATGCGGCGCGCATGAACAGGCGCTCTAGAAATAGCGTGACGAGCGGGGACCACTGATGAATGTCGTCGGGCTAAAGTAGGCCAACACCATCAGCAGAATCCACAGGGCAAACGTCACAATGCCGATGATCCCGCCGATCAGCCCAAAACCAAGCGTAAAGAGGCCACCGATCACCCAGACATGGCCGAGCAAGCCGCCAAACGCCCCCACTAGCCAGCCGAGAATGCTCAGCACGCCGAAGACCAGCACCGACTGCGCGGCGTGGCGTCGGACGGTGGCGTTGCGCCGCTCGACGATTAGCATGATCAACCCCGAGACCCAGCCCAACGCATAGCACAGCACGCGCTCCCACCGCTCGCTGATCGGCAGCGTGGTTGGCTGTTGATACTGGCTGGATTGATTGTAGTTATACATGGCTCGTTTCCGCCTCACTATGTTTCGTCGTCGCGTCGGGCGCGCATGTGGGTCTTGCCTGGCTTGGCCGGTCCCCGTCGTGTCTCGCCGCAACTCGAACCGTCATGATATATCGTCCATGCGCCCTCGCGCGTTTTGCGATATATCTACACAGTGCTACGCGCCGCTGGGGCGCAGGTTGCAGGGAAGTCGTGTGGACATCATGAGAGGTAGGCGCGAGCGGCCAACGCGGCGCTCCCGCAAGTTCCTGCTGTTTGTAGAACTGCTCTTCTCCCTGGCGCGTATAATGTGTGATGCGTCTTCCGAGATGTGGTGGGCGCATTGTATGGAACAACCATGTGTTTGGAGAACGGAGCGAAACGTGCAACCACCCGCAACCACTCCCGCAACCGTCGGCAGGCCAGCCGTCCGTGAAGCCGCCGTCTTTGGCCTCAGCCTCGGCGCACTCAGCCTGATCGTCAACCTGCTGGCAGGATTTCTCAAGCTGTCCGGTGTCACCACGATTTTCGGCATTGTCGTCTTTATCCTCTTCCTTGTCGTCGGCTTCATGGCGGGTTTTCGCGCCGCCGCCAAGACTGGCAAGGTCGGTTCTGGTGTACTTGCAGGCTTGCTGACCGGGCTATTCTTCGCAATCCTGAGCGGCATCGGTGGCGTCATCTACGATGTACTCAACCTGGATACCCTCGTATCGCAGGCGAACAAAACGCTGTCGCAGGCAGGCAGCACAGTCCAATACACGACTGGGAGCTTTTTGGCTGTCGCCATTGGTAGCGCAGTGCTGGGCCTGGTCTTGTATCTGCTGATTGGCTTGGGGGTCGGCGCAATTGGCGGCGCGGTCGGACGTGGCCGCGCGCCCAAGCCGGTGACGCCCTACCAGGAGTCGCTGTATCCCGGTGGCGGGTACCCTGGCGCCTATCCGCCACCCATGCCACCTGGGGCAGGCTACCCACAGCAGCAGCCACCCGCGTACCCCGGCTCCTATCCGCAGCAGCCGCCGTCCTATCCGCAAGGGTAGGTTTTGGAGAGCGGTAGCCGAGACGCGACGAGGCAGACAAAACTTGCGACGCCGTCAACCGCTGATAGCGGTTGACGGCGTCGCAGTGTTTCATGGTTGCTGTCGATTGCCCTTGCGCTTGCCCGCCATCGTGTGCTACACTGCCGTCGCCAGCGATGCGCGTGCGCTCTCCGCGACCTTACTGGTTGGTACCGGCAACCGTAACCGCCGTAAACAGGCTGACTGTAGACCTGCAATTGAGAGCGACGAGAGGAAGGTGTACCCGTGACCGCACTCACACTGCGTCAAGGGAGCCGCAATAGGCTGCCCGCTGCGGAGCGACCACCGTCGCTTACGCCGGAGACCAACCATACCATGCAAGCCACCATCCGCGCCTGCCGCCGGGCGCGCCTCTGCGGGCCGCAACGCCAACCTCGCCTCTCGCTCGTGCCACAACAGCATTCTCAGAGGGGCCACACGGTGTAGCGGGGCGCATACGGCGCGACG
>Ga0307373_10014897_pt1 | contig 10639 bp, 6 predicted proteins | sample OX2MG_FD_202534 | JGI IMG/M metagenome (GOLD analysis project Ga0307373, IMG submission 202534) | Soil microbial communities from Risofladan, Vaasa, Finland - OX-2 | ecosystem: Environmental > Terrestrial > Soil > Coastal area > Acid sulfate soil | place: Finland: Risofladan, Vaasa | collected...
CGGCTCAGGAGAACTATCCTAATTGCACCAAATGTCTGAAACGGCGCGAAGCGAAACGCAACTTGGCATTGCCGACCTGAAAAGACGGCTCAGTGTCGTAGGTCTCAATATTCTCGACGAACATGAGCTCTTACAGTGTCGAAGTTTCCATCGTCGAGGAGGTTGGGTCTGATTTTATACGGCTGCAGGACGCCGCAGGTTCTACTTGTAAAATTACTTTCGCCGACAGCGAAACGCGCTCAAAGGAAGAAAGCGCGTGCTACTTTCGTAGCTCCCTGGACAAGCCCGTGGCTATTCCCGGCGGTAATCCATCCTGTGTGTGGCTAAATATCAATGAGGATTGGGAGACGACGGGCGTCATCAGACACGTGCCCTTTGACTTTGAGATTGCGTTTGTTGAGCGAAGCGTCTGAGGTATGCTCGTCGTGGTCACAACTGAGGGCAAGCAAGGTTGCGAAAGCTTAGTGCCGCTGTAAAACGCCCGAAATCACTTGTGCCCGCGCTTGGTAACATTTGAGGTAACAACTGCGCCTAAAAGCGCCCATTTCTGCGGTTGCTTCGAACGGGTAACCGCTAGAAGCACAATAGATTTAGCTACTTGTCATGCAATCGGCCAGTCAAAGAATCACGCCGCAGTCTCATGATAAACGTGTCGGTATCAGAAAAGGGAGGCGCTAGGAAAGTCGTGTGGACTGACCGTGCCGCACCTCTCGCAGATGAAGGCTCGGTTCCACTGAGCGTATTGCGTTTGGTAGGAAGAATTGTGCCTCCAGAACAGAACCAGCAGGAGAATGAACACGCACGCAGAAAGCACGCTGTAAATTGTCAAAGACATTGAAGACACGGTCGACGAATTCTTCGTAATGGTATTCACGTAAATAACTATCCACCCCACCGATAGGAATACCAAGAACGACCAGCCAACAAGCTTCCGGTAGGACCATTTCTTCGGAGGAGTCAGGGCTTCGGAGATCTCCGTCTTCTGTGTCCCTTTCGTGGTTGCTCTGCCCACAACCATATCAGGCCCCTCACTCCCGACCACTACGCCGCGTATCCGCGTGCGCGCATTTAGCCGAGAACGTCCTTCTTGGTAGGCAAGGGAAACCTTCTTCAGGTTCGTGCTTTTGCAATTCGGGCAGAGTAAATCCATCGAGTCACCCCGGCCTGCCCCGTTTCGATAGGGGGATATACCCTTTTTGATCGCTCTTTCACTCGAAACGTTGCACGCGTGTTGTCTCAAATCATAGCCTCTGAATTCGAACCTCGAACGTTCAGCATTGCCGCGCGGACATGTCAGCCCTACCGTGGCGTTGTATCAGTTGTCCAACAGATACCGAAGATGGATTCAGTTCCGACCCAGAATTGGTTTTCATCTGACGCCGTGCAAGACACGTGGAATTGCCTCTCACACTCGGCCCAAGAAAACCCTGGGAATGCCCGTCACACGAGACTCCATCCTGCAGGATCAATTATACAACGAGCGCTCGTTGTTTTACAACGAGCTTTTCAGCGGGATTTCTTGGACTTGGGAGGCCGACCGCCTTTGCGCTTTTTGCGTCTGGCTTGCAACTGCCTGAAGTATTCAGCCCCGCGCTTGGCGATTGCCCTCCCACCCTTCCGTCCAAGCTTGACGGCGGCGGGATCTTTCGATTTGGCCAAAATTCCGAAGAGGTAGCTTCAACTGGCCACCATATTATGCACGACGTACATCGCGACACCAAGAACGCGAAAAAGGGACGTGCCCACTTGAGTGCTCCACTCACGCGACGATTTGGCTCGCTCTCCTCCTTTCGTCGCTCCGAGATTGCCGCGTCCCGGCGCCGGAGAATTTGCGCCTTGGGTCTGCACTAGCACGCTTCGCCCCACCAAAAACCTGTGTCACTCAGACGTGCGGCTCGTTCCGACCTGGACGCACCAATCTCTTCGCTCGCGTTCTCTGTTTCGGGATCTTGCCCCCTCCCTGTTTGGTGAAGGGGGCACGAAGCTCCCGAAACAGGAGAACAATCATGAAAGTCGAGCAAGCCAAACAGATCGTCGGCAAAGCAATCGAAGAACTCAGTCAAGCTCTCGAAAGGGGCCACAGTGAAACGCTGAGAAATTACCTGGCGGCGATTGGCCGATTTCATCGGTACAGTCTGCGGAACGTAATGCTTATCGAATCCCAGAAGCCGACGGCTACGCACGTCGCTGGTTTCCACACGTGGCACACACTTGGACGCTTCGTGAAGAAGGGCGAGAAAGGCATCTTGATTCTCGCTCCGATCGTTCGACCGAAGAATCCAAGCGTCGAACAAACCGAAACTGATGAATCATCAACCGCTGTGGGGTTCAGGGCCGCATATGTATTCGACATCAGCCAGACGGACGGCCAAGAACTGCCCGCAATCGGCAATGTGAACGGCGATCCTCGCGAGTATCGCGCACGCCTTGCGAAATTCGTCGCTGTGCAGGGCATCGCTCTCGAATATTCCGACGACATCGCGCCGGCCCGTGGCACGTCGTTAGGCGGCAAAATCACATTGCTGCCCGGCCAGTCTTCCGCTGAAGAATTCGCGACTCTCGCGCATGAGATCGCCCATGAAATGATGCACCGCGACGAGCGCCGCAGTAGCACGTCGAAGCGCATCCGCGAGACCGAAGCCGAGGCAGTCGCGTTTGTCGTGTGCAGCGCAATTTGCCTCGAAACCGGCTCAGCCGCCCAAGATTACATCCAACTTTACGAGGGTGACGCTAAGTTGCTGTCGGAGAGCCTGGGGTACATCCAGCGAACCGCTGCTCGCATTCTCAACGCTATCGGCGCGGAGGAATCCTCCGCGCCACTCGTATAAACGGCGCCATTCGCGGCAGTGCCGCGAGGCACTAACGAAGTACTCGGCCATTGTTCCGAGTACGCCGTCAGGAGTTGCCCCAATTACAAAGGCAGAAACAGAGAAACAGAATGTATCCAATACGAAAAGCCCACCTCATAGCCCCGGCTCTGACCCCAGGCCAGCGGCTCATTCTTATTGCGACGAACCGGACATAACGCCGGTTTCAGCCGAGATTTATGACATCTAGCTCGGCACCCATGTGGGCGCGAGCAATCTCTACCACATGTGTGTGATGTGTGAATAGTATCGGCTGTACATGGTCACCAATAGCCGCTAGTGCCGCTACGCCCTGGGCCGTGCGAGCGTCATCGAAGGTTGTGAAGATGTCATCACCGATAAAAGGAGCCGGTTCACAGCGACTGGCGTAATCCTCCAGATATGCTAGACGAAGCGCAAGGTAAAGCTGGTCGCGCGTGCCATCGCTCATGCCGGTGACGGGTACCGTCTGGCCAGACTTGCGTTGGCCGACAAGACGCGGCACATCCTGCTCATCGTAGTCTTGGCCAAGGCGTGAAAAAGCATTGTCTGTGAGCGTTGTGAACAGGGCACCTGCTCGGGCGATGAGTGGATCGTGCTGGCTGGCTCGGCGGTCGTCAATGACCCTGCCGATAAGTACGGCGCCAAGTTTCAGAACTACCCATTCACGCGCCGCAATCGCAAGCTCGGCCTCGGCACTTCTGCGTTGCTGCAGCGCGACTTCTGCGCCGACGCCCTGCTCCCATTGTGCGCGCTCACGGACCCTACGGTCCTGCGCGGAGAATACCTCTCGGGCCTCCTGGTCAAGTCTTTCATCATCCGCTGAAAGTGCTTTGAGTGCGGCCTCGGCCTGGTCCGGATCGTAGGCGGCTAGACCGGTACGTAGACTCTCTTCATTGTGTCCGTCCGCCTGCGCATTAAGCTGGACTCGCCGATCGGCAAGCATACCGAGAAGCTTATCCCGTTCGCCGCTTAGATTGAGGAATTCGGCAAGGTCGGTGCCGTTCGGCAACTGGGATGCAGGTGCTGTCACGGCCGCAGTGGCGTCGTGTAGTGCAACATCAGAAAGTTCCCGGTTGCGGGTCGCTTCGGCAAGTCTTCCGGCGGCCTCGGCTCTACGCGCCTCCGCAACCTTCGCCTGGGAGAGTCGCTCATTGAGGGCTTTTGCTGCTGCATCTGCGGGCATAGTCGCAAGATCCGGAGCCAAATCGTCCACGAGCGTCTTTGCGCGTGCTTCGAATTTAGTGATATCGCGTTGCATGCCCGCCACACGCCGTGTGCGGCTGTCGCGCTCGCGAATATTGTCGGGAACGTCTTTCCAGGCTCCGAGCGCAGCCTCAGCCTCGTCCGGAGTTGCGGCTGCAGGGAGCCCTATCGGTGGCAGTGCGAGCGCCCACCGCTCCAGCCACGAGTCGCGCCGATTGACAGCTTCCGTTTGGGCGATGGTGAGTTCTTCGATTCGTGCCTGCGCATCCTGCATACGGGTTTCGAGATCGCGCGCTCCGTCCCAGCTCTCTGAAATTAGGCGAAGCCGGTCCTCGATACGCGCGGCGAGGAGGCCCGCACTAAGCCCTTGCACCTCCTCAAGGCCAACTTCACTAGCCAGCGCTGCCAATGCTGGTTCTATGCCCCGTATCGCCGTTTCAATTGTCGCGAGACTGCCACGGAGAAGGTTGAGCTTCTCGCGTCGTTCGAGCAGACCATGAGCTGCCAGGAGCCATGCGTTCATTTCGGAAGGGGGGAGGGGGACAATGCCTGCCGGAGCCCAAATTGCCGTCCAGGCTTCTGCAATTTCATTATGGTGGGTTTCCGCACCCAAGAGCTGTTCTTTGGCGCTGCCTTGCTTCCTGCGTTCCTCTGCCAGCAAAGCGGTGTCGGCGTTATGGGCGGCAACACGCCCAGCGTCTCCAGTCGCATCGTCGGCCAAGCGGTCGGCTTCCAAACTGTGACGCTCAAAATCTGTGACCACTTCCGGTAGGGCTGCTCCCGTAAGGGCTTCCGTCCCGCCGAAAAGATTGATGCGCAGGCGGCCCCATTCCTCGTCGCGCTGTTTGCGTTTTGCAATTATGGAATCTGTAGTGGGTACGGGGCGACTCGAAGCGCGGTCGCGCAGCCGGGCCTCGATCTGTGTAACGGCATCATCCGAGGCCAAGCCCCGTTCGGTTGCGCGCCCGATTTCGTCTGTGAGTTTGTCCAAGTCCTTTCGAAAGCGAGCAATCGTGTCGTTGCCCGGAAGAGATATCAGTGCGAGCGCATCGAGATCAATGATCGCAGGGTTGAGCCGGAGCGCGACCTCTTTGAGATTGTGTTCCTCGGCATGAATCGATCGCTCGATCTCAAGGTGTTTGTCAAGTTGCTTCAGAACCGGGTTCAACGCCGCGAGCTTCTCGCGGAACGGGCGGGGATCGTTAGTGCCCCCTTTCTCCGAATGCTGTCGTTCCATCTTGGCGGATGAAGCGCGCTCCTTGGCAAGATCGTTCGTATAACGGGCTAACTCCGTAGCGAGTGTGCGGCCTTCTTTGATGAGATTTCGTACCAGGGCCTGTTCTGCGTCGGTCGGACGATCCTTTTCCAATACAGCGGCATCCGTAAGGCCGAGTCTAGTTCCAATCTCCGCAAGGCGGCCGCGATAGTCGTCGGCTTCGGCCTGAATGCGTGGCGAGTCGCGTCGGTTGTTCGTATAAGCACCAATCTCGCTGAATAGGCTCAACACGTTGCCAGCCTCAGCGATGATCGAGTTATCGACAGTGATCGCTGCGTGATCCCGCGTGGCTCTCGCTTCGTCTTCGGAGGTACGCTTTTGCATTACTTCCGCGTTGCTTGCAGCGTCGAGGCTAGCGCGCAATCGCTCTGTAAATCCTGTAGGCATCTCCGGCAGAGCGCCGAGCGCAACGATACGCGCAAGATCCTGATCGATGAGCCGTACAAGTGGCAGAACTCGCTTGAGTCGTGACAGCCGGGCGTGCTCAGCGGTTTTCGCGCTTCGCTCTGCTTTAATTTCGTCGAGCCGTTTGGCATATCCATCGATTGCCTCGTTCAAATCCTTCCACTCACCCGCCTTTAACTCATGTTCGCGAATGGCCTTGCGTGCCTCATCATATCGATCAAATGCTTGGTAGAAACGACGTTCTTTCGAAGCGCGGAGCGCAAAAATACCGTCAGCCTCGTCGTCCAGATGGCGGCGTAGCTCGGTCAATCCGCGCAGGCCTGACGCTGCGGCAAAGAGGCTGGCACCGATATCACCTTGACTGTTCATCATTTCCTCAGCGCCAAGCCGGAGGTTTGGAGTATTGAGGCCGAATGCGCGGCAAAAAACGTCGCGTGAGAGGTTGCCAAGGAAAGGTACGAGCGCATCGTCGCCGAGCGCATGATCGTCAGCGTTGATTAGTGTATTCTTGTTGCCCTTGCGGCGCCTGAAAGAAAGTCTATTTCCATTCTGCGCCGTAATCGTTGCGCCGATCCGCAGTTCCTTAGCGTCATGCAGAAAGTCATAGCTTGTCTGTCGGTCTATCCCGAACAATAGATCAGTTACAGCCGCAAGAGAACAGCTCTTGCCGGCTTCGTTTGGACCGTAGACGACGTGGAGTTTCGCGTCCGGTCGGAATGTAAGAGTACGGCTGGTGAATGGTCCGTAACGTTCTAGATGTAGGGTAAGGATACGCACAGAGTCAGCTTTCCTGTTGGCGCATGGTACGACCGAGGACAAGAGCACTCGCGTCGCCGAGAAGCTTGTCGAGATCGTCCGCGAGCGGTATATCATCGGTTACAATCCCGACCGGCAGTCGATCAGCTATACTCGCCACAATTTCGGCCGCTTCGGCATGGACGTTCGGATCGTGCTCCAAGCCGGCGAGCGTGGCGCCGAGATCAAGCGATGTATCCAACAAACCATGGCTGGCGGCGGTCGAAACGCCTGCCTCTTTGGTCTCGATTTGCAGCCGTTCGAGCCAGACGTCCTCGTGACAGCGATGAGCCGCTGCCTGAACCTCATCTGTAAAAGTTCGCGGATCGGCCTTCAGGCGGCGATGGAGCGATGTCTGGCCTTCAAGGCGCACACGAAGTGCCAGGGGCCGGCCCTGCGCTTCTTGAGCTACTGGGCGGATTGCGTCGGTGATGTTTTTAAGCATATCCATTTCTTGATCTACGCCATCAAGGTCGACCGATACCTCTGCCCAGCGCGCAGAATCGACAATCACGCGGCGCACATGGGTTACGTGTCCATCGCTTACATCTACGATCACTGCGCCTTTCGGGCCGCGTTCGCGCACGTTGCGCCCCTGCAGATTCCCCGGGAAAATGATCCAGGGATCGCGCGAGAGAACTTCGTATTCGTGGACATGGCCGAGCGCCCAATATTGGTAATTGCGGTTGGCGAGGTCCTGCACTGTACATGGCGCATAATTGGCGTGGCCGGGCCTTCCATCGCAAGAGGTATGAAGAACGCCGATGTTGAAATAGCCGGGCAGGGGGGCAGGATAGGAAAGTACATAATTTTCCGTAACGGACCGTTCCGGGAAGCTACGACCGTGAAGCGCGACCTTGATATCTTTTATTTGAAATGTTCTTGTTTTGGTCGTCGGAAATTGGTGGACGGTATCTGGCAGCGAGATAGTTTTGGTCACGACGCTCGCAGCATCATGGTTACCTTTCAGGAGGAATAGTGGAATTCCGGATCGTTGGAGCCGCGCTACCTCGCGATTGAAAAACAGGCCAATCGAGGCATCCTTCCATTCGCCGTCATAGACATCGCCGGCGATCACGACGAAGGCAACCTTGGCGTTGATGGCGTTTGTGACGAGAGATGAGAATGCTTCGCGGCTGGCCGCCGCAAAGCGTTTTGCCACGGCTTCGTCCCTTAGTGTCAACCCTGTGAAGGGGCTGCCAAGATGCAGATCGGCGGCGTGAAAAAAGCTGAAAGACATGGGATTAAGCAACCTCTTCTGTTGAGAGGGTTCTCACCGGCCCAGTGCCGGTCGGCGCTGTCGCCGGCACAGGTTCATCGTTGGCGAATATCGCCGTGATTCCCGTTCGAGGTGTCATGACAACTGGCCACCAGAAGGGAAGATTCCGCCAACCCTTTGCTTCATCACCGTTCTGGCGAAGAAGCATGAGGACTGGGATATGCTCTGCCTTCGTCCGGGCCAAATCTTTCTGTTGCTTTGTATCGGGTGCGTTCGAAAATCGACCTTCCTCGCGGTATCGAGCGACATTGCGATCTTTTGCAGCCAACAACCAGATCTTTCCCTTGAACTGAGATTTTTTGCATGTACGCGCCAGGTGTTCCAATGCGGCGATGTGGGCTTCGCGGTCGTCATCAGTCGAATCATCAAACTCGAGATTCGCATATGCCAGTTTCAGGAGTTCAACTCCTTCAGCCACGTCGATGAGGACCGGTGCCTCGGTCGAACCGATGAGATTTTCAACGCGCGCATCCAGGGCCTTCAGGTTTTCAGTTCCGCGCGATTTAGAAACTGTCTGAAAACCAGAGAGAACCAGCCGCCGCCCCGGCCGTATGCTAACAACATCTGAGAACAAGAGCTTGTTTGGAGAACAGGGGATCAATCGGCTGGAGGCGTCCTTCTGGATGAAGTAGACGCCACCATCATGCGCGCCGGATTCAAAGGCTTCCCTAAGCGCAGCATCGAATTCGTGAATTCTTTTCATCACCTGGTAGACATGCTGCGGGGCATAGAATCGCGTGACCGCAAGGTCTGCTTTTGAACGCGCGCCATACATTCGCGAATGCTGAAGCACTGTATCCTGCTGGAAGCGGTTCGGGTTCCTGCCATAATAAAAACCAATCAGATTGCTGATGGTGATGCCGCGGTCGAGGATCTGGCCGCCGATAAACATATTGAACGGCGTTCTGAGCTTGAGCTGCCCGTCATCGGCAAGCAATTTTCTTATGTCGTTGTCGGAATTGACCTTTGTGATCATCAGCTGACTAACGTTGAGTGAATCGACCACAGCCTTCTTTACGTCTTCAAGTTTCGGCAGCGGTGCTTCTTCAAGCTCAATTGACCTCCGGAGATCGGTATAGCCGGCCCGAACCAGTTCATTGAACAGAGGACTATCCGCGCGAGCCTGGTCAACCAAGGAATCCCTGATCGCGCTGGCAACTTTCTCCTGCCACCCGTGTGAGCTGCGGGATTGCTCAGTGTGGAATAGAAAACTGTACTTCTGAGGCCGTTGACCAGATGCCTGCTGTTGCAGCCGGCGGATAGCACCTCCAACAAGGAACGTAACAACGGCGGCGGTTAGAACTGCGGAATTCTTCTCGGTCAGGACTCTGTCGATCTGAAATCTGCGACCATCATCTTTTTTCAGCGCGTCCCGCTCGGCCAACGGAACTTCGCGATAGAAGTAGAATGCGGGGGATTCAGTCTCGGTGCTTTTTTCAAAATATTCGTCACCGCCGGCATACTTGCTGTGCGTGGGGAGGAGAACGGTAAACGCCGGGCGTTTCGGCTTGAAGAGAGCGCCTCCATTGGTGGCGATCTCCTCCTCAGGCTGGAGGTAAAGAGAATAGGGAGTGGCCGTAACCTGCAGAAAAGCAGAGTTTGTTACAGACTCCCGAAGGTGGTCGATTTGCTGCGATATGACGCCTGCTGTGCTCACACCGTTCGTCTTGCGAAAACTTACTGAAGCGAGGTCGGCCTCGTCGTCGATGATCAGCACTGACTTGCTGCGCAGCCCAGGACACTGTTCTCGAAAAAGACTCAGAAGGCGTCGTAGATTATCGTCTTCTTTTTTTACGATAAAGACGAGCTTGTGGGTCAGCTCGTAGGGGGTAAGGTCGGGCACGGCCAAAATGTCAAAGACTTCGATCTGATCTGCCGCTATAAACTCGCGGAAATCCTCCTTCACACGGCTGAGCGTCTGCTCCGCAAGGGATTTCGTGCCCTTTGTGAGAATGATCGCAACATCGTATCCTTTGTCAAAAGCGCGGGCGATGACCCCTAGAAACGCTCGCGTCTTGCCGGCTTGCACCCTGCCGAGCAGGATGCCGGGGCGTTTGGTCGATGTCGCTTCGGTTTGGAGATGATCCAGGACTTCCTCGACTTTCGCGCGCAAATCAGGAGGGTCTCCGCGCCTGCTTGCGAGTTGGTCATAAAAATGCCCTACCGCCTCAGCTGAATCACCTTTTTCTCGCCTGGCCAACCAGAGCTTGACGTGGTTCTCTGAGAAGACCGGCCCCGATTTCAACTCAGCGAGGGGAGCGGGAAAATCCGGTAAACGCCTCCGCCAATTGGCCACGGCTGACGGACTCACGTCCGCGAGTTCCGCAATTTCAAAAATCCCAATGAGCGTTTCAGCCATGATTCCCTCCGGAATGTGTGAACTTAGCTTACAGCTGCATGTTAACAGTGTTCACAGAACATGTCAACAACATTTTCACTATTCTGCCAAAATGTCGGAATTGGCGAAACAAAGAAGTGGGGGGCGCTTCAATAAAAACAGCTCATATAGCACATTAAGCGGGCCGAAGTGACGGTTGTGATTCGCCAAAATGCTGTCCGCATCGAAATGGGGCCGGTAGTGATTTCGTCGAAGCGGGAAACTGAGCCGCAGGCGCCCTACGACTTCGCTTTCGATACGGAGGCTCTTTGGGACAGAAAACAGAGCACACCTTCGCACTTTCGCGCGTACGAACCCACAGAGCAGATCAAATTCTGTCTGAACTAAGCGGCTCTCTCGTACCGGTGGTGCAGTCCGCCGAGGCGTGGGAGCGAGAGCACGCGACCGCAGGATGCAGATCGGGTTCTGGCCGCAGGTGTTTCCTTGCCGAGCCC
>Ga0307373_10014898_pt1 | contig 10639 bp, 13 predicted proteins | sample OX2MG_FD_202534 | JGI IMG/M metagenome (GOLD analysis project Ga0307373, IMG submission 202534) | Soil microbial communities from Risofladan, Vaasa, Finland - OX-2 | ecosystem: Environmental > Terrestrial > Soil > Coastal area > Acid sulfate soil | place: Finland: Risofladan, Vaasa | collected...
TAGCCTGCGACGCCCTGGTAGGAGCGTCTGAGTCCGCTCACGTGTCCAACCGAAGCTAGTAGGGATCGCCACACCTTGGGTGGTCAGTGGGTCGCGACCTAATACATCTCGGGAGGATGCATTAGGCTATGATGTAACGGGCCATGTATTTGGGAGAGTCTGGCCCGCCTCCAGTTCGGAGAAGACTGTGAAGCAACCTGGAAGACCGAGTTGGAGAGATCCCGGGCTGCTGGTCCTTTCCACCCTCGTTGACGGACCTCGGCATGGCTACGCGATCGTCCAGGAGGTGCGTAAGCAGGCGGGGATCACCTTGGGCCCGGGAACCCTCTACGGGGCACTCTCGCGGCTGGAGGCCTACGGGCTGGTAGCGGGTCTTCCCGCGGACGGCAGACGGCGTCCCTATCAACTCACCGACAAAGGCCGGCAAACACTGGAAGCTCAACTAGATGCCATGGCCCGATTCCTCAGGTTCAACGGGCACCTCGAGGAAGGTGGCCTCTTCACCCCTAGATCCACGTCGGCCGGAAGGGCCTGAGCCGAAACCTCACTGGGGCGGGGCTCGCCGGTCCGATGACCCGCGTGACACGGTGCGGTTGGCCATCCGTTATCCACGTGGGACAAACATAGAAAGCCCGCCCGGGTGGTATCCAGGAGGCTGGTGATGGTGGGAGACTGCCCAGTTTGCGGCGAGAAATTAGCTGATGGGATTCTTGCGCGCAGCGGCCCGCGGCCGGAGCGGAGGGACTTCGCCGAAGCCAGCGTCACGACGCAAGCCAAGGACCTGCCAGGGGACCAGCGGCCAAGCGGTGGGCAATACCGCGATCGCCGCGGATAGGGACCGCTGGCCGACTACGTCGCCGCCTAGCGCTCATACCGTGCTTCGTGTTTCAGGGAAGCTCCGCTAGTCTGGAGACGTGTGCGGCTGGGCCCAATTGAATCGCCCAGATCCAGACCTAAGAACGGGTCGCGACCTGGAGGACGACGTAGATCCCGTTTGAAAATTCCACGATTTACTCCATTTGGCGGTGCCTGCTTGTGAGGGGCGAGAAGGGGTCGTTGGCCGGATGGCGCAGTCCTCCTGAATCCAAATCGGAAGAGGGGCGGAGCGCACCAAATCCCCAAGACGATGGTGAGACTGGGGGCGACTGACCAGGAGCCTGCCATTACCTACCATGGGACGCCTTGAACATTGACTCTCTCCTGGCGGGCGAGACCCGGGCGCTCGCCCAAGCCATCTCGGCTATCGAGACCCGTCAGACCGGTTCCGGCGACCTTATCCAGGAGATCGTGGAGCGGCGCCAGCTCTCCGGAGAGCCCACGACCCAGATTGTCGGGCTGACCGGTCCGCCGGGAAGTGGCAAGAGCACGATCGCAGACGGGTTGACGGGGCTCTGGCGCAGCCAGGGCCGAAGGGTGGCCATCCTGGCTGTCGACCCCAACAGCCGCTTCACCGGCGGCGCCATCCTGGGAGACCGGGTCCGGATGCAGCGCCACGCCACAGATCGCGGCGTATTCATCCGGAGCATGGGGGCCCGCGGCCATCTGGGAGGCGTGTCACTGGCTACCCGGGGCACTGTTCGCCTGCTCAGCGCCCTCGGTTGGGAGATGGTGCTCGTCGAGACCGTCGGCGTCGGCCAGTCCGAGCTGGAGATCTGCGAGATCGCCGACTCGGTGGTGGTGGTGACCACTCCCGCTGCCGGCGACGGAGTTCAGGTGATCAAGGCCGGGATCACCGAGATCGCCGACCTTTTCACCGTCAACAAGGCGGACCTGCCTGGTACGGACCGGGTGGTGCGGGAGCTCCGCGACCTGGTCAGAGCCCATCGCGAGGAGGGTGTCTGGCAGGTACCGGTGATCGCCACGGTCGCAGCCAACGGTGCCGAAGGGGTGGCCGAGTTGGCGGTGGCCCTGGACCAGCACCAAGCTCACCTGGTCGCCAGCGGAGCCCAGGAAGGGAGGGCGGCTCGGCGTCTCCGTGAGGAGGTGGTCGAGATGGTAGCCAGCTACGCGACGGACTTTGCCCGTCGCCTGCTCGATGACCCTGACATCCTGTCTGAGGATGCCGGTAGTGCCAACCCCGAACGAGTTGCTGAGAGCGTCTTGCGCCACATGTCCGCTCAGGGGAGCAAGATGATGGACGCCGACGCGGCACCGCCCGCGGACGTCCGGAGGACCCCTTGATGCTTGATCAGCAGTCGGCGGCGATGGTCGATGACGAGGTCGCGTTGGCGCGCTGGGCCGAGCGCTACCGAGCGTCTCGGGTGAATGGCTCGACGGCGGCGTCCCGACCGATTCCGGAAACCCTCTCCGGCCTGCCCGTCGATGCCCTGTACACCCCCCAGTCCCTGCGCGGCCAGGACTACGCCCGCACGATTGGCTATCCCGGCGAGTTCCCCTACACCAGGGGGGTCTATCCCTCCATGTACCGGGACAAGCTCTTCACCATGCGCCAGTTCGCCGGCTTCGGCAGTGCTGCCGAGACCAATCAGCGCTACCGATTTCTGCTCGCGGAAGGCCAGACCGGACTCTCGGTTGCGTTTGACCTACCCACTCTGATGGGCCGCGACTCCGACGATCCGGAGGGGCAGGGGGAAGTGGGCCGGTGTGGGGTGGCCATCGATTCCCTGGAGGACATGGACCAACTCCTTGAGGGGATCGACCTGGCCCAGGTCACCACCTCGATGACAATCAACTCCCCGGCGGCGGTGATGCTGGCGATGTACGTGGCGGTGGCGGAACGCCGCGGAGTGTCCCTGAAGCAACTGGGCGGGACCCTGCAGAACGACATCCTCAAGGAGTACATCGCCCAGAAGGAGTACATCTTTCCGCCGCAGCCGAGCCTGCGCCTGGTCACCGACGTGATCAGCTTCTGCGCCCGTCACGTCCCCCGCTGGCACCCCGTCTCCATCTCCGGCTATCACATCCGGGAGGCGGGGTCGACCGCGGTCCAGGAACTCGCCTTCACCCTGGCCGATGGCTTCGCGTACGTGGAGGCAGCGATCAAGTCGGGGCTGGAGGTAGACGACTTCGCTCCCCAGCTCAGCTTCTTCTTCAATAGCCACGTTGACTTCTTCGAAGAAGTGGCCAAGTACCGGGCGGCGCGCCGGATCTGGGCCAAGCGGATGAGGGACACCTATGGGGCCCGGGATGAGCGCTCCTGGCTGCTCCGCTTCCACACGCAGACAGCCGGCTGCTCGCTGACCGCCCAACAGGTGGAGAACAACGTCGCCCGAACCGCCCTTGAGGCATTGGCCGCCGTGCTCGGTGGGACTCAGTCGCTCCACACCAATGCCATGGACGAGGTGCTCGCTCTTCCCACCGCCAAGGCGGCCCAGATCGCCCTCAGGACCCAACAGATCATCGCCTTCGAGACCGGCGTTGCCGCCACCATCGACCCTTTGGGCGGCTCCTTCTTCGTCGAAGACCTCACCAACCGGATGGAACTGGAGGCGGAGGCCTACTTCGCCGAGATCGACGCCCGCGGCGGCGTCCTCGCCTGCATCGAGTCCGGTTTCTTCCAGGGCGAGATCGCCGACGCCGCCTTCCGCTACCAGCAGCAGCTCGACCGTGGCGAGCGGATCGTAGTGGGCGTCAACGCCTTCACCTCAGAAGACGACGAAGCGCCGCCTTTGCTGCACCTCAACCAGGCTGTCGAAGGGGAGCAGATAGCCCGCTTGGCCCAGGTCCGAGCCAGTCGCGACGGCGAGGCGGCCCAGCTCCGGCTGGAGGACTTGCGCCAGACGGCCCGAGGCACCGACAACCTGATGCCTCCGATCATCGCCGCTGTCAAGGCCCTCTGCACCGAAGGGGAGATCACTGCGGCACTGACCGAGGTCTTCGGAGCTTACCGGGAGCCCGCGGTGTTCTAGCTCCCGGCTACTTTGGGGGGCGCTTCTTACTTGAGAAGCGGGCCAACCAGGATTCCGTGTCCCGGCTCGATGGCCGGGGCTTCTCGGGGTCCTTTCCCTCTTCCCCGCCATCCCCGCGGGGCACATCCAGACTCCCTCGGGGATCCATCTTCTGGAGCAGGGCCTGGCCGCCCATGGTGGTCCCTCCCTTCCTGCGGACCAGATCGCGGAGGCCCCGGTCACTGGTGGCCACCATGGTGCTAATCCCGCCATGGACCGCCTGGGCGACCAGTTCCACGATCCTCTCATCGGCGCTCTGTCCGAGGTCCGGATAGAGCACCCTGACCCCAGCTGAGCTGGAGGGGCCGGTAGCAGGAGGTGGCCCGTCGAAGACGAAGGTGAGCTGCTGATAGCTGGTTCGCAAGGCGGATTGAGTTGCTGTGCTGACGAGCAGGCGCTGAGCCGCGCCGTGATCCTTATTGAGGAGCAGGTGGCGCGTCCGGGGCCATGCCCAGAGGACGTTGCTCCCATCCACTAGGAGCTCGCTGTTGGCCATCTCTTCGGCCTCAATCCGGCCCGGCCGAACCGGACGGTGCGCCCCGCGAGTCTGCCGGGGACGAGTGCGGCTGGGCTTCGAAGTCGATCAGGCGATCGGCCAGGATCTGCAGACGCTGCCGCAGAGCGCTGTCCAAGCCGGCCAGGCGGGGGGAGGAGGGTTTGATGCCGAAGCAGGCTCCGGCCAAGCCGCCGGCGAGGGCCAAAGTGCCGCGGTTGGTCTGGTCCTGGTTCTCAACCTCCTCCAGAACCGTGTCGAGATCGACGGAGGTAGAGAGCGCCACGACAGCTTGGCTGAGCACCGCCACGGCGTCGTCCCCGGGCTCAGGCAGATCGCCTCGGTGGGGATAACGGAGAACCCGGGCGAGCCGGAGTGGCGCCTCCTCGCGGAGGGCCTGACCCACCCGGGCCAGGCTATCAGCCAGTCCTCGCGTGAACAGGTCGCGGGCCAGGAGGCAGCTGGCCACGGCAGCCATGCGCGAGGTCAGGTCGCTGTGGGTCACCGACGCACTCTGGTTCGCCCAGCGCTTGAGCAGGGCTCCATCTTGGCGCGCTGCAATGGCGATGGGCAGGGCTCTGACCAGGGGGCCGTCGCCGCTGCGATCGGGAACCACCCGGGCGGTAGCTTCAGCCAGTCCCTGGGCGGGGAAGCCTTCCAAGTAAAGGCGGAGGGCCTGCCCGGTGATCGAGCTCCCAGAGGGACGGGATGAAGGATCCAGGCGGGTCCAGCGTTCGAGCAGGAGTTGCGGTTCGATCTCGCCCCTGGCGACCAGCGATTCGCCCAACTCGAGAGCGAGGCTAGTCAGGGGCAGCGTCCCGGTCATGGTTTCTCCGCACGCCATGCCGAGTAGGAGCCCCTGGGCTCGGTCACGCAGCTCCTGGGCGGGGATGGTGGGCAGTTCCATCAGGCAAGTATTGGGGCCCGGCTTGACGCATGGCTTGTCCAGCCTGGCCGGGCGGGTTATCTTGTTGAGAACGGCTTGGACGGAGAAGAGTAGCGAGATCCCCAGGCGAAGAGAGTCGCCGGCAGCTGTGAAGGCGGCCCTGGGCTCTCGCGAACGACCCTCCCGAGCTGCGAGGAACAACGGCTCCGGCCAACTAAGCCTCGCCGAGTTGCCCACGTAAAGGGCCTCGAGGCGCGGTCTCGGACCGGCGCGAAGTGCGGTGGCACCGCGGGAACCCTCCCGCCCGCACCTCCAGGGCTAGCTGCCGGAGGTGTCGAGTGGAGCGCGTTTGGTCCGACCAGCTGGCCGATTTCGTCGGCCAGCCGGTGCAACTGGCCGGCTGGCTCCATCATCAACGTCAGCTGGCCCGGCTGACGTTCCTCCTACTCCGCGATGGCCGGGGAACCGTGCAGGTCGTGCTCGAGGACCCAGAGCTGCGAGCTCGGGTAGCAGCTCGGCCGGCCGAGTCTGTCCTGCGGATCGAGGGAGAGGTGGCCGCCGTGCCCCAAGCACCCGGTGGATTGGAGATCCGGCAGCCGCGGCTGCATCTCCTGAGCGAACCGGAAGGCCCGCTGCCCTTCGACTTGTGGCGCCCCGAGCTGGGACTCCAGCTTCCCACGCTCCTGGATCACGCTGCCCTCAGCTGGCGCCACCCGCGGCAGCGAGCACTGAGCCGATTCGCGGCTGCGGCGGTCTCTGGCTTCCGTTCTTGCCTCGACGCCAGGGGCTTCGTGGAGATTCAGACGCCCAAGCTGGTGGCGTCGGCTACCGAGGGCGGGGCCAACGTCTTCGCCGTCGACTACTTTGGCCGCCCCGCTTTTCTGGCTCAGAGTCCTCAGTTCTACAAGCAGACGATGGTTGGCGTACATGAGCGTGTCTACGAGACGGTGCCCGTGTTTCGGGCGGAACCGCATGACACCTCGCGTCACCTCGCCGAATACCTCTCCCTGGACGCGGAGATGGGTTTCATAGCGGATCACCGCGAAGTAATGGCCTGTTAGCGCGACGTCATGGCAGCCGTGTTTGGCGCCGTGGCGGAGCAGGTTCCGGCGAGCGTTGCCCTACTGGGCTTGCGGATACCGGCGAGAGGGTCCAGGGGGAGCCCGACCTGGCGCCTGATCACGAGCGCTTTCTGGGCGAGTGGGCGTTGCGCCAGTGGCAGTCGGAATTATTGTTCGTGGTCGGCTACCCCATGGCCAAGCGCCCCTTTTACACCTATCCGGACCCTCAGCGTCCAGGCTTCTCCAAGAGCTTCGATCTGCTCTTCCGAGGCTTGGAACTGGCGACCGGTGGTCAGCGCCTGCATCTTTATAAGGACTATCTGCGGGCCCTGGGCGGCCAGGACCTGGCGCCGTATCAGGGCTATCTCCAGGCTTTCCGATACGGCATGCCGCCCCATGGCGGCTTCGCGATCGGGTTGGAGCGGCTGGTCGCGCGCCTGGCGGGCCTGCCCAACGTTCGTCAGGCCACCCTCTTCCCTCGGGATCCGAACCGTCTGGACCCCTAGGTGGGGGAGGACACCCGGTAGCGATCGTCAGGGCTAGTCGCCCTTCAGAACCTTGCCTTTAGCGGTGATGGCGATGCTAGCCCGGATGGTTCGGCTCAGCCAGCCGTCTATCCCGGACGAGACGCGGGCCTGAGCAACGATCCGAAGTTCACCTGACGGATAGTGCTCTTCAGTGCATGACTCCGAGCTGATCGGCTCGAAGTCGCTCGAGTCAATTCCTAGGGAGCAGGTGGGAGGGTTGCCCTCAACGGGCGGGAACGGATATTTGCCGGCCGGGCCCAGGGAGCGATCTCCGTCCCAGGCGTGCCTTCCGTTCCAGCAGATGTTGGTGCTGATGTTGAGTGCTGCCCCTAGTCCACCTCCGAGTTGGCGGGAGATCTGGACAGCGCCGCACGTGCCGCCGCTCATGGACAGGTTCGGGCTCGGGACCACAATCGCTCTGACGGTGCCAGCTGGCACCAGCCAGAGAGCAGCGCCCCAAACACCCAGCACTAGTAAGCCGGCCAGGGCAGGTCGCATCGCTGCCGATATCCCCGAAAGCCGACCTGAGGGCGTAGAGGAGGGCGACTCTGCCGGCGACCTCGCCTCGGGCCAGGTCAGGATCACTGTCGGCAGAAGGCCGAAGAGTAGGAGTGCTGCTATTAGATAGCGGGGACCGTCGGCAAAGGCAAGTGGACCCCGCGTCTGCCCGTGCAGGGCGTCGGCGATGGATGCCGTCACGACGAGCACAAAAATTCCTATTCCCATGGCGCGAAAGGCGAGGCGGTAGGCATTATCACGAGCTTGCCTTTCGCGCTCATCGAGTTGCGAGGTGCGCCGCCACACGCGCCACTGCGAATTCTGCCCGAGGACCACTCCGGTGGCCACCAGAAACGCCACCAAGACGGCGCCGCTACCCCGCAGCGAAGTCGGTACCGGCGAGGCCAGCAGGCACCAGACCAGAACCATGGCGACCACGAGCAGGCGTGGCCAGCTCATCCAGCGAGGAGAACGACCCGTCACTTCGTTCGCTCCACTTTGCCGTTGCGGTCGACTGCCACGGATACCCGCAGCCGGCGCGCGAGGAAGGAAAGGACGTCTGGGTGTATCCAAGCCGTGTAGTTGAACTCCACAGTGCCGTTGGATTTTGTCCGCCGGACGCATTGCGATGTGCTGATCGAGACCAGAACCCAATCGGACGCCATACAGTCACTGCGGTTCATGCCGTAGAGATACCGAGCTCGATGGCCGTTCCAGCAGACCTCGGTATCGAGCACAAAACGTGCCTCGAACCAGAAGCCGATCTCGGTCGTCCGCCGCACTGTGGCGCAGCCGGATCCTTTGGGTGCCGGAGATGAGTAGCGCTTCAGTTGGGTCGCCTGGGCGGGTATTACTTCCACGCCGATGGCGGCAAGGAGCGGTACGAGCAGACTCGTGGCGACCATCACGGCGGCGACTCGGACCGCCCAGACGTGTGAGCGCGTCTCTGGCGGCGCCGGCATGACCTGGTCGGGCTCGATCCAGGCGACGATCATGGTTGGCAAGCAGATGGCGAGCACCACGAAGGCGATGAAGGGGCCGCTCACCAGTGCGGTGCCCAACCAGGCGCGAGCACCAGAGCCGGCGAAGTATGTGACCAGCGCCAGGAGTCCTGCGATCCCAGCCAGTAGCCAGTAGGCGAGGCGATAGCCGCGGTCACGAAGGGAACCTTGTCGTTCATCCAACGGGCGAGGAAGGGAGACCGCCACCTGCGCGGTGGCCCGCGCCAAGACGACATTGCAGAGGGCCAGAAAGAGCAGGAGCAGCAGGACGGTGCCGCCCAAACCATCGGCGGGTAGAGCCACCATCAGCAGACATGACAGGACCACCAGCAGAACAACGACGCGTCGGACCCGGCGGCGACCGAGCCAGTTGCCCGGCTGAGCGGTCACCCTCCGGACCACGAGCGCAGTGGCGGCGCAGAGGGCCACGTAGATGAAGGTCAGCAGGTTGGAAAGGCCGAACGTATTGGTCGTGGTTGCTCCGAGCGCTAGCCCGGCGCCGATTACGAGGGAGAGCAGGATGACCGGAATCCACCCCCAGGAGCGCGTCCGGGCCGGAGAAGAGGACGTCACTTGTTATCGACCCGTTCGCGATCGGGGGCGTAGAGCTCTTCACTCATCGGGCGCTGCGGCTGGCGCGAGAAGATCGCTTCCACCGGAAGTTCGAATAGTTCCGCCAACCGGAGCGCGAGCTCCAGGCTCGGGTTGTACTCGCCTCGCTCCAGATACCCGATCGTCTGGTAGTTCACGCCCACCGCCTCCGCCAGCTGGTATCGGGACAACTCCCGCTCGGCCCGAAGTACGGCGATGCGGTTGTAGATCCGCGTAGAGCCTGTTCCGGAACCGCCATCGGGCCCCCCTCGCTTTGGAGTCATCCGCCGGAATATAGCACTACTACAACAGAATAGGCAATAAGGACGACATGTGGTCTGGGCTAGACTGGGGCCATGAGCGCGCGACCGGTGCGGATCTTGACCGCCAAGGTGGGTCTTGACGGTCACGACCGGGGCATCAAGGTGATTTCCCGGGCCCTGCGAGATGCCGGGGTGGAGGTCATCTACACCGGGTTGCACCAGACCCCGGCCCAGGTTGTCGAAGCGGCCGTCCAAGAAGATGTCGACGGAGTCGGTATCTCGCTCCTCTCGGGAGCCCACATGACCCTCTTTCCCGAGGTGCTGCGCCTGCTCCGCGAGCGCGGCGGCGCGGACATCGTGGTGTTCGGCGGCGGGATCGTGCCTCCCGACGACGCAGTCAAGCTCAAGGAGTTGGGGGTGGATGAGGTCTTCACCCCGGGGACCAGCATCCGCGCGATAGTGGAGTATGTGGAGCGCCGTTTCGGCTTGGAGAAGGTATGCGCCGGGGCCCGCTGATCCCGGGATTTGGTACGATCCGGCGGCTTTAGCCGATCTCCCGGGGGGTCGGCACCAGAGCCAGCCAGCGCTGGTGGAGGCCCATGGATTTCACGCTTGAGGCGACGCCGCGCACGACCGTGGGCCGCCACGTCTCTCAGTTGCGCCGCCAGGGGCTGGTGCCCGGGGTGGTCTACGGCCACTCGGTGAAGCCGCTCACTGTGGAGGTCCCCGGCAAGGACTTCGCCAAGATGTTCCACCGCGCTGGGCGCAGCCACCTACTGCAGCTCAAGGTCGAGGGTGAGCGGGCTGCCCGCCCGGTGCTGATTCGGGAACTGCAGATCAATCCCCGGACGTCGGAACCGGTCCATGTCGACTTCTTTCAGGTCAACCTCTTGGAGAAGCTCAACGTCCAGGTGCCGGTCGTTCTAGTCGGCGAGGCCCCGGCGACCAGATTCAACGCCGGCGAGCTGCTTCACCTGGTTCACCAGCTGGAGGTGAGCTGCCTGCCTAACGCGATTCCGGGAGAGATCGACATCGACATCTCCGGCCTCGCCGAGATCGACGACTCGGTTCGGCTGTCCGAAATCCAACTCCCAGAAGGCGTGGAACTGACCGGGACCCTCGATCCCGAAGAGGTGATCGCCAAGATCGCCGCTCCTCGAGTCCAGGAGGAGGAGGTCGCCGCCGAGCCTGAGGAGGGTGCCGAGCCCGGGGCCGAGGGTGAGCCGTCCGCGGAAGCCGAGTCCCCCTCAGCGGAGTCCTAGAGCCCCAGCGAGCCCGGCGCGATTACTGCGTCCGGCGCTGGCGAGTCTCCTCCAGCCTCAGCCCCAATGCCTCCTCCTCACCGTGGAGCGAGGGCCGGTAGTATCTGCGCCCGAGCAACTCCTGGGGCAGGTGCTCATGGCTGACCAGT
>Ga0307373_10014901_pt1 | contig 10638 bp, 9 predicted proteins | sample OX2MG_FD_202534 | JGI IMG/M metagenome (GOLD analysis project Ga0307373, IMG submission 202534) | Soil microbial communities from Risofladan, Vaasa, Finland - OX-2 | ecosystem: Environmental > Terrestrial > Soil > Coastal area > Acid sulfate soil | place: Finland: Risofladan, Vaasa | collected...
GGCGAACTCCGCGTCCTCGTCGTAGCGCTGGACGAGTCGCTGGTACCGCGCGTCGCGGGCCGGGCGCTCCTTGGGGCGCGCGCAGTACCCGAGGAGGCGCCCGGCGTCCGCCAGGTCGTCGCTCGAGACGGCCGGGGTCATGAGGACACCTCCATGGTCGTGAGGGTGGCTTCGGGCGTTTCGGGCGGGGTCGGACCGAGGACGACCGGTGCGAGGAGCAGGTCGTCGGCGTCGATGCCAGCAGTGGCGAGGCGGGTGCCGGTGGGGATGGCCACGACGACCGCAGTGTCGCGCTCGGCCCCGGCGAAGGGCGTGGCGATGTGTTCGTGGGCCACGTGGCAGACCGCGGCCACCAGGCCGGACCGATCGAGGGGTGAGCCCTGGACGTCGAGGTGCTCTTCGGCGACCGACAGCGCGCGCTCGATGAGCGTGCCGAGCCGAGTGGGCGCGGTGAGCGAGGCGATGAGCGCGTCGGCCAGGCCCCAGTACGGCTCCCACCAGACGATGGCGGCGGTCTCGGCGAAGGTGGGATCGGGCAGCGGTTCCCCCGTCGCCGGATCACGCGGCGCCTCGAAGAGCTCGTCGAGGAGGACGGCACCCGAGGCGAGCGCGGGCTGGTGCAGCCCCCCGACGCGCGCCAGGAGCCCCTCGCACCACGGGGCGACCCGCCGAGTGGGGGCGCCGAGCGCGGGCAGGACCAGGTCCGCTTCGACCTCGGCGCGCTGGCAGCTCCCCGGGGAGCGGGCGAATCGCTCATCCTGGGCGCGGCGCAGCTCTCCCCGGGCACGCAGCAGGTGGCGCTGGAGCTCGCTGTGGCGCTGCCCACTTTCGCGCAGGAGGGTCACGAGCCGGTTCGCCGTCTGGCGCAGGGCTGTGTCCGTGGCGGCGGCGCGGTGCCCCTCGATGGCGGAGACCAGCGCCCGTTCGCTGGCGAGGCGCTCCTCGACGTGATCGAGGGCTCGGGCGAGGATGGCGGGGACCTCCTCGTCCCAGTCGAAGGCGTCGGGGTCCACGAGGGTATCGCGGACCACACCGCGGATGTACTCCATGTACTGGATGGTGACGTAGCGCTTCGTCTGGGCCACGGCGACGGCAGAGTCGAGCGCGCCGCGGCGCACCAGCTCCTGGATCTGGAAGTCCGACGCGATGGCCGCGCTCTCAGGGTCCATGTCGAGGGCGTTCACGAGCACGTTGACGGCCTGCGCGCTGGCACGCAGATGCGTCGTGTCGTCCGCGTTCCACTGCTCGTAGAGCAACTGGTAGCTGTGCACGCGCCGGACCGGGGCGTCGCCGGCGTGGTCGACGTAGGTGTACTCATGGGGGTCTTCGCCGACGAGGGCGCGAAGGACGCGGGCGGCCACCGCGGCGTGCTGCTCGAGCGGCGCCCCCGGGCACTGGCGGGCAGCCTCGGATTCGAGGTACGTGCGCGCGTCGTCGTAGAGCATCCCGGCCGAGACCCCCATGGCCAGGGCCACCTGGTCGATGACGGCAAGGCCCAGGCTCATGAGGTCGTAGTCGTCCCAGAACCCGCCCCCGTAGGACTCCTTGTTGCGGTCGAGGTCGTGGAGGGGGCGGGTTGCCGACACCGACTTCGTCCTCCGGACGACGGCGGTGTCGTCGGTGGGGATCCGCAACAGCGGCGAACCGAGAGGGTCGCCGAGGGCCGACACCTCGACACCGAGGTCTTCGCTGGCGGCGGCGTCCGTGGCGCGGCCCTCCTCCTGGTCCTGCGTGTCGCCTGCCCTCATCGTCGCTCCTCCGCCCACCGGCACCAGCGGGCGCGCGGCGTCGCTGGACCACGCCCCAGTGTGCCAGGGCGCTGTGTCGCCGCAGTCGGGGCCGGGCGTGCCGGCGTTGCACCTCGACCCGTCGAGTGGCCGGTGTGGCGGTTGGGGCCGACCACGGATGTGACCTCTCCGATGCCCACGCCGATCGGGGGCAGCCACGTCACTTCGACCGGGACCTTCGAGGGTCCGCCTCGGGGCCCGTGCCCGGGTGCAAGGCGTGCAAGGCGTGGAAGTCGGCCTGGCGGCCCCTGCCCTCCCTCTTCATCGTGTCGGTGACGGTCCACGGCGTGACCTGCTCGACGTCCTCATCATGCGGTGTTGACCTCACCATCATGCGGTGTTGACCTCACCGTCGTCAGAGCCGGTCGAGCAGCTCCGCCTTCTTGGTGGCGAACTCGGCGTCGGTCACGATGCCCCGACGCCGCAGCTCGTCGAGCTCCACCAGCAGGTCGGCGATCGACGCCTCGCCCCGAACGGGCGCGACTCGCGTCGTGCCCGAAGGCGGCGTGTCTCCCGACCCGGGGCCGGCGTCGTCCCACGTCCGGCGCGTGGTGCCGGCCGGGGTCGGCCCGGGCCGGCGGTGGACGGCGTCGATCTGCTCGGTGATGACCGCCTGCACCGCCGCGGGCCGCGGCACGTGGTCGAAGACGATCACGCCCGTCTCCCCGCCCATCTCCACCAGGAGCTCGCCGCTGCGGAACAGCCTGGCGGCGATCGACTGGTGGTACGAGAGCTGGTTCACCCGCTCGAGCCGCAGCTCGAGCCCGTTGCGCGAGAGGACGCCCGAGCGCTGCACGATCCGGCTCGTGGTGACGACCAGATTGGTGGCGAACCAGCGCACGAGCCGCCCCGCCAGCCACAGCGCCGACACCGACACCGACACCAGGAGCAGGTACAGCACCCCCACCGGGGCGTGCGGGAAGGAGGCCACGACCGCGATGGCGAGGACCACGACGGCGACGGCGACGACCAGCGGCCAGCCCAGGAACGCCCAGTGCGGCCGGAGCTCGACGATCACGTCTTCGTCGTCGGTGAGCAGCCGGCGGGGAAATGGCATGCCCGCCCAGCGTATCCCCGTGCCTGGGAAGACAGCGGGAATCCCGATCCCCGGCGGCCCGGCGGTGCAGCGGCGCGGCGCCCTGTAGGCGGCGCCCGCTCAGGCGAGCTTGCCCGCGATGCCCCCGGCGCTGCGCAGGACGGTGCCGTCGGCGCCCGCCGCGGAGTGGTGCACCGCCGGGCGCTCGAGGGCCTCGGTGATCAGCGCGTCGAGGAGCCCGAGGAACGGCACCGGCGGGTCGACCCACAGGTAGCGCGCCAGGGAACCGGGGATCGTGTTGACCTCGTTGACGAACAGCGTGTCGCCGTCCGACAGGAAGTCGATGCGCGCCACACCGCGCACGTCGGTGAGCGCCATCACGCGCCGCGCCACGTCGTGCAGCGCCGACACCAGCGGCCCGGGCACGTCGGCCGGGACCTGGCGCGGCGCGCTGGCCATCCCCTCGCCGCCCACGTACTTGTCGGCGTAGCCGAGGATCTCCGACGCCGGGGTCGTGCGCAGCGGCCGCTCCACCGCTGACAGGGCGGGCCGGGGCCAGGCCCGCACGGCCAGGTTGAGGTCGAAGAGGTCCGGGCGGTACGGCTCGACCACGGCCCCCCGACGCAGGTGGGGGTTGGCGCCGAGACGGCCGACGGCCGTCCCCAGGTCCTCGACGACCTCGATGCCGATCGACGACCCGCCGTAGCGCGGCTTCAGGATGTAGGGCCCGGGGAAGCCGACATCAGCGCCGTCGGCCCCCAGCAGCGCGCGCGGGAGCGCCGGCAGGCCGGCGGCCCCCACGACGCCGGCGAACGCCAGCTTGTCCATGCCCAGTGCGGCGGCGGCCACCCCCGGGCCCGTGTAGGCCAGACCCGCCAGGTCGAGGGCGGCCTGGAGCGACCCGTCTTCGCCCGGGCCGCCGTGGCAGCAGTTGACCACCACGTCCACCATCAGGGGCCGGGGCCGGCCCAACCGGCCGCCCGCCGGCACGAAGCCCGCACCTTCCCCCCCGGCCACCAGGCGCAGGCCCTCGGCGGCGCGGGGGACGCCCTCCACGAAGTCGACGGCTTCGAGCCCGGCGTCGACGCGGAACCACTCCCCCGTCTTCGTCCAGTACAGGCCGGTGACGTCGCGCCCGGCGCCGGCGAGCTCGTGCGCCGCCTGCAGCCCCGTCAGGATGCTCACGTCGTGCTCGGGCGACGGTCCCCCGAAGGCGACGGCGGCGTGGGCGGTGGTGGCGTTCAACGGTCTGCTCCCGAGCTCGGTGAAATCGCGGGACGCCACGCGGGGGGCGGTCCGGGCGCGCTCAAGGGTAGTGGTCGGGCAGGTCGTTCTCGTACAGCACGACGTCGCCCCGCCCGAGGTGGGCACGCACCCACCCGATGGCCTGGTCGCGCGTCCGGACCACCACCACCCGGGCGGGCCGGGAACCGGCGGGCTCGCCGACCGCCGGGGCGCTCGTGCCGGAGGACGCCCGGGCGCCGCGCCGCAGCGCCCGGCGGTTGGTGCGGCCCACGACGACGAGATCGGTGGCGACACCGGCCGCCTCCCGCGCGAAGCGGGCATTCTCCTCGGCCTGGCGGGCACCGAGCTCGACCATCCCGGGCGTGACCACGACGCGCCGCTGCGCGCCCTGTCCCAGACGCTCCAGCGCCTCCAGCGCCGCCCGGGCGCCGGCGGGGTTGGCGTTGTAGGTGTCGTCGAGCACGGCGAACCCCCCCGGGCTCACCGACGGCTCCAGCCGGTGCGGCGACGCCGGCAAGGTGGCCAGACGTCGGGCCACGTCGGCCGGGGGCACGCCGAGCTCGACGGCCACGGCGACGGCGGCCGCCAGGTTCCCCGGGCGCACGTCCACCTCGACATCGCGGGCGATCTCCTCGCCCCGGACGTGCACGCGCCGCCCGCCGGGCCCCCCGGTCACCGCCACGTCGGCCCCGGGATCGCGCCCCGAGGCGCGCCACACGGTCGTGCCCCCGGCGGCGGTGGCGTCGGCCAGCGCCGCGAGTCGCGGGTCGTCGACGACGAGCACGGCGCAGCGCGCGCCCGCCAGGATCTCGGCCTTCGCCCCCAGGACGCGCTCCTCGGATCGGAATCGCTCCAGGTGGACGGGGCCGATCGCGGTGATCACGGCCACCTCGGGCCGGACCCACGTGCACAGCTCGGCGATCTCACCGGGTCCGTACGTCCCCATCTCGGCCACGAACACCTCGGTGCCGTCGGCGAGGTGCTCGTTGACGGCCCGGGCCAGCCCGGCCCGGTTGTTGAAGCTGGCGGGGCTGGCGACGACCGTCATGGCGCCCCCGACCAGGTGGGCGACGTACCCCTTGGTGCTCGTCTTGCCGTAGGAGCCGGTGATGGCCACCACCCGGGGTGCGACCCGGCGAAGGCGCGCCGCGGCCCGCGCCACGTGGGCCCCGGCCAGGCGCCGTTCGAGTGGTGCCACGAGGGCGCAGGCCAGGTCGACGAGGGCCGGGGCGGCCAGCGCGGCGGCCGCCGCGCCGACGGGGCCCTGCCCGGCGAGGGTGGCCACGGTGACGGCGGCGGCCTCGAGGACGATCCACACCACGGCGAGCGTCCGCAGGCGACGTGTCCACGCCAACGGTGCGGTGCGGCCCCGCAGGCCCAGGCCGACCGGGCCCACGGCCACCACCACGGCGGTGGCGAGGGCGGTGACCGGCCACCGCGACGCCAGCACCACGCCGGTGACCGCCACCGCCAGCCCGAGCGTGTTGACGGGAACGACGGCCCCCCACCGGACGGCGAAGCGCGACGCCGAGTCGGCGAGATAGTGCTCCCGCTGCGCCACCCGCAGCCACCGGACCCCGGAGAGCAGGATCGACAGCCCGCAGGCGGCCACGACCACCGAGCGCAGCACGTGGCCGTCGCCGCCGAAGGACGCCCCCAGGACGACTCCGGCCGCGCCCGGTGCCGGAGCGGTCACGTCCGTCGGGCGAGCGCCCGCTCGACGGCGGCGCGCAGCTCGCCAGGGGCGGTGAGCGGCGTGAGGTGACCCGCCCCCGGGCACACGGTGAGGCGGGCGTCGGGCAGCGCGTCGACGATGGCGCGCGCCACCGACAGGGGTGCCTCGGCGTCGTCGTCCCCCCACACGAGCTCCACCGGGCAGCGCACCGCCGCCAAGGCGTCGTCGTAGCGCTCGTTCACCAGTCGCACGAGGATGTCGCGGATCACACCCTCGGCGGCGCGGTAGTCGGCCGAGCCGTGCCGACGCCGGGCGCGCTCCATGCGGGCGTCGCCGACGAGATGTGCCCGGTGCATGGCACGGGCCACCCGGAACACCACCGGAGGACGCCGGCGGCCGCCACGCGCGACCAGCGGCGCGCCACTGAGCACGAGCGCCCCGACCAGCTCAGGCCGCGCCGCCGCCAGCCGGACGGCGATGCGCCCTCCGAGCGAGTGCCCGACCACGACGACGCGTCGGGCGCCCCCCTCGCCACCGCCCCCCTCGCCACCGCGCTCCTCTCGGGCGCCCCCCTCGCCACCGCGCTCCTCTCGGGCGCCCCCCTCGCCACCGCGCTGCGGGGGCGCGTCGAAGAGCCGTGCCACCGCGGCGGCGTAGTCCACCGATCCCCAGGCGACGGCGGGGGCCGGGGTGGCGCCGAACCCGGGCAGGTCGGGCGCCAGGGTCGGGAGCGGGCCCTCCGGCCACGCCGGCCCCACCGACCCGGCGAAGTCGGCGTGGGTCCGCCGCCAACCGTGCAGGACGAGCACCGACGGCGGCCCGTCTCCCCAGGTCTCGCCATACATCGCCCCACCGCCGAGCGACCGCAGCACCCGGGCGAGGCTAGTGCCGGTACCCGCCGCCCCCGCCCATCCCTCGCCCCGACACACCCCCCCGGTACGGTCGCCCCGGTGACACGCTCCATGCCCCGCGAGCCCGACGTCCCCGGGCTCCTGGCGGGCCTCACGGAAGCCCAGCGACGGGCGGTGACGTGTGACGACCTGCCGCTGTGCGTCCTGGCGGGCGCGGGGTCGGGGAAGACCACCGTCCTGGCCCGGCGCGTCGCCCGGCGCGTCCTCGACGGGTCGGCGGCCGCCGAGCGCACCCTGGTGGTCACCTTCACCCGGAAGGCCGCGGGCGAGCTGCGCGACCGGCTCGGTCGCCTGGGGGTGCCGGGTCGGGTGTCGGCCGGGACCTTCCACGCCGTCGCCCTGGCCCAGTTGCGGCGCCACTGGGCGGACCGGGGCGTGCGGCCCGCGGTGCTGATCGACGATCCCTCCCGCCTCGTGCAGGCGGCGCTGGGCCCGGCCCCCGCCGGCACGGGGAATGTCGCCGCCGTGCTCGCCGAGCTGCACTGGGCCCAGGTGCGCATGCTCGGGCCGGACCGCTACGCGTCGGCGGCGGCGGCGGCCGGGCGGGCCGCGCCGCCGGGGCTGACCCACCACGAGGTCGCCGAGGCCTTCGACCGGTATGTCGTCGAGAAGGACAAACGGGGCGTCATCGACCTCGACGACCTCGTCACGCGGTGCGCGATCGTGCTCGAGGACGACCCCGAGGCCGCGGCCGCCCAGCGCTGGCGCATCCGCCACGTGTTCGTCGACGAATTCCAGGACGTCAACCCGGCCCAGTGGCGACTGCTCATGGCCTGGCTCGGCGACGGGCGCGATCTGTTCGTGGTCGGCGACCCCCGCCAGGCCATCTACTCCTGGAACGGCGCCGACCCGACGCTGCTCGACCGCCTCCCCGTGCTCCTGGCGGGCACGGCGGTCCTGCACCTCGACGACAACCACCGGTCCACGCCCCAGGTGGTGTCCGCCGCCCGGGCCGTCCTCGGCGGCCACCCGGGCCGGGCGTCGCGGCCCGACGGTCCGTGGCCCGTGATCGAGGGCTTCGACGACGACGACAGCGAAGCCGCCGCCGTCGGGCGCTGGCTGCGCCGGACGCACCGGCCGGGGCATCCGTGGTCCCACCTGGCCGTGCTGGCACGGACGAACGCCCGCCTCGAGCCCGTCGCCCGGGCGCTGTCGGCGGCGGGGATCCCCGTCCGCCTCACCGGCTCCACGACGGCGACCAGGTGGCGCGGGGTGCTCGCCGAGCTCCGGCGGCTGCCCGACGGTCGCCCGTTGCGAAGCGCCCTCGCCGAGATGGTGATGAGCCGGGAGTCGCAGCGGCTCGACGATCCCGGGCGCCTCGGCGGCCCACCGGCCCCGACGGCACCGGGCGCCCTCCCGCCCGCCCTCGCCCGCCTGGCCGACGAGCACGCGCTCGAGTCCCCCGACGCCACCGTGGGCGAATTCCTCGAATGGCTCGCCGCCGGCGGCGAGGGCGAGGGGGCGCTCGACCCGGTCGACGGCGTCGAGCTGTCGACGTTCCACCGGGCCAAGGGGCTCGAGTGGCCGGCGGTCGCCGTGGTCGGCCTCGAGGACGGCATGGTCCCCATCGCGTACGCGGTCACGCCCGATGCGGAGGCCGAGGAGCGTCGCCTGTTGTACGTCGCGCTCACGCGGGCCGAGGACGAGCTGTGGTGTTCGTGGGCCCGCACCCGCCGGGCCGGGGACCGGACGTGGCGCTGCCGGCCGTCGCCGCTGCTGGCCGCGGTGGAGGAGGCGAGCAACGCCGATCGGCCGAGCGGCGACCCCCGCCTGCTGGCGTCCCGGGTGGCGTCGCTCCGGGCGCGGTTGCCCGACGCCGGCTGAGCCTGCCCGAGGTTCGGGGCTACACCTCGACGTCGACGAGCACCGGAGCGTGGTCGGAGGGCTGCTTCCCCTTGCGGGCGTTGCGGTCCACGAGCGCATAGGTGACCTTCGCCGCCAGCGGCCGGCTCAGCATGACCAGGTCGATCCGCAGTCCCATGTGCTTGTGGAAGTTCCCGGCGCGGTAGTCCCACCACGTGAACAGCCCGTCGTCGCCGTAACAGAGCCGGAAGGCGTCGACGAGGCCCCAGTGCTCGAGCGCCTGCACGCGCTCGCGCTCCGGCGCAGTGACGTGGGTCGAGCCCGCGAAGGCGGCCGGGTCCCAGACGTCACGGTCGTCGGGGGCGACGTTGAAGTCCCCGCACACCGCCACCGGGTCGGTGGGCGTGCAGTTACGCGCCAGGTGCTCGCGCAACGCGTCGAGCCAGACCAGCTTGGAGTCGTAGTGCTCGCTCCCCACGTCCCGGCCGTTGGGGACATACACGCTGTGGACCCGGACGCCCCCGCAGGTGGCGGCCACGATCCGGGCGCCCTGGGCGTCGACGGGGCTCCCGAACCCGGCGGCCACGTCCTCGAGGCCGACGCGGCTCACGATGGCCACACCGTTCCAGCGGCCGTCACCGTGGGACGCCGATTCGTAGCCGAGGGCGGAGAACGCCATCGTGGGAAAGGCCGCGTCGGCGAGCTTGGTCTCCTGCATGCACAGCACGTCGGGTCGTGCGTACTCGATCCACTCCTCCACACGCGCCAGGCGCGCGTTCAGCGAGTTGACGTTCCAGGTGGCGATGCGCACGTCGGGCGACCTCAGGCGTCCACGATGACGAAGAGGAGGTCGGCCTCGCAGGCGAGCTGGCCTCCCACCGACGCCCGGCCCCGCCCCGTGCCCGCCCGGGCCGACAGCCGACCGAGCGTCACCTCGAGGTCGAGGACCTCGCCTGGCACCACCTGGCGGCGAAAGCGCGCCTTGTCGATGCCTCCGAACAGCGGCAGACGCCCGGCGAAGCGCTCGTCGGCGAGGACCGCTATCCCCCCCAGCTGGGCCAGGGACTCCACCATCAGCACACCGGGGAGGGTGGGTCGGCCGGGGAAGTGCCCGGCGAAGAAGGCCTCGTCACCGCGCAGGTACCACGAGCCCCGGGCGCGCCGGCCCGGCTCGAGCTCGGTCACCTCGTCCACGAACAGGAACGGGGGCCGGTGCGGCAGGACGTCCTGTGGTCGCGGCACGGCCGCCGAGGTTACCGCCCCTCGTCGGGAGGGGCGGCTGCTCGGCCGTCGGGCTCGCTCGCCCCTGCGGGCGCGGTCGCCCGGCTTACGGGTAGCCCGTACAGGCCGAGGGGTACTTCCCCGAGGGCGTCTTGCAAGCGCCCGAGACCACCGTGAAGGCGGCGAAGCCCCACTGCGACGTGCCGGGGTTCAGGTAGTAGGGCGGCGACAGGTACACGAGCCGTTGGTCGTACTGGTAGTTCTTGGCGTAGCCGGTCACGATGGTGCCGCCCGACGACGTCCCGACCGGCCCTCGCCAGTCCTCGTCGATGGTGCCGTACATGTTGATCGAGCCGAGCTTGTTGCCGGTGTTGTAGTTGTTCACCAGGAACGAGTGGTTCAGCGCCAGGATGACGGCGTCGATGATGGGATCCGACAGGTCGCAGGTGACCGCACCCGCGCCCGGGCTCGACGAGCACGAGCTCACGTTGTTGCCTCCGCTGTCAACGGGGTGGTTCACCTCGACGTAGTTCAGCGCCACCAGCCCCAGGACGTTCGTCGACGGGGCGGCGGGATTCGTCTGGGTGCACTTTCCGGCGGACATCGTGTCGGTGTAGCAGAGGTTGCCGTCGATGACGATGTTGTTGGCGGCCCCCACCGTCGTCGGATTGGTGATCGTGCCCTGGACGATGGCGTCCCCGGCCATGACACCCCCGGTGCCCGTCTCGCCCGCGCTCGCCAGGGGGTTCAGCTGTGCCGTGGTCCCGGTGGCCCCGTTGCACTTACCGTTCGCCTGGTTCGTGCACCCGCCGACGAACACGACGCCGTTGGCTGGCAGGCTGACAGAGCCTCCCTGCGACGCGGGCATGCACGCGTTGGCCGTGTTGGCGGCGTCATTGAGGGTGTCGTTGGAGCTCGACGTACCCGGCGCCCCGGACGGCTTGCCCTTGGGCGTCCCGT
>Ga0307373_10014902_pt1 | contig 10638 bp, 10 predicted proteins | sample OX2MG_FD_202534 | JGI IMG/M metagenome (GOLD analysis project Ga0307373, IMG submission 202534) | Soil microbial communities from Risofladan, Vaasa, Finland - OX-2 | ecosystem: Environmental > Terrestrial > Soil > Coastal area > Acid sulfate soil | place: Finland: Risofladan, Vaasa | collected...
GGAAGAACGTCTGTCCGACGGCCCATATCGTCAGTGGATAAATGATGCAGCAAATGAGTACTGACGAACATAGCAACCAGAGACTTTTCGAAATATGACTAAACATCGGTTCTGTCCTTTGCTGAAAGGATTGTCAGACAGTGAGATGCATCGTGACCAGCGCCAGATCGATCAGTTTGATACCGATAAATGGCAGAATTACGCCGCCAAGGCCCCATACCAGCAAGTTTCGGCGCAGCAGCGCGTCGGCGCCAAGCGGCCGGTAGCGGACGCCCTTTAGCGCGACCGGGATCAGCAACGGAATGATGATGGCGTTGAAGATTACCGCGGACAGAATCGCCGAAGTCGGCGAATGCAGATGCATCACGTCCATCGCGCCGAGCCACGGCAGTGTGCCGGCGAACAGCGCGGGGACTATAGCGAAATACTTGGCAACGTCATTGGCGACAGAAAATGTGGTCAACGCCCCACGAGTCATTAACAGTTGCTTGCCGACTTCAACGACCTCGATGACCTTGGTGGGGTCGGAATCAAGATCGACCATGTTTCCGGCTTCCTTCGCGGCCTGGGTGCCCGAGTTCATTGCGATGCCGACGTCGGCCTGCGCCAACGCCGGAGCGTCGTTGGTGCCGTCGCCCATCATCGCGACCAGCTTGCCGCCAGCCTGCTCTTTTCGAATGTACGCGAGCTTGGATTCAGGTGTCGCCTGCGCCACGAAATCATCAACCCCCGCCTGCTTCGCGATCGTTGCGGCAGTGAGCGGATTGTCGCCCGTGATCATCACGGTGCGCAGACCCATGCTGCGCAAACGCTCGAACCGTTCCTGAATACCGGGCTTGAGGATATCCTCGAGGACAATCACGCCGGCGATCTTGTTGTCCTCTGCAACCATCAGCGGCGTCGCGCCCTTGGAGGCGATCGAGTCGACCACCTGCTGCAGACCTGATGGAGCCACACCGGTTCTGGCTTCGACAAATGCCCGGACCGCATCGGCCGCGCCTTTTCGGACGCAGGTGCCGTCGGGCAGATCGATTCCGCTCATGCGGGTCTGCGCGCTAAAGGCAATATACCGCGTTCCGTTCCCGACGATTACGTCTTTTGGACCGACGCCGAAAGAACGAGCCGCCTGAACTATACTTTTCCCTTCCGGCGTATCGTCGGAAATCGATGCGAGGCTCGCGAGCAGCGCCAATCTGAGCTTCGAGTAGCTACCAACAGGAACGAAGTCAGTAGCATGTCGATTACCTATTGTGATGGTACCGGTCTTGTCGAGCAGTACGGTATCGATGTCCCCGGCGGTTTCCACCGCCTTTCCGCTTTTTGCGATGATGTTGGCTTGCAGAGCGCGGTCCATACCGGCGATCCCGATAGCAGCCAGCAAAGCGCCGATCGTGGTCGGAATCAGGCAGACAAGCAGTGCGACCAAGGTGGGTACGTCGGTGCCGAGACTTCTGAGCGGTGCTGCGGCTCCGAAATATCCCATCATGTACTGCTCCGCGTTCCAGGCCATCGGCCAAACCGGAATAACTACAATCAGGAACGCCAGCGTCAGTCCGGACAGCACCAGGGTGAGCGCGATTTCGTTCGGTGTGCGCTGGCGCACCGCGCCCTCGACCAGAGCGATCATTCGGTCGAGGAACGATTCTCCCGGCAACGCGGTGATTTTGACGACGATCCGGTCCGAAATTACTCTGGTGCCTCCGGTCACGCCAGAACGATCACCACCGGCCTCGCGGATGACGGGAGCGGACTCTCCCGTGATTGACGATTCGTCCACCGAGGCGATTCCGTCGATCACTTCTCCGTCACTCGGGATGATTTGGCCGGCGGTGACCGCAACCCGGTCTCCCGGCCTCAGATCGGTTGAACGAACCTGCTCGATGAAATCGGCGCCTTTAATCCGGTAGGCGGGAGTCTCGCTACGGGTCTTGCGAAGCGATTCGGCTTGAGCTTTTCCGCGAGCTTCGGCAAGAGCGGTCGCAAAGTTTGCGAAGAAAACCGTCAAGAACAGCCAACTGGCTAGCGCAATGAAGTAGGTAATCGGAACCTGAGAAACCGAAGTGCTCACAAGCGCTTGTATGATGAACAGGACGGTAAGCATGGCGCCGATTTCGACCACGAACATCACTGGATTGTGCCACTGAATGTCCGGCCGAAGCATGGTGAAGGATTCCTTCAAAGCCTCGCGCACCAGCTCGGGTTCGAACAGCTTTCGCGCTTTCACCCGCCTTTCGGGGCGTGGATGTTCCGGCATTCCGATCGTGGACAGTTGTTTGGCCGCCGCTCCCATAGTCAGTCCTCCGACAAATCCAGCTAGTTCGCCACTTGCTCAAAAGGGTCGCAAAATTCACCAGACGACCGTCTATCCGCCAAATGGAATCGGGCCTAAGTGATCCGCCAGAGGCCCAAGCGCGGCGACCGGGAGGAACAGCAGCGCACCGACGATGACGATCGTTCCGAGCAGAAGACATCCGAACGTCACCGTGTCATCGCTTAGGGTTCCCAGACCGAACGGCGAGCTTTTTTTCATTCCCAGGAAAGCGGCCATCGCGATCGGAGCTACAATCGGAAGATAGCGGCCGAAGAGAATAACCAGACCGCCTGCGATATTCCAGGGAATCGCCTCGGGCGACGGACTCGAATTGTTGTTCAGTCCATAACCTACACCCAGGCCATCAAAAGCGGAGCCGTTATTCGCGGAGGAAGACGAAAACTGATAAACGATTTCTGACAACCCGTGCGCTCCGGGGTTGTTCTCGGCTTTCAATCCCCAACTAGTTGCCGCAAACAGACCGGACGGCCCCAGAATCAAAATCGGATGAACCAGCAGGGCAATCATCGCCAGCTTCATTTCACGCGCGCCGATCTTCCTGCCCAGATATTCAGGCGTGCGTCCCACCATCTGGCCGGCGAGGAATATTCCTATAATCAGAAACAGCAGCATGTTAATCATTCCCACGCCCTTGCCGCCGTATATACAGTTGAGCCACATCCCGACGAATGGCGACAGTCCAGCGATCGGGTTCAGGCTGTCGTGCTCGCAATTGACCGCGCCGCAAGTGACATCAACTGTGGCCGCCGCGAAGGTCGCGCCCGCGGAAGTACCGAATCGGAGCTCCTTGCCTTCCAAATTACCGAGATGCTGATCGACTGGCAGTCCGGCGACCGCGGGTACGGTGACAATCCGATGACCACCCGGAGCTTCCGTGCTGGGGATTTTGAAATCCACGCTTTGCGGATGGGCCGTTAGCCCCGGATTGGGCCTCAGCGTATCGAAATAGATAGCCCACACCACGGTTCCGACAAACAGCAATAGCATTACGGAGAAAATGACTATCGAGTGACGCAAACGCTTGAGCATTCGCCCGTACATCAGCACCAAAGCCATCGGGAAGAGCATCATGCAGAAGGTTTCGACGAAATTTGTGGCGGCGCTCGGGTTTTCGAACGGATGCGCTGAATTCATACCGTAGAATCCCCCGCCATTGGTGCCCATCATCTTCATCGGCTCGAAGGCCGCCAATGGCCCCACCACAATAGTCTGCTGCTTGGGCTGGCCGTTGTCGGCTATACCCATCGCGGCGGGATCGAGGGTCGCGACCTGGTAGTCGCTCTGATAGGTCATCGGCATTCCTTGCGCGAGGAAAACGAGACCGATGACAAAAGTCGCGGGCAGAAACATATAGACCACCACCCGCCACATATCGACAAAGAAGTTGCCGAGACTCGAATCGCCGCGAAGCGCCCGGATTATTGCCGTGAGTGCGCACAGACCAACTGCCGCCGAGAGAAAGAAGTTGGCGACACAAAAAAAGATCTGGGAAAAGTTCGAAAAGGCGACATCTCCCGAATAGTGCTGCATGTTAGTGTTCGTGATGAAGGAAATCACAGTATGGAAAACCGTCGTCGGCTCCAGACTGCCGAGTCCGCGGGGATTCAATGGCATAAGCGGCTGCAGCGTTAACACTGCATAGCCGTAGACAAAAAGCACGATGTTAAAGACGAGTAATGCTACCGTGTACTGCTTCCAGGTTTGTGCGCCGCTATCCAGCCGCTTTTCAAACCAGTGGAGGAAGGCGGGCGGCGCATACTGACCATCCATGATCTTCGCCATATACCTACTTACGGGAATGGCGATGAGTATCGTGAATACTATGATGGAAATCGGCAACAGCCACATGAGCGATACCTCTTCGACTTGCGCAGCGGGAGGTTAAAACCACTCCGGCCGAACCAGCGCGATGACAAGATAGGTGAAAATCAGAGCGGCAGTGATTGCAGTCAAGTAAATCACGGAGATGCTCCTATATTCTTTCGCAGGCGAGTATGAAGGCGCAGCACAGGCCGAGGCTCGACAGACCCAGCAGAAACATTATTGGCAGCCAGATTATTTGATTCATTGTGGTTTCTCCCCGGTTTGAGATGGACGACGTAAACGGTCACCGGCGGGTGGGGCTGAAGCGCCGCGAGTCCGGGACACGGGCCTTCTTCAAGCGTGTCGAAGCGCTCTGAACCTTGAGCCCCAGCTAGAGGATTCCCGTGTTCGTCGAGTACGACGACCTGCCGCTCGCAAACGAGAAAACTCCATTTGCAGTGGATGCAGTAATAAAGTCTGGCCTTGTGCCGGAACATCGGGCTTTCCCGTTGCGGGCCGATGACAAACTCATGTCTTAATACCCTGCGAGCCGGAGAAGGAGACGGACAACTCTTTTTCCAAAGGTTCACGATCAAGTCTCAAGGCAATTTCCAGACCATGCAAAACTTCAAAGAATCAAAGCCGATTCGCTGGCTGTGATCGAAGCCGCGAGGTGAGTCGTACTGCAAAATCAACGATAGGACTGCAATTTGAGATGCGTTGACTATTGCCGGTGAGGTTCGGACTAGCGTTTGCAGCGCAGAATTGACGGCACAAGGCGTCCCGGCGCGAGACTCGTCCGCCGACTGACCGGAAATCTGCCCGAGGAGGACGCGTGCCGCGCGGCAAATCGCATTCGGAAGCGCGAGAGAAACGATTATCGTGAGGCGAATATCAAATCTTCGACGTCGCGCAGATGATCCTTTCCGAAGAAGATCTCGTTGCCGACGAAGAACGTTGGTGAACCGAAGGTACCGCGTTCGACGGAGCGGCGGGTGTTGTCGAGCAGCCGGTCCTTTATACCCTGGTCTTGCGCCAACTCAAGCAGGCGCTCGGTCGGCAAGCCTGACTCGTTGAGCGCAGCACGGAGGACCGCGGGATCGTCCATTTTCTTGGGTTCGGCCCACATATGCCGATAGACTTCGTCAGTGTAGCGTTCGAACATCCCGAGTGACTGAGCAGCGATCGCTCCCCGCATCAGCACCAGTGTATTTACGGGGAAATACGGATTGGAGGTGAAGCGCGTGATCCGGTGACGGCGGATGAAGCGCGCGGTTTCGAGCCGCTCATACTCGGGCTTGTTCTTGATGCCCGCAAGGCTTTCGGCGGGTGAACGATTGTTGGTCAGCTTGAAGACACCTCCCAGCAAAACCGGCACGTACCCGAACTTTACGCCGGTGCGTTTTTCGACTTCGGGAATAACCAGATGACTGAGATAAGCATTCGGGCTGCCAAAGTCGAAATGGAATTCTACTGTGATCATGAGTTCACCATTTCTCACCGTATGGACGAATCTCCTGCTCGAAGGTCCACGCGTCGCGCGGTTGTTGATATAGCTGCCAATATGATTCAGCCACCGCGGCCGGCCGCATGAGGCGCCCCGGATCAAGACTCTTAAGCGCGTCTTCGCCTTCTCGCTCTTTAATCCGGTCGCGCACCCACGCGGTATCGACTCCGGCATCAATGATAAGATGGGCGACGTGGATATTCCGGGGTCCGAGTTCGCGGGCGATACTCTGTGCCACCGCGCGCAGGCCAAACTTCGCACTGGCGAATGCCGAGTAACCAATTCCTCCGCGAACGCTCGCCGTCGCGCCGGTAAAGAAGATGCATCCGCGTCCGCGTGGGAGCATCAGCCTGGAAGCTTCTCGTCCGGCCAGAAATCCGGAATAGCAAGCCATCTCCCAGACCTTGCGAAAGACGCGTTCGGTCGTCTCGAGTATTGGGTAATTGACATTGGCTCCGACATTAAAGATGCACACTTCGAGCGGGGCGTGATCGTCCGCGGCCTGCAAAAACGCGGTTATCTCATCTTCTTTGCGCGCATCCAGCGATCGCGCGACGACGCGCCCGTGCGCGGCCTCGATATCCGCGACCAGCGGCGCCAGCTTGTCCGCGCTCCGGCGCCCGGCGAAGACCGTGAAGCCCTCGACCGCGAATCGTTTGGCGATCGCCCCGCCGATATAGTCCCCGGCGCCAATCACTGCGACGGTGGCATTCCTTGGTTCCAACGACTGTCCTCCGTGGGTTCGGCTCATCTGGCGATTGAGCGCGGTCGTTTACGCGATTTGGTGAGATCGGCGACGCGAGCCGCCGCGGAATTTAATATCCGCGCAGAAAGGTCATTGTCACTCGCCGCGCGCGCAAGAATCAGCGCGCCGACCATACAGGAAAAGGCCGAAGCTGCGCTTTCGAATTGGCGCGATGGACTCTTGCCGGGTATCTGATGGGCCAGAAATTCGAGCGTGCTCTTGAGTTCCCTGGTGAACGCTCTCCGCACCGTCTTGGACTGTCTGGCGACGTCGGTCGCGAGGGCTGCTATCACACAACCGTGACCGGGCGCGTCGCGATGCGCCGGCGCGAGATAAGTTTCGATGATCGAGGGCAAGAATGGCGCCCCCGCGCTGTGTTCCGCGGCCCGCTGCCAGCGTCGTTGTGATCGCCCGGACGCATAGCGAATCGCTTCAATCGCGATAGCCTCTTTTGATCCAAACTGGCTGTAAAGGCCGCCATGAGTGAGACCGGCCGCTCTGGTTATCGAGTCAACCCCGGTCGCCGTAATGCCCTGTTCGCGGAACAAGCGGGCGGCGGCGGCCAGGATCTGTTCGCGGTTGTGCGCGGCGGTTGCTTTCGATACCCGCATCAGATTTTGCGAGACCCTTCGAATACTGAACTCTCTTGACACATTTGATTACGAGCGTCATGAATATATCAAAGATGACGCGCGTCATCAATAGCCGCAATTCCTAACGACGGGCCGGAGTGGAGAACTCATGAACGATTCTGCCTTGGCTGCTTCAGACAAAGTGTGCGTCGTGGTCGGAGTCGGCGAGGGCCTTGGCGTCGCCTTGGCGCACCGCTTCGCGGTGGGTTACAAAGTCGCGCTGGTAGCGAGGAGCGCGAGTGTGATCGAGAAGGCCGCCACAGAGATTGGCTTGGCCGGCGGGGTCGCCTTGCCGATTCAAAGCGACGCCACCGTGGAGGCGCAAATCGCAGCCGCACACGAGCAAATAACGCGCGAGCTCGGTCCAATCGAGATTCTCATTTACAACGGTGGGCGGCGTCCGATAGGACGTCTGCTCGAGACGACGCCGCGGGTATTCGAAGATACCTGGAGACTGCATACCTTTGGCGCATTTTTGTGGGCCCGGCAGGTCGTGCCCGGGATGCTGTTGTGCGGGGCTGGTTCGATTCTGATCACAGGCGCGACCGCCGGTGTGCGGCCATGGCCGAACTCGGCGGGGTTCGCTCCGGCCAAGTTCGCCGTGCGGGGACTCGCACAAGTGATGGCGCGGGATCTTCATCCGCAGGGAATCCACGTTGCGTACGTCAATGTGGACGGCGGGATCAACATGCCGCTGCTTAAAAGGTTACGTCCGCAGGCAAAGGATCAGGACTTGCTGAAGCCCTCGGCGATCGCTGACGCCTTCTGGTACCTTGCACATCAGGACCGCAGCGCGTGGACTCATGAGATGGATGTCAGGCCGTTTACAGAAACATTCTAGGCGAAAGAGCGAGACGCCAACGTGGCACACGATTTGACTTTGTGGGGTGCGGGCACCAGCCGCACGATGCGGGCGCATTGGATGTTGCTGGAACTGCAGCTGCCATATGAGTTTGAACCGATCGGGCCGCGGACCGGCGAAACGCAAACCGCCGAATTCAGACTGCTCAATCCCAGGCACAAGGTACCGGTGCTTCGTCACGGGCAGTTTGTATTGACGGAAAGCGCGGCGATTATTCAGTACCTGAGCGAGTCCTGTCCCAATCCGGCACGAGTGTACGTTCCCGGAGATTCGAGAGATCGCGCGAGATTGAACGAGTGGTGTTACTTCGTCATCTCTGAGCTGGACGCAAGTTCATTATATGTTATGCGGCGGCATGACGGCCTGAAGGAAACCTACGGAGAGGCGCCAGTGGCGGTCGAGGCGGCGAAGAACTATTTCATCCACAATCTCGAAGCGATGGCGTCACAAATTGGTGGGAGCGAGCAATACATATTTGGCAGTCGGCTGAGCGCCGCCGATATTCTCTTGATGACCTGCCTGGATTGGGCCGTATCGGCCGGTATTCCCCTTTCGGAAACGTTCTCGAGGTATAGGCGTCGGGTCGGCCAGCGGCCTGCCTATCGCGCGGCGCTCGAGCGAAACTTTGCGCAACCGGCCGCTCGCAAGGAGTAAAGGACATGACCGGACCGTTGGAAGGCATTCGCGTACTGGACTTTACGAGCATGGTCGCGGGACCGGTCGCGACCATGATGCTGGCCGACCAGGGCGCGGACGTCATCAAGATCGAGCCTCCGAATGGAGAGTTGATGCGTCATCTCAGTCGTGGCCGCAACGGCATGTCCGCATCGTTTCTTTCCTGCAACCGCAACAAGCGTTCGATGGCGGTCGATCTGAAGTCACCTCAGGGACTTGAAATCGTCCGCAGGCTGATCGCGTCGGCGGCGGTTGCCGTGCACAACTTCCGTCCGGGAGTTGCCGAACGCATGGGGTTGGGTGAAGACGCCGTGCGCGCGATCCGTTCGGATATCGTCTATGTGTCGATAACCGGCTTTGGAGAAAGCGGTCCGTACGCCGGCCAGCGCGCTTACGATCCGGTAATCCAGGCACTCTCAGGGCTTGCGGAGATTCAGCGGGATCGCGACACGGGACGTCCCCGGATGGTGCGCACGATCATCGCCGACTACACGACCGCGTTGACTGCGGCGCAAGCGATCACTGCGGCGCTATTCGCCAGAGAGCGATCCGGGCAAGGACAGCACATCAGGATTGCGATGCTCGACGCGATGATTTCCTATCTGTGGCCGGAAGCGATGCCGAGTCTGACCTTTGTCGGAGACGAACAGGATCCCTCCGAGGGCGAAGTCGGTCCAGACCTGGTGTTCGCGACACAGGACCGCTACATCACCGCGGGCGCCCTTTCCGACGACGAATGGGCGGGGATGTGCCGGGCCTTCAATCGCGAGGATCTGATCGCTGATCCCCGCTTCAAGACTGCGCATTTGCGATCCAAAAATGCGGTCGAGCGCCGCGAGATTGCGACCGCCGAGTTGGCGAAGTGGACTGCGAGTGAGATTCTTCCGCGGCTTCTCGCCAATGATGTTCCGTCGGCGCCGGTGCTCAGTCGTTTTGAGCTGCTCCATGAACCTCAGGTGCGCGAAAACCATATCCTTGAGGAGCACGAGAGCCCTGCATTCGGAAAAGTCAGATTACCGCGCCCCGCGGCGCTTTTCGACCGCACTCCCGCGAGCATTCGCAATCTCGCGCCAATCCTCGGAGCGGATAGCTCGGCGATACTCGGCGAGCTGGGGTATAGCGCCGACGCTATCGCGCGACTTGAAGATTCTCGAGTAGTGCGGCGCGGAGATAGCAACCTCACCGAGCGGCCGCAATGAGTAATACCAAGCCTGTCGCAGTCGTGACCGGAGTGGGTCCGGGAACCGGCGCGGCGATCGCGCGGCGATTCGCGGGCGGAGGGTACGCGGTTGCGATGCTGGCGCGCAATCGCGAACGGCTGGCGCGGCTCGAGAGCGAGATCGCGGGGGTTCGCGCGTATCCGTGCGATGTCACCGAGGAATCGCAAATCGATGCGGCCCTCGCGGCAATCGGCGCAGATCTGGGCGCGCCTAAAGTACTGGTGCATAACGCGGTCGGCGGCGCGTTTGGTACCTTTATGGAAATCGATCCCGAAGTTCTCAACCAGAACTTTCAGGTCAACACGATGGCGCTGCTTAGTCTCGCGCGGCGGCTTGCTCCGGCGATGGTCGCCGCCGGAGACGGTGTGATTATCGCTAGCGGCAACACTTCCGCGCTCCGCGGCAAGGCCAATTTCGCGGGTTTTGCGCCGACTAAAGCTGCGCAGCGAATTCTCGCAGAATCGATCGCACGCGAACTTGGACCGAAGGGTGTGCATGTTGCTTACGTTCTGATCGATGCGGTGATCGATTTACAGTGGACGCGTAAGCGATGGCCGCAAGCGCCGGACGGGTTCTTCATCAAACCCGAGGCGATTGCAGAGGAAATCTGGCACGTTGCGCACCAGGATCGCAGCGCATGGTCCTTCAACGTGGAGATTAGGCCATTCGGCGAGAACTGGTAGATGGCAAGCCGCGAGCGCCTGACCGAATCCCGTCCGCAATTCGCCCCCAACAGGCGATCATGATTCAGCTTAGAATTTTTTCGTATCTGCCGAACCCGCGCATCTGGAAGGCGACAATCGCCGCGCGCCTGTGCGGAATCGAGCTTGAGGTTAGGGGAAGCTCGCCGAAGAATCTCCAA
>Ga0307373_10014903_pt1 | contig 10637 bp, 9 predicted proteins | sample OX2MG_FD_202534 | JGI IMG/M metagenome (GOLD analysis project Ga0307373, IMG submission 202534) | Soil microbial communities from Risofladan, Vaasa, Finland - OX-2 | ecosystem: Environmental > Terrestrial > Soil > Coastal area > Acid sulfate soil | place: Finland: Risofladan, Vaasa | collected...
CAACGAGCAGTCGGTGGCCTATCCCTACGGCATCCCGGGCGGATGGAGCGTGATCGGGCGTACGCCGCTGGTGCTGTTCGACGCGCAGCGCGACCCGCCGAGCCTGCTCGCGCCGGGCGACCGCGTGTGCATCGTGCCGATCTCGCGCGCCGAGTTCGAGCGGCGGCATCAGTCCGCGCGCGCGCCGTGAGCATCAAGGTCCTCAAGCCCGGCCTGCTGACCACGGTACAGGACCGGGGGCGCCACGGCCTGCAGCACCTGGGCATCGTGCCCTGCGGGGCGATGGATCCGTTTGCCCATGCGCTCGCCAACGCGCTGGTGGGCAACGCGGAGGACGAAGCGACGCTCGAGCTCACGTTGATCGGCCCGGAGCTGCTGTTCGAGGAACCGGCGCTGGTGGCGCTGTGCGGCGCGGAGCTCGCCGCCAGGGCCGACGGCCAGCCCTTGCCGCGCGACCGCCCGGTGTGGCTGCGCGCCGGCACCCGGCTCGCGACCGGCCGCGCGGCGCGCGGCTGCCGCGCCTATCTGGCGATCGCCGGCGGCATCGCGCTCGATCCGGTGCTCGGCAGCCGCAGCACCTACACGCCGGCACGCTTCGGCGGGCTGCACGGCCGGGCGCTGCGCGCCGGGGACGAGCTGCCGCTCGCGCCGCTCGCCGCCGAGCTCGCCGCCGAGCGCTACCCGCGGCTCGCCGAGCACGCCGCGCTGCGCGGGGCGCTGCGCACCGTGCGCTGGTCGGCGCCCCCGATGACGCTGCCCGAGCACGAGCCGATCGTGGTGCACGCGATGGAGGGGCAGCATTTCGGCCGGTTCGAGGCGGCGGCGCAGCGCACCTTCTTCGAGGCCACCTGGCGCGTCTCCCCGGAGTCCAACCGCATGGGCTATCGGCTGAGCGGTCCGGCCCTCGCGGCGGCCGGGGCCGGTGAGATACTATCGGGGCCCACTTGCCTGGGCACGGTGCAGGTGCCGGCCGGCGGCCTGCCCATCGCGCTGATGGCCGACCACCAGACCACCGGGGGCTACCCCAAGATCGCGGAGATCGCCGCCGCGGACGTTGCGCGGATGGCGCAGCTCGCGCCCGGCGGCACGCTGCGCTTCGCGCGCTGCACGCTCGAGGAGGCGATCGAGCTCCGGCGCGCGGCGCACGCGCGGCACGGCGCCGCGCTGCGGGCGCTGGCATGGGAGTACGGGACATGACGCGCATCGACCTTAACTGCGACATGGGCGAGAGCTTCGGCGCCTGGCAGATGGGCGCCGACGCCGAGATCATGCCGTTCATCAGCTCGGCCAACATCGCCTGCGGCTTCCACGCCGGGGACCCGGCGACCATCCGCAAGACCGTGCGCCTGGCGCTCGATCACGGCGTGGCGGTGGGCGCGCACCCCTCGCTGCCGGACCTGCAGGGCTTCGGCCGGCGCGCGATGCACATCTCGCCGCAGGACATGTACGACCTGGTGCTCTACCAGGCGGGGGCGGTCGAGGCCTTCGCGCGCGCCGCGGGCGCCAGGCTGCATCACGTCAAGTGCCACGGCGCGCTGTACAACATGGCGGCGACGGACGAGGCGTTGTCGGAAGCGATGGCGCGCGCGGTGAAGGATCTCGGCGCCGAGGTGATCCTCTACGCGCTGTCCAACAGCCGCATGATGCAGGTGGCGCGCGAGCGCGGGCTGCGCGTGGCGGGCGAGGTGTTCGCGGACCGCGGCTACCTGGATGACGGCACGCTCGCGCCGCGCGGCGCGCCCGGCGGCATGATCGAGGACGAGGCCAAGGCGGTGGCGCAGGCGCTGGCGATGATCGAGCGTGGCCAGGTCACCAGTTTGGCCGGCAAGCGCGTGCCGGTCGCCGCCGACACGCTGTGCCTGCACGGCGACCAGCCCGGCGCGGCGGCCTTCGCCCGGGCGCTGCGCAACGCATTCTCCGGCCGCGGCATTGCGGTCGGCTCACCCTGAGAAAGGACGCCGCAACGATGGTCAGCAAGCTCTTTACCCCGATCCAGCTCGGCGGCATCACGCTGCCCAACCGCATCGCGATCTCGCCGATGTGCCAGTACAGCGCCGACGACGGCTGCATGAACGACTGGCACCTGATCCACCTGGGGAGCCTGGCGGCCTCGGGCGCCGGCCTGCTCATGATCGAGGCCACCGGCGTGACGCGCGAAGGGCGCATCTCGCACGGCTGCACCGGGCTTTACAACGAGCACAACGAGGCGGCGATGAAGCGCGTGGCCGACGCCTGCCGGCGCATTACGCGCGCGCCGATCGGCGTGCAGCTCGCGCATGCGGGGCGCAAGGGCTCGGCGCAGGCCCCGTGGCTGGGCGGCAAGGCGCTGTCGGCGGCCGAGTCGCCGTGGACCACGGTGGCGCCCTCGGCGCTGCCCTTCGGCGAGGGCTGGCACGTGCCGCACGAGCTGACCGAGGGCGAGCTGCGCGCCCTGGTGGATGCGTTCGCCGCCGCCGCCGGGCGCGCGCGGCGCATCGGCCTGGACGTCGCCGAGCTGCACGCCGCGCACGGCTACTTCATGCACCAGTTCCTGTCGCCGCTTTCCAACCGGCGCAGCGACCGCTACGGCGGCAGCCCGGAGAACCGCATGCGTTTTCCGCTCGAGGCCGCGCGCGCGGTGCGCGAGGCCTGGCCGCGGGAGCGCGCGCTCGGCGCGCGCATCACCGGCAGTGACTGGATGGACGGCGGCCTGGCGCCGGAGGATGCGATCGCCTTCGCGCGCGAGCTGAAGGCGATCGGCTACGACTACGTGTGCGTCTCGAGCGGCGGCCTGTCCCCGCTTGCGCGCATCAAGGTCGAGCCCGGTTACCAGGTGCCGTTCGCCGAGAAGGTGAAAAAGGCCGTCCCGATCGCGGTGCGGGCGGTGGGCATGATCGCGGATGCCGAGCAGGCCGAGAGGATCGTGGCCTCGGGCCAGGCGGACATGGTGGCGCTCGCGCGCGCCTTCCTCGACGACCCGCGCTGGGTCTGGCACGCGGCCGAGCGCCTGGGCGGCAAGGTCGAGTATCCGCCGCAGTACGCGAGGAGCCTTCCGGAGGTCTGGCCGGGCGCGAAACTGGCGCGGCCGCAGGGCGCCCCCCTCGGGGCAGCCTGAGCGGGCCGCGCGCCGTGCTGCGCCGGCCGATTGCACTCACAGCGCGATGAAGGCAAGGATCGTTCGGCTGCTGCTGGTCGTCCTCGCGCTCGCCGCCCTCGGCGCGGGCGGCTGGTGGTGGCTGCGCGGCGCGCAGCAGCCGGCGAGCCGCGCGCTGGTGCTGCACGGCAACGTGGACATCCGCCAGGTCGAGCTCGCTTTCAACGCTTCGGGGCGCATCGCGCGCATCCTCGTGCAGGAGGGCGCGCGCGTGACCAAGGGGCAGCTGCTCGCCGAGCTCGACGTTCGCCAGCTGCGCAACGCGGTCGCCCAGGCACAGGCCCTCTCGGAGGCGCAGCAGCAGGTGCTCGCACGCCTCCAGGCGGGATCGCGGCCGGAGGAGATCGAGCAGGCGAAAGCGACCGCCGAGGCGGCGCGCATCGACGCGCGCAACGCCCAGAGCACCTACCGGCGCCAGCGGGAGCTGGTCGCGCGCCATTTCGTCGCGCAGCAGCAGGCCGACGACGCGCGCGCGGCGGCCGAGGCGGCGCGCGCGCGGCTGAAGGCGACCGAAGAGGCGCTGCGCCTGGTGGTGCTGGGCCCGCGCCCGGAGGACATCGCCGCGGCCGAGGCGACGCTGCAGGCCGACCGGGCGGCGCTGGCGATCGCGCAGCGCGCGCTCGCGGAAGGCTCGCTTTACGCGCCGGAGGACGGCGTGGTCGAGAACCGCGTGCTGCAGCCCGGCGACATGGCCTCGCCGCAGAAGACCGTGTTCACGCTCGCGCTCACACGGCCGCTGTGGGTGCGCGCCTACCTGTCGGAGCCGGAGCTGGGCAAGATCAGGATCGGCAGCCTGGCCGAGGTCGCCACCGACAGCTATCCCGGCAGGCGCTACCGCGCCTGGGTGGGCTACATCTCTCCCACGGCGGAGTTCACCCCCAAGTCGGTCGAGACGCAGGAGGTGCGCACGATGCTCGTGTACCAGGTGCGCGTGTTCGTGTGCGCACCGCACGACGAGCTTCGGCTCGGCATGCCTGCGACGGTGGATATCCCGCTCGATCAGCCCGTGCCCGCCGGCGCCCACGAGCCGGCCGGCTGCGGCAGCGGCGCGTGAGCCGCGGAGCGCGCAGCGCTTGAGCCCTGCGGCCCCGGGCACCGACGAAGCACCGCTCGTGCTCGAGCTGGCCGGGGTCGCGAAGCGCTTTCGCTCGGGCACGCGCGAGGTCCACGCGCTGCGCGGGGTGAGCCTCGCGATGCGGCGCGGCCTGGTGATGGGGCTGGTGGGCCCGGACGGCGCGGGCAAGACCACGCTCATGCGTCTGGTGGCCGGCCTGCTCCTACCCGATGCGGGGCGCATCACGGTGCTGGGGCTGGACGCGACGCGCCAGGCAATCGAGGTGCAGGCGCGGCTCGGCTACATGCCGCAGCGCTTCGGTCTGTACGAAGACCTGAGCGTGCGGGAGAACCTCGAGCTGTACGCGGACCTGCAGGGGGTGCCGCGCGCGGAGCGCGCGGCGCGCTACCGCGAGCTGATGCACATGACCGGGCTCGGGCCGTTCACCGCGCGGCTCGCCGGGCGGCTCTCGGGCGGCATGAAGCAGAAGCTGGGGCTCGCCTGCACGCTGGTGCGCGCGCCCGAGCTGCTGGTGCTCGACGAGCCGACCGTCGGCGTCGATCCGGTGTCGCGGCGCGAGCTGTGGGAGATCGTGTACCGGCTGGTGAAGAGCGAGGGCATGAGCGTCCTGCTCTCCACCGCGTACCTGGACGAGGCCGAGCGCTGCGACGAGGTGGTACTGCTGCACGAGGGCGAAACGCTTGCGCAGGGCACCCCCGCAGCGCTGAGCGAGCCGCTGCGCGGCCGCGTCTACGCGGTGCTCGCTGCGGGCGCGGGCAAGCGCGCGCTGCAGGAGGCGCTCGCCGGCCGGCCGGGCGTGGTCGACGCGCTGATCCACGGCGGGCAGGTCCGGCTGGTGACCGACGGCACGACGCCCGAGCCGGCGGCGCTTCTGCCGCAGGGGCCCGCGGCGCGCTTCGAGCCGGTCGCCCCGCGCTTCGAGGACGCGTTCGTCGCGCTGCTGCGGGAGCGGCGCGGGGTGCGGCCCGCGGCGGCGCCGTCCTCGGCGCCTGTCGCCGACCTCGCGCCCGGCGAAGTGGTGATCGACGTGCGCCACGCCCAGCGCCGCTTCGGCGATTTCTACGCGGTGAAGGACGTGAGCTTCGAGGTGCGGCGCGGCGAGATCTTCGGGCTGCTCGGCGCCAACGGCGCGGGCAAGTCGACCACCTTCCGCATGCTCTGCGGGCTGCTCCCGGCGAGCGCCGGCAGCCTGCGCGTGGCGGGTGTGGACCTGCGCCGCGCGGCCTCCGCGGCGCGCGCTCGCGTGGGCTACATGTCACAGCGCTTTTCACTGTACGGGAACCTCAGCGTGCGCCAGAACGTGAGCTTCTTCGCGGGCGCCTACGGCCTCGCTGGCGCGCGGCGCGCCGCGCGCCAGCGCTGGGCGCTCGATGAGTTCGAACTGGAGGAGCAAGCCGACGCCGAGAGCGCCGAGCTCTCCCTCGGCTACAAGCAGCGCCTCGCCATGGCCTGCGCGCTCATGCACGAGCCCGAGATCCTGTTCCTCGACGAACCCACCTCGGGCGTCGATCCGCTCGCGCGGCGCGAGTTCTGGCGCCGCATCAACGCGCTGGCGCGCGCCGGCGTGACGGTGATGGTCACGACGCACTTCATGGAGGAGGCCGAGTACTGCGACCGGCTCGCGATCATGGCCGCGGGCGAGATTCTCGCCACCGGGGAGCCGGCGCGCATCAAGGCGCTGGCGCGCGCGCCGGGCGCGCCCGAGCCGAGCATGGAGGACGCGTTCATCCACCTCATCCAGGGGGCCGGGGAGGCCCGCGCATGAGCGCCGCGCGGCGCGGCGGGGCGTGGATGCGGGTGCGCGGGCTGGTGCGCAAGGAGTTCCTGCAGATCGTGCGCGACCCGAGCAGCATCGCGATCGCCTTCCTGATGCCGGTCGCGCTGCTGCTGCTGTTCGGCTACGGGCTGTCGCTCGACGTCGATCACGTGCCGGTCGCGCTGGTGGTCGAGCACCCGAGCGCCGACAGCGCGGACTTCGTCGCCGCGTTCCGGGGGTCGCGCTATTTCACGCCGCGCAGCGTCGCCGACATGCGCACGGCGACCGGCGAGCTGCTCGCGGGCCGCATCGACGCGATCGTGCACCTGCGCGCGGACTTCGCGGCGCAGGAGCGGCGCGCCTCCGGGGCCCCGGTGCAGCTCATCGTCAACGGCATCGACGCGAACACCGCGCGCCTGGTCGAGGGCTACGTGGACGGGGCCGTGCAGGCCTGGCTGCGGCGGCGCGCGGCCGAGCAGGGACAGGCGCTCGCCGCGCCGGTCGAGGTCGAGCACCGCGTGTGGTTCAACCCCGACCTGCACAGCCGCGACTTCATCGTCCCCGGGCTGGTGGTCGTGATCATGACCCTGATCGGCGCGCTGCTCACCGCGATGGTCATGGCGCGCGAGTGGGAGCGCGGCACCATGGAAGCGCTGATGGTGACGCCCGCCTCGGCGGGTGAGATCCTGCTCGGCAAGCTGATCCCGTACTTCGTGCTCGGCATGGGCGGCATGCTGCTGTCGGTGGCGATGGCGCGCTGGCTGTTCGCGGTGCCGCTCGCCGGGTCGTTCTGGGTGCTGCTCGCGACCTCCTCGGTGTTCCTGCTGGTGGCGCTCGGCATGGGGCTGCTCATCTCGAGCGTCACCAAGGTGCAGTTCATCGCCGGGCAGGTGGCGATCATCACGACCTTCCTGCCGGCGTTCCTGCTCTCGGGCTTCATCTTCGAGATCGGCAGCATGCCGGCCCTGGTGCGGGCGATCACCCGCCTGTTCGCCGCGCGCTACTTCGTGGCGATCGTCACGACGCTGTTCCTCGCGGGCGACGTCTGGGCGGTGATCGTGCCGAACACGCTGGCGCTCGCGCTGATGGCGCTCGTGTTCCACGGCCTGACCTGGCGCAACGCGCGCAAGCGCCTGGAATAGCGCGCATGTGGCGCCGCATCCTCGCCCTCGCGCTGAAGGAGTTCCTGACCCTGCTCAAGGAGCCCAGGAGCCGGGCGGTGCTGATCGTGCCGCCGCTCATCCAGCTGCTGGTGTTCGGCTACGCCGCGACCTACGACCTCAGGCAGGTGCCCTACGCCCTGTACAACGAGGACCCGGGGCCCGCGGCGCGCGACCTGGCGGCCATGCTGCGCGGCTCGGGGACTTTTCGCGAGGCCGCGATCGTGCGCGACGCGGGCGAGGTCGCGCCGCTGGTGGACGCGCGCAAGGTGCTGCTGGTGGTGCACATCGACCCGCGCTTCAGCCGCGAGCTGCTCGCCGGGCGCACCGGCACGGTGCAGCTGATCGTCGACGGGCGCAACTCGAACACCGCATTGATCGCGCTGGGCTACGTGCGCCAGATCGTGGAGCGCTTCAACGACCAATGGAGCGCCGAGCAGGGCCTGCCGGTCGCCCCGGCCGTGCTCGAGACGCGCGCCTGGTTCAACCCCAACCTGGAGAGCCGCTGGTTCTTCCTGCCCGGGATCATCGGCATCCTGACGCTGCTCATCACCCTGGTGATCACCGCGATGTCGGTGGCGCGCGAGCGCGAGCAGGGCACCTTCGACCAGCTGCTCGTCACGCCGCTCTCGCCCTTCGAGATCCTGCTCGGCAAGGCGCTGCCCGGGTTCGTCATCGGCTTCGTCGAGGCGACCGCGATCACGCTGATCGCGGTGCTGTGGTTCCGCATCCCGCTGCTCGGCAGCCTCGTGACCCTGTACGCAGGGCTGGCGCTGTTCCTGCTCTCGGCGGTCGGGGTGGGGCTGATGATCTCGGCGCTCTCGGTGACCCAGCAACAGGGGCTGCTCGGCGCCTTTTTATTCATGGTGCCTGCGGTGATTCTCTCGGGCTTCGCCACGCCGATCGCGAACATGCCGGCAGCCATCCGGGCGATCACGCTGCTCGATCCGCTGCGCTATTTCCTGGTCATCCTGCGCAGGCTGTTCCTGGAGGGCGCCGGCTACGCCATCCTCGCGCCGCAGTTCTGGCCGATGGCGCTGATCGGGATCGTCAGCCTGGCGCTCGCGGGCTGGATGTTCCGCCACCGCATGTACTGAGCGGAACGCCCGCTGCGGCGGGCGGCGGATGGGGTATCGTTCGACCTGCGTTACGCCTCGAGGAAACCGCACGATGACCGCTGCAAAGGCCCGCAACCCGTGGCTGTTCATGCTCGTCGCCGGGGCGGTGCTCATGGTGACCATGGGCGCGCGGCAGTCGATCGGCCTGTTCGTCTCCGCGCTGCAGGCGCACACCGGCCTCGGCATCGCGAGCGTGAGCTTCGCCATCGCGATCGGGCAGTTCGTCTGGGGCGCGGCGCAGCCGGTGTTCGGCGCCGTCGCCGACCGCTGGGGGCCCGGACGCGTCATCGTCCTCGGCGCGCTCATGCTCGCCGCGGGGAGCGCCCTCACCACCTGGGTCACCAGCGCGGCGGGGCTGATCGTCGTCCTCGGCCTGCTCACCGCGGCCGGCGCCGGCGCGGGCAGCTTCTCGATCCTCATCGGCGCCACCGCGAGCCACCTCCCGCCCGAGCGCAGGTCCTTCGCCGCCGGCTTCGTCAACGCGGGCGGCAGCCTCGGCCAGTTCGTCTTCGCGCTGCTCAACCAGGCGATCATCTCCACGTTCGGCTGGATGCAGGCGATGTGGACGATGGCCGTGATCGCGCTCGGCACCGCCCCGGCCGCGCTGTGGCTGCGCGGCGCCGGCCACGCCGCGCACGCTGCGTCCCAGGGGACCGAGATGACGCTGCGCGAGCAGCTCCGGATCGCGGCGCGCGACCGCAACTTCTGGTTGCTCAATGCCGGCTTCTTTACTTGCGGCTTCCACATCGCCTTCCTCGTGACGCACATGCCCGAGGAGGTGAGCTTCTGCGGCCTGGCGCCGCCGGTCGCCGCGACCTCGCTCGCGATCATCGGGCTGGCCAACATCGGCGGCAGTCTCGCCTCGGGCGCGCTCGGGGCGCGCTTTCGCATGAAGTGGGTGCTGTCGGCGATGTACGCCACGCGAACGGTCGCGATCCTCGCTTACCTCGCGGCGCCGAAGGAGGCGTCGACCTTCTACGTCTTCTCGGCTGTGCTCGGCGCGACCTGGCTCGCGACCGTGCCGCCGACGGCGGGGCTGACGGCGAAGCTCTTCGGCACGCGCTACCTGGCGACGCTGTTCGGGCTGTCGCTGCTGGTGCACCAGATAGGCGCCTTCTTCGGCGCCTGGCTGGGCGGCGTCGCCGTGGCGCGGACGGGGAGCCTCACCTGGATGTGGTGGGCCGACGCCGCGCTCGCGCTCGCTGCGGCGCTCGTGAACCTGCCGATCGCCGAGGCGAAGCTGCTGCCGCGGCTGGCGGCGGCCTGAGCGCCCGACCCGGGCCCGTCGTAGGGAGTCCCGTGGCCAGTCCGGTGCTGTCGGTCATTGCGCTCGGCAAGCGCTTCGGCGACAAGGTCGCCGTCGACGGCGTCTCGTTCGAGGTCCGCCCGAACGAGATCATCGGGCTGCTGGGTCCGAACGGTGCCGGCAAGACCACGATCATCAACATGATCCTCGGCGTGCTCGAGCCGAGCTCGGGCGCCATCGCGATCGAGGGCCGCGACGTGGCGAGCGAGCGCGCGCAGGCGCTCGCGTGCACCAACTTCGCGGCGGTCTACGCGCCCCTGCCAGGCAATCTCACCGTGGTCCAGAACCTGCGCTTCTTCGCCCTGATCTACAACGTCAAGGAAAGCGCGGCGCGTATCGAAGTGCTGCTCGCTCAGTTCGAGCTCGAGACATACCGCAACGTGAAATGCGGCCTGCTCTCCTCCGGGGAGCAGACGCGCGCGGCGCTCGCCAAGGCGATGCTCAACCGTCCGCGCCTGCTGCTGCTCGACGAGCCCACCGCCTCGCTCGATCCCTCGAAGGCGCGCGAGATCCGCGCGCAGATCCGCGAGCTCGCGCGCCGCGACGGGGTCGGGGTGCTGTGGACCTCGCACAACATGATCGAGGTCCAGGAGGTGTGCGACCGGGTGCTGTTCCTGTCGCGCGGCACGATCCTGCTCGAAGGCGATCCCCGGACCCTGCCGGGCGAGCACGGCAAGGGCTCGCTCGAGGACCTGTTCGTCTCGGTCGCGCGCGAGCCGCTCGCGATCGGGGGCGGGTGAGACTGTGCGCCGGCGCCCCGTCCTCGCGATCGTGCTGCGCCAGTTCTATCTCATGCGCGGCAGCCCCGCGCGCGTGTTTCCGTTGGTCATCTGGGTCGCGGTGGACATCCTGCTTTGGGGCTTCATCACCAGGTACCTTGGGACCGTCGCCGCGCCGGGCTTCAATTTCGTCTCGACGCTGCTGGGGGCGGTGCTGCTGTGGGACTTCTTCGGGCGCGTCATGCTCGGCGTCACCACCGCGTTCTTCGAGGACGTGTGGTCGCGCAACTTCCTCAACATCTTCGCCACGCCGCTCGCGATCTCGGAGTACGTCTCCGGGCTGGTGCTCACCGGCATCCTCACGAGCTCG
>Ga0307373_10014904_pt1 | contig 10637 bp, 7 predicted proteins | sample OX2MG_FD_202534 | JGI IMG/M metagenome (GOLD analysis project Ga0307373, IMG submission 202534) | Soil microbial communities from Risofladan, Vaasa, Finland - OX-2 | ecosystem: Environmental > Terrestrial > Soil > Coastal area > Acid sulfate soil | place: Finland: Risofladan, Vaasa | collected...
CACCTTGCGCTCGGCGATCGCGATCAGCCCTTCATAGAGCGCGCGATCGGCACCCAGGGTGGCGCCCGCGCGGCGCGCGCGCCGCACGGCCGCCGGCGCAGGATCGCCGCCGGTGATCGTCGCCCACCACATCCGCGCCGGCCCCTGCTTGCCGGTCAAAATCGGCCGCACCTGCGCCAGGTAGGTGCGCACCAGATCTTCCGAATGGCCCAGGATGCTCTCCTCGGCCTCGAAATAGAGCTGGTGAAAATTCGCCTCGACATCCTCGATCCGCACCTCCTGGTCCGGCCGCAGGCGCGTCGCGTGCGGCAGCCGATCCTGGATCATCGTGCCGAACAGGCCGCTCAGCACCACCATCGCGACCACCAGCTCGAGCGCGCGATCGAGCCGGCTCGCCGGGCCGGCGTCGAGATGCCACCACAGGGGCAGCAGCGCGAGCACGCCGACCGTGATGTGGATCGTGCGCCAGGTCTCGAGCCGATCGAACAGCACCATGCGCCGCGCCAGCCGGCGTGGCAGGCGCATCGCCAGGCGCAGCCAGCGCACCGAGAGCCACAGCGAATGTTTGCGGGCGCTGTAAATCGAGGCCAGGGCGAACACGGCAATCACGATGACGCCGGTGCGATAGGAACCCAGGCGTGCCGGCAGGCCCCGGGTCGCCGCATGGATCACCACCACCACGGCGCCGCATAGCGCCGCCCACAGCGTCACCGACGCGATCGGCGCGGTATGCCGGCGGTCGCCCGCCTCGCCGATCTGCAGGCTCACGCGGATGATGTCCGGCGGCGCACGCGGCCTAGTCGCTGCCGCCCCGCGCCTTGCGCACGCGCGAACCCTCGATCAACGCGCCGCTCTCCTCGAACAGATGGGCCGGATCGATTCGGATCGCCGCGCCGGTCGGGCAATTATGCACGCAGCCCATGAAGGGCAGGCCGTCGCACAGGTCGCACTTGATCGGAAAGGCCGCCGGCACGTGATCGGGCAATCCGGCCGGCGTGATCGCGACCGGCTTGCGCCGCCGCGCGCGATCGCCGCCCGCGCCGAACAGCCGCGCCCACAGGCCCTCCTCGCCGACCTCGTGCGACGCCACCGGATAGGGCCGGAAGAACTTCGCGTCGCCCATGATGCGCGACTTGCGCTCCTGCGCCCGATCGAAGGTCGGCGTGTCGATCATCGCGATATTGTCGTAGGGGCAGGCGATCGCGCAGTTGCCGCAGCCGATGCACATATCGTACTGAAAGTAGATTTCACCTTCAGACCGGCGTTTGATCGCGCCGGTCGGGCAACTGTTCATGCACTTGGGATCGTCGCAATGGCGGCACGCGCTCGGGATCAGGTATTTGCCAATCTGGATGCCGTTGCGGATGAGCCGGCTGCGGCCGTGGAGCGCTTCGCACGCGGTCACGCAGTTGTCGCACTTGATGCACAGATCCATGTCCATCACGAGCAGCGCGTCGGCCTGGATTACGCCCAGTTGGCCGCTGCGCTCGAGCAGCGCGGACATCTCGGGCGTGATCTGGCGCTCCTGCTCGTGGCGCCGCGCGATGACCTCGCGGGCGCGCTCCTCGATCTGCGGAAACCCGGCGCACAGGCCCAGGAAATCGTCGCGCCTGATGCGGATGATCTCGCATTTGCCGGCCGTCAGCACGCTTGCCCAGCGCACCCCGGTCTCAAACAGTGCCATCTCGCCGAAGTACTCGCCCGCGCGCAGGTAGGCGAGCACGCGGCGCGCGCCGTCGTCGCCCTCGCGCACCACCTGCACGAAGCCGTCGCGCACGATATAGAACGCGTCGCCCGGCTCGCCCTGCGTGACCAGCGCGACGCCGCGCAACTCGTAGCGCTGGATTTCGCACAGCGGGATGAGCGCGTCGATGAATTCCGCGGGCACTCCGCGGAACAGCTCGATATCGACCGCGGTCACGCGCACCGCCCGCTCGCGATAGCGGCGCGCCATGATCGCGCGCGCCTGCTGGTTGACCTCGAGATACTTGAGCGCGTGGCGCGGGACGTAAAATATATCGCTGGCTTCGCGCGCGATCACGTCGACCGACCGCGGCAGTCCGCCGATCGACCCGAGCTCGCCGTACAGGTCGCCCTCGCCGAGCGTGGCCCGCAATACCTCTTTTTCCTCGCCGACCTCGTCGATCAGATTCACGCTGCCGCGCAGGATGAAGCACAGGTCGAGCTCGTACTGGCCCTTGCGGCAGATAACTTCGCCCGCCGCAAACTCGCGCATGCGCAGTCCCGGTTCATTCTCGCAGGCCTTGAGAAAGGCGTCGCGCTGCTCGTCGGTGAAGGTCTGAAAGATTTCGTTGCGGCTGAGCCGCTGCCACAGCAGCCAGGAGGGGATTTTTTCGCTCGCCGCGGGGGTAGGCACAGTTTCGAGTTAGCCTTGGGTAAACTTCAATGTCAACCGCGTTGGCACACCGATGCTCCACCGGCGCGCCGCGTGCGCGCCAACGCGCCGCAAGCGCAACAAATAACACGGCTAGGTTTTATCCAATCACAACGAGCGCGCGCAAAACACCTCGTAGCGTGACAAAATCATTTTCCGTTTTGACATGCGTAACCAGCGAGCCTCATAATCGCCGTATTCCGCGTATGGCCGCAAGGGTGACAGAGAGTCCTGCCGCGCGCCGGAGAGGCATGCAGGATCGATAGCCGGGAAGGTTGCGGACGTGGCCGAATACGATCAACCACTGATAGGTGATGTCGCACGCCGCCTGCTGCCGCGCTTGGCAATAATCGCCGAGCGCTGCCAGCGGGAGATTTCGCTCGCCGCGCCGGCCCCCGACGCAGATTCCGCCGCGCACGCCGCCGCGATCGCATTGGCCGCAAGCTCTCGCGAGGTCGTGATCGGCTTCATCAACGACCTCGCCGCCGATAATTCGGTGCGCGCCATCGAGCGCTATGAGGCCGCCGTCGAGCGGCTGATTGGCGAACACCTGCTGGGTGCCGAGCGCATCGGCGGCGGACTCGCCCTGCTCTTTCGATCGGCCCACGCCGTATGCCGGATTCTGTACGAGGAAATCACCCTCGCGCTGGCCGCCGATTCGGCCCTGGTCGAGGCCGCGATGCTCGGCTACATGGGTCTGGGACGCGTCGCGGCGGAAACGATGACGCTAGTCTATTTTCACCTATACGAAGCGGACGCCGATCGCCGCCAGCGCAAACTGATCGCGGTCCGCGACGCGGCGCTGGAGGCTTCGCGCCTCAAGTCAGCCTTCGTCGCCGCCATGACCCACGAAATCCGCACCCCGCTCAACGTTATCCTGGGCTACACCGACCTGCTCGCCGAACGGCTGTCCGACCTGCATGACGCGAGCGGACTGCAATATGCCGAGCCGATTCGCCGCTCGAGCCGGCGCCTGCTCGAAACAATCGGCGCGATCCTCGACCTCTCGCGCATCGAATCGGGCGCCTATCCGATCGCGCCGCGCCGCTTGAGTCTCGCCGTCGTGGTCGATCGGCACGTCGAGGATCTCCGTATTCTGGCGCGGCAAAAGGGGCTCGCCCTGGACTACCGCAATGACGCAATCGACGCCCTGGTTACCTTCGACGAGCAGTGCCTCTCGAACACCATCATCAACCTGATTCAGAACGCGATAAAGTTTACCCAGCACGGTACCGTATCAATAAATATATTCCGCGAGGGCACCGGCCTGCTGAGCCTCGCAGTCCGCGATTCCGGAGTGGGTATTGATCCCGCCTACCTGCCGCACCTGTTTGAACCGTTTTCGCGCGAGGTCCAGTGGAACAACCCGCGCCTCGAAGGCGCCGGGCTCGGACTGGCGCTGGTCAAGCGTTACGTCGAGCTCAACGGCGCCCGCGTCGAAGTCGCCAGTGTGAAGGATCAGGGGACCGTTTTCACGGTTAAATTCCCGCTCGCCGCGAACTTCGCATAGGTCCGCCGACCGAATCGACGGTGGACATTTATGTCCGTGAGGAATAGATCAAAAAAGGTAACCGTCCGGACGCACCTTTCACTTAAACCCGGCCCTCGGGTTTCTCTGTCTCGCGCGCTTCCCGGCTATTGATCAAGGAGAGGCATTGAATGCCGACAAAATTGTACGTAGGCAATTTGTCCTACTCGGTGACGAACGAAGACCTGGAAGGAATGTTTTCCCAGGCGGGCAAAGTCGATACCGCAGTCGTCGTAGTCGACAAGTTCTCGGGCCAGTCGCGCGGCTTCGGCTTCGTCGAAATGGCGGATTCGAATGACGCGGCTCGGGCGATCGAACAGTTCAACGAGGCTGAACTCAAGGGCCGCAATATTCGCGTAAATGAAGCCCGCCCGCGTGAGGGCGGTGGCGGTGGCGGCGGCCCGCGCGGCGGGGGCGGCTACGGCGGTGGTGGCGGTGGCGGCGGCTACGGTGGTGGAGGCGGCGGTGGCGGCTACGGCGGCGGTGGTGGCGGCCGCAGTGGCGGCGGCGGTAGCCGTGGCGGTCGCAGCGGCGGCGGTGGCGGCACCGGGGGCGCAGGTGGCGGCGGCGGTCGCCGCTGGTAATTATCGATTAATTCAGCGGGAGCGGGCGGCGCGATACGGCCCGCTCCCGCCTTCTTTCCCCCATTGGAGTCGGGCCGCGAGGGGCATAATCGATTGCCCATGCTGCCCGGACCGCGTCTGCCCAGCCCTCTTCATAACTAATCGGCGGTTTTCGCTACTATTTGACAACTAATGCGCGACGGCGCGCAACCCGGCTGCCGCGCCGGCGATTTGCCGCGGTTTTGTGCTCTTTGCTATATATCTGACTGTTCGCACGGCTGTTATCTGCAAAACGGAACAGACCAGGAGTCCTTTGGTGTTAACTCAATCCGAACAGATCGATCATCTCAAACTCTCCGCGCAGCACGCCGGCCTGCTGCTGCCCGCAGTTGCCCTGCCCGAATCGCATCATATTGTCGTCGGCCGGATGCGCCTGCATTACCTCGATTGGGGTACCCAGGGCCGCCCGCCCCTGCTCTTCCTGCACGGCGGCGGCCTCAACGCGCATACCTGGGATCTGGTCTGCCTGATGCTCCGCGATCGCTATCACTGCGTCGCCCTCGATCAGCGCGGCCACGGCGACAGCGAATGGGAACCAACCGCCGACTACCGCTTCGAGAGCCAGGTCGCCGACCTGGAGGGCTTTATCGACAAGCTCAAGCTCGAACGCCCGCTGCTGATCGGCCATTCGATGGGCGGGTTCGCCGCGATGGGCTATGCGATTCGCCACGCCGCCAAAATGGCCGGGCTGGTGCTGGTCGATATCGCGCCCGAGATCAGCACGCAGGGCTCCTTGCGCGTGCGCAATTTCATCGCGCAGGATCGCGAGCTTGATTCGGTCGAGGATTTCGTCGAGCGCGCGATCAAGTTCAATCCGCTGCGCAGCCGCGAGCTGTTGCGCCGCAGCCTGCTCCATAATCTGCGCCAGTTGCCCAGCGGCAAATGGACCTGGAAGCACGACCCCAAGCGCATGGGCGCCAACATCATGGCCGAGCAAACCGCGCGCAAGGATCAGATCAACGACAACGCCGCCAACATCACCTGCCCGACGCTCGTGATGCGCGGGTCGCGCAGCGACGTCCTGAGCGACGAGAACGCCGAGAAATTCGCCGCCTCGGTGCCCAACGGCCGCTGGGTCAAAATCGAAGGCGCCGGCCACACGATCCAGGGGGACAGTCCGCGCCGCCTGCTCGACGTGCTCGAACCCTTCATGGGCGAAATCGGCCTCTAGTCCGCGCGCGCCTTCGACGACGCGATCGCGCGCCCGCGTCAGTGCGATCCGCGGCGCAGCACGCCTTGCGCCTCGAGCGCGCCGACCCGTTCCGGCGTATAGCCGAGATAGCGCCCGAGCACCGCCGCGTTATGCTCGCCCAGCGTCGGCGCCTGCAATTCGAGCGTGCCCGGAAAGGCCGAAAAGCGCAGCGGAAAGCCCGGCAGATCGAACTCCCCGAGCGTCCGGTCGCGCACCCGCCGCACCGTGCCGCGCTGGCGCAGATGCGGATGGGCCATCGCCTCTTCGAGCGACAGGATCGGCGCCATCGGGATGCGGCTCTCGCGCAGCGCCGCCATTGCCGCGTCGTCGCTCGGCATCGATCGAATCCAGCCCTCGATAATCGTCACGATATCGCCCAGGTTTTTGACCCGGCCGGTGTTGTCGGCAAAGCGCGGGTCGGCCGCCAGCTCCGGCCGCCCCATCAGCGCGCACAGCTTGGCCCACATATGGTCCATCTGGGCGAAGATGATGAAGTATTTTTCGCGCCCGCGAAAAATTCCCGCCGGCGCCGTGTAGGTCGCATGGCTACCCGTGCGTTTCGGCCGGATCCCGCCGCCGCTTAAGCTCTGCAACTGCACCGACGCCTCGTGGTAATTGAAGTAGGTATCGAGCAGTGCGCAATCCAGATACTGGCCTTTGCCGGTGCGCTCGCGATAGAGCAGCGCGCAGGCGATCGCGCTCAGCGCATGCACGCCGGTCGACACGTCGCCGATCGCCGTGGTCGGCGCAATCGGCTGCCCGTCGGGCATCCCGATCATGTACAGGATTCCACCGTAGGCCGCCCCGCACCAGTCGAAGCCCGGCTCGTGGGCCAGCGGTCCGGTCTGGCCAAAGGCCGACACCGAGCACATCACGACCCGCGGATTGATCTTGCTGACCGCCTCGTAGCCGAGACCCAGCCGCGCGATCACGCCCGGCGCGAAATTCTCGACGATCACGTCGACCTTGCTCACCAGCTCTTTGAGAATCGCCGCGCCCTCGGCACTTTTCGCGTCGAGGCAGAGGCTCTGCTTGCCGCGATTGTGCTGGACGAAGTAGCCGCTGCGGCCCTCTTTCATCACCGGCCAGATTCGCGTCGGATCGCCGGCCGGCGCCGCTTCAATCTTGATCACCTCGGCGCCCATCTCGGCCATCATCAGCGTGACCGTCGGCCCCGCAACAAACTGCGTGAAGTCGAGCACCTTGTAACCGTCGAGTACGTGCCGTTGAGTCTCTGCGCTCATTCAAATACTCCGTCGAACTTGAAACTGTGCGCGGCGAAACTCACGCGCGGATCGCGTTACCTTCTAATGCATATCCGAGGCGCACTTGTCTAATGCATCACGGCGTCGGATTTCGCGCCGCCGCCCGCGCGGCTCAGCAGCAGGCACCACGGCGCGCATAACAGCGCGATTAGCGCCAGTATTCGGTAGACGTCGTTATAGGCCAGCAGCCACGATTGCGCCTGGATCATGCTGTACACCTGACCCAGCCCCTGGTGCTGTCCGGTGACCATCTGATGCATGAAGTTGAAGGTCGGCCCTCCCGGCATCTCCGGCTGTCCGCGGCTTACCTTCCATGCGTCAAAGACCGAAAAATGCTGCACGAGATACGCCTGATGCGTCTGCTCATGCGAAGTGAGTATGTTGCTGACGCTCGAAATTCCGAACGCCGCGCCGGTGTTCACCATCATGTTGAACAGGCTCGACGCGAAACCCATCCGCTCGGGTTTGATCTGGCCGAGACCCGCCGCGGTGACGGTCGGAAACACTATTCCCAGGCCCAGGCCGAAGAGCAGAATCGGCCACAGCACAGCACTCTCGCTGACCTGGAGATTCCAATGCGACATGGTCCAGATCTCATACGCCGCCAGCGTGAAGCCGAAGCCGATCAGCGGGCGCAGATCATAGCCACGCCGCGACAATTGGCCGACCGAGATCAACGCGATGACGACACCGATCCCCCGGGGGGCAACTACCAACCCGGCCTGCCACGCGTCGTAACCGAGCAACTCCTGCGTAAACAGCGGATTGAGCAGGTTGATGCTGAACAGGACGAGCGACTGCATCGCGATTAGACAGATCGCGAGCGTAAAGCCGAAAGTCTTGAGCATGCGCAAATCGATAATCGGGTCGGGAAAGCGCAATTCGTGAATCACCAGCGCCACCAGCGCGAGCCCCGACGCCACCGTGAAGTAACGCACCCATTGCGCCGCGAACCAGTCCGCACGCTGCCCGCGATCGAGCACCACCTGCAGCAGGCCCAGGCCCAGCACCAGGTACACGATCCCAAGGTAATCCACCCGCCCACTGCCGCGCTGTTGCTCCAGATACGGCGGGTCATGCACGAACAGGTAGACCATCAGCGCCGCCAGCGCGCCCGCCGGGATGTTGATGAAAAACGTCCAGCGCCAATCCCAGTTCATCGTGATCCAGCCGCCCAGCGTCGGTCCCGCGATCGGTCCCACCATGATGCCGAGGCCGAACACCGCCATCGCCAGCGTGTGCTCGGCCGGCGGAAAGGTCTCGAACAGAATCGCCTGCGCCAACGGCATCATCGCCGCGCCCGCCGCGCCCTGGATCAGGCGGAAGGCGACCATCTGATCGATCGAACGCGCCAGTCCGCACAATGCCGACGCCGCCATGAACATCAGGACCGACAGGATGAAATAGCGCTTGCGCCCGACGCGCGCCGCGATCCATCCGGTCAACGGGATCATGACGCCGTTGGAGATTAGAAAGCTGGTGACTACCCAGGTCACCTCATCGACGCTGGCGGCGAAGCTGCCCTGCATATAGGGCAACGCCACGTTGACGATCGAGGTGTCCAGCACCTGCAGAAACGCCCCCAGCATGACCGCCGCCGCGACCAGCCATTTGTGCCCGCGCACCGGCTGGACACCTTCCACCGCCGCAGTGATCGTCGATGCCGCCATGCCCCCCGCGAATGCTTCCCTGCCGATCGCAATGCGCCGCGGCGCCGTCCCCCGGCACGAGGCGCACTCGTCGCTCGATTCGTACCACGATTCGCGCCGGATTGTCTCGCGCCCCGACTCCGCGCGCTCGCGTTCGATCGCGCCACCGGATCGCGGCGCGCAAAAAAACGCGGGCGACCGATTTCCCGGTCGCCCGCGCCGTGTCTCACGCGGCATCCGCCGCCGCGCGATTCCTATTCCGCCATTAGATCCGCTCGAGGATTGCCGAGATTCCCATGCCGCCGCCGATGCACATCGTGATCAGCGCCGTATTCTTGTCGCGCCGCTCGAGTTCGTCGAGCACCGTCCCCACCAGCATCGCGCCGGTCGCGCCCAGCGGATGCCCCAGGGCGATCGCGCCGCCGTTGACGTTGACCTTGTCGTGCGGGATGTCGAGGTCCTTCATCACCTTCAGCGGCACCGCCGAAAACGCCTCGTTGATCTCGAACAGATCGATATCCTTGATCGTCATCCCGGCCTTCTTGAGGCAGCGGCGGGTCGCCGGCACCGGCGCCGTCAGCATGATCACCGGCTCGTCGCCGTAGGTCGCCGTGGCGATAATCCGGGCGCGCGGCTTCCATCCGCGGCTCTTCGCGTAGTCCGGCGAAGCCAGCAGCACGGCGCCCGCGCCGTCGACGATGCCGCTCGAATTGCCCGCCGTATGCACGTGGTTGACGAATTCGATTTGCGGGTAGCGCTGCTTGGCCTTCTGATCGAAGGTCAGCGGACCGTCCTTCATGCGGTACGCGCCCATCCCGAGGAACGACGGCTCGAGCTTGCCCAGCCCCTCCAGCGTGGTCTCGGGCCGCGGATATTCGTCCTGGGCGAGCACCAGCTTGCCGTCGAGATCCTTGACCGGCACGATACTCTTCTTAAAGTAGCCATTTTTAACCGCGTGTTCGCATCGGCGCTGCGACTCGAGCGCGAAGCGATCGCAATCCTCGCGCGAGAAGCCCTCGATGGTCGCGATCAGGTCGGCCGAGACGCCCTGCGGCACCAGTTGATGCAGCTCGCGCAGATGGCGATTATGGCCGTCGAGTCCCGACTTGTCCGAGCCCAGCGGCACCCGCGACATGCTCTCGACGCCGCCGCCGACCACCAGCTCCTGCTGGCCCGACAGCACCCCCATCGCGGCGAAATTCACCGCCTGCAGACCCGATCCGCAAAACCGGTTGAGCGACACGCCGCTCGCCTCGGCCGGCCATCCCGCGGCCAGCACCGCCATGCGCGCGATACATCCGCCCTGGTCCTCGATCTCGCTGACCGTGCCGACCACTACGTCCTCGACGTCGCGCGGGTCGAGCCCGTCACGATCGATCAGCGCGTTGAGGGTCTGCGCGAACAACTCCTGCGGATGGATATTGTAGAGCGCGCCCGAATCCTTTTTGCCGCGCCCGCGCGGCGTGCGTACACAGTCGATAATCCATGCTTCGCTCATGACGATCTCCCGATTCATCCTGATGGTGTTTTTCAGTGGCCGGAAACGGCGCTCACTTATGCGCGTCCGCGGCCGGCCAATTGATTCTATTCGTATCAGATGCGCCACGCGCCGCCCAGCACCGCCGGCCGCCCGCCCGTCCCGCCGCCACTCGCGCCAGAGTCTTCCGTGGCCGCCCGGCGAATGGAACAATCCGCGTTCAGGTCGAGCTCGGGCGGCCCCGCGGAGTGAGCGACAGTCATGGGATTGAAACGAACGGCGATGGTGTTCGGAGGCGCGCTCGCGATCTACCTCGCCTTTTTCGGCGGCCATTACGTCTCCGGCGATAACGCCGAGCGGATCGCCTGGGCCAAGGCGCTGATCGATTGCCACTGCAACAATATCGCGCCGTATCTCGCGCGGAACCTGCCGGGCGGTCAATCCACCGCGGGCGTCGTCTACACCAAGTATGGAATCGGCGAGTCGATCCTGCATGTGCCACTGATCG
>Ga0307373_10014905_pt1 | contig 10637 bp, 11 predicted proteins | sample OX2MG_FD_202534 | JGI IMG/M metagenome (GOLD analysis project Ga0307373, IMG submission 202534) | Soil microbial communities from Risofladan, Vaasa, Finland - OX-2 | ecosystem: Environmental > Terrestrial > Soil > Coastal area > Acid sulfate soil | place: Finland: Risofladan, Vaasa | collected...
GCACCAGCGTCCCGGGCGACCGGGCGGCTAGGTAAACCCCACCCGGAGCAAGGCCAAGCGTGGGACAGGGCGGCCCGTCCGGCTCCGAAAGGAGCAGTCCCCAGGTAGGCCGCACAGATGGATGGTCACCCGGTGGGGCCGAGAGGCTCCGCTGACAGAATCCCGCCTATCGGCCGACTCACCGTCTTTATGGCCTCTGACCAGGGCATTTATACTTTTGCAAGCACCCCCAGGCCGCGTACAGGCCGCGGGATTTTTTTCACAAAGTCGCTTGGAACTGCGACACCGCTCCAGAAGACCCAGCCTCCGACCACTGACCGTGGCCGGTCACCGGAGAGCCGAGCGGGGGCTGGTCAGGCCGGATCCGGTGAGGGCAGGAGGCGGCGGACGAAGGCCTCGTAGTCCTCGAACCGCCCGGGGAGCGGGCGCAGATGGACGATCGTGCCAGCCGGACGCTCATCCAGATCCACCACCTGCACCACGGCAGGGTCGTCAGGGTCACCGGCCAGGACGATCGCCCCGGGGACGATCACCGACGGGTCCAACGCCTCGTCGAGGAAGGTCCACACGAAGCCGGTGTCGTCCTCGTCGTTGAGGTCGGCGGGAATGTCAACGCTCATGCTCATCGGTCGCTCCCCGGCCCCCAATGGGCCGCCAGGTACTCCCGATTGTCCTGCACCGGGCCGAGGGGAGCAAGCAGCTGGGCAAGGGCCGTGTCGTCCTCGGCCGGCAGTACGACCGTCAGGTGGGGTCGGCGGCCGGTGGACAGGAGCGCTCGACCGTCCTGGCGCAGCTGTCCTGCGGTGGTCACATGGATGCTCCGGTAAGTCACCAGGCGGCGGCCCAAGATGGCTCGGGCGGATCCCGGGCCGATGTCGTCCATGACGGCAAAGACCGAGATCCCGAAGATGGGCACGCCGTCGAGGCACCAGGCCCGTTGGGTGCGCAGGCCGTGCGCCCGCAGTTTGGCCAACGAGTCCGTGCCGCCCCGGATCACAACGGCGTCGTCGTCGGGAGCCGGCTCGTCCCGCAGCCTCGGTCGCTGATCCTCCCGGCCACAGCTCACCCGCCGACGCCGTCCCCGTCAGCTGCCTCGACGGGGGTGGTGCCAAGGACGCTGTCCACGGCCAACCGGGTCCGGTCCTCGGCGTCGGGCCAAAGGTGGCTGTAGGTGTCCAGCGTCTCGGTGGCGCTGGCGTGCCCGAGGCGGGCCTGAACCACTTTGACCGACTCCCCGTGACGGATCAGGAGACTGGCGTAGTAATGGCGGAGATCATGGAAACCGGTTCCCTCCGGCGCGCCAGCCCGGCGCACAGCCCCCCGCCAGATGTCGCCGAAGGTGCTGCGACTGATGGGCTCACCACGGGGGTTGGTGAAGACGAGGTCCCACTCCCCCGCCGCCGGAAAGGCAGCCAGGTGCGCGGCCAGCGCATCAATGGTGACTTCGGGCAGCGGGATGGTCCGGTTGCTGGCCTTGGTCTTGGGCGGGCCGAGCTGCGCCCCAGTTCGCGGCAGCCAGACGATCTGTTGGTCGATCCGCACTGTCCGGCGGAGCATGTCCAGCCGGGGGACGCTCAGCCCGAAGGCCTCTCCCTGGCGCACCCCGGTACCGGCCGCGAACAAGACCATGGCCCGGTAGCGATCCGGGACGGCTGCGGCCAGGGCGAGGACCTGTTCGGTCTGGAGAGGGACGATCTCCTCCGTCGCGGCACGGGGCAGCTTGATGCCACGGCAAGGGCTGGACGCGATCAGCCTGTCCTCGACGGCGGCCCTGAAGATGGCGGCCAGGTACCGGTAGGCAAGCTCGACTGTCCGGGGCCCCAGCACGGTCGAGCGATCCTTGACCCATCCTTGGATGTCGGTCGGCCGCACGGCGGCTATTGGCCTGTGCTCGAAGAAGGGAAGCAGGTGGTTCCGCAGGTGCCGGTCGACGAGCAGTTCCGTGCTCGGTCGGTGAACCTGAATCGTCTGCCACTCGAGCGCATACCGGCCGAAGGTGACCTGGCCGGCGCTTGGGTCGATGTAGGCGCCTCTGAGGATGTCCGTCGATACAGTCGCCAACCAGCGCTCGGCGTCGATCCGCCGGCTGAAGGTCCTGGATCGTTCCCGCCCATCCGGATCCCGGAAACGAGCCCGCCAGCGGTTTGCCCCCCGCTTCTCGACATGAGCCATGCGTCCTCCCGGTACGGGCCGGAGCCCCGCCTTCTTGCTGGGTCCCGAGACTAACGATGCCTTGTTACAGCCAGCGCCTGGCGATGCCCTGGGCGATGGGCGGCACGGCGCAGAGGGGTATCAACCAGACCTCCCGCCTGAGCCCGGTCGCCCGGCGGGAGGCTCCCCCGGTCGCCGCGTCCATCGATCCCCCGGTCGCCGCGTCCCTCCAGGGAGGCCAGACGGGCGCAAGGGAAGAGGCGCCCTGGACACCATCGGGGCGGGCGCGGGCGCTTCCACTCTCGTCGAGGCCAGGTAGGCCCTCAGGTCATCAAGGCTGAGCCGGACATTGTGTCCGATCTTGTAGTAACTCAGGCGGGACTCGTAGACCGCCCGGCGGATCCAGCGCTCCGTGACATTTAGGAAGGCTGCCGCCTCCTCGATGGTCAGCGGGGGCTCGTGCCCCTCAAAAGGTGCAGGAAGGTTTGACATCTCGGTTGCTCCTTTGACACTCAGCCCGACGGCCGGACCGTCCGGGGCGAGAACTCGAAAGGGGACCGAACCCGAAGGCCTCGTCCAGTGGTCCCCGACCTGGACGAGCTGGCACGGGGGCGCCGCCCCCGTCGCTGAAGTTGTGCCATAGCGAACCGTCACAACTACCGTCACGACTACCGTCACAACTACCGTCACAAGGGCTGTTTCTGGTCGTGACCCAGATCCCGGCCCAACTGGACTGGATCTGGCACGACTGCGGGTCCGGGCCCTCATAGCCTTACTAGGCCCCCAGGACCAGCCCCGTCTCGCGGCCGAAGCGCCGGTATCCCGGTTCTTCGGACATCGGGCTGTGTCCCGGTTCTTCGGACACCGGCCCGTTTCTCCGAGGCCCTCCGCTCACGCGCCGATCAGCGCGGTCCTACGAGGCCGTTCCTGGGCGGGGCCGGGATCGTGACGAGGAGCACCGAGAACCCCGGCACCCTCCACAACGTCCAGCTCGCTTGTTACCTCGTTGAACTGACCACTCCATACCGTCATCTGCCGCCAAATACCGCCCACGAAATAACCCTTTACGGCGGTCACATCGACCTGGCATAACCCCTGAAAGACCCAAGAATCGGAACCAGGGTTGCAACCCCTCCGGGGGTTGCCCGGCCGGGATCGTCACGGGACGAGAGGAGGTGTCGGGATGGCTCGCATGGCCATGATGGGACGGGACTCGACCCGCTACCACCGCCGCAATGTCGGCCTGAACGCCCCCCGCCTCGGCGACCCAGAACTCGACGAGGCCTCCGTGTCGATGCGCTACTTCGCCAGCCACGGCGAGACGCCCCTGGTGTGGGGCGGCGCTGGTGCGCTCGCCCTGGGCCTGTCCGGCACTGTGGGCGCGGCGCAGTACGAGGCGCTATTCGCCGAGGGCGGGGCCCTCGATCCCACCACGGGGGAACGCCTGGTCAAGACAGCCCGGCCGGGGATGGAGATCGTGGTCTCGTCTCAGAAGTCGGTGGCCGAACTCGGCGTCATCGGCCGGGTGGACGACATGACCGCCATCCTCGACGCCGAGACCGACGCCACTTTGGCCTACCTCGATCGTCTGACCCGACAGGCCGGTGGTCGACGGGGCCGGGCGGCGCTGGCGACGCCCACCGACGGGATGGTCTACGTGCGCACCCGCCACGCCACCTCCCGGGCCGGTGATCCCTCGCCTCATGACCACGTGCTGGTCGCCAACGTGGTGCGCATGGCCGATGACCGGGGTGGGTTCAAGGCCCCCAACACGGCCCTCTGGCGGGACCACCTGCACGCCGCCACCATGGTCGGGCGCATGGCCTCGGCGGCCAAGGCGGTGGAGCTGGGCTACGCCATCGCCCCCGATCCCGGACCCTCCGGTCGTCTGGGGCACTGGCGGATAGTGGGCATCCCCGACGTCGTACTGGAGGTCCACTCCAAACGGGCGGCAGAGATCACCGCGGAGATGGAACGCCGGGGCTTCGACTCCCCCCGGGCTTCGGAGGTGGCTGGGCGGGCCACCCGGCCCCCAAAGGCCCACACCCCCCTCACCGAGCTGATGGGGCGCTGGCACGCCGAGCTGGCCGACGTGGGCTATCCCGTCGCGGCCTTGTCCCAATTGGTGGACGAGGCCTCCCGGGGCTTCCGTCCGGAGCCCGTGGGCGCCGAGGGGATGCGGGAGTTGATCGCCGAGGCGCTGGGTCCCCAGGGCAACCTGGGCCGGCGCAAGGTGTTCTCCCGGGCCGACGTCATCGTGGCTGTCGCTCCCGACCTCTACGGCCAGCCGTCCCACCTGCTGGACGCGGCGGTGTCCCGGCTCATCGCCGATCCCGAGGTGATCCCCCTCATCGGGGTGGCCCGGACCCGGGAGCGGGCCTACACCACGGCATCGACCCTGGCCGTGGAGGCCGCCATCGCCGATGCGGTGGCCGAGGCGATGGACCGGGCCGACGGTCCGACCGTCCCGGTCCCGGCGCTGGCCGCCGCCGTCTCAGAAGTGGAACGGGGCCTCGAGCATCCCCTCACACCCGGCCAGCGGTCCCTGGCACTGGCCGCCACCGGCTCGGGACGGGGGGCGGAGCTGGGTATCGGGGTGGCAGGGTCGGGCAAGACCACGGCCCTCCGGGTGGTGCGGGCCGCCTTCGAGGCCTCGGGCTACACCGTGATCGGGGCGGCCACCTCCGGCCAGGCGGCGCGCACCCTGGGAGTCGAGGCCGGGATCGACCTGTCCCGCACCCTGGCCTCGATCAGCTGGCGGATCGACCACGGCCAGCTCCAACTCACGAGCCGCCACGTGGTGATCCTCGACGAGGTCGGCGCCACCGACGATCCCGCCCTGTTGCGCCTGGTGTGCGCCACCCGAGCTTCCGGGGCCAAGCTGGTCATGACCGGGGACTGGCGCCAGCTCGGCCCGGTCGGCCCGGGCGGTGCCTTCGAGGCCCTCCTGCGCCGGCACAAGGAGGCCGTGGTGGTGCTGGCCGACAACGTGCGCCAGCTCGATCCCTCCGAGCGCCAAGCCCTGTTGGCCCTGCGCTCGGGCTCGGTGGCCGAGGCGGTGGAGTGGTATGGGGGAGCCGGCCGGCTGCGCCCGGCCGAGACTCGGGCCCTGGCCATCGAGGCCGCCGTTCAGGCGTGGTCAGCCGACGTCGCCGGCGGGAAGGACGCCCTCCTCCTGGCCTGGCGGCGGGCGAATGTGGCCGAGCTCAACCGGGGCGCCCGGGTCTGGATGGAAGACTCTGGTCGGCTGTCAGGTCCCGAGCTCGTCGCCCCGGGCGGGCGGGGCTACCGAACCGGGGACCGAGTGGTCACCCTGGCCCCGACGGCCGGTGGGGAATTGGTCACCTCCCAGCGGGCGGTGGTGGCCGGCGTCGACGTCGAGGGCCGGAGCCTGGCCCTTCGCACCGAGGACGGCCGGGTGATGAGCCTGGCCGGGGCCGACCTGGGCGCCGACCGGCTGGACTACGGGTACGCGACCACGGTCCATCGCAGTCAGGGGGCCACCTCGACCACCGCCCACCTGCTGGCTGACGGCGGAGGGCAGGAGCTCGCCTATGTGGCCATGAGCCGGGCGCGGGGGGCCTCCTACGCCTACGTGGTGGCCGACGACGCCGACCAGGCCAAGGAGGACCTGGCCGCAGAGTGGTCCCGCCAACGCCGACCCCGGTGGGCCATCGACACCGGCATCCCGGCCCAACGAGACGAAGGCCCGGTTCCCGATGGGCCGGCGGCCAACAACCTGGCCCTACGCCGGGCTCGGCTGGTCTGGGAGATAGAGCGCCTGGCCGCGGCCATGCCCACCGACGTCAGCGCCGAGCTGGACGCCAACCGCCAGACCCTGGCGGGAATGGAGCGCTCCCGGGATGACCTCGCGGCCGGCGTCGGGCGATGGGCAGGCACCGAAGTCGGCCAGGCCCACGAGGAGCTCTCCCGGGCCGGGGCCGTCCGCCGTCAGATCGAAGCCACCCTCGCTTCTGGCCCGGGAATCTTCGAGCGCCGACGGCTCCGGGCCGAGCTGGGCCAGGGCCGGGCCGCCGAGGAGGTAGCCCAGCGGCACTACGACGCACTGGCCCATCCTCACCGGGTTCGCCTGGAGGATGAGATGGCCACGTTGGCTCCGAGTCTCAGGGCCCTGGAGGCGACCCGGTGGCAGAGCCGGCTGTGGGTTCAGGCCCATCCCGAGGCGGGGCCGCGCCTGGCCCACCTACGCCGGGAGTTGACCGACATCGAGCGCTGGATCGACAACCGCCGCCGGGTGCTGGAGGGCCGGGAGCCGCAACTCAGCGCCACGGAGCGAATTCTGGCTGCACCGGCACCGCTCCGGACCAGCTCCCAGCCCCCTGTTCCCACTCCGCGAAGGGGAGTCGGCCGGCACCGGTAGAGCGGCCTTGGTCGATAGCGCGACCGCGAACGCTGGTGAACATTCGGTGCGTCGAATAGGGGACGGCCGCAGCCCTCGCCGACCAGCGCAGAACGCCGACTCGGCGTGCGCTGCTCTTGCCGCTCAGGAACCACAGCCCGGGTCGTTCGGGGGCACCCCGACCGTCGACCTGCGTCAGCGCAGCTTGAGATGCCAAGCGTCACCGACCGGCACCATGGGGCTAGGGCTGGTCCGGGATCGTGGGATAGGTCGACGCGGGTTATTGGGCGAGTCTGGCGGGACCCAGCCCATCGAGCCCAGCGCGACGGCGGGGCGCTTCCGGCTCGCCCGAGGCGCAGAGATGATTATGTGATACGATATTGGTCACGTGGACATCTACGAGTCGGCCCGCAAGCACGGCGTCTCCGACGAGGACATCAATCACGTCCTCGACAACGCCTTGGTCGTTCTCGAGGACGACGAGGCCCGAGTCCTCTACCTCGGTCCGGACGATGCCGGCAATCTCCTTGAAGTCGTCTCCGTGACCAGACAGAACGGAAGCGAGATCGTGATCCACGCCATGCCCATGCAGGACCGCTACCGGAGTCTGCTCCCTCCCTCCCCAGGAGCACCCACATGACCGAGAAGAAGACCTATGGCCGGTCCAAGACCGGCGTGGAGTTGACCGACGAGGTCCTCCAGCTCATGGCCCAGGAGGCCGAGGCGGGGCTGGATCCGGCCAAGCTGCGACGACGGCCCGGCCGGCCCTCCATGGGATCCGGGCCCGCCGACGCCGTGCCTGTCCGGCTCGACCCCGAGTTGCGCCAGGCAGTCGACGAGCGGGCCGAGGCTGAGAACGTCACGGTCTCCGAAGTCATCCGGGAGGCGTTGCGCCGCTACCTCAAGGCGGGCTGACTGACTGACTCAAGCGTCCGTCTTCGCCGGCTGGGCCGTAGTCTCATGACCGTGTCTGAGGTCCCCGAGACTGAACTGCGCATCGAGGTCTTTCGCAGTGTCCCTGCCGCCGGCGGTGAATCCAAATCGTCGGTCAGAGTGACACATCTACCGAGCGGCGTATCGGTCGAGGTTGGGACCTTCCCGACCCAGATGGAGAACCGCGCCGAGGCCCTCCGCCAACTGAAGCAGCGACTGGCGAGTTGACGGAACTCGGTGCCGTGACGGAACGGACGGCTCGGTTCCCGAGGTCCAACCGCGGTCAAAGGGCACGGCTGCCCTATCAACCACGCCGGCCGCCGACTGTGGTGCCTCAATTCGCCGCTCGAGGACAATGCCCGAGATCCCCGGACCCGGTACTTCCGGGCGCTGGCTGCCAGTGGGTGGCCGCCCGAGACCGGCGACTAGGTGCGAATCCGATTGGCCTTCAGACGACGACGTGGGCCGAGCAACCATATGAGTCCGCCGAGTCCGCCGAGGACCCACGCCGCGATTAGCCATGCGCTCTTCGAGGCTCCGACGGCCCGGTATTCCTCCTCGGAGTATCTCGTAACCGCGCGGAGGCCAGCGACCCAGACCCCCACCAATAGGAGCAGCCACAGGACGCTCACCCATGCCGGAGCGGCGTGAACTGTCGGCGTATCGGCTACCACCCCCAATATGGCCACTCAGCAGAGCATACGGAGAAAGAGCGGTCCGTGAACGCCAGGGCGCCCCGGAAACCAGAGAACGGCACATAGCGGACGCTCCTTGGGACGCCCCGATACCAGCATTCTCAGTTTCGCGCCGGAGCATGATCGCACTAGCGACCGGGCGCACGTCAATGAATGGCGCTTCTCGCCCTGGACACCAGAACTGAGAGAAGGTGCTGCTCGATGGCTGTTGGAATCGGCTGGCCAATCGCGACCGTCGCTAGAGCTACCTCTATGTTCCCGTCCACGAAGCCCATCGCGTCTTCCTTAACGGCATAGGCAGTGGCCTGCGCACCCGACGCGAACGTGAAGCGGTACCCGAAGCCGCCATCCGTTCCCGCCAAATCGACCGGAAAGGACTTGATCTCAAAGTTCGTCAGTTCGGCGCTAGGACCTCCGGACTGATTCACCTGACCCGCCGGTTGTCGCGCTACGGATTGTCTGATGCACTGGAGTGTCTTGGCGCTGCGCATGGCCGCAAGATCAGCTTGGGCCAGCGACACCGATGGCACAGCGGTGACGTGGGAGAAGATCGCCGTGATCTGGGCACCTGAACCCTGACTGAAGTCGTCGGAGTAGAAGTTGATATCCGCCGCACCCGGCGGCCTGGAGCCGATGCACTGGGCCATCTCCAGGGCCATTTGGTGGTCTCCAGGAGCCTCGTTGTGAGGGCTGGCGAAAAACCCGGGAAGATCGGCGGCCTTGAGATTGATCTTGCCCGCCGCTGCGGTCGCCTCAGTGGAAGTTAGGGCTGGCGTCCCAGCTCGAGAGGAGGACGGGGCACCCTGGCTCGTCCCCTGACTGCCACCACCACAGGCCATGAGCAGGACGCCTGCCAGAGCCCCGCCCAGCAAAATGGACCTTCTCGTCAATTCCCCCCCCAGTCCGGCCTTGGTCCCCGTCAAGGCCATCGATACCGAAGGTACAACTGTCAGGCCCGCCCGGCCGGCCAGGATTTGGTGCCGGTCTCTCCACCGATCACACGCCTATTGCCGCCGGATATGGCGCTTCCGCCGCTCCGGGGGAGGGTGTCCCAAAGTCCCCGAGCAGCCAGGGCTGACGGCCTGCCTCAAACCGCCGGGAGGAGGACCGCCGCCCGAGATCAGCGAAGCCGGTATTCCCGAGCGCCGGCAACCTCCCGCGCGCGATCGCCACTCAGGGCCGCGAGGATGTAATACGTGGAAGTGAGACGTCTCCATCCTGATGAGTGGCGGAGTTATCGGTCCGTTCGGCTCGAGAGCCTGAGGGACAGCCCGAGTGCCTTCGGGTCGACAGCGGAGGAAGAGGCGTCGCTGACGGACAAAGCTTGGCAGCGTCGCCTGGCCAATCGGGTCCAGTTCGTCGCCGAAGATGGAGGGATGGCGATTGGAACAGTCGGGGTCCTCGATGAGGGCGACGGGATTACTGAAGTCGTCTCAATGTGGGTAGCCCCGCACCACCGAGGGCAGAGCGTCGGGGCCGCGTTGGTGGAGGCCGCTGTGACGGCCGCTGACGAGGCCGGCGCGAAGACGATGCGGCTGTGGGTGGCCGAGGGGAACAAGCCCGCCGAGACGCTGTACGAACGGTGTGGGTTCAGGCGAACCGGGCGATCCCAACGGGTAAGAGATGACGATCCGAATGACCAGCGCCTCGAGAGCGAGTTGGAGCGTCGGCTGGTGGAATAGCCACACCGCCTGCGGTTCTTGAGCCGTCGGCGATCCCGACCCGGCCGGGAGGGTGCCCCATAACGACGAGTATCCCGCGTTGACGGCGTGTCCCGGATCGCCGGTCGGAGGACTTACGAGAATCGACCCATCCGCGACTCTTCTACTTTGTTCAGGCGTGACGCCGAGGCGGCGTGCATTGGCACTGCCGGAGCGATCTTCAGGACCACGTGTCGGCTCTCACGCGGTGGTTCGGCGGCCGGCTAGTGCGAACCGGCCGCCTTTGCCGCCCGCTCAAGCTTGGTTCGGTGGTCGTCCCAGAAAGCCTTATCTCCCGCGTACAAAGTCGGGTTGCCCGCTGCCGTGCCGACGGCCCCGTCGAGCTGCTCTCGCAGGATGTCCGCGTGCTCGGCATGCCGGTAGGTCTCGGCGAGGACATGGATCAGGATGTTGAAGAGCATTCGGGCGTGGCCACCAAAGCCACATGACCGGGTGCATTGATGTCGTGGGCCTCGATCGTCTCGTCCGAGTGCTTCCACATACCCCTGTACCGGTCGACGATCTCGCGGCTCGTCTTCTCTCGCCCACATGTCCCCCACCTCCAGTTTCTGGGTGAACAGCGCCTCAACTTTGGCGTCCTCAGATCGCTCATCGGCGGCATCGTTCCGCCATGGCAATGGCTCAGGGCACGGGCGCCCGAACACGCCGCCGAAGTACCAGGCCTCCGTGATCGACAGGTGTTTGACGAGCCCGAGAAGATTGGTGCCCGTCGACGTCAGCGGGCGACGGACGTCATATTCGATGAACCCTTCGAGCTTCCAGAGCATCGTCGCACGC
>Ga0307373_10014907_pt1 | contig 10636 bp, 10 predicted proteins | sample OX2MG_FD_202534 | JGI IMG/M metagenome (GOLD analysis project Ga0307373, IMG submission 202534) | Soil microbial communities from Risofladan, Vaasa, Finland - OX-2 | ecosystem: Environmental > Terrestrial > Soil > Coastal area > Acid sulfate soil | place: Finland: Risofladan, Vaasa | collected...
CCGGCCCGGGGTTCGGCGTGTACGGCAGGCGCAGGAATTCGCAGATCCGGCGCAGGGCGAGGTAGCCGGCCCGGATCGTGAGGTCCGTCTGGACGTCGCGCGGGGCGTCGATGAGCGAGGTGTACAGTGCCGCGCAGTCCATGATCGCGGCGGCGGCATTGACCCAGGAATGATCGCGCTGCGGCGACCGGAAGAACGGCAGCGCACCGAGCGAGGTGTGGGTCTCCTCGATGTCGGCGAACCAGGTTTCCCAGACGAGGAACTGGCCATGCAGCTGGTCCATCGTGCCGAGTCGGTGGAATCGCTGGAGCATCGCCACGGCGGACGGTGGCGAGTCCGCCCGCACCTCGAGCAGGTTGACGGCAAGCTCGCGGCGCGAGAACGAGGCGTACATCGTCGGCAGGTACGAGATGAGGAGGGCGAGCAGGAGGAGGCCGATCCCCGCCTCGCTGAACGCGGCCAGATCCTCCACGATACCGGCGCCCGGGGCGAAGCCAAGGGTGAGGAGCGACGAGCCGCTGATCCGCAGCGCGTCGCTCCACGAATCGACGCCGAGGGCCCAGAAGATCGCCGTGTACCCGATGAGCACGAGGCTCAGCCAGACGACCGGGAGGAGCAGCAGCGAGACCGGCGCGAGGTAGGCGAGGACGCGGTCGCGGAACGCGTACGGCTTGCTCGGCGGGGTGAACGCATCGAACAGCCGGCGGACATTGATGAAGACGAACCGCGCGATCGGCTCGTTCGAGGCGCGCGGCAGGACGAATACCCGGACCGCGGACGCGACGGCGCGAACGACGAGAAAGGCACCGACGGCGAATGCGATGATCCTGAGGGCGATCATGGTCCGCCGACTGTAGTGGCGACGGCTCGATGGACACAACCCATCGGCGCGCCGTACCGTGTCGGCATGTGCCGTTCGATCAAGACCCTTCGCCGAGCCGATCCAGCCGAGTCACCCGCGACGCCCGACGAGATCCAGGCCGCCGCACTCCAGTTCGTCCGCAAGGTGAGCGGCTACCGGGTGCCGTCGCGCCGGAACTCGGAGGCGTTCGAGGCCGCCGTGGCCGAGATCGCTGAGTCGTCGCAACGTCTGCTCGAGACACTCGCGGCGCGCTGACGAGGCGCCGACGCCGCGCCGGCAGGTAGGGGGGCGCCGGAGGGAAGGTCTCCCGGGGAAGGGGTCTCCGGCGTCATCCCACTACGGGCATAGCTGGCGAGGGCAGGACCCGTGAGGGGCATAAACTGCCCTGATGTCCGTCCTGCACAGCGAGCCTCGCGACCCGACCCCGACCGTCGGTCAGGCTGCGACGGACCCCGCACCGACCGTCCGGCAGGCTTCCTCGGCGCGGATCGTTGCGGTCCGCGGCGGGGTCGTCGAAGAGCGTGAGGACCGGCTCGTCGGCGAGAAGCCGATAGAGATCCGCGCGGCCGGACCCGGCCAGGAGCCGATCGCCGTCGCGGTCACGATGCGGACGCCCGGCTTCGAGGCAGAGCTCGCTGTCGGCTTCCTCCGGACGGAGGGCCTCATCGACGGCCTTGCCGACCTCGCTGGCCTCGCGGACGTCGACGGACCGGACGGCCCCGCGGGCGTGACCTTCGGCGATCCCGCGGTACTCGCCCAGCCGGACGACACCGTCATCGTCCACCTCCGTCGCCCGTTCGACGTGGGACAGATCGCCGAGCGCCACTTCGTCGCCACCGCGAGCTGCGGCATCTGCGGCAAGGCGACCCTCGACGACATCGCGGTCCGCTGCGATCCGCTCCCCGCCGGCCGCCCCGTCGTGGAGCGCGATGTCCTCCTCGGACTGCCGGGCAGACTTCGCTCCCACCAGGCGGTCTTCGAGACGACCGGCGGCCTCCACGCTGCGGGGCTGTTCACGCCAACCGGCGAACTCGTCACGCTCCGTGAGGACGTCGGTCGCCACAACGCCCTCGACAAGCTGGTCGGCGCCGAACTGCTCGCCGGCCGACTGCCGCTCCACGACCGCGTGCTCCTCGTCTCGGGACGGGTGAGCTTCGAGATCGTGCAGAAGGCGGCCGTCGCCGGGATCCCGTTCCTCGCCGCTGTCTCGGCTCCCTCGGATCTCGCCGTCGAGGCGGCCGAGCGTCTCGGCCTCACCCTCGTCGGCTTCCTCCGCGGTGACGGCTTCAACGTCTACACGCACCGCGAGCGCGTCACCGGCCTCTGACGGTCGCCGGCGCGCTAGCCCTCGCGGCTCTGGACGAACGCGAAGCCGAAGCGACCCTTGACACAGAGGTGGCCGTCCGTCACCGAGGAGTCCATCGGCGAGCCGACCTTGACGATCGAGTTGTCCTGGACGTGGAGGCTGAGGGTGCAGCCGACGCCGCAGTACGGGCAGATCGTGTCGGTGACGGTCTGGGCGGACTCGTCCCAGGTTCCGGCCGCTCGCATCTCGTGCTCGGAGCGGAACATGAGCGCCCCCGTCGGGCAGACGCCGATGCAGTTGCCGCAGTAGACGCACGCCGAATCCGGCAGTCCGACGTTCCATTCGGTCGAGATGTGGGCGTCGAAGCCGCGACCGGCGACGGCGATGGCGAAGGTGTTCTGGGCGTCGACGCCGCACGCCTCGACGCATTTGTAGCAGAGGATGCAGCGGCTGTAGTCGCGGACGTACAGCTCGTTGTCCACCTTGACCGGCTGGGCGACGGTCGCCGCGTCGTCGCCGAAGCGCGTCGGCTCCGCCCCGTAGCGCTCGGCGTAGCGGGCGAGGTCGCCGTCCGGCTGCTGCGGTCCGGCGAGGGAGGTATCGACCGACGAGGCGAGGAATTCGATGACCATCTTTCGGCTCGTGCGGACGCGCTCGGAGTCGGTCTGGACGACCATCCCGGCCTCGGCCGGGCGCGAGCAGGCGGGCACGAGGGTCCGCGACCCGGCCACTTCGACGACGCAGACGCGGCAGACGTTGACGGGGGTGAGGTTCTCGAGGTAGCAGAGGGTGGGCGTGTCGATCCCCTCCGCCCGGCAGGCCTCGAGGATCGTCGAACCTTCCGCCACGGAGACAGCGCGCCCGTCGATGGTCAGCTCGACGGCGGCGCGCTCGGCGGGTGGCGGCGCGCTCGGCGGACGGCTCGGCCGCGCCGGCGGCTCGAACGGGATCCGGGCAAGGCCGGTGGGTTCGGCTGTCATCGCGGCACGTTCACAGGTGCACGACCTCCGCACGCAGGGCGCTCTCGATCGCCGAGGATGCCGTCTGGCCGAGGCCGCAGATCGACGCGTCGCGCATCGCCTGGCCGATCTCCCGCAGCAGGCCGAGCTCGTCGCCGACAGATCCGCGCGGCCGGCCGCTCGCGAGGCGCGCGAGGAGCTCCTCCTGGCGGACGGTCCCGACGCGGCACGGGACGCACTGGCCGCACGACTCGTCGCGGAAGAACTCGGCGATCCGGCGCAGCGTGTCGACGAGGTCGGCCGTGTCGTCGAAGACCATGACCACCCCCGACCCAAGCGCCGCGCCGATCGCGCGAGTCCCCTCGAACGTGAGTGACGTGTCGAGGGCGTCCGGGCCGACGAACGTGCCGGCCGCCCCACCGAGGAGGATCGCCTGGATGGCCCGCCCGCCGGGCACGCCGCCGGCGAGGGCGAGGAGCTCCCGCAGCGTCGTCCCGAAGGGGACTTCGTAGGTGCCTGGTCGGGCGACGTGGCCGCTCAGGCAGAAGAGCTTGGAGCCGGTCGAGCCTTCGGTCCCGATCGCGGCGAACGCCGCAGCACCGTCGCGCAGGATGAGTGGCACGTTCGCGAGCGTCTCGACGTTGTTGATCGCCGTGGGCTTGCCGAACAGGCCGACCTCGACCGGGAACGGCGGCTTGTTGCGTGGCTCGCCGCGGCCGCCCTCGATCGATTCGAACAGGGCCGTCTCCTCGCCGCAGATGTAGGCGCCCGCGCCCCGTCGCAGCTCGATGTCGAAGCTGAACCCGGAGCCGGCGATGTCCGGGCCGAGGAGGTGCGCGTCGCGGGCCTCGGAGAGCGCGGTCGCAACGATGGCGGCCGCGGCCGGATACTCGGCGCGAAGATAGAGGTAGCCACGCGAGGCACCGGTCGCGAACGCTTCGATGGTCATGCCCTCGATGACGGCGAACGGGTCGCCCTCGAGGAGGACCCGATCCTTGAACGTGCCGGGCTCCGATTCGTCGGCATTGCAGACGAGGTAGTGGGGTTGTGCGGGCTGGGCCGCGACCGCGGCCCACTTGCGGCCGGTCGGGAAGGCAGCCCCGCCTCGACCGAGGAGGCGCGATTCGCTGACTTCCTCGATCGTTGCGGCTGGTCCGAGCGCAAGAGCGCGGGTGAGGCCGGCGTATCCGCCGTCGGCGCGATAGGCGGCGAGGGTGCCCGGATCGCTTCGACCGATCCGGGCCAGGAGGCGCAGGCCGGGTCCGCCGGCCTGGGGGATGGTGGCAGCGGGGTGGGGGCTGGCCGGCGGGGCTTTGCCGGCAGGGGGAGCTATCGCGGCCGGCGGGGCTTTGGCGGCAGGGGGTTCCCCGCTCATCCCACTATGGGCATGGTCGAGGTTGGTCCGGGCATGGCTGAGGTTGGTCCGGGCATCATCGAGGCGGGTGCGGATCCCGACGGCGTCGATCGGGGCGGCGGTGAAGACCTGAGGTGACTCGCCCGCCACGGTGAAGAGCGCGGCAGGGGCGCGGTCGCACAGGCCGAGACATGGGGTGCGGAGCCAGGTGGCCTCCCCGTCGAGGGCAGGCTCGCCGGCCGGTCCGAGCGTCCGCTCGAGCGAGCCGCACAACTCCTCCGCGCCAGCGAGCCGGCAGGCGATGTCGTCGCAGACATGGGCGACCGCGGGGGGCCGCTCCCGCAGCGCGAACATCGCGTAGAACGTCGCGACGCCATATGCCTCCGCGGGTGGCACGGTGAGTCGGCGGCAGATGTATCCCAAGGCTGGCTCGCTGATCCAGCCGATCCGCGCCTGGACCGCGTGAAGTGCCGGCAGGAGGAGGTCGCGGCGAGATCGCGCGTCGTGGCCGCCGGTCGCGGCATGGCCGTCCAGTGCGGTCCGCGCACCGCCGCGCCAGCCGGAGGTCGGGGGGCCCACCTCCGGGTCCAGGACCGCATCGACCGCCGCCCGTTCGACGGGTGTGGCGAGCGGCGCGACCACGTGGAGGTCCACTCGCCGAGTGTAGCGATGCACGGCTCGGCGTGCGATGCACAGCGCGGGATGTGCTGCCGGCCGTTCAGCTCACGAGGTGGATGAGCTCCCCGGCCAGCCCGATCGATTCCTCATTCGGCAGGAACGTGTTGTTGAAGGTGAACCCGCTGAACCCCGCGTCGATGTATGGACGGAGGCGCTCGGCGGCTTCGGCGGGAGTGCCCGCCAGGACGTGTCCGCGGCGCTCAGGCGGCAATCCGGCGAGGAGCCTCGCCGAGTCACGATCGTTCGCGGCGAGGAGCACGGGGGTCGCCATCGTCCGTGCGATCGTCGCCGGGTCGCGACCGATCGCCTCGCAGTGGCGGGCGAGGACCTCGGTCTTGTGGCGGAGGACGTCGAGACCGAGTGGGAACCAGTGGGTCATGTCGGCGTGCTTCGCCGCGATCTTCAGCGTCCGCTGCTCGCCTCCGCCACCGATGATCACCTTGGGGCCGCCGGCCTGGATGGGGCGAGGGATGTTGCGCGCCCGGTCGATCCGGTAGTAGACGCCGCTGAACGAAGGCCGGTCCTCGCTGAACATCACCCGGCAGATCGTGAGCGCCTCGTCCAGCCGATCCATCCGCTCGCGGACGGCCGGGAACTCGACGCCATAGCCGAGATGCTCATCCTCATTCCAGGCGGCGCCCAGCCCGAGGACCGCTCGACCACCCGAGATGACGTCGAGGGTCGTGACGGTCTTGGCGAGGATCGCCGGGTTGCGGTAGGTGACCCCGGTGACGAGCGCCCCAAGGCGGACCTTGCTGGTCCGAGCCGCGATCGCCGCGAGCGTGGAGTACGCCTCGAGCATGGGGTCCGTCTCCGGACCGACGCCGCGGATCTGGTAGAAGTGGTCCATCACCGTGACGAGCCCGAAACCGGCCGCCTCGGCGGCCTGGGCGGTCGCGACGACCCGCTCGAAGAGCCGCTCGGGCGGGGTGTCGGGGAACGTGTAATTAGGCATGTGGTAGCCGAACAGGATGGTCATTCCCGGACCGTACCGCGTCGCCCGGAAACGCGCTGCGGGCGATCGCCGACGCAGTTTTCGGGCCCGGAGCCTGGCCGCCCCAAGAGGCCGCCGTAATTGTGCTACCGTGTGCTACATGAGCGAAACGGATCGGCCTCGCGCCCGGGTCGGGGTGCGCGAGCTGCGCCAGAACCTGTCGGTCTACCTGGACCGGGTCAAGGCCGGCGAGAGCCTCGACGTGACGGAGCACGGTAATCCCGTCGCTCGGATCGAACCGATGCCACACCCACGGGTATCGATCATCGATCAGATGATCGCCGATGGGCGGGCGCAACCCGCCACCGTGGATCACCGGACGCTCCCTCACCCCCCGAAGATCCCCGGGCGCCCCCTCAGCGAGATCCTTCAGGAGATGCGCGACGAGGACGATCGATGACTCGACTTGCCTACGTCGACGCCTCGGCGATCGTGAAACTCGTCGTCGACGAGGTCGGCTCTCCGGGCATGATCCGCTGGTACGTGGAAAGCGAACGGGTCGCTTCAAGTCGGATCGGGATCATCGAGGCCCGCCGCGCGGCGGCGAGACGCCCGCACGATCCTGCCCATCTCGTTCAGGTACTCGCAGGCTTCGAGATCCTCGAGGTAGACGCGCGCGTCATGGAGCTCGCGTCGACGGTCGGTCCACCTGGACTTCGAACGCTCGACGCGATCCATCTCGCATCCGCCAGCGATCTGATCCCCGAGATCGACGCCTTCGTCACCTACGACGATCGGCTCGCCGCGGCGGCTCGGGCGCTCGGCCTGCCGGTGGTCCTGCCCGTCTGACCGGCGCGCGCGGCTTGGGCGGTCGCCGGCTGGGCGGTCGCGGGCTGGGCGGTCGCGGGCTCAGGCGATCACGGGCTCAGGCCGTCGCGGTGGCGAGTTCGGCCGTGGGCAGCTTCTCGATCCGGATGGCGGTCGCCTTGAACTCGGCCGTACCGGACTTGGGATCGGTCGCGTCGATCGTCAGGAGGTTGGTGGCCACGTCGTCCTGGAAGTGGAGCGTCATGAAGGTAAGGCCGGCGCGGAGCGACGGATCGATCCGCACGGGTGCGACAAGCTCGCCTCGCCGCGAGACCACGCGGACGCGTTCGCCGTCGAGCAGGTCGTAGGTCGCCGCATCCTCGGGCGAGAGGTCAAGCGATTCGCCGCGTCGGAGCGGCGAGCGGTAGCCGGCCGACTGCACCCCGGTGTTGTACGAATCGAGGCGGCGGCCGGTGGTCAGGCGGATCGGGAAGTCCTGGGTCAGGCGGTCGACCGGCGGGTCGTGATCGACGCCGATGAACGGCGCCCGATTACCCGGGACCGGGTCCTCCCACAGCCGGCTGTGGAGGAAGAGCTCACCGGGGTGCGTCTCGTCGTAGCACGGCCACTGGATCCCGCCGAGCTCCTCGAGCCGGTGGTAGCTCATCCCGGCGAACGGCGGTGCCAGGCGGCGGACCTCGTCCCAGGTCCGTTCGGCGGACGCCTCGCCCCAGTCGTGGCCCATCCGGCGGGCAAGTTCGTACACGATCCACAGGTCGTCACGGGCGCCGGCGGGTGGATCGAGCGCCTTGCGGACGCGCTGGACGCGCCGCTCCGAGTTCGTGACGGTCCCCTCGGCTTCGGCCCAGGCGGCCGATGCCGGCAGGACGACGTCGGCGATCTCGGCCGTTTTCGTGAGGAAGATGTCCTGCACGACGACGAACTCGAGGCCCTCAAGGAGCCGCCGCGTCCGATGCTGGTCCGCCTCCGACTGCATCGGGTTCTCGCCGATGACGTAGAGCGCGGTCAGGTCGCCGCGCTCCATCGCGTCGAACATGCCGGACATGTGCCAGCCGCGCTTCGGCGGGACCGGGATCCCCCATTCGCGGTCGAACTTTGCCCGAAGGGCCTCGTTCTCCACGTGCTGGAAACCGGGCAGTCGGTCCGGCAGCGCCCCCATGTCACCGCCGCCCTGCACATTGTTCTGGCCACGGAGCGGGTTGATGCCACTGCCGTAGCGCCCGACATGGCCGGTGAGGAGTGCAAGATCGATGAGGGCGAGGACGTTATCGACCGCGTTGTGGTGCTCGGTGATGCCGAGGGTCCAGCAGATCATCGCCTTGTCCGCCGTCGCGTACGCGTGGGCGAGGTCGCGAATGGCGGCGGCCGGGACGCCCGTCTCCCGTTCGGCATAGTCGAGGGTGTACGGCTCGACCTTGGCCTTGTATTCCTCGAAGCCGGTCGTCGCCCGGCCGATGAACTCGCGGTGCTCAAGTCCGGCGGCGATGATCTCGCGCCCGACGGCATTCGCCAGCGCGATGTCCGAGCCGACGTCGAGGCCGAGCCAGACGTCCGCCCACTCGGCCGAACTCGTCCGCCGCGGATCGACCGCATAGAGCCGGGCGCCGTTGTTGACGCCGCGGAGGAGGTGGTGGAAGAAGATCGGATGCGTCTCGCGGGCGTTGCTGCCCCACAGGACGATGAGGTCCGTCTCCTCAGCCTCGCGATATGAAGTCGTGCCGCCGCCGGCCCCGAAGATGGTCGCCAGACCGGCGACCGATGGAGCGTGTCAGGTCCGGTTGCAGCTATCGATGTTGTTGCTGCCGAGGACGGTCCGGCTGAACTTCTGGGCGGCGAAGTTCACCTCGTTCGTCGCCTTGCTGCAGCTGAAGATGCCGAACGTGGTGGGGCCGTGGGCGGCCTTCGCGGCCCGGAAGCCGGCGACGGTGCGCTCCAACGCCTCGTCCCAGGTCGCCGGCCGGAGGGTGCCGGTGCGGCGGTCGCCGTTCACGATGCCGTCCCGGACGAGAGGGGTCGTCAGGCGGGTGTAGCTCTTCGGCACGGGTGGATCTCCTCGAGCGCTGCGGCCAGCCGTCGCACGTCGCCGAGTGTACTGCGGCGCGGGTCGGGGTGGCGCGGGCCGGGCGGCGCGGGCCGGGCAGTGGGCCGGTGGTTCGGGCCGGGCGGCGCGGGCCGGGCGGCGCGGGCCGGGCGGCGGGCCGGGCAGTGGGCCGGGCAGTGGCAGTTCCCGCGACGAGCGCCTGGATTTCATCGCATATCGCGCTGCACAGACCGTTACGGAGCCGACCCCGTGTGATCGCGTGCCGGCGCGGTCGCTCGGACGGACGGGCCGCGCAACGTCGAGCGTGGCGGGAACGCACGGAGTGTTCCGATCGCCCGGCGGGTGGCGAAGGGCGGCGACTCAGCCCGCGTAACGGTCTGCGGATGCGGATACGCGATGAAACCGCGTGTCGAGCCGGAGGCTATCGACGGGGCGCGTGACCTCAGGGGTGGGTGGCACCAAGGGTGCGGCTGGCGCTGAGGAACTCAGCCTCGGTGATCTCGCCGCGGGCGAAGCGCTCGCGGAGGATCTGCAACGCCGGATCGACGGCGGGCGACGGGGCACCGTAACCGGCGCCGGGCGACGCCGGCGGAGCTCCGTACCCGGGCCACCCAGCTGGCCCACCACTGCCGTACGGTCCGGCACCGGGCCCGGGTGCGGCCGGCGGACCGACATGATGGTGGCCGTCCTCGGTCCGGCGCACGAGCCAGACGATGAGGAGGACGAAGATGATCGCGCAGGCGATCATGAACAGGATCCCGAAGCCCCCGCCACCCCAGAAGAACGGGTCGATTCTATACATCGCTGGGCAACCTCCGGCGCACCGATCCGTCGCGCGACGATTTGAGCCGACGGCCACGTCGCCTTCTAGGACGACAGCCTACGACGGTCGGCCTGAGCCCGTCCTGAGAGGTGGGCTCAGCGCGAAGTCGGCTCAGCGAGCGTCGGCCGTCGGGATCCGCTCCACGTAGGGCGCCCGCCACTCGGGCGCGTCGAAGAGCGGTGCGAAGAAGGTCGTGGTCCGCGCGATCCGCTCGCCGCGGAGCTCGTACATCGTGACGACCCACCAGGTGGAGCCGTCCGGATAGCGGGTCCGGAATGTCGCCGTCCCGACGGTGCCGCTTCCCTCGACCTTCATGACGGTGAACATCGGGGTGACGACCCAGCGCTGATCGGTCGCTGCCACCCGCAGGCTCGACCGATCGATAGCCTCAGGGTGCAACGGGGCCGGATAGTTCTCGAGGATCGCCCGGTAGTTGTCCTGCCCGCGGATGAGCTCGCCGGATTGTGGGTACTCGGTGACGCAGTCCTCGGTGAATGCCGCCGCGATCGCGGCGAAGTCGAGCCGGCTCACGGCGTCGGCGAAGCGCTCGACGATCGCCTGGTGATCGATGGCCACCGCTATCCTCCTTCGTTCACCGCGGCGTCCCGTGGGCCCGGGCGTCGGTCGGCGGGCGTGATCCCGACGGTATCGGGAGGCGCTCCGTCCGGCCGGCTCCCGTCCGGCGGGGCGTCGAGCAGGGAGCGCGCCTCGGCGTCCGAGAATGCGCCGCTGCGGAGCACCTCGAGGGCGCGATCATGGGCCGCAAGCACGCCCTGGAGGGCCGTCTGGCGAACTTCACGGGGCAGGTCATGCTCGGTCGCCATCTGCTGATAGCCTGCGTGGCCCATGTA
>Ga0307373_10014908_pt1 | contig 10636 bp, 10 predicted proteins | sample OX2MG_FD_202534 | JGI IMG/M metagenome (GOLD analysis project Ga0307373, IMG submission 202534) | Soil microbial communities from Risofladan, Vaasa, Finland - OX-2 | ecosystem: Environmental > Terrestrial > Soil > Coastal area > Acid sulfate soil | place: Finland: Risofladan, Vaasa | collected...
CGCCCCGATGCGCGCTGGACGCCGTATTGACGATGCGCGCCGGCGCCGAGCCGGCGAGGATCCGCATCAGGCCTTCGGTCAGGACAAAATAGGCCATGTGATTGAGGGCGAAGGTCATCTCCAGGCCGTCCGGCGAGAGCAGTCGCCGGTTGAAGAGCGCGCCCGCATTGTTGATCAGCACGTCGATGCGGGGCTCCGCCGCAGCGATCTCCGCCGCGACCCGGCGAACCTCGCCCATGCTGGCGAGGTCGGCATGGAGGGCGCGATGGGCCAGGCCCGGTCCGGCTCTGGCGAGGTCCGCCATCGCCTGGGCGGCGCGCCCGCGATCGCGGGCGACGAGGACGATCCGCGCGCCGCGCCGGGCCAGCTCCACGGCCGCGACCAGGCCGATGCCCGACGTACCGCCGGTGAGCACAACCACCTTGCCGTCCATCGCGCCTTCTCCTCCCTTTTGCGCCTCGTTTGCGCCAGGCTCGCCCGTCCACTAGCATCCAACCTCTCCGCCCCCGAGGACAGAGGCCGCCTCGCTCGATGAGCAATGTCGTCGGGATCGAAGACCGCGGCGATGTCGCCGGGCCGTCCGGCGACATACGGCTTGTTTCGCGCGCAGACCTGGCGCGCAGCCCGCGTTGGGCGAACGCCTTCGCCGGCAAGCGCAAGGATCATCGCTTCTACGAGCTTGTCGAAGACACGCTGAGCGAAGGAGTCGACTACCGCTATTTCGCCATTTGCGATGCCCGCGGCGAGGTCACCGCGATCCAGCCGTTCTTCATCCTCGATCAGGACATCGTCCTGGGCGCCGGACCGGCGATAAGCAAGCTGGTGGGGACGATCCGGCGGCTGTGGCCGCGGTGCCTGATGCTGCGGACGCTGATGGTGGGGTGTGTCGCGGGCGAGGGGCACCTCGACGGGGCGCCCGGGTCGCTGGACGCCAACGCCCGCCGTCTCGCCGCGGGCATCGTGGCGCAGGCCCGGCGCCTGCGCGCGCCGCTGATCGTCCTGAAGGAGTTCCCCAAGCAATACCGCCAGGTGTTCGACTGTTTCCTGGAGCACGGCTTCGCGCGTATGCCCAGCCTGCCGATGACCCGCCTCAACATCGATTATGCGAATTTCGAAGACTATATGACCCGCGCGCTGAACAGCGCGACACGCCGCAAATTGCGCAAGAAGTTCAAGATCGCCGAGCAGGCGGCCCCCATCGAGATGAGCGTCGTTGAAGACGCAACGCCCGTCGCCGACGAGATCTACCCGCTCTACCTGCAGGTCTATGAGCGCTCGAAGCTGCATTTCGAGAAGCTGACCAAGGCCTTCCTTTGCGGCGTCGGCCGGCTGATGCCGGACAGGGCGCGATTCTTCATCTGGCGTCAGGACGGCAGGATGGTCGCCTTCAGCCTCTGCCTGCTGGAAGGCGAGTCCCTCTACGCCGAGTACATCGGCCTCGACTATTCGGTGGCGCTGGACCTGCACCTCTACCACTACATCGTGCGCGACATGACGGCCTGGGCGATCGCCAACGGCTGCACCTGGTTTCGCAGCAGCGGTCTCAACTACGATCCGAAACTGCACCTGCGGCACCAGCTGGACCCGATCGATCTCTATGTGCGGCATGCCTCGCCGGCGGCCAACGCGGTCCTGCGGCGCGTTCTGCCCTGGATCGAGCCCACCCGTAACGACCCGATCCTGAAGAAGTTCGCGAATTACGACGAGCTCTGGGAGCGGCCCTGAGCGCCGGAGCGCGCCTTCATGGCCTGGCCCGCGAGGGTCTTGCCGAAGGACCAGATCGCGCCTGGGACCTGATGGCTGCCGGCGATTACCGAGTCGAACGCCCGCTCGATCCACGCGCAGTCGTCGTCGGTGATGATCAGGGCGGGCAGCAGCTTGACCGTGTGGCTCTCGTGCCCGGCCACCTGGGCGAAGATCTTGTGCTGCCTGAAGAGCGGGACGGTGATCAGCTGGCAGAAAAGGCCCGTGTTCGCCGCTTCCAGCAGCCGCCAGGCCGCCTGGAGTTTCAGCGATCGCGGCCGTCCGAATTCGACGCCGATCATCAGGCCCTTGCCGCGTACGTCGCAGACCAGTTCGTAGCGCGCGGCCATGGCCTCGAAGGCGGCGATCAGGCGCGCGCCCTGCCGCGCGGCGTTCTCGACCACCCGTTCGGACTCGAGCACCTCCAGCGTGGCGATCCCCGCGGCCATGGCCAGGTCATTGCCTGCGAAGGTCGAGCCGAGGACCACCGCCAGATCCATCCGCTCGTAGACCTTGTCGAAGATCGCCTTGCGGGTCAGCACCGCCGCCACCGGAACGTGACCGCCGGAGAGCGTCTTGGAGATCAGCACCATGTCGGGCTCGACGCCCCAGTGATCGATGGCCAGGAAGCGGCCGGTGCGACCGAGCCCGGTCTGGATCTCGTCGGCGATGAACAGCGATCCGTGCTTGCGGCACAGCGCCTGCGCTCCCCGCAGATAGCCGTCGGCGGCGACGTTGACGCCGTGGCCCTGCACCGGCTCGACGATGAAGGCGGCGACCTTGCGGGTGGAGAGCGCGCGGTCGAGGGCCTCCAGATCGTTGAACGGAATCTCCATGCAGTCCGGCAGCAGGGGGCCAAAGCCCTTGCGGAACACCGCCTCGCCGTTCAGCGACAAGGCGCCGCTGGACAGGCCGTGGAAAGCGTTGCCGCAATAGACCAGGCCCGGCCGGCCGGTGGTCTTGCGCGCCATCTTGAGGGCGGCCTCGACCGCTTCCGAGCCGGAATTGACGAAGTGGACCTTGTCCAGGAACGGCGTGTGGCGGAGCAACCGTTCGGCGAGAATGCCCGCCAGGGGCGAGACGTCCATCTGCACCAGGCTGGGAAGATCGGCGTCGAGGACGCTGGACAGCGCCCGCCGCAGCGCCGGATGGTTCCGCCCGATGCCGAATACGCCAAAACCGCTCAAGAGGTCGAGGTAGCGGACGCCATCGCGGTCGAAGAGGTACTGCCCCTGGCCGGCTCGAAAGCCGACATCGTAGCCGATGGTGCGCAGCACCCGCACCATCGTCTCGTTCATGTGGCGGGTGTGAAGCGCATATCGCTCCGCTTCGCGCTCGCCGAACAGCGACGCGATGTCGAGCGACCGGACCCGCTGATCCGATGCAAGCTTCAACGCGGTGGCGTTGCTCATCGACGCACTCCGGAGCGTATTAATGACCAGCCAAAGGCGACGCTGCTTCAGCGTCCCATCGCGGCGCCGGTTCCTGGACCGGTCCGAGCGTGACCGGCGCGGGCTGAACCATCGATGAACGGAGCCGCCGTCTCGCCGGCCTTCCGAAGCGGCGGCCGGGGCGCGCTACCACCGGGACGCGCTCGTAGCCGGCGAGAAGGGCGCCCGCCCCTTGTGAGGGACGCGTCCTCTCCGGCATAAGCCTTGGAGGGGATCTTGGTTGGAGTTCCAGTGATGGCGCAGATCGCCGAGGCGGCCGCGGCGAGCGCCCGGACGGCTCCGAAGATACGCCCCCGGCAGGTCGCCGCGGCGGTGGCGGGCAACTGGCTGGAATTCTACGACTTCATCATCTTCGCCCAGTTCGCCGTGCAGATCGGCAACACCTTCTTCCCGGACAATTCCGAGTTCGCCCGGGAGATGCTCACCTGGGGCGCGTTCGGCGCCGGCTTCGTGTTCCGCCCGATCGGCGCGGTGGTGATCGGCCGGTTCGCCGACAGGGCCGGGCGCAGGCCGGCGATGCTGCTCTCGTTCGCCCTGATGGGCGTGGCGCTGCTGGGGCTGGTGCTGACGCCCTCGTACCGCAGCATCGGGCTGGCCGCGCCGCTGCTGGCGGTGGGCTGCCGCCTGCTGCAGGGGTTTGCGCTCGGCGGCGAGGTTGGACCGACCACCGCCTTCCTGATCGAGGCCGCGCCGTTGCGCCACCGGGGCCTCTATGGGTCCTGGCAGAGCGCCAGCCAGTCGATCGCCAGCTTCTCCGGCGGCCTCGCCGGCTTCGTCGTCGCCCATCTGCTCACCACCCCCGACCTGAACGCCTTCGGCTGGCGCATCGCGCTGGGGCTCGGCGTGCTGGTGCTGCCGTTCGGCCTGATGATCCGGCGCACCCTGCCCGAGACCCGCGGCGAGGCCGAGCCGGCGCTGGCCGCCCATCCCGACGCGGCGCCCGGCGCCGGCCTCGGCGCCCAGCTCGCCAGCCACGGACGCATCCTCGTCCTGGGCCTCGGCCTGATCGCCGGCGGCACCATATCGACCTACGTGTTCACCTATATGACCAGCTTCGCCCAGACGACGCTGCACTTCGATCCGGCGACCGCCTTCCTGATGACCGCCTGCATCGGCGCGGCGGGCTTCGCCGCCTCCCTCGCCGGCGGCGCCCTCTCGGACCGGCTGGGCCGGCGCGCCCTGATGGTCTGGCCCAGATTCGCCTTCCTCCTCACCATCCTGCCGATCTTCATCCTGATCACCCGCATCCGCGAGGGCGCCGTGCTCATCGGCCTGATGACCGCCCTCAACGTCGTCGCCAACCTGACCGGGGTGCCCGCCCTGGTGGCGCTCACCGAGTCGCTGCGCAAGGAGGTGAGGGGCCTGGCCACCGGCACGGTCTACGCCTGCGCCGTCGCCTTCTTCGGCGGCACCACGCCCCTCGTCGTCACCTGGCTGGGCGCGGCGACCAGGAACCCGCTCGCGCCCGCCTGGTACCTGATGCTGGGCACCCTCGTCGCCCTCGTCGCCTCGATCGCGATGGTGGAGACCGCCGGTCCGCGCGCGCCGGCGCCGCGCGAAAGCTGACCGGGGCGCGGCGCGATCGGCGGCGCGGCGACGTCGGCGCCGAGCGGGTCGCTCCAGCCGGCGCAGCGGCGCCACCGGGCCGCGGCGGCGGCGGCGAGGTGAAGTTCGAGGGCGCAGCGGCCCAACAGGCGCGCGCGGCGGCGCCGTCCCAGCGCCTCGGCCGCGATGGCCGCGAGGCCCCAGGCGCGGACCAGAGCGAGGGCGGGGGCGAGCCCGACCGGGGTCGCGGCGGGGCCGAGGATGGTTCCGGCGACATGGGTGAAGCGCGGTCCGGTCACGCGGCCCGCTCCGCGTCGCGGCGGCGGCGCGCCCGCTCGGCTTCGACGCGCTCGGCGAGTTCGCTGTCGCGACGCCCGCTCAGCCAGGCGAGGCGCAGCGCCTTGTAGTAGAGGCTGGTCAGGGCTTCGTCGCCCAGCCCGGCGAGGCGCCGCGGCGCATCCAGCTTGGCCTCGACAGCCAGCCAGTCGCCAAGGGCGTCGTGGTCGAAGACGTACAGACGGCCGGCGACCAGGCGCTCGCCCGGCCGTAGCGCGAGGTCGGGCGGCATGGGCTCCGGCTGCATGAGATGCCTCCTGGTGAGAGGCATGCATTACGACATGTAATTCACCAGAGCAAGAAAATATTACCATTAGTCATCTCAAGGACGACTCAGCGGTTCTCCGTGCCGGTCTTGATCAGGGCCTCGATGGCGTTGGCGATCGCCTCCTGGCGCTCGAGCGGCACCGCGCCCATGACCTTCAGCGCCCGCTTCATCGGATCGGTCACCTCGGGCTCGTCGGGCAAGGGCGCGCCCTCGCCGGTCAGCAGCCACTCCCAGCGCACCCCGAACTTGCGCCCGAAGCGGATCGCCGCCTGGTCGTTGAGCCGGGTCGACTTGGAGCTGTCGGGACGCCGCTCGTAGCCGGTGTAGGTGTTGGGCCGCATGCCCATGGACTCGGCGGCGGCCTGGGCGGTCTCGAACCTGCGGCTGCGCGCCCAGCGCAGACGCTGCCACGCCTCGTCGAGCTCGCGCCAGGAGCGGTCTTCCATGGCCTTGAGATTACCTCAGGACATGTTACGCGGAGCAACTTTCTCCTTGACGCGGGACGTTACCGGATGTAATCTAGACCCATGAGCATCGCCCGCGTCGCCTTTCGCGAATGGTTCGGCCTCCGCGCCGCCGAAGCCGGCATCCTCGCCGCCCTCTACCAGACGTCCGCGGGTTTCCTGAGCGCCGCCCAACTGGCGCGCCTCGCCGCGGTGACGCCGGGCTCGGTGTCGGTGCACATGGTGTCGCTGCGCCAGGCGCTGGACACCGAGGCCATCGATTCGGAGCGCCGGCGCGGCTACCGGCTCACCGACGAGGGCCGCGCCGAGTGCCGCGAGGCGCTGCGGCAGGTGGGCGAGGAACTGAGGCGCGCCAGTTGACCGGGCCTGGGCGCCGCGGGGTCGACCCGGCTCTGAAGGCGATGATCCTTGGGGCGCTCGACGACTGCGGCGGCCGGGCCTACCTGGCGTCGCTGGCGGCGTCGCACCCCGGCCCCTTCCTGACGCTCTTCGGCAAGGTGCTGGAGAAGGACGAGCGCCAAACCGGGCGCGGCGCCGCCACGATCACGGTCACCATTGCATCTGAGCCTGGATCTGCACCCGAAGCAGGGTAGGGCGCTCCTCACCGAGGCGACCGAGGTGCTCTATGGCGGCGCGGCGGGCGGCGGCAAGAGCCACCTGATGCGCGTCGCGGCGATCTCGTGGTGCGCCCAGATCGCCGGCCTGCAGGTCTATCTGTTCCGGCGCATCCGGACCGATCTGGTCAAGAACCACCTGGAGGGGCCGAAGGGCTTTCGCGCCCTGCTCGCCCCGCTGGCGCACCCCGCCGGCAGCCGCGGCGCCGTCGAGCTGATCCAGAACGAGATCCGCTTCTGGAACGGCTCGAAGATCCACCTGTGCCACTGCAAGGACGAGAAGGACGCCTTCAAGTACCAGGGCGCGGAGATCCACGTCCTGATGATCGACGAACTCACCCACTTCACCGAGGCCATTTATCGCTTCCTGCGCAACCGCGTGCGCATGGTCGGCCTCGAAGTCCCGCCCGAGCATGCGGGCCGCTTCCCGCGCATCCTCTGCGGCGCCAATCCCGGCAACGTCGGCCACCTCTTCGTCAAGGCGACCTTCGTCGATGGCGCGCAGCCCATGGCGGTGCGGGCGATGGCGCCGGCCGAGGGCGGCATGCTGCGCCAGTACATTCCCGCCAGGCTCGAGGACAATCCGAGCATGGCCAGGGACGATCCGGGCTACGAGGCGCGGCTGGACGGGCTGGGCTCGGCCAGCCTGGTGCGCGCCATGCGCCACGGCGACTGGGACGTGGTCGAGGGCGCCTTCTTCGATTGCTGGGAAGCGCGCCGCCACGTGCTGGCGCCGTTCGCCCTGCCGGCGCACTGGCTGCGATTGCGCTCCGGCGACTGGGGCTCGGCGCGCCCGTTCAGCTTCGGCTGGTGGGCCGTGGTCTCGGACGACCTGGCGCTGCCGCAAGCCGGACTGACGCTGCCGCGCGGATGCCTGGTGCGCTATCGCGAATGGTACGGCATGAAGCGCGGCCAGCCGAACGTCGGCGTCAAGCTCACGGCCGAGGCGGTGGGCGCGGGGCTGGCGGCGCGCGAGGCCGGCGACCCGGCCATCGGCTACGGCGTGCTCGATCCGGCCGCCTTCGCCGAGGATGGCGGCCCCTCGCTCGCCGAACGCATCTGGAAGGGCTCGGGCGAGAAGGTGCTGTTCCGCCGCGCCGACAACGCCCGCGTGCCGGCGAGGGGCGCCCTCGGCGGCTGGGACGCGATGCGCGCCCGCCTGGCCGGCGAGGCGCCGGACCGGCCGATGCTCGCCTGCTTTTCCACCTGCCTCGACTCGATCCGCACCATCGCGGCGCTGCAGCACGATCCGGCTCGGCCCGAAGACCTCGACAGCCGCGGCGAGGATCACGCCGCCGACGAGTGGCGCTACGCCTGCATGAGCCGCCCCTGGGTCCGCCCCGCCCCCGCCCGGCCCGGGCCGCCGCGCCCGCTCGCGGCGCTCACCTTCGACGAGATCGCGCGCCTCGGCGAACGGCGCGGGCGGGACCGGGCGTGGTGACGGGCGTCAGGTGCGCAGCGAGGCGCCCGCAAGGTTGAGGATGCGCCGCCTCTGCCGCAGTCTGGCGGCGTCGATGAGCATCCGTCCCGCCCAGCGATAGACGTTCTGCTCGCGCACCTGCTGGCGCATCAGCCGCATCCGCTCGCGCTGCTCGCCGGCGGGCATGCGCAGCGCCCGGTCGAGCGCCTCCGACATCTCCGAGCCGTCGTAGGGATTGACGATCAGGGCTTCGGAGAGCTCTCGCGCCGCGCCAGTAAAGCTGGAGAGAATCAGCACGCCGTGCTCGTCGTCGCGCGAGGCGACGAACTCCTTGGCGACCAGATTCATCCCGTCATGCAGGCTGCTGACGACGCAGAGATCCGCGGCCCGGAAGAGTTCGAACACCTCGCCGGGCTCGTGATGGCGAATGATCAGGTGGATCGGACGCCAGGCGGCGCAGCCGTGACGCGCGTTGATCGCTTCCACCAGCGACACCGCCTCGGACTCCAGGCCGCGGTAAGTCGCAAGCTTGCTGCGGGTCGGCGCCGCCACCTGGACGAAGGTGAACTTGCCTCGCCATTCCGGATGCGAGCGCAGCAGAAGATCGATTGCCCGCAGCCGGTCGAGAATACCCTTGGTGTAGTCGAACCGTTCGACGCCGACGCCCAGCTTGGCATCGGCGTCGAGACGGAGCGCGTCGCGCAGTCTGGCGCGGGCCACGCCCACCGGCGCCTGCTCGGCCATGGCCTTGGGCGGCCAGTCGATGGAGATGGGATAGGGCCGGACCATGGTCTCGTGGCCGAGCAGGGTTACCGTCGAGCGCTCGCGGTCGATGCGGCTCTCGAGGAACCGGTCGAGCGTCTCGATGAAGTTGTTGCAGTGGAACTGGGTGTGGAAGCCGACGATGGTGCTGCCGAGCAGCCCTTCGAGGATCTGCTGCTTCCACGGACAGATGCCGAAGGTCTCCGGGTTCGGCCAGGGAATGTGCCAGAAGGTGATGATCGTGGCGCGCGGCAGACGCTCGCGAATCATTCGCGGCGCCAGGGCGAAATGGTAGTCCTGCACCAGCACGATCGGATCGTCGGTGCGCGCCTCCTTGACCACGGCGTCGGCGAAGCGCTGGTTCACGCGCTCGTATAGGCGCCAATCCTGCTCGCGGAACACCGGGCGGACGAAAGCGACGTGGCACAGCGGCCACAACCCTTCGTTGGCAAGGCCATAATAATAGCCCTCCTGTTCTTCATCGGAAATCCAGATGCGCCTCAGGCGGTAGGCGGGCTCGTCGGGCGGCACGGCGAGGCAATCGTCCTTGTCGACGGTCTCGCGATCCGCCGAGCCGCCGCCGTGCGCGATCCAGGCGCCGCCGCAGGCGCGAATGATCGGCTCCAGCGCCGCGACGAGGCCGCTGGCGGGCATGGTCACGGTGACGCCAGCCTCGCCGTGGTCGTGGATGTAGGGTTCGCGGTTCGACACGACGATCACCTCGGCCCCCGGCAAGGAGGCGTCGAGCAGGTCGCGCAGCGTCTTGGGCGACCAGTCGACGTGAGGCGTCTCGGTGGGCGCCCGGCCCACCTTCAGATCGCGCAGCAGCCTGAGCATCTGCCCGTCCATGCCGGCCCGGTCCCCGGCGCCGAGGCCGGGGCGCCCCGATCGGAGGTTGTCGGCGGCGCGGCGCAGCGCGAGCATCCAGCGCTGCAGCACGAACGCCGCCAGTATGGTGACGAAGCCGGCGACGAGGATGGCTACCGCGGCCAGAGCGGCGACGACGAGGGCCTCGGCCCGACCGGACCGGGCGTCGAGATAGCTGAGGTCGTGCAGCACGACGAGGTAGGTCCGCCTGCCGCCGGTCTGCAGCGGGAACGAGGCGACCAGCACCCGCCGTCCACCATTGACCATGCTGGAGAAGCTCTCGCCGTCCGAGCGCGCCACCTTCTCGCAAGAAAAGCCGCGCGGCATCTGTTCGGTCGAACCGCGCAAGGCGCCGTGGGCATCGCAGAGCCCCACCGCCAGAACCCGCTCGTCCCTCGCCACGCCTTCAAGGATGCGCTGGGCGCGCCCGGCGTCGTGGTCGTGCAGCGCCCGCACCAGCGGGTTCTGGATCGCGTTGTAGATGAGCCGCGAGCGGGACTCGACGTCGCGGCGCGACCACTGCTCGACCAGCGACCGGGAGAACGGCGCGGCGGCCAGCGCCAGCAGGCTCACCAGCGCCAGCGCCAGCAGGCCGTAGACGATCAGATTGGCGAGCTTCTGGCCCAAACAGGTTGCCTCCCGCTGTCGTACTGCCTGGAAAGGAACCTGCGGATGACGGGATGCACGCCGGGTGACGGCTGGCAGTTCCTGGTCGAGGCAAGGTCCTCTCAGCTCGAGAGCGACGTGAATATATCGGTCTTCGGGCCGAACTCCGACCATTGACGCGACCAGACTTCGCTGGGCCGTCCGCACCTCTTCAGGTCTGCTTTCCCGTCTCCAAATCCGGACATGGCGCGCGCGGCGATCACGGCCAAGACAAGACTTCGGGAGGCGCGCGGCGACCGCGCTTCCCCGCGCCTCAATAGCGGGGTAGGGCGAAACGTATCGGAATGGCGACCTTGCCCCCCGCCACCGGCGTTCCATCGCGGGTCATCGGGCGCATGCGGAACGCGCGGCTCATCTTCAGGGCGGCAGCGCCGAAGCCGTGGCGAGCCGGCGACCGACGCATCACCGAACAGGCGGCGAGGCGGCCGCTGCGATCCACCGTGCAGCCGATCACCGCCTCGCCCTCGATCCCCAGCCGCTGCGCACGCTGCGGATAATAG
>Ga0307373_10014909_pt1 | contig 10636 bp, 10 predicted proteins | sample OX2MG_FD_202534 | JGI IMG/M metagenome (GOLD analysis project Ga0307373, IMG submission 202534) | Soil microbial communities from Risofladan, Vaasa, Finland - OX-2 | ecosystem: Environmental > Terrestrial > Soil > Coastal area > Acid sulfate soil | place: Finland: Risofladan, Vaasa | collected...
TGCTCGAGCTTAAGATTTGCGACCCAGCGATGGGCAGCGGCCATTTTCTCGTCTCGCTCGTCGATTATCTCGCCGACCAAATCCTCGAAGCAATGGCGGAAGCCACCGAATGCGTCGCTTGGGCCGACAAAGAGCAACCGTACATCTCGAAACTGGCAAAGCGAATCACCGACATTCGCGATCGTATTCTCGCTGCCGCAGCCGCAGAGGGATGGCATATCGAGCGAACGCAACTCGACGACCGTCATATTGTCCGCCGCATGATCTTGAAACGGGTCGTCTATGGCGTCGATAAGAACTTGATGGCGGTCGAGTTGGCGAAAGTCGCGCTGTGGCTGCACACCTTTACGGTCGGCGCGCCGCTATCGTTCCTCGATCACCATCTGCGTTGCGGTGATTCCTTGTTTGGCGAACAGGTCGGGCAAGCAATGACAGGCAAGCGCGGTGCTTTGCTGATCAATCGCTATGTGCAGCAGGCAAAACGCGCGACCGTCGCGATGATGCAGGTTGAGGCGGCGACCGATGCCGATATCGCGGAGGTGCGGGCATCGGGCGCGGCATTCGCCGATATTTCCAGCGATACTCGCAATCTTACGGCATACCTCGATTTCATCCATGCGCTCCGCTGGCTGGATTTGGACGAGGACGGCGAAAAATTGGTTCAGCGCCTACTGGACGGCCAATTCGGCGATGCCGTCAAGCTTATCTCAGGCGAAGTCACGCCGATCGTCGATGACGACGCCGCCGCGCAAAGACATTTATTCGGCAATGAGCCCGCCCAATCCGAATTGGGAACGGCTCCGACGATGGCGGCCGATACCTGGACGCCGCTGAAGAACATCCTGGACGAAGCGCGCTCGCTGGCGCAGCAAGAGCGCTTCTTACATTGGGAGGTCGCATTTCCCGGCGTGTGGTCCGATTGGGAAAGCCTGTCGCCCCTGGGCGGTTTCGATGCCATCATCGGCAACCCGCCCTGGGACCGCATGAAGCTCCAAGACGTGGAGTGGTTTGCGACGCGGCGACCGGAGATTGCAAAATCCGTTCGCGCTTCCGACCGCAAAAAGATGATCGACGCGCTGAAGCGAAAAAAGGATCCGCTGTCGGAAGCCTACGACCTCGCGCGGCAACGCGCCGAGCAGGCGACGAAGGTTGCGCGCAAATCGAATTATTACCCGCTGCTGTCTGGCGGCGATTTGAATATCTACTCGCTGTTCGTCGAGCGCGGTCAAGCATTAATTAGAGCGGATGGCATCGTCGGCCTGTTGGTTCCGTCGGGAATTTCGGGCGACAAATCCGCGAGTGCGTTTTTCGCGTCGATTGCCACGACCGGGCGGCTTGCATCGCTTTTGGATTTCGAAAACCGGTGGCCGACCTATTTTCCGGATGTGGATAGCCGCTTCAAATTTTCCGTCTTCGTCGCGAGCGGGGCGAAGCGGAAATTTGCCGCAGCCACCTGCGGTTTCTTTCTCCACGGCGTGGACGAGATTTCAACTCATACCTTCGCTCTCGATCCGGACGATTTTACGCGCGTCAACCCCAATACCGGAACGGCACCCGTCTTCCGCACGCCGCGCGACGCCGATATCACGCGTAGCATCTATGAGCGCCTTCCGGTGCTGGTTCTTCATTCGGCCGGCGGCGAGCGCGCGGCTTGGCCAGTCCGCTACTCTACGATGCTTCATATGACCAATGATTCCGGCCGCTTCGAAAAGCGCGAGGCGCTGGAACGCAAAGGTTTTTATCTGGTCCACGGAAACCGACTGAAGAAGGGCGCGGACGAGTATGTCCCGCTTTACGAAGGCAAGATGGTTCAGGCTTACGATCATCGCGCTGCGAATGTCATCTTAAATCTGGAGAACCTCAATCGACCGGCTCAGCCGGAAGCGCCGACTGCTGAAGAGAAAGCATCGTCAACATGGCTTCCGGCGTCCTTGTATTGGATCAAGGCAGACGAAATCGAGTGGCCGAGAAATACGAAAGAGAAGCCGTCGCTCGAATGGGCGGTCGGCTTCAAGGACGTAACGGCGCCGACCAACTTCCGCACGATGATCGCCGCAACCGTCCCGTTCGCCGGCTTCGGCAACACCCTGCCTTTGCTGCTGCCGATCTTGCCGGAGCCGCCCCCGGAGGGATCAAGCCAGAAGGCTCTTGCCGCGTGGCAACAAGCGCGGGATGGGGCTTTGGCAACCTATCGGAAGGGAGCGCCGCTGCTGCTGGCGAATTTTAATTCTCTGCCCTTCGATTTCGTCGCCCGCCAAAAAATTCAAGGTCAGCATCTGAATTGGTACATCGTCGAGCAATTGCCGGTGATTCCTGCCGAGCGATTTGAGGACAAAATTGCCGGTGTCCGTCTCTCGGATTTCGTTCGCGACCAGGTGCTTCATCTCACTTACACGGCAATCGACATGGAGTCCTTCGCGCGCGATATGGGATATGACGGTGCGCCATTTCCCTGGGATGACGAGGATCGCCGCCATTGCCGGGCGCGCCTCGACGCCCTGTTCTTTCATCTCTATGGCATCGGTGCCGACGATGCCGGTTATATCCTCGATACCTTTCCGATTGTTCGAGAGCACGACGAAGCGGATTTCGGTCGCTACCGCACGAAAGAGATGGTGCTCGCTTACATGCGCGCTATCGGGGCGAAAGACCTGACCAGCCGCGTCTCAGCATAGCTGCGCGCCGGAGGCGCGGCCTCACCCGCTTCACGCGCTGGCGACAAACAGCGCGAGCGCGCGATAAAGCCGAGCGTCCAGGCGAGCGAGCGCAGCGCCGCGCGATCGGCGAGATAGAACGCGGTGTAGACGATCCGCCGCGCCGCGCCGCCGGCGCATCCCGGCCGCAGGACAAACGCGTCGCGATCGGCGATGATCGCGCGATGTCGCCGCCGCCGCCTTTGCGCCTTGCCGTGCGCCTCACGCCGCGCGGCGGGCGCGACGCCGTCGAAGGCTGGGCGCGGGACGGCGACGGCCGGCCTTATCTCAAGGCGCGGGTCGCGGCGCCGCCGGTGGAGGGCGCCGCCAACGCCGCGTTGACGACACTGATCGCCAAGGCGCTGAAATGCCCGAAAGGCGCGGTGCGGATCGTCGGCGGCGAGCACGGCCGGCTGAAGCAGATCGAGATCGACGGGGTGAGCCAAGACGATCTGCAGCGCCGCCTCGGCACGCCGGACTGACCCCGCGACGCAGAGCGCGGCTTACGGCGATGCCGCTCGGAGGGCACTCGCGACGAACAGCCGCCTCGCCGCCCGCGCGCCGCGCGGCCGCGACCATAGCCCCTCACGGCGCCGCCGGCCTTGACATTATACGGCAACGCCGTATATAGACGATGTGCCACTGGCGCTGCTCACCGTTGTCGAAACGCCGCCCTACCTGCGCGATGCGGCCAAGTTGCTCAGCGAAGCCGAGCGCGCGGACGTGGTCGATCTCATCGCCGCCGATCCGCTTTGCGGCGATGTCGTCAAAGGCGGCGGCGGCATCCGCAAGGTGCGCATAGCGCTCGCGGGGCGCGGCAAGCGCAGCGGGGCGCGCGTGATCTACTTTTTCCACAACGCGACGATGCCCGCCTATTTGTGGGCGATCTTCGCGAAGAACGAGCGCACCGATCTGCGCGATGCCGAAGTCGCCGCGCTTGCCAAGCTCGGCAAAGCCATCGTCAAAGCCCACGGAGGACCGTGATGTCGAAGAAAGCGTTTGAACAAATCAAGGCCGGGGCCGAAGCGGCGCTCGCTTATGCCAAAGGCGATAAGACCGGCGCCGTCACCCACGTCGTGCGCGTCCCCGAGGGCGTCGATGTGCGGGCCGTGCGCCGTCGCCTCAAGCTCAGCCAGGCGCGGTTCGCTGCGCGCTTCGGCCTCGACGTCCGCACCCTGCAGGATTGGGAGCAAGGGAGGCGCATGCCCGACCGCGCGACCCGCGTTCTCTTGACCGTTATTGCGAACGATCCCAAGGCGGTCGAGCGCGCGTTGGCCGGCGCCTAGAGCAAGATCGCATCAAATGGAAACGGCGGGTTTCCATTTGATGCGTGAATCTTGCTCTCACTTTAAGAAGTTAGACCATGATTCACGGACCGGTGGATCGCCTTCGGCGATTCCATCCGGTCCGATCATGGTCTAGCGATTCGCGCCGCTAGCGCGCTCAGGCGCTGCCGAGGAACAGCGCAAGCACGCAGACGAAGCCGAGCGCCCAGGCGAGCGAGCGCAGCGCCGCCCGATCGGCGAGGTAGAGCGCGGTATAAAGGATGCGCAGCGCGACGAACGCGCCGGCGACCTCATCGATCCAGGCTTGCGGCCCGCGCACCAGCTCGGCCACGATGACGGCGGCGGCGAAGGGCGCGAAGGCCTCGAAATGGTTGCGATGCGCCCATTCGGCGCGCCGGCGCCAGCCGGTGAGCGCAGCGAGATCGCGGCGCGGCGCGTGATTGTCGATGCCGCCGCCGGCCTTCGCCAGCACGATCGCCAGATAGGGCAGGAACGCCGCGGCCAGTATCATCCAATAGGCGAAGATCATGGCATCGTCCCCCCGCGACCCTCGCGACGGCACGCCGCCGATGCCTTGCCTCGGATTAGCCGGGCGGCATCGACCGCCGCCGCGCGCGAGCTTAGCCGCGGAAAGCTAGGCCGTCTTCCAGGCGTCTTCGCGGCTTTCCTTGCGCGCCAGCAGCCAGCTCCGCGCCGGCTCGCCGAGCTTGCGGCGCGTCGCCTGCCATAATTCATAGCCGGCGCTGTCGGCGCTGGCATTCAATTCGTGCCGGGCGCGGGCGATCGCGTTCGCGAGCTCGGGGGCGATCAGATCGAACGACTGAACCACGCGGGCGGTCCGATCGAAAACGTACAAGCGAAAATACGACACGGGGCTGCGTCCTCCATCGAGGCGATACCGCATCAATTGGCGCGCCGACGCGGGCAAATTTGTGGCGACGGATTTGAGAAAGCGTGATTTATGCGGCGGGGCTCGGCGAATCGGCCGGAGCCGCCCGCGCGGCGAAACCCCGAGCTGCGGCCAGAGCTGCGCGCTTGAGCGCGCGCCGGCTCTGGCGCCATAATGGCGCGCTTCCTTTTCTTCGGGGGACAAGGACATGGTCAGATCGGTCCTGGTTTTGCTGGTATCGATCGCGGTTTCCGGCTGCACCGGAACGATCATGCTGACGCCGCTCGACCCCGCAACGCTGGGCAATCCAGGTGCGATCGCGGACCTTCATTCGAGCGACGCCGGTCGCGCGGGCTATGACGGCCTGCTGGTTTATCTTCCCAAGCAGGTCCTCGAAATCGACCGGTTTACGCAGGTTCAAACGCTGGCGCGCGATAACAAGACCCTGATCTTGAGCGGCGACTGCGACAGCGCGAAGGCTTACGTGCAAAAGGTCGTGACGATCGTCGACCGAAATAAGCCCTACCTGCTTCACTACGAGCACGGGCTGCTCGAGACTTTCACGTTTTCGGCAACCCTCACGAGCGACGGCGCGCTCGCCAGCGTCAATACGTCATCGACGCCCGACCAAGGCAAGACGCTGGCGAATTTGGCGTCTGCCGCTGTGTCGGCATCCGGGATCGCCAAAGCGGCGACTATCAACTCGTCCCCGGCGACCTGCACGCAGACGCCGACCTTTGTCCGCTACGCCCCGCTGCCCGCGATACCGACCCAATAGCGGGCGCCGCGAGCAACAAGCGCCCCAGCCCCGCGAAGCGCCGCGGCTTCTATTCCTCGTCCGGCAGCGCGCTTTCGTGCCAGCGGCGCAGCAGCAAATTCGAGAGCCAGGACAGCGCGGCAAAGATCAGGATGCCGGTCAGCGACAACAGCAGCAGCGCCGCGAAGAGGCGCGGGATCTCGAGCCGGTAGCCGGCCTCGAGGATGCGCGAGGCGAGGCCGGTCGCGGTGCCGCCGGTGCCGGCGACGAACTCGGCCACCACCGCGCCGATCAGCGCGAGGCCGCCGCTGATCCGGACGCCGGCGAGGAAATAGGGCAGCGCCGAGGGCAAGCGCAGATGGCGCAGCATTTGCCAGCGCGAGGCGCCGTAAAGCCGGAACAGCGCGACCAGGTTGCGATCGGCGCTGTTGAGGCCGAGGGTGGTGTTGGCGACCACCGGAAAGAACGCGACGATCCAGGCGCAGATCAGCAGCGACAGGAAGGTGTTGTCGACCCAGATGATGATCAGCGGCGCGATCGAGACGATCGGCGTCACCTGGAGGATCACCGCATAGGGAAAGAGACTCATTTCGAGCAGCCGCGATTGCGCAAAGAGGATCGCGATCGCGCCGCCGAGGATCACCGCCGCGGCGAGCGCCGCCAAAGTGATGCGCAGCGTTACCCAGAGCGAGCCCAGAAGGCTCGGCCCGTCGCGCCCCAAGGCCGCGGCGATCGCGATCGGCCCGGGCAGGATGTAAGGCGGGATCGCCTCGATCCGCACCACCGCCTCCCAGCCGCCCAGGATGAGGACGCCGACGATCAGCGGCGCAAGGAAGCGGGCCGAGCGGTTCATGGCGACATCATCGCTTTCGACGTGGGAGAAGCCAGAAAAAATCTCGCCTCACCCTGAGCGCAGCGAAGCGAAGTCGAAGGGCGCAGGTTGCTCAGGCAACGTTGCATAACCCACCTGCGCCCTTCGTCCCTCGACAAGAGCTCGGGATGAGGGACGCTCAGGGTGAGGAGAATTCTTATTCTGGCCCCAACCAGATTGCCTCCCCGGCTTTCGCCGCTCCTTCTTTTCGTCATTCCCGCGCAAGCGGGAATCCAGGGAAACAGCGAGCTGCTGCCCTGGGTCCCCGCTTTCGCGGGGACGACGATTAAAGATGGCGGCTTCGCATCGCTCACGCCGCCGCCTCGGCGAGAATCCGCGATAGCCGCGCGCATTGCGCGGTGTAGTCGGGGGCGGTGCGCAAAGCGGCTTCGCGCGGATAAGGCAGGTCGATCGGCAGGTCGGCGACGATGCGGCCGGGGCGCCTAGTCATGACGACGATGCGGTTCGAGAGGAACACCGATTCGAAGACGCTGTGGGTGACGAAGATCACCGTCCAATGATGGCGCTGCCACAACGCCAGCAAATCCTCGTTGAGCTTGAAGCGGGTGATCTCGTCGAGCGCGGCGAACGGCTCGTCGAGCAGCAGGAGCTGCGGCGCGGTGACCAGCGCGCGCGCGATCGAGACGCGCATCCTCATGCCGCCCGACAGCTCGCGCGGATAGACCGCGGCAAAGCCGTCGAGCCCGACCGACGCGAGAGTCGCGGCGATGCTGGGCGCGGCGTCCGCTCGCGACACGCCCAGGAGGCGCAGCGGCAGATAGGTGTTGTCCCAGACATTCGCCCAGGGCATCAGCGTCGGCTCTTGAAAAACGAAGCCGATGCGGCCGGCGGCGATGCCGTGGCGCGCGATGGTGCCGGCGCTCGGCGACGAGAGGCCGGCGATGAGGCGCAAGAGCGTGCTCTTGCCGCAACCCGAGGGGCCGAGCAGCGAGAGAAACGCGCCGGGCGCGACCGCGAGATCGATATCGGCGAGCGCGACGGTGCCGTTGCGAAAGCTTTTGCCGATGCGCGCGATCTCGACCAGCGGCGGGGGCGCGGCGTCGGTCGCGTCATTCATGGCGAGGGATCATCGAAAGTCCGTCGAAGAGCTTCGCCGTCGTCAGCAACCAGATGCACAACACCGACAAGCCGGACATCGCGATCATAGCGATCACCAGCCAGCTTCGCGCACAGTCCGCACTCGGCGAGGTTTGGATATATCAATTCCGGGTCTTATATGTCTTTAAGTCGCCGGGCGAAATTTGATCGGCAGGAACAAGACGATAATGTCTTTCTTCGACAATTGCCACATGGTCGTTTTCAATCGCTAATTCGAAAAGTGCGATTATATCGTCGTCCATAAATTGGGCCGACAACGAGCGGCAAATAAGTGTCGGAAATTTCTCGCCACAACAAGCGATGTCTTGCTTCGCCTGTACTACCGATAATCGATCACCACCCCGCTTCGCCTGAATGGGCAAAACGTATTGGCGACCGCTCCTGTCGATACCTACGTAGACTTCGTCGATCTCGATTCCTCCAATACCGGCTACGGTCGTGCGTAAATGGTTTTGGAGGGAGTAAGTGGTTAGGCCCAAGAAGATATCGACAAGACGATTGTAACGAACCTTTGCCAGAAGGGCCTGTTCGTCCGTTAAGGCATACGCGGCGATGATTTCCGGGGTTGCATCGGGAATTTTAATCGCTGCCAATTCGGGATTCGGCACGATGCGATTGATACGGACCTGTTTAAATGCGTACCGCGCTCGACCCGCACCTTCGATGACCCATTCTTTACCCTTTGACTGGGTGGCTAGAATTCGCGCCGGCAATGTAATCCGGTAGCGAAACGAGTAGAGAATATCGCCAAGATTCTTAGGAAGCTTGATCGCAAGAGCTAAAGCAGCTCCCTCCAAATCCGTGCGCTCGAACGCAACTTCGGTGGCGCCCTTCCGATACTTGTCGAAAAAAATCTTCTCAACCAGCGCACTATATCTATTGAGCGCTTTCGGGTCATCTGCCATTACAAGCCGCTCACGGGGCGGCGAGCCGCTCTGCTTCGGTTTCGGCTTGCGATCGCTTGCGTGCACCGCTCTTGCGATCGCGCCGGCCGATCGGAACATCTATCTGCCAACGAGCAGAGGCCTCAGCCATTCCGATCCGTAGCAATGAAACATCTCCTAGCGGCAATGCGACCTCTGGCTGTGAAGGCCTACGGCCCAATGCTTTGATTACGCTACCCGCGACTGCACGCGCGAGCGGTGGCGGAACAGCATTCCCAATTTGCCTCGCGCCGTGCCACTTGGTTTCGTGGAAGCGGAACCAATCGGGGAATCCATGCAGCCTCGCCATCTCGCGCACGGTGATGCAGCGATTATGCTCGTAATGAATCGGCCGCGGGCTAGTGAACGCTCCTCGTGCCGAATCGGTGCCAGCGCGTAGCGTGTTCGAAATACCGAGCGGATCGAGCTTGTAGAACCGCGAAATCGGCTCGACGGTGCCTGGCGCCGTTTCGGTAAACCGGCGCCGCGATATTTCGCTGTGATCCGTGCGCATGCTTGCCGTCAGATGCGTAGGATTCCAAATACGCGGATGACCGAAATGCCAGCAATCGTTTGTGAGGCAACGCATCTCGCGCGCGTAAGCGCTGCGAATGGCCAATGTCGAGGTTTTAACTTCGTCGGTTTCGAACAACTCCGGGAAGTCGTCCGCATTCGGCAGATCGCCTATGGCTTCGCGCACACAAGGACCTTCGCAAAGCACCTTGTCGAATTTCAACGTACCGGCAGGCGCCGTGATCGGCTTCGGATAGGTTGGAGCGGTCGCGCCATCTTTTGCGCCTATCAAGAAAACGCGTTCGCGGTCTTGCGGCACACCGTAATCCGCGGAATTCAAGACTCGCCACGGCAATCTAACCTTGTAGCCGAGGTCTTCGAAGGCCTCGATGACTTCGTCGAGGAACTTGCGGTGTCTTCCGACTGTGAGCCCCTTCACGTTCTCGAACACGAAACACGATGGTTCGAGTTCGCCGACGATGCGCACGAATTGTTTCACAAGCGAGTTGCGAGGATCGTCGAGTGCGCGATGCCCGATCAGCGAGAAGCCTTGGCATGGCGCACCGCCGAAGACGACATCGATCTTGCGATCGCCGATTTTTGCCCGCTCGCGAATTTCTTCGCCCGTTAAATCGACAATCGACTTCGGAATGACGGCGCACTGAGGAAAATTGAAAGCGTGAGCCGCGCAGTGGATCGGATCGATTTCCACCGCCGCGACCACGTCGAAACCCGCCTGCTCGAAGCCCAAACTGAGGCCGCCAACTCCGGCGAAAAGGTCTATTCCTATTGGTCGCATTCGTCCCGGCCCCTATTCCTTGTATCGTTTCAGGAACGAAAGAGGAACCTAAGAATCCGACGTTTAGGCGAGAAAGTCAACCATCCGCGCGACGGCTGTGGGTAAGTCTTTTAGCTGACATTGCCACACGACCAGCGTCTTCCATCCGAGCTTTTTAAGCCCGCTCAGATTCCGGCGATCCCGCGCGCGATTCGTTTCGATTTTATCGCGCCAATATTCGGTACGCGATTTCGATAGCCGACCGTAACGGCAACGATGGCCGTGCCAATAGCAGCCGTGAACGAAGATCGCTTTCTTTCGCCCGGGAAAAACGAGGTCGGGCTTACCGGGCAAATCCATTCGATAAAGCCGGTATCGATAGCCGAGAGCCGAAAGCGATTTCCGTACTTTCATCTCTGGAGTCGTATCGCGCCCTCTGACGCGAGACATCAACCAAGAACGGCGCTGAGGAGTAAGCCTATCGACCATCGTGCGCATACAATAGCAGAACAATGTATTTCAACGTCATCGTCACTAGTCGGATCGCTCGCTTAGTTGCTGGCGTTTAATGAAACGAACGGCGCTCGCGCTTCGTCAACGCATCGTAGTAAGGCTTTTTATTCGCCGCGATCTGCTCGGGAATGGTGTGGGTGCCCGGAAGCGGATAGCCGAGCCTGACGCAAAGCACCAAATACGAGACCGCGCGCGAGGTGCGGCCATTGCCGTCAACGAAAGGATGAATCCAATTCAACCGCTACATGACATACGCGGCGAGGTGAAGTGCCGGACGCTTTCCAATGATCGTTG
>Ga0307373_10014910_pt1 | contig 10635 bp, 6 predicted proteins | sample OX2MG_FD_202534 | JGI IMG/M metagenome (GOLD analysis project Ga0307373, IMG submission 202534) | Soil microbial communities from Risofladan, Vaasa, Finland - OX-2 | ecosystem: Environmental > Terrestrial > Soil > Coastal area > Acid sulfate soil | place: Finland: Risofladan, Vaasa | collected...
GGTCATCCTCATCCCCGTGGCGCTGCTGCAGCTGTCGGGCGGGCGGAGCGACCAGGCCCCCTCCATCTCGTACACGCAGTACAACAACGAGTTGTCGCGCGACAACATCAAGGACATCACGATCACGGGCGGCAAGACCGGCACCGGCGATTTCAATCAGCCGGTGACCGTGAACGGGCAACAGGCAAGCAAGTTCACCGTGCGCTATCCGGTGGAGAATTCGGAAGCGGAGGTGACCAAGCTCAACGCCAAGAACGTCAACATCAAGGCGGAGGACGAGCGGCCGTCGATCTTCCAGATCATCATGACGGTTGCGCCGTGGCTGTTGTTCATCGGGATCTACATCTTCTTCTTCCGCCAGATGCAGGCGGGGGGCAACAAGGCGTTCTCGTTCGGCAAGTCGAAGGCCAAGCTGCTCACCGGCGACACGCCCAAGGTGACGTTTGCCGACGTGGCGGGGGCGGACGAAGCCAAGGAGGAGCTGCAGGAGATCATCGAGTTCCTGCGCGATCCGCAAAAGTTCACACGTTTGGGCGGGCGCCTGCCCAAGGGCGCGCTGCTCGTGGGCCCTCCGGGCACGGGCAAGACGCTGCTCGCGCGCGCGGTGGCCGGCGAGGCCGCCCGGCCGTTCTTCTCGATGTCGGGCTCCGACTTCGTGGAGATGTTCGTGGGCGTGGGCGCGTCCCGGGTGCGTGACCTATTCGAACAGGGAAAGGCTCATGCTCCCTGCATCATCTTCATCGACGAGATCGACGCCGTGGGGCGGCATCGCGGCGCCGGCCTGGGCGGCGGACACGACGAGCGGGAGCAGACGCTCAACCAGCTCCTGGTCGAGATGGACGGCTTCGAGTCGAACGACGGCGTGATCCTCATTGCGGCCACGAACCGACCCGACGTGCTCGACCCCGCGCTGCTGCGCCCGGGTCGGTTCGACCGCCAGATCGTGGTGGACGCGCCCGACCTCAGAGGGCGCGAGGGCATTCTCAAAGTGCACATGCGCAACAAGCCGATGGCGCCGGATGTCAGTGTGACGACGCTGGCTCGCGGGACGCCTGGCATGGCGGGGGCCGATCTGGCCAATCTCGTGAACGAGGCGGCGCTGCTCGCGGTGCGCCGCGGGCACGATAAGATCTTCATGGCCGACTTCGAGGAAGCCAAGGACAAGGTCATGCTCGGCGCCGAGCGCAAGAGCATGGTGATGAAGGAGGATGAGCGCCGTCTCACCGCGTACCACGAAGCGGGGCACGCTATCTGCGGCATCAAGACCACGGGCAACGATCCGCTGCACAAGGTGACGATCGTACCACGCGGGCGCGCGCTCGGATTGGCGTTCACGCTCCCCGAAGACGACCGCGTGTCCATCACCCGCCAGCAGATCGAAGCGGGGCTGGTGATGGCGTTCGGCGGGCGGGCGGCCGAGGAACTGATCTTTGGCCACGAGCGTGTGACGACGGGGGCGGCCAGCGACATCCAGCGAGCGACGTCCATCTCGCGCCGGTACGTGACCCAGTGGGGACTCTCCGACGCGATCGGACCGATTCTCGTGGGCGACAACGAGCACGACCTGTTCCTGGGCCGCGAGATCCAGCGGCACCGCGAGGTGTCCGAGCAGACGGCCCAACTCGTGGACGCCGAGGTGAAGCGCGTGATCAACCGCGCCTACGAGCGGGCCAAGGAGACGCTGCAGGAGAACGTGGACCTGCTGCACTTGGTGGCGGGCGCGCTGCTCGAGCGCGAGACGCTGACCCGCGAAGACATCGCGGTGCTGATGCGCGGCGAGAAGCTTCCTCCGCTGTCGCCGCCTCCGATGCTGGTCCCGCCGCCGATTCCGCCGGCTGCCGCCGAGGCGCGGCCCATGAATCCTCCGCTCCTGGGAGGGCCGGAACCGTCTCCGGCGTGAGCGCCGCGGCGGCGCCCGTGTGGGGCGTGCGCGGCGGCGTGTTGTCGCTCGACCGGCCGCGCCTATTGGGCATCGTGAATGTTACCCCCGACAGCTTCAGCGACGGGGGTAACTTTTTTTCGCGCGATGCCGCGTGTTCGCACGCCGAGCGCCTGGCGGCCGAAGGCGCCGATGTGATCGACGTGGGCGGGGAGAGCACGCGGCCACAGGGAGCCGAGCCGGTGTCGGTGGCGGCCGAGTTGGACCGCGTGCTCCCCGTGATCCGCGAGGTCGTACGGCGGCTTCCCGGCGTGCTGGTGTCGGTGGACACGGTCAAGGCGGCGGTGGCCGATGCGGCGCTGAGCGAGGGCGCACACATCGTGAACGACGTGTCGGGCGGGCGGCTGGACCCCCGGATGGCCGCGGTGTGCGCCCGGCACGGGGCCGGGTTCGTGATCATGCATTCCCGCGGCACGGTGCGCGATATGGCGACGTACGCGCACGCCGAGTACGATGATGTGGTGGAGGATGTGTTGGGCGAACTTCAACAGCGCGTCGTGGCCGCACGTGCGGCCGGCGTGGAACGGGAGCGGATCGTGCTCGATCCGGGCGTGGGTTTTTCCAAGCGAACGGAGCAGTCGCTCGCCATGCTGGCGGGAATTCCGCGGCTGTGCGCGGCGGGCTACCCGCTGCTCGTGGGGGCGTCGCGCAAGCGATTCGTGGGCGAGATCTCGGGCGAGCCGCAGGCGACGAACCGCGTGGCCGGTACGGTAGGGGCGCACGTGGCGGCGCTGATGCTGGGCGCGCGACTGTTCCGCGTCCACGACGTGCGGCCAGCACGCCAGTCGCTGGACGTGGCGTGGGCGGTGGTACGGGCCGGGACAGGGGCGGGGGCGGATCCCACGTGAGCGTCGTCGAGAACTTCCGATTGTTCCACGCGGGATGGCGCGACGTGATCGAGATCCTGATCGTCGCGGCGGTGGTGTATCGGGTGCTGGTGCTGTTCCAGCGCACGCGGGGCGTCCAGATCCTGTTCGGCGTGCTCCTGCTGTTCGCGGCCTACGCCGTGGCCTGGTTGCTCAAGCTCGGCATGATCGTGGAACTGCTCCAATTATTGTTCTCATATGGAGTGTTCGCGGCTCTGGTCGTATTCCAGCCCGAACTGAGGGCGGCGCTGGCCCACCTGGGGCGCACGCCCATGGCGCGCTTCCTGCCGCGCCTGGAGCTGACCAGCGCGGGCGACGAGATCGCCGAAGCGGTGGAACGGCTGAGCCAGGCGCGCCTGGGAGCGATTATCGCCGTGGAGCGCAAGGTGCCGCTCGACGATTACGTGGCGACCGGTTCCCGGATGAAGGCGCGCGTGTCGGCCGACCTCCTCGTCACCATCTTCACCCCACACTCACCGCTGCACGATGGCGCGGTCGTGATCCGCCGCGACTCGATCATCGGGGCGGCGTGCATCCTGCCGCTCACCCAGCACGCGCTCAACGACCGCTCGCTGGGTACCCGCCACCGCGCGGCCATGGGCATCGCCGACGAAACGGACGCGCTGGTGATCGTCGTGTCGGAAGAGACGGCGCAGATCGCGATGGCCGAGCGCGGGCGGCTGTGGCGCGACGTCACGCCGGCCTCCGTGCGCGACCGCCTGAGCGGTACGGCCGCCGACGACGGGTTCGACGTGGCACTGCCGGAGGCGGCCGTCTGAGCGCGCGGCGCGCGGCCGTCCTGGCCGCGGCCACGCTTCTGGCGGTGTACGTGGCCACGCTCGCGCCCGGCGTGACCTTCTGGGACGCCGGTGAATTCATCGCCGCGTCGCACGCCCTGGGCATCCCGCACCCGCCGGGCACGCCGCTGTTCGTCCTGCTGCTCCACAGCTGGGCGTCGCTGGTCGGCCACGTCGTGCCGTACGCGGTGGCCACCAATCTCGTGTCGGCCCTGAGCACGGCGGGTGCGGCGGGGCTCGCCGCCTGGATCATCGCCAACGGCAGCGCCGCCGTTCCGGCGGGCGCTGCCATGGCCGCGGCGCTGACGGCCGGGGCGATGTCCACGGTCTGGCTCAATGCCACCGAGACTGAGGTGTACGCGGCGTCCCTGCTGCTGGCCATGGTGACGCTGGCGGCGGCGGCGCGGGCTTGCCGCGAACCCGGTGTTCGGTGGCTCGTGCTCACCGCGTACCTGGTGGTGCTCGCCGTTCCGCTCCATCTGAGCGCGCTCGTGGCGACGCCGGCGGCAATCGTGCTCGTGGCGCAGCGCGACGACGGGGTGGATTTCGCGCGCGCGGTCGTGCTGGCGGGCGTCTGGGCGGTGGCGATCGGTGCGGGGCTGGTGAGGGCACCCGTGGTCGTGGCCGGCGTGATCCTGCTCGCGGCTGCCGCCGCGCTACTGGCCCGGCGCGAAGGAGTCCGCCGCGCCGCGGCGGCGACCGCCGCGGTGGTGGGGGTCTGCGCGGTGGCGCTGTCGGCCGTGGCGTTCATGCTCGTGCGCGCGCGGCTTGATCCATTCATCAATCAGGGGAACCCGTCAACGTGGCCGGCGCTGCTCGACGCCGTGGCGCGACGGCAGTATGATGTGGCGCCGCTGTGGCCGCGGCAGGCGCCCGCGTGGCTTCAACTCGCCAACGTTGGGCAGTACGCCGACTGGCAGGTGGGGCTTGGTCTGGGCGCCACGGTGCTGCCGAGCGTGGGGCGGACGTTGGCCACCGTGGCATTTCTGGCCCTCGGCGTGTTCGGCGCCGCGCGCCATCGGCAGGCCGACCGGCGCACGTGGCGTGCGCTGCTCACGCTCTTGGTGTGCGGTACGCTGGGCGTGGCGGCCTATCTGAATCTCAAGGCCGGTCCATCGCTCGGCGCGGGCGTGCTGCCGGCGACGGCGGTTCACGAGGCACGCGAGCGTGACTATTTCTTCTCGCTCGGCTTCTGGGCCTGGGGGCTGTGGGCCGGCTACGGCGCGGTGGCGTTGGCCCGGCGGTTCAGGTTCGGCGCGGCCACGGGCGTGGCCCTTGCCTCGGTGCCGATCGTTCTGAACTGGAGTGCGGTGACGCGGCGGCACGAGCCGGAGGCTTCGCTGCCGGCGCGCTGGGCCACCGGGATTCTCCACGCGACGCCACCGAATGGGGTGCTGCTCGCCGCGGGCGACAACGACACATACCCACTCTGGTACGCGCAGGAGGTGTTGGGCATTCGGCGCGACGTGCGGCTGGTGACGCTGCCGTTGATGCCGGCGGGCTGGTATCGCGCTGAGCTGCGCCGCCGCGGCCGACTGCTGCCCGCGTTGGCGGTGACCAGTTGGGGTGGCGACGACCTGTCGGAGGCGGCCATCGTCGTGCAACGGGCGGTGGCGCAGGGACGTCCGGTGGCAGTGTCGGTTGCCGTGGCGGCCGCCGACCGGGAGGCGCTGGGCCGGGCGTGGATCGCCAACGGGCTGGTCTTCGTGCTCGACACGGCGGCGGAGCGCGCCGGCGCCTCGGGGATCACCGTGGACACGACGGCTGCTCTGGCGCTGGCGCCGCCGCTCGCGACTGTGGGCGTCGGCGTGCGGCCTTCGACCGATGCTGCAGACGGCTATTTTGACGCGCTGCTGGGCTGTCCGCGCTACGCGGTCGTCCGCGCTCGGGGACGCCCGTCCGAATCCCTTGATTCGCTATGTAACTTCCGGTAAATTCTTGTGTTATGCCATTTTTGGACCTGCCGGAACGGGTGGTGGAAGTGCGGGGACGGATCAGCGCTGCGGTGGCGCGCGGGGGACACGGCCAGACGGTGATGCTGGTGGCCGTGACGAAGACCCACGGGGCCGACGCCGTGGAGGCGGCCGTCGCGGCCGGCGTGCGGGACGTGGGGGAAAATCGGGTGCAGGAAGCGCTGCAGAAGATGGAGGCCGTGCGGGCCGACGCCCGCTGGCATCTGATCGGGCACCTGCAGCGGAACAAGGTGAAGGTGCTGTCGCGGTTCTATCTCACGCATTCGCTCGACCGGCCGGCGCTGGCCGACGCAATCGATGCGCAGGCACGCGACGAGGGGCGCACGTTCGACGTACTGATGCAGGTGAACGTGGCGGGCGAGGAGTCGAAGGGTGGGTACGCGCCGGCCGCGTGGGAGGAAGAAGCCGAACGGTTGCGCGGGTTCGGTGGGTTGCGGGTGCGGGGCGTGATGGCGATGGCGCCGTTGGGCGCCGACGAGGGTTCGCTTCGCGTCGTGTTCGCGGGGGCTCGCCGCGCGCGCGAGGTGCTGCGCGGGGCCGGCCACGAGGCCACGGAGTTGTCGATGGGGATGTCGAACGATTATGAGATCGCGGTGGAGGAGGGCGCCACCTGCGTCCGCCTGGGTACGGTTCTCTTCGGAGCGAGAGCGCATGATTGATGACACGTTTCATCTCACGCCACTCGATGTGCGGCGTTACGATTTCGGTCGGGCGATGCGTGGCTACGACCGCGAGCGCGTGGACCAGTTCCGCGAACAGGTGGCCGAGGAGTTGGAGCGGCTGACGCGGCTCAATCTCGAGCTGGAAGCCAAGGCGAAGGGATTCCACGAGCAACTGCGGGCGTTCCGCGAGCGCGACAAGGCGCTGAACGATGCGCTGGTCTCGGCGCAGCAACTGCGAGGGGAGATCGCCGAGCAGGCCGAACGGGAAGGACATCTCGTGGTCCGGGAGGCGCGGGCCGAGGGCGACCGGCTGCTCGACCAGGCGCGCAACGATCTCCGCCAATTGGAACAGCAGTTGGCGGGGCTCAAGCGCTCGCGGCGTACGCAGGTAGCGCAGTACCGGGCGCTGCTCGAACGACAGCTGGCGGAACTCGACGCCGCCGAGAGCGCTTCTCTCGACGATCCCGCCGCCGCCAACGGCGAGGACGCCTGACGGCCGTTCGCATGCCGACGCTCGCATCCACCGTCGCCGACCGCCCCATGGAAGCGCGGATTGCCGCGGCCGCCGACGCCGTGCGCGCCCGCTTTCCGCGGCGCCCTGACGCGGCGGTGATTCTCGGCACGGGGCTGGGGCACATGGCCGAGGAGATCGACGTCGAGGCGGTGATTACGTACGCCGACATCCCCGGATTTCCCGAGCCGACCGTCGAGGCCCACGCGGGGCGACTGCTGTGCGGCACGCTGGCGGGCAGGACGGTGGTGGCCATGCAGGGACGGTTCCACCGCTACGAAGGCTATTCGCTGCAACAGGTCACGCTGCCCGTGCGCGTGTTGCACGCGTTGGGCGCGTCGGTGCTCATCGTGTCCAACGCCTGCGGCGGGATGAATCCCGAGTGGGCGCCGGGGGACCTGATGCTGATTGCCGACCACATCAACCTGCTCGGCGACAACCCGCTCATCGGGCCCAACGATGATGCGCTGGGCCCGCGCTTTCCCGATATGTCAGATCCGTACGACCCGGCGCTGCGGGCGATGGCGCGCGAGGTGGCGCGGGCCGAAGGGATGACGCTGCGCGAAGGGGTGTACGTGTCGGTGGCCGGCCCGAATCTCGAGACGCGGGCCGAGTACCGGATGTTGCGCCGCCTGGGGGCCGACGCGGTGGGCATGTCGACGGTGCCGGAGGTGATCGTGGCGGTGCACGAAGGGATGCGAGTCCTGGGCGTGTCGATCATCACCGACGCGTGCATTCCCGAGACGCTCAAACCGACGAGCCTGGCGGACGTGATCGCCGTGGCGCGGGCGGCGGAACCGAAGCTGGGCCGGCTGGTGCACGGCGTGCTGGAGCGCATGTGACCGTCGTCTCGGGCGCGACGCGGTTCGCGACGCTGCCGGCCGACCGGTCGGCCGACGATCTCGAGCGCGAGGTGCTGGCGCGCTGGGAGTCGGAGGACCTGTTCGGGCGCACGCTGGCGGCGGCCGGGGACCGGCCGTCATTCGTGTTCTTTGAAGGGCCGCCGACGGCCAATGGCAAGCCGGGCATCCACCACGTGTTCTCGCGCACGATCAAAGACCTGTTCTGCCGACATCGGGCGATGAAGGGGTTCCGGGTGGAGCGCAAGGCCGGATGGGACACGCACGGCCTCCCGGTGGAGATCGAGGTCGAGAAGCGGCTCGGCATCAGCGGCAAGCAGCAGATCGAAGAACTGGGGGTGGCGGAATTCAACCGCCTGTCCCGCGAGAGTGTGTTCACGTACCGCGCCGACTGGGAGAAGCTGAGCCGCCGCATCGGCTACTGGCTGGACTACGCGCACCCCTACGTCACCTACCACAACGAGTACGTGGAGAGTGTGTGGTGGGCGCTCAAGACGTTGTACGACCGCGGCTACCTGTATCGGGGCCACAAGATCCTGCCGTATTGCCCCCGTTGCGGTACCGCGCTGTCGAGCCACGAGGTGGCGCAAGGATACGAGGACGTGGAGGACCCGAGTGTGTACGTGGCGCTCGACCTGGTCACGCCGGAGGCGAACACCGGTGCCGGCCGCCGCATCCTCGTCTGGACCACCACGCCGTGGACGCTGGTCTCGAACACCGCGCTCGCGGTGCATCCCGATCTGGGCTACGTCGAGTTGGTGCGCAAGACGGGCGCGGACGCGCGCACCGTGATCCTCGCCGAGTCGCGGGTGAAGGCCGTGCTGGGTGAGGACTTCGCCTCACGCTGGGAGCTGGTGCGCCTACTGCGCGGCGCCGAACTGGCGGGCATGCGCTACCGCCGGCCTTTCGACTGGGTGTCCTACGGCCCGGGAGAGCACGAGATCATCGTGGGCGAGGAGTTCGTGTCGGCCGAAGACGGCACCGGTGTGGTGCACATGTCGCCGGCGTTCGGCGCGGACGACTACGCCGCGGGGCAGCGGCACGGACTGGCGTTCCTTCAGCCGGTGGACGCGCGGGGCGAGTTCCCCAGCGACTTGCCGCTCGTGGGTGGCATGTTCGTCAAGGCCGCCGACCCGCTGCTCATCGAGGAGTTGAAGCGCCGCGGCGTGCTGTGGAAGGCCGGCAAGACCACGCACTCGTATCCGCACTGCTGGCGGTGCGGCACCCCGCTGCTCTACTACGCCCGCACCTCGTGGTTCGTGAAGACCACGGCCTACCGCGACCAGATGCTGGCCCGCAACGCGCGCGTGGATTGGCATCCGCCCGAGGTGGGTGAGGGACGATTCGGGGAATGGCTCAAGAACAACATCGACTGGGCGATCTCGCGTGATCGTTACTGGGGTACGCCGCTGCCGGTGTGGGTGTGCGATGCCGACGAGACCCACGTCGACGTGGTGGGCGGGTTCGCCGATCTGGCGGAGCATGGCGGCGCCGCGCTACCGGCTGACTTCGATCCGCACAAGCCGCACGTGGACGGCTACGCGTGGGGGTGCGCGCGGAGCGGTTGCGCGGGCACGATGCGACGGGTGAGTGAAGTGATCGATACCTGGTTCGACTCGGGCTCGATGTCGTTCGCGCAGTGGGGCTATCCGCACACCGCGGGCAGCCGAGAGCGGCTGGAACACCAGTACCCCGCGGACTTCATCGCCGAAGGGGTGGACCAGACGCGTGGCTGGTTCTACTCGCTGCTCGCGATCGCGACCGGGTTGGGCGACGCACTGCCGAACAACGCCGGCGTGGCCACGCGCCGCGTGGGGGCGGGCGCCGCGCCGTACGGGCACGTGGTGGTCAACGACCTCGTGCTCGATGCCGACGGCCAGAAGATGTCGAAGAGCAAGGGCAACGTGGTGGATCCGTGGGCGGTGATCGCCGAGTATGGCGTGGACGCCGTACGGTTGTTCCTCGTGGCGTCGGCCGATGTGTCGGTGCCGCGCAAGTTCGACGAGCGCGCGATTCGCGAACAGGCGGTCCGATTCCTGCTCACCTTGCGGAACGTGTACAGCGGCATGTTCGCGCAGTACGCGAATTTCGGGTGGGCACCCTCGTCCGCCGATCCGCCGGTGGCGGATCGGGCGCCGCTCGACCGGTGGATGCTGTCGCGGCTGGCCACTGTGGAACAGGACGTGGATGCAGCGCTCGAGCGGTACGACGCCACAGGGGCGGCGCGCCTGCTCATGCGCTTCGTGGACGACGACGTGGCCAACTGGTACGTGCGACTGAGCCGCGGCCGTTTCTACGAAGTGGACGCCGCCGACAATCGGGCGGCGTTCGCGACACTGTACGAAGTGCTGGTGACGACCTGCCGGCTCCTGGCGCCGCTGGCGCCGTTTCTCAGCGATTGGATGCATCGCGAACTGACCGGCGAGTCGGTGCACCTGGCGCCGTACGTGCGCGCCGAAGCGGCGCCCCGTGACCCGGCGCTCGAGCAGGCGATGGCCGCCGTGCGCACCCTGGCCAAGCTGGGCCGCGCGGCGCGCGAGGATGCCGGGGTCAAGGTGCGCTACCCGCTGTCCCGGATGGTGTGCGTGGCGCCCGATGTGCCGGAATCCGAGCTGGCGCCGCTGGTCGAGCTGCTGGCCAACGAACTCAACGTCAAGCGTGTAGACTTCGCGACTACCGGCGACGCGTTGGTGACGCTGGAGGCGAAACCCAACTTCCGCACGCTGGGCAAGAAATTCGGTAAGCAGACCCCGTTGGCCGCGCGGGCGGTCCAGGCGCTGACGGCCCACGCACTGCGCGGGTTTCTGCGCGGCGATCCAGTAACCGTGGACGCGGGTGGGGAGACGCACCAACTCGACGCCGAGGACGTCACGATCGTGCGACGGGCGTCGGGAGCGCTTGTGGTGCAGGAGGAAGCGGGGTTCTTTGCGGCGCTCGACCCGCTCGTGACACCGGAACTCCGGCTCGAAGGACTGGCCCGGGAACTGGTCAGCCGGGTGCAGCGGATGCGAAAGGAGTCGGGTCTTG
>Ga0307373_10014911_pt1 | contig 10635 bp, 9 predicted proteins | sample OX2MG_FD_202534 | JGI IMG/M metagenome (GOLD analysis project Ga0307373, IMG submission 202534) | Soil microbial communities from Risofladan, Vaasa, Finland - OX-2 | ecosystem: Environmental > Terrestrial > Soil > Coastal area > Acid sulfate soil | place: Finland: Risofladan, Vaasa | collected...
CCGACCGCCACGATCCAGCTGTCCACCGTCTGCCCTCCCTGTGCGCCCCACCCTGGCGGCCCGGGCCCGGCCCGGGAGACTCCATGATGCCGCCCCCAGGCGACTCGGGGCCGCACTTCGAGTGCCGGGGGATGGTCGCCGGGTCTCGCCCGCCGATATAATTCGGCGGCTCCGGTCGACCCCCTTTCTCTGCTCACCTGCCGCCGCGCGCGGCTGGAGGAACCCCCCGCAATGACTCGAACCGTGCTGATTCCGGTGCTGGTCGCCGGCCTCCTGGCCCTAGCCTATGGCGCCTTCCTGGCCCTGGGGGTGATGCGACAGTCGCCCGGGAACGAGCGCATGCAGGAGATCGGTCAGGCCATCCGGGAAGGAGCCTCCGCCTACCTCAATCGGCAGTACACGATCATCGCCGCGATCGGCCTGGTGTTGGCCCTGGTGCTATTCCTGGGCGGCCTGGTCAGTCCCGCCCTAGGCTGGAAGACGTCACTCCTGTTCCTCTTCGGCGCGGTCCTCTCGGCCAGCGCCGGCTACGTGGGCATGAACGTCTCGGTGCGCAGCAACTACCGCACCGCGGAGGCTGCCCGCCGGGGGCTGGGGCCGGCCCTCAAGGTGGCCTTCAACGGGGGCGCAGTGACCGGCTTCTTCGTGGTCGGGTTCGGCCTCTTGGGGGTCACCATCGCCTTCTGGATCCTGGATCAGCCGTCGGCCATCGTGGGACTGGCTTTCGGAGCCTCCCTGATCTCCGTCTTCGCCCGCCTGGGGGGCGGCATCTACACCAAGGCGGCCGACGTCGGCGCCGACCTGGTGGGCAAGATCGAAGCCGGAATCCCCGAGGACGATCCCCGCAACCCGGCGGTGATCGCGGACAACGTCGGCGACAACGTCGGTGACTGCGCCGGGATGGCCGCCGACCTCTTCGAGACCTACGCCGTGACCGCGGTCGCGGCGATGCTCCTGGGGGGGCTGGAGTTCCACAACTTCGGGCTCACCGTCTATCCCCTCCTCCTGGGCGCGATCAGCATCCTGGCGTCGATCCTGGGCACCATGTTCGTCCGGATCGGCAAGGGGGGCTGGATCATGGGGGCGCTCTACCGGGGCCTGGTCGCAGCCGGGCTGCTGGCCATCGCCGGGTTCCTGGTCGTGACCCTGGTGCTGCGGGGCAACGGTGGGCTCTCCGCCAGAGTCCTGGGCCATCCCGTCCTCAACCTCTTCTGGGCGGCGGTGATCGGGGTGGTGATCACGATCCTGATCGTGGCCATCACCGAGTACTTCACCGGGGGTCAGTTCAACCCGGTCAAGAGCGTCGCCCGGGCTTCCCAGACCGGTCACGCCACCAATATCATCGCCGGGCTGGCGGTGGGGCTGGAGGCGGCTGCCCCCCCGGTGCTGGTGATCGGGATCGGGATCCTGGGCGCCTATGCCCTGGCCGGGCTCTACGGCATCGCCATCGCCGCCATGAGCCTGCTCAGCATGGTCGGAATCGTGGTCGCCATCGACGCTTACGGGCCAATCACCGACAACGCCGGTGGCATCGCCGAGATGGCCGATCTGCCGGAGTCGGTCCGGGCCATCACCGATCCCCTGGACGCGGTCGGCAACACCACCAAAGCGGTCACGAAAGGTTACGCGATCGGGTCGGCGGCGCTGGCGGCGCTGGTGCTCTTCGCTGGCTACACCCAGACCCTGGGCCACCATCACTTCGACTTCAGCCTCAACAACCCCCGGGTTATCGTCGGGCTCCTCTTCGGGGGCATGCTGCCCGTGCTCTTCGCCTCGCTCTCGATGCAGGCGGTGGGGCGGGCGGCGGGGGGGGTGGTCGAGGAGGTGCGACGCCAGTTCCGCGAGATCCCGGGGATCATGGAGGGGACGGCCCGGCCCCTCTACGGGCGCTGCGTCGCGATCGTCACCCGGGCGGCCCAGCGGGAGATGATCCTCCCCGGCTTGATCCCGGTCGCCGCGCCCTTGATCGTGGGCTTCGTCCTGGGCCCGGTGGCCCTCGGGGGCCTGTTGATCGGGACCATCGTGGTGGGGCTCTTCCTGGCCCTCCAGATGACCTCCGGGGGAGGCGCCTGGGACAACGCCAAGAAGTACATCGAGGAAGGCAACTTCGGCGGCAAGGGAACTGAAACCCACGCCGCGGCGGTCACCGGCGACACCGTCGGAGATCCCTACAAGGACACCGCCGGACCAGCCATCAACCCGATGATCAAGGTGGTCAACATCATCGCCATCCTGATCGCGCCTCTGATCGCCACCCACTTCCTGATTCACTGAGGACGGAGCCCGGGTGGGAGCCGTCCTCCCGACAGGGAGCGACCGGATCCGCCCTCCCCATGCAAGACGCCCAACTAGCCGAGTACCAGGAGGAGATCCGAGAGCTCCAGCGCAAGCTGCTCGAGCTCCAGGAGAACGAGGCCGCCCCCAAGCTCCTCGAGGAGTACGCGGCCGAGGTCCAGATCCTGTCCGCCCTGCTGGGAGCCGCCCGGGCGCTCGACGAGACCCTCCGGGCCGACCCCGAGCTGGGCGCCCAGCTCCAGCTGCGAGGATTCCAGCCCAATCAGTTCCGGGAGGTCTACGCCTTCGTGTACGAATCGGCGCTCGAGATCGAGCGCGCCGGCATGGAGTTCGCCCGCGAGGTGGAGCGCACCGACTTCGCCGAGCTGCTCCGGGTACCGGGTGTCTAGCCGAGGAGGCGTCGCGGCCCCGGTTGGCGCCGCTGGCTCCCGGAGAGATCGCGAGCGGCCCGAGAATGTAACCTGTCAGTCGCACCCGGCTGACGAATTTGTCACAGCCAAGTTGTGGACGGCGGCCCACCGCCACCGGCAGAATGCCAGCGCGGGCTTGCGACTTCAGCCCGACCCCCTGGTCTCCAGGTGCGGTCCTCTCGACTCGGTATTCCAGGCGTAGGGGTCTTCGGGTGTCCATGTCGGCGGCAGTCGGGGAGGGCGAGGAGAACGCCTCTCCCGCCACTCGTTCCACGGGCGAGCAGGCGGGGGCAGTTTGGCGCGCTGCCCGGGTTGCCCTGGGGTCACTCCTGGGGGGACTCCTGATCGTGGTCCTGGTCGGGGCAATCTTTCTGGCGGTTGTCTCCCGAACCAGCGACCGGGGGGTGCCCCGGGTCTTCGGCCACACCTTCGTGGTGATCCTGAGCGGGTCAATGACCCCCGCCCTCAACCCCGGGGACGTGGTCATCGACAAGACCCTGACCCCCCGCCAGGCCGCCCACCTGCAGCGGGGCCAGGTGATCACCTTCGAGGCCGGGCCGGCCTCGGCGCCCACCTCGGTCCTGATCACCCACCGCATCTACCAGGTGCATCAGATTGAGAATCCCACCACCCACCAGCTGACGCCAGCCTACGAGACCAAAGGGGACGCCAACGGCGCCCCGGACGGAAACCTGCTCCAGCCCACTGAGATCCTGGGGCAATACCAGTTTCGGATTCCGTACGCCGGCTACGCGCTCAACGTCCTGCACAACCCGGTCGTCTTCATCCTGCTGATCAGCTCCCCCTTCGTCCTGCTGGTCGCGAGCGAGGGGACCCGGCGCTGGAAGGCGGCTGGTCCGACCCGCAACAGTTCAGGAGGAACGAAAAGTTAGCCCCAAATGGCACTGCCCCGCTCGCCCGAGAGTCGAGCGGCCACGACCTATTTTCAGCAGAACTCCAGGGAGGATCCGCGGTTGAATTTCCTACGAAAGCGCTCGACGATTGCCTTTGCTTCGATCGGTGCGGTGGCGGCCATCGCGGCCATCGCCACCGCCGGGAGCCTGGCCCTCTTCTACGACCCACCAGCTCCGATCGTCCAGACCTTCGCGACCGGCACGGTCAGCCTGGGAAACCCGTCCGTCTACAGGTGCAGCACTGGAGCCGACAGTTCCCAGAGCATTGGCAGCCAGAACTCGGGCGCCGGCGCTGGCAAGGTCACCTTCAACACCACCGGAACGACCAGCGTCTACCCGGGCTACAGCTCGAACGGCTACCCAAGCATGCTCGGTGACCAGAAGGGCAGTCTTTGCGAGTTCAAGGTCGAGTACACCGGCACCATGGACGCCTTCATGTCGACGGATGTCACGGTCTCCTCGGACGCCGGTTCGGCGACGACGATCAGCAACTTTGTGCCGGCCGACTGCGGAACTTCCGGTCCATGCGCCGGCCTCTACTCACCCCAGCTAGCTGGGCATGAGCCCACTGACCTCGAGGTCTGGGCCACCTACACGGTTCCGAACGTCATCGAAGGCGAATCGCAGGCCAAATCGAGCGGCACGTATGCCCTCGGAATCGGACCCGACCAGACCATCTCCCAACCAGGAGCCTCTGGCGCGGTAGATAAGACGTTCCAGTCGGGGAGCAGCTCCACCGCCCCATGCCAATCCAACGGCACCGACTGCCCGGTTAAGAACGGGTACACGGTGCTCTATCGGATCGCCGTCTACTGGCCGCTGGGCAACAGCGCCGACCAGAACATCTACCAGGGCGCCCAGGCAACCGTGACCCTGAATGTCAAGGCGGTCCAGGCGTATGACAACGCCCTCAACACCTGCCCCGGGATTGTCGACCCGGAGGCGGGTACCCCGGCGACCTACCTCTACGCCAACCCAGACCAGCCCACCGCTGGCTGGGGGGCGGGACTGAGCAGCACGGAGGGCACGCTCAGCGATGGCCAATGCCCGGCCATCAACGACACGGCCGCCGACTGGACCACCCCCATAACGTCCACGAGTATCGCCACGCTTTATCCCTTCTCCCACATCGCCAGCGTGAATCCGGGCACGTGAGGGTGGGACATCAGTACGAACAAGACCTCGTAGGTCGGCTGACCGCGCACGAGACCTGACTCAGCTGGGGTGCCGGCCCGGGCCGGCATCCCAGCACGGCGTTGCCTGTTTAGTCCGCTCGTCCGCTTCGTTTCTTGCGAGTCGGGAGAGCGCCAGCGGACGAACTTGACCGAGTCGCTTCGAGAGTCGACTCTCGGCGAGAACGCCCGCAAGGGACCAGCTCCAGAGGACGGCTCTACAGCAGGATGGGACCACCGCGGGACGGCTACTTTCGTACTGCGTCAGTGCGAGACGACGCAGGATCGGCAGAGGCCGTGCCCCAGAAGCTCCACGCGCTCCAGCTCGAAGTCGAGGGGGAGAGCCGCACTCCTGACCCACTCCGGAACCTCTGGGCAGCTGACGTCGAAGGTGCCGCCGCAGCGGTCGCAGACCAGGTGTTGGTGGGACTCGCTTCCGGCCATGACCGCCTCGTAGGTGTTGGCGTGGCCCAGCTGGATCTTGCGGGCCAGCCCGAGCTCGACCAGCAGGTCGAGCGTCCGGTAGACGGTGGTTCGCTGGAACCCCGGGAGCTTGCGGCCGATGCTGTTGCAGAGCTCGTCGGCGGTGGCGTGACCGGGGTGCTCAAGGAGCGCTCCGTAGACCAGGCGACGCTGGGGGGTTAGCCGCTTGCCTTGCTGCCTGAGCGCCTCAAGACCATTCATGGCCCCTCCAATATACCTGTTGCGTGCTATTGCAACAAGTCGAAACAGCTGAGGTGATCCGTCAGGGCGAAGGGGCGGCAGTCGCTCCCCGGATATGATCGGGGCCACGTGACCACCACTCCCGCGCCGAACGTTCTGGCCCAGTTAGAAGACGCCCTGGCCAAAGTCGAGGACCCCGAGTTGCATCGGCCCCTGATGCATCTGGGGATGCTCAAGAACCTCCGGGTCGACGGCGACGTCGCCAAGCTGCGAGTGATCCTGACCACCCCGGCCTGTCCCCTCAAGGATCGGATCCAGGCGGAGATCGAGGCCGCCGTGATCGGGACCGTGGCCGGCATCGCCAGAGTCGAGCTGGAGTGGGACGCCGACGTCAGCCGGACCCGGGGGGTGATCGGCCGCCAGGAGATCCCGGGGGTCCGCAACACGATCGCCGTGAGCGCTGGCAAGGGCGGGGTGGGCAAGACCACGGTCGCAATCAACCTGGCCCTGGCTCTGCTCCGGACCGGAGCCCGGGTTGGACTCCTCGACGCGGACATCTACGGCCCCAACGTTCCGATCATGCTGGGGCTAACCGAACGCCCCTCCGAGCTGGACGGGAGGATGGTCCCCCTCCAGTCGGGGGGCCTCAAGGTGGTCTCGATCGGCACCATCATCGACCCCGACCGGCCGGTCGTCTGGCGGGGCCCAATGCTGGCCGGAGCCCTCAAGCAGTTCCTCTTCGAGGTCAACTGGGGCGAGCTCGACTACCTGGTCTGCGACCTTCCGCCCGGCACCGGGGACGTGCAGCTGACCCTGGCTCAATCGATCCCGCTGACCGGGGCGGTGATCGTGACCACTCCCCAGGACGTCTCCCTGGCCGACGTCGGCCGGGGCATCGCCATGTTCCAGCAGCTGCGGGTCCCGGTCCTGGGCGTGATCGAGAACATGAGCGGCTTCGCCTGCCCCCATTGCGGCGAGGTGACCGACATATTCAGCCGGGGCGGGGGCCGGGAGCTGGCCGCCTCCCGGGGGATCCCCTTTCTGGGAGAGATCCCGCTCGACACGCTGGTGCGGGTCGGCGGCGGGCAGGGCCTGCCCCTGGTGCTGGCCCGACCCGAGTCCACCCCGGCGCGGACCTTCGAGCAGATCGCATCTCTCCTGGCGGCCCAGATCAGCCAGGTCAACTTTCAGACCGCCGCGACCCCCGAGATGCCCGCGGGACCTCGGATCGTGCGGGCCTGAGCCCAGGACGGGGCTAGGCAGGGGTCGATGGGATTGCTGGAGCCGGTCCTCACTTTGATCCTGGTGCTGGGAGTGGGCGTGCTCCTGCTCCGGCGCTATCGGAGCGGGCGCCGGCGCTGAAATCGGCGCCGCCCCGCCAAGACGACCTCAGGCAAGCGCCCCCGGCAGGGAGCGAGCGGCCGCCTCCCGGATCGCCTCCCTCGCCTCGGAGCTGTCGCTGTAGACCCGGAGCCAGACGGTCCGGACCGGTAGCAGCCTGGCCAACAGCTCGGGAGCGGCCTCCTCCTCCACCCGGCCCGAGATGGGGTCGTAGAGGCGGAGGGTCTGTTCGTCGCGGGCAGGGTTGTCGGGCCGAGGAGCGGTGCTGGCCAGATCCACCACCAGGCCGACCGTCCGGAACCGGTCGGGCAAGGACGATCGAATCAGCGCCTCGATCTTCCCCGAGTCGTCGAGCCCAGGGGGTGACGGGATTTGGCTGAGCTCGCGGTAGGCCTCGAACGCCAGTCGCCAGGGCAGCCGCCGGGTGGTGACCGCCTCCCAGCTTTGGCCCAGCTCTCGCTCCGCCTGGTCGCGGGGCCGACGCTGGAGCCGCTCCACCTCCGCCATCAGAGACCAGTCGGTGAGGAGCAGGTACTGATCGAGGTGGTCGAGGGGACTCCCGGGCGGCATCAGGCCGGCGCAGGTCTTGGCGAAAACCGGGCGCAGATGGAGGTCGATCCGGCGCACGGTGCGGTGGTAGTAGACATGGTTGTACATGTAGAGGCGGGCGGAGAGGAAGGTCTCCAGGGCGGGCGCCCCGTGCTGGTGCAGGACCAGGCTGCCGTCCTTGATGAACATGTAGTGCCGCAGCCGGGCCAGGTCGACCGGCCCGACGGCGACCCCGCACATGTAGGCGTCGCGGGGGACGTAGTCCATATTGTCGGTGCTGGCCGGCCCGCAGAGCACCGGTTTCAGCGCCCGCAGCCAGCCGGGAGGCTCGAACCCGGCCAGCTCCCGGGGCGCCATCACCCAGGCAACCCACTCGGGGAGGATCGCCTCGCCCGGGTCGAAGTCTGCGTCCGGACTGCCCCGCAGGCTGGCGATGGCCTCGGCCAGAGGTCCCAAGACCAGACTCCGCCCGATGTCCTCGTGGTCGATGCCGTATGGGGCCAGAACCTCGACGTCGAAGAAGTGTCCAAAGGGGCCGTGGCCGACGTCGTGGAGCAGCCCGGCGATCCGCATCGTCTCCACCACCAAGGCCCGCGAGGGCGCCCCCGGGTAGCTCTGAATGAGGCTCGGGATGAGATGCTCGGTGAAGTCCCCGGTCAGGTGCATGGCTCCCACGGCATGCTGGAAGCGGGAGTGCTCGGCGGTGTGGAACACCCACCAGGCCGACTGCAGCTGGTGGATCCGCCGCTGCCGCTGCAGCCAGGGGTGATCGAGCAGCGCCTCCTCGGAGCCGGCCCCATCGGCACGCCGCTTGGTGATGCTGCAGTACTGGTAGAGCGGGTCGGAGAGGAGGTTGACTGCCTCGAATCGGCTCTCGGGTCCCTTCACCGTGATCGCCATCTTAGGCGGGCGACCGAGCTTCTCCGGGAGGCGAGGCCGCTTCGCCGAACTATTTGGTATGATCAAACCAAGCACTCGCCCGCTCGGCAGGGAGTCTGGACGTGAGCATCAGAGACGGGCTGGCGGTCGGCCGAGGGTCGCCGGAGCGACGGCCACCGGGCCGGAATTACAAGTGGATCGCGCTGTCCAACACCACCTTGGGCATCATGATGGCCACGATCAACGCCTCGATCGTGCTGATCGCGCTGCCGGACATCTTCCGCGGGATTCGGCTCAACCCGCTCGCTCCCGGTAACACCCCCTACTTCCTCTGGCTCCTGATGGGCTACATGGTGGTCACTGCGGTCTTGGTGGTCACCCTGGGACGGATCGGCGACATGTACGGGCGAGTCCGGATGTACAACCTGGGCTTCCTGGTCTTCACCATCTTCTCGATCCTGCTCTCGCTGACCTGGATGCACGGCTCCGGCGCCGCCCTCTACCTGATCGTCATGCGAGTGCTCCAGGGGATCGGCGGGGCGCTGCTGTGGGCCAACTCGAGCGCGATCCTGACCGACGCCTTCCCCAGCACCCAGCGGGGGCTGGCCCTGGGCACCAACATGGTGGCGGCGATCGCCGGGTCCTTCATCGGCCTCGTCCTGGGCGGGGTTCTCGGTCCCGTCGCCTGGCAGCTGGTCTTCTTGGTCTCGGTTCCGGTCGGGGTCTTCGGAACCGTCTGGGCCTACCTAATGCTGCGCGACACCGGGGTCCGCCAGCCGGCCCGTATCGACTGGTGGGGCAATCTCTTCTTCGCGGTCGGCCTGGTCGCCCTGCTGGTTGGAATCACCTACGGAATCCTCCCCTACGGGCACGCCAGCATGGGCTGGGGGAACCCCCTGGTGCTGACCGCGATGTTCGGCGGGGTCGCCTGCCTAGCCTTCTTCACCTACCTGGAGACCAAGGTCAAGGCGCCCATGTTCCATATCCAGCTGTTCCGGATCCGGGCCTTCGCGGCGGGGAACCTGGCCGCCCTGCTCTCTTCGCTGGCGCGGGGCGGCTTGATGTTCATCCTGATCATCTGGCTGCAGGGGATCTGGCTGCCCCAGCACGGCTACAGCTTTGCCGAGACCCCTCTCTGGGCGGGCATCTACATGCTTCCGCTCACGGCTGGGTTCCTAGTCGCGGGACCAATCGCAGGGATCCTCTCGGACCGCTTCGGCTCCCGGCTCTTCGCCACCGTGGGGGTCTCGGTGTCGGCGCTCATCTTCATCCTCTTCCAGGTGCTCCCGGCCAACTTCAACTACGTCTGGTTCGCGGTCCTGCTGGCGGTCTACGGGCTCTCCAGCGGCCTCTTCGCCTCGCCCAATCAGGCGGGGATCATGAACAGCCTGCCCGCCAACCAACGCGGCGCCGGGGCCGGCATGTCGGCCACCTTCCAGAACTCGGCTCAGGTGCTCTCGATTGGGATCTTCTTCACCCTGATCATCGTCGGGCTCTCAGCCACGCTCCCCCACACCCTGTATCACGGCCTGGTAACCCAGGGCGTTCCGGCGGCCGCCGCCTCCCGGATCTCCCACCTGCCCGCGGTCGGAAGTCTGTTCGCCTCCTTCCTCGGCTTCAACCCGATCGGCTCTCTGCTGGGACCGGTCCTGCTCCATCTGAGCCCCGCCCAGCAGGCCTATCTGACCGGACGGGCCTTCTTCCCCCATCTCATCTCCGGCCCCTTCCTGAGCGGTTTGCATGCGGCATTTGACTTCGCGTTTGCCGCCTGCGCCCTGGCCGCGGTGGCCAGCTGGCTGCGCGGGGGCAAGTACATCGCCGAGGAGCTGCCTCTCAGTCCGGTTTTGGCCTTCAACGCCCCCCCCTCGGCGCCGGCGGAGTTGGAGCCGGCCCCGTCGCCTCCGCCAACGGCCGAGCCTGAGCCCGGCGCTGACCAGCGCCCGCTGGAGCCGGTCCAGGCCGACCGCGAGCGGGACGGGTCAGCGCCATGACCGAGGCGCCGGCCCTGGAGCACGTCGAAGCCCCGGCGAGGCCGTCCCCGAGCGATGGGGGTCCCGTCGCCGAGTTGGAGCGGGCTGTCACCGTGATCGTGCGCTGGGCCCACAGCCGTGAGGTCCAGCTGGAGACGATGCACCGGGCTCGGTGCGATCTGCCGGTCGCCTCCGCCTCACTGCTCCACCGGATCGCCACCTGCGGACCGGTGCACCCGTCGGAGCTGGCGGCCTACTACGGCGTTGACAACTCCACCATCACACCCCGGCTGCAGCGGCTGGAGAGGTCCGGGCTCTTGACCAGAGAAGCGGATCCCCGCGACGGCCGGGCGGCCTTGGTACGGATCACTCCTACCGGGCAGCGCTTGCGCCGGCGCCTGCACCAGGCCCGCCGCACTTTGCTTGAGGAGTTGCTCCAGGA
>Ga0307373_10014912_pt1 | contig 10635 bp, 8 predicted proteins | sample OX2MG_FD_202534 | JGI IMG/M metagenome (GOLD analysis project Ga0307373, IMG submission 202534) | Soil microbial communities from Risofladan, Vaasa, Finland - OX-2 | ecosystem: Environmental > Terrestrial > Soil > Coastal area > Acid sulfate soil | place: Finland: Risofladan, Vaasa | collected...
AATCCCCGGATGGTGCGGGCGCTCTCGAAGCAAGCCGCGCGCCTGATGGTCGGCACGTTCGCGACCAAAGAGCGCGCCGAAGCGTTCCGGCTGCTCGGCGAAACCGGTCCCGGCAACCTCAAGCGCGCGCATCTATACAGCGGCGGCGCCGAAGCGGTCGAGGCCGCGCTGCGCCTGGCCCGCTCTGTCACCAAAAAACATGAGGTCGTCGCCTTCTGGGGCGGCTTTCATGGCAAGACGATGGGCGTGCTGGGTCTTGTCGGTGATGAATCGAAGCAGGGCTACGGTCCGCTGCCCGGCGGACGCTATCAGGTGCCCTACGCCGATTGCTACCGATGCCCGCTCAAGCTCGAGCATCCGGCGTGCGGGTTAGCGTGCGTGGACTTCGCGCGTGCGCAGATCAAGAACTCGTCGGCGGGAGAAGTCGCCGCGGTTCTGGTCGAGCCGATGCAGGGCACCGCCGGCAACGTGATACCTCCCGACGATTGGCTACCCGCGATCAAGTCGATGGCCAAGGATTTGGGCGCGCTTCTGATCGCGGACGAAATGATCACCGGCTTCGGCCGGACCGGAAAAATGTGGGGCGTCGAGCATAGCGGCGTCGCCCCCGATGTGATCACCGTCGGCAAGGGGATGGGCTCCGGCTTCCCGGTGTCGGGCGTGCTGCTGAGCGAGGAAATCGGCCACGCCGAACCGTTCGGCAAACCCAGCGCGTCGTCCTCGAGCTACGGCGGGAACCCGCTCGCGGCGGTCGCGGTGTCGGAGACGATCAAGACGATCCACGATGATAAGCTGGTCGAGAACTCGCGCAAGGTCGGCGCCGCGATGCTCTCGCGGCTGCGCCAGCTTCAGGAGAAGTATGAATTCATCGGCGACGTGCGCGGCAAGGGTCTGCTAATCGGAATCGAGCTGGTGCGCGATCTGAAATCCAAGGAGCTGCTAGGCAGGAAAGTGACTGAGTATATATTCACCGAGTCGCTCAAGCGCGGGCTGGTCACGATGAGCTACTTTCCGCGCATCCGGATCAACCCTCCGCTGGTTATCACCGAAGCGCAGGCCGAGGCTGGCGTCGCGATTCTGGACGAGGTCTTCGCCGAGGTGCGCGATCACGTCGATTGGCGCGCCGCCTGAGGTTCCGCGATGTCCGAATCCAACGGCAATGCCGCGTTGTTCTTCGATCTCGCCGGGACCCTGGTCAGGATCGACGAGACCCGCTCGATTCCGCGTGACGCCGGCGGCAACCTGATTATCGAGTTGCTGCCCGGGGTCGCGGACAAGTTGCGCCCGATCCACGACCACCTGGTTTTCATCGTGACCAATCAAGCCGGAATCCGCCGTGGGTGGTTCACCATAGAGCAGGTGGAAGCGGGGCTTCGCGCGCTTGACGATCAGCTCGGCGACATCATCACCGCGTGGGAAATCTGCCCGCACCTCGACGAGGACAACTGCCGATGCCGCAAGCCCAAAGGCGGGATGATCACCAATTTGGCCGAACTCTACGGCGTGGACCTGAAATCCTCGACGGTGATAGGCGACCAGGAGATCGATGAGCGTGCGGCGCGCGCCGCGGGCGTGGGTCGCTTCGTGTACGCAAAGGACTTCTTCGGCTGGAACTGATAGGGGCATAACCAGTCCGCACGCTCGGCGCGAACCGACAAGGCTCAACAGTTCAGCCCTGAACAAATCCGGTAAAGCCCCGATTTCGATCGTCACCGAATTCCGAGCGGCAGGATTCGCCACTGTCGAGGCGGCAAGACCGGCACGATCCATCGGCCCGGGTTCCAGACCATGACGATGTAACCCTGGATGCGGTAAGTCTGCGCGGGAGGTCCGAACGTGCGTGCGGCGAAAAACATCTTGACCGGATTCAAGGCGCCCTTCAGGAGCAGGAAGTTCGGCGGCTTCGAGCGGCCATCACCGGAATACCACACGTCTTTGGACTCCCAGTGATATGGCAAGAGCACGCCGTTGGCGCCGAAGACGACCGCGCGGATCTTGACCTGTCCCGCGCTTTCGACCGTGATGCTGGAAGCGTCCCAGTAATCGCCATATCCGGACACCAGTCCGTGCTGATACAGCCATTGCGCGAGCAGCGCTTGAGTCTGGCCGGGCCGCTCCGCTGAGGTCATCAAGCGGACGAATCCGCACAGGTACGCGATCAGGAATAGCGCGACAGCCGCATAGCTGATTCTGGCCCGCGGAATCACGCTTGCTCCGATTCGTCCCGCCAGAACCGCGCCGAATAGGACGGACGGAACCAGATAGCGCACCGTCTCCAGTCCTACCACCCGGTCGCTGAAGAGATATTCCAGAATATCGAGCGCGAGCGCCGCGAGAAGTATTTCATTGGTTCGATTCTCGACGCCAAGCACTACCCGGTACGCGCAGACGGCGCAGCATCCGAGGATAAGCATCAGTCCGGCGGCGCGCGCCAGCAACAGTATCGCGCCAAGGGGCGTCGCCGCGCCCGGCGTGGCGGTTAGCCCGACCAGGGCCGCGACTGCGCCAAACGTCGCGGCGGCGTTGCCGCGCAGCGCGGGCCGCGCCACGAAGTGCGCGGCAATTGGCACGGTGCGGAAGCCGCCCGCGCCGCTGATAAGCTTGAGCGCGGCGATCCCGATAATCACCGCACCGAGGGTCGCGACGATCGCGAGCAACTCGCCGTGGCGCGAGAATCGGCTCCGGACCCATCGCAACGCCGCGACCGCCGCTATCGGAATGGCTCCGATGTAGATTGCGAATGGATCGCCAAACACCGCTGTCGCCATCAGCACGAAGTAAACGACATATGCGGCCGGCGCCCGCGCGGATTTTTCCGCTGTGAAGGAGAGACTAATCAGCGCCGCGAGCACCAGGATCATCGTGGAAATATGAGTCCCGGGCGCGATGTACAAATGCTGGAGAGATTGCGGAAGGGCGATCAGGGGAAAGGCGATCGCATAGCCAAGATACGAAGACGGCGTGCTGGAGCCGCGGCCGGTCAGCCATAAGGCGACGAGCACCAGGATCGCATAGATGAACGCCGCCCCGTCGCGCATCAGAGCGCTCGCGGAGTGATTCATCATCAAGGCGAGCGCGTAGAAAACCGTCTCGGGATAAAAGGAACAGTTCGAGAGCGTCCAGCCGCGCAACGCCAGGTTGCCCGCCGCGAGATCCTGGGCCTGGAGCAGGATGTTCGCGTGATCCGAGTTGTACAAAATCGTGCGCGCGAGTCCGCGATAACCGGCGCTGAGCGCCAAAACCAGAGTCAGGGCGGCGGTGGCCCTGATCGCGAACGCTCGGCGCCGCTGAATAATCGGGCGCGCGGGATCGTCGCCTGGGCGGTTCATGCGAGCGGTCTCGCGGTAAGCGATAAATTCACCGGCGCGCAGGATGGCGCGGAAGTGGCGATTACCAAAAGGTCACACAACAATGCGGGCGCGACCGTTGCCGGCCGCGCCCGTTCGATGACCACAGAAAAAATTCGGCTAGTGCTGTGCGGATCACCCGAGCGCGGATTTGACCAGCGGCGCGAGTTCGCCGCTTTCGTACAGCTCGCGGATGATATCGCATCCACCGACGAATTTGCCGTCCACGTAAATCTGCGGGATCGTCGGCCAGTTGCTGTAGCGTTTGATCGCGTCGCGCAGTTCGGGGTCCGAGAGCACGTCGGCGGTCGCGAAGGGAACGCCCAGCTCTTCGAAGATCTGAACCGTGGCGGCGGAAAATCCGCATTGCGGAAAGCTGCGATTGCCCTTCATAAAAATCATGATCTTGTTGTCGCGAATCGCGGCTTCGATCTGTTCGGTTGCGTTTGCCATCTCGGCATCTACCTCCGTTGGTCTGACTCGGCCGGCGTCATCGTCTTGAGCGCAAGCGCATGCACCCGCACGCGCATCGCGTCGCCCAGCGCGGCGTAAACCACCTGATGACGCTGCACAAGGCCCTTGCCCTCGAACACTTCGCTGATGACGGTGGCCTCGAAATGGTCGCCGCCGCCGGTGGTGTCGCGGACATCAACGCGCGCTCCCGGAATTCCGGCGGCGATCAGGCCCTGTACTTCGTGCGCATCCATAGTGGCTCTCTTATCGGTTTATCTTATCGGGAGCGCGGCAATCAAATCCACACCTTTCTAACGGGAGGTTGAAAATTGCGTTTTCAACACCCTGCTACAGGTCAACCGCGTTGGGGTCCGCTTTGGCGCCGCGGGGCGCACCGCTGTGGCCCCGCTTCGCGCCGTCCATCAAAGCCCGTGCGCCCTCGGTCAGCTCGCCGGAGTGTCCCGCGCCCATCACGCGCGCGACGACGCGTCCGTCGGGTCCGATGAACAGGGTGGTCGGGATTGCATCGACGCCGAGCGCGGCGATGACGGCGTCATTGGCGACCAGGATCGTATAGTTGATCTTGAACTCGGCGACGAATGGCGCCACGGCGCGGATCCCGTCGCCCTGCACGGTATCGCACGCGATTCCGAGAACCTCGAGGCCGCGCGACTGATGATAGCGCGAGTAGATGTTCTTCAGCTCCGGAATTTCGCGGCGGCAGGGGCCGCACCAGGTCGCCCAGAAATCGACGATCACCGGATGGCCGCGAAACTGGCTGAGCTTCATCGATGCTCCGCCGAGCGTGCGCAACTGGAAGTCCAGCGGCGCGCCGTCTGGGCCGCCGGCGCTTGCGCGCGCCTGGGCAATGATGATTATCGCGGCCGCGAGCGCGATCGAAAGCGCGCCGCGCGCGAAACGCCGTCGGTTCGATTGTGTCATGCCGATTCGATCACCTTCGCTATAGCCGGGCCGGGCTGGATGCGGATCACTATATGATACTCTTTCGCCTGAGCTCCGAAAGGCGCGCCGTGCCGCAATCGAGCAATTCGGCCAGCACGCTTTCGGTATCGGCGCCGAGTGCGGGCGCGCGGGTGTCGGGCGTGGCGCGCGAGCCGGCGGTTTTGAGCGGAGAACCGGGAACGATCAGGCCGTCGAAGCCCGGATGCTCCGCGCGCAGAAGCATCGCGCGCGCCTCCAGATGGGGGTTGCGCGTGACCTCTTCCACATTCGCGATTGGGGCGCACGGCACGCTGGCGGCGCCGAGCACGGCGAGCCAATGCGCGCGCGGCGCGGAGGCGAATTTGCGCGCGAGCAGCGCCTCGAGTTCGGGATGATTCGCGGTGCGATCGGGGTTCTTCGCAAAGCGCAGGTCGTCTTTCAGCTCGGGCATCGCGATCGCGTCGCACATCCGCTGCCAGATCGATTCGTTACCCGCTCCGGTGACGAAGAACCCGTCCGCGGCGCGGAACTGCTGGAACGGCGTGATCGACGGATGGCGCGTGCCGAGCGGTCCTGGAATCTTGCCCGTTACCGAGTAACGCGCCAGCGCGTCCTCGAGCATCGCGACCTGGCAATCGAGCATCGCGATATCCAGATGCTGCGCGCCGCCGTCGCGGTCGCGGATGCGCAGCGCGGCGAGAATCGCGATCACGCCGTAGAGCGCGGCTGAGAGATCGCCCACCGAAACTCCGCATCGCGTCGGCTCGCCCCCCGGCGCGCCGGTGATGCTCATTGTGCCGCCGAGGGCCTGCGCGACGATATCGTAGGCGGGCGCGGCCGCCATCGGTCCGGTCTGCCCGAAGCCCGAGATCGAGCACAGGATGACGCGCGGATTCGCGCCCTGGAGCCGCTCGAAACCGATCCCGAATCTGGCCAGGGTGCCGGGTGCGAAATTTTCGACGACCACGTCGCACTTCGCGGCGAGCTCCAAAAGCAGCGCCGCGCCTTCGGCGGTGCGCAGATCGATCGTGACGCTGCGCTTGCCGCGGTTGACGCTATAGTAATAGCCCGAGTCGCCGGTCGGCATGGTCGGGGCGAAATCGCGCGAGTCGTCGCCGTGGCCGGGCAGCTCGATCTTGATCACGTCGGCGCCCAAGTCGGCCAGGTTCATGGTGCAGAAGGGACCGGCGAGCACGCGGGTCAGATCGAGCACGCGCACGCCGTGAAGTGGTTTCCGTTCGATCATCGCTACCTGCCCGGCGAAGGCCCGCGCGCGCTCCCCGCCCAGAAATTAAACTATCACTTGAGTTATTGATAAGCCGCGATACGCGCCGCGCGGTCCGCGGACATTCGCATCGTAGCCGACCCCGCGGGCCAAGGAAATTGCGCCGCCGGCGGGGATCAGCGGCGCTGGCGGGCGGCCTCGCGGGCGCGCATCGCTTCGGCGGGGGTCATGATGAGGCGCGGCTCATTGTGTTCGCGTTCCTGCTCCTGGGCGACAACCGCGCCGAGCTGGGTGCGGACCATGCTCTGAAAGAAGATGCTGCGCTTCAGATCGGATTGCGCCTCGATTTGCTTTGCGGCGGCGGCCGCCCACCCCGCGCACTTTGGCCTTCCGCTATGCAGCATGTAGTAGGCGATATCCTCGAAGCGGCGGCGTGCGCGGGTCGCGCCTTCGCCCGCGAAAAGTTCGCCGGCCGCGCGCTCGACGATCGTGTTGATTCGCTCGCGCTGCTGGATCTCGTTCAGGACGATCACGCTTTCATTGACGCGGCCGAGTTCCTCGGCGTACGCGGCGATCTGGGCGGCGCCGAGCCGCCACTCGAGCAGCTCGGGCTCTTTGAGCAACTCCAGCGCGGGCTCGCTGACCGCGCTGGCGCCAAGTTCTTCGTATACCGGATGGATCAATTCGGTTGGCGCCGGAGCGGCGATTAGCTCGGCGCGCAGGGCGAGAAAATTTCCGACCCGCGCGCGCCGCGCCTCGGGCGTGCGGCGGTAGGCCTCGCACAGGATGAAGTCGGCAAGCCGCCAGTCACCCTCGACCATCCGCATTCCGGCGCGGCCTTCGAGCTCCTCGCGTTCGCCCTTGAGTTCCTTGCGCGAAAGGCCGGCCGCGAGCGCGCCGGCCAGGCCGTCGGATTCGGACACCAGGCCCCACAGCCGCGTCACGCCGCCCTGCATGCGGGGCTTCATGATCCAGATGATGCGGGCGCCCTCGGCGTCGATCGGCGAGAACATCGCCACGAGGGTCTGCGCCGCGCCGGCGTGTCCGGCTTGTGGCGGCTCGGATCCCGCCGCGGAAGAAGCGATACCGCGCTGGCGCAGTTTGAAGAGCGCGCGGCGAATCTCGCGCCGTGGCGCGCCGCCGGCGGTGGATTCCATCGCCGACAGCATCGCGGCCGCGCCAGGATCCGCGATATTGCCGAGCGCGCGCGCGACCGCGAGGTCGCCGACGCTCGGGCGCAATTCGGCGAGCTTGGCGATCGCGTCAGGCGCGGGTGCGGACGGATCGAAGCCCGCGGCGGCGAGTTTCGCGTCTTCGGGATCGATTGATTTGCGATGCGCCACGGTCGCGAATGAATCCGGTTACAGTGGTGCGAGCGTACGCGGGGGTTTCGCGCGATGTCAAGTTATCGCGATGGATTATCGATTATGGATTATGGATTATGGATTGTAGTGCGACGATCGCTGGCAACCGTATTCCGGGATCTCTTGTGGCACAGCCTTTAGCAGGTGCCCCCACGCCACGCGCCGGAATATCCGCGCACGCCATTGCGCACGCCATTGATCGACGGCGCGCGCTCGGCACTGTATGGCAAGCAGCGCGGCAGCCATCCGCGCGCCGCGTGGATGACGCGCCTGATGGTGGACCGGTCGCTGGTCAAACCGGCTCACTTCCCACGGTTGCGCCTGGACCGCTCGAATCACTGACCAAGCTGGCCCGGCCAGTTTCTTGGGTTGCGCCGCGATGATGCTAGAATACGCACGCGCACCCGGCCTGCGGCGCGCGTAGACACAGATGTCAACTGAAGCCGCGCAGCCTCATATTCCGACTCCCGCCACCGCCGGCGTGCGCCTCGCACCGGGCAAATGGCTGGTCGCGTCTTCGGTGATGATCGGCACCTTCCTGTCGGTGATGGATGCGACGGTGGTAAACGTCGCGATGCCGCACATGATGGGGAGCTTCGGCCAGGATCTGCTGACGATCACCTGGGTATCAACCTCCTATTCGATCGCCGAAATAATCATGATCACGATGGCGGCGTGGTGGACGACGCTGCTCGGGCGCAAGCGCTTGTTCCTCGCCTCGATGGTTCTGTTCATCATCGGCTCGGTGCTGGCCGGCACCTCGAAAACCTTCACCCAGATGATCGTGTACCGGATTATCCAGGGCATCGGCGGCGGCAGCCTGATGCCGTGCTCGCAGGCGATTGCGCGGGAGACCTTTCCGCCGGCCGAGCAGGGGATGGCGATGGCGATCTTCAGCATGGGGGTCGTGCTCGCGCCCGCGATCGGCCCGGTGATCGGAGGATGGCTGGTAGATAACTACGGCTGGCAGGCGGTGTTCTATATCAACGTGCCGATCTGCATCGTGGGCCTGCTGATGGTCAGCGCGTTCGTGCACGATCCGCCCTACTTGAAGCGCGGCGTCGCGAAAATCGACTGGGGCGGAATCGCGCTGCTGACGACCGGCTTGACTGCCGCGCAGGTGGTGCTCGAGCGCGGCGAAGAGGTCGATTGGTTCGCGAGCAACTGGATCGTCATCGGCGCCATCGTTGCCGCCGCGGCGCTGGTGACGCTGGTCGTCTGGGAGCTCAGGCACGACGAACCGATTATCAAATTCCGTCTGTTCAAGAACCTGCCGTTCACGGCCGGATCGAGTATCGGCGCGATGGTCGGCTTCGCGCTGTTCGGCTCGAGCTTTCTATTGCCGCAATACACGCAGGACTTGATGAATTATCCCGCCTATCAGGCCGGGTTGGTCCTGATGCCGCGCGCGATTGCGATGATGATTGCGATGCCGATCGTCGGGCGGCTGTATAATTACGTGAGCCCGCGCGTCCTGGTCGGCTTCGGGATTGGGCTTTTGGTGCTCGGCTATTGGAAGCTCTCGCACTTCTCGATGGCGGTGGGCTTCTGGAGCTTCACACCGATTCTGATCATGACCGGAGTCGGGATGGGCGCCTCGTCGGTTACGACCAGCACCGTCGCGCTGAGCGGCATCCCGCGCGCGGTGATGACCTCGGCTTCGAGCCTGACGACGCTGGCGCGGCGGGTTGCGGGCAACGTCGCGTACGCGGCGCTGGCGACGGTGGTCGCGCGCCGCACGCAATTCCATCACGCGATGCTGGTGGAATCGGTCACCGCGACCAATCCGACGTTTCGCTCTGCCGACAATGGCTATCGCGCATTTCTATCCGGCGCGGGGCTGCAATCGGCGCCCGGCCAGCGCCGCGATATAGCGATTCTCAACTCGATGATCAACGGCCAGAGCGCGACGATGGCCTACAACGATTGCTTCTGGCTGTTGGTTCCGCTGCTGCTCATCACGCTGCCGCTGATCTTCCTGCTCCCACGGCGCGGAATTCCCGACCAGACCGACGGCACGGCGGGCGCGGATTGAATGGTTCGCGTTGTCGGCGCATAACCGCACCATGGACACGCCAGATGAGCGCGCGGCGGCGATGAGCGCCGGAATCAGCGCCGACGCCCCGGAGACCAAATTTGCCGCGCCCGAACTACTTGAGCCGCCCGACGGTGGGTTGTTGGGAATCGCGTGGCTCAACCGCGACCTCGCATGGCTGTTCCTGCTGCGCGTGTTGCGTAGCATCTCGCAGGGCTACCTCGGGATAATACTGCCGCTCTATCTGGTCAGACTCGGCTACGGCGCGGTTGCGCTGGGAACGCTGCTGGGATTCTCGGCAATCACGGCGGCGGGTATCTCGACTGTGACCGGACTCTTGGCCGACCGCTTCGGGCGCAAAAATTTTCTGGCGATCATCTCGGTGATGATGGGACTCGGCGCGATCGGATTTGCCTTCGCGCAGAGCTTCACCTGGATCGTGATCTTCGCGGCGATCGGCTCGATCGGCCGCGGCGGCGCTCTGGCCGGCGGTGCGTGGGGGCCCTTCTATCCGGCAGTGCAGGCGCTGGTGGCGGAGCGCACCACCGACTACAACCGCACCCGGGTATTCGGCGCGTTTTCGTTTGTCGGCGTGATGGCGGCCGCCGCGGGCACCCTGCTGGCCGGGCTTCCCTCTGTGCTGCATCGGGTCGCGGCGACGCCTGAGATTGATTCCTATCGCATCCTGTTCGTGCTGGCCGGAGTGCTCGGCTTCGCGATGGTATTCGCGGTGATTCCGGTCCATGAAGATCGCGCCGCCGCGCGCATCGCGCGCGAAGTTGCCGCAAGCGCCGCCGCGGCATCCAATACGCCGGGGATGCGCCTGGGGCTGTCGCCCCGGTCGTGGCGCTTGATTATTCGCTTCATGATCACCAACGCGACCAACGGACTGGCGATCGGGATGCTCGGGCCGTTCGTCGTGTATTGGTTCTTTCGGCGCTTCGGAGTGGGCGCGGCGGAACTGGCCGAGGCGTTCTTCGTGCTCAATCTGGTGAGCGCGGTTCCCTATCTGATGGCGGGACGGCTCGCGCTGATGCTCGGTTCGGTGCGCTCGATCGTGGTGACGCGTGCGATCTCGACGGTGCTGCTGTTCATGGTGGTGCTGATGCCGACGTTTTTGTGGGCGGTGGTGCTCTACGGAATCCGCGCGATTTTCAACATGATTTCGATTCCGGTCCGGCAGTCGTACCTGATGGGGGTGATACCGCCGGCCGAGCGATCGAGCGCCTCGGGCCTGTCGAATTTTCCCGCGCAGGTGATGTCGTCGGT
>Ga0307373_10014913_pt1 | contig 10634 bp, 4 predicted proteins | sample OX2MG_FD_202534 | JGI IMG/M metagenome (GOLD analysis project Ga0307373, IMG submission 202534) | Soil microbial communities from Risofladan, Vaasa, Finland - OX-2 | ecosystem: Environmental > Terrestrial > Soil > Coastal area > Acid sulfate soil | place: Finland: Risofladan, Vaasa | collected...
AAGACGTCTGGCGAGTGCGGCAGCCCCAAGATCCCAGGCGATGTGGCGCTCCAAGTCGGCGGGCACGAGCCCCAGAGTTCCCAAGGCCCGCGGCAGTAGATTTCCGCCATGGTCGCACGTGAGGAAATACGCCGACTTTCCTCGCTCACGGACGATCTGAAACGCAGGCGGTTCATCGGGAGCGAGCAGCTTATCGTTTCGCACCTTCAACCCCATTCAATGCGTGGAACGGAAATCTAAATAGCGCATGGTCAGAAAGGAATCGGCTGGACGCCAGTGATCGCGGGTGTCGAGAAAGAAAGATTGGGCTCAGCCTTCAGCGGATGCTGCCTCAGGAAGGCGAGCATTTTGTCGTTCCAGGCTTTCGGCCAGCGCATGTGATGAAGCAGGCCGCGTAGCCCCGCGAGATTGCCGATATCGCTGGTGGCCATCTCGTCGGTGCCGCAGGTTTGATCGCATGAAGGTACCTGGGCTCCCGACGAATCGAGGACAACATCGTCGATGCTGCCGCCGATCATCCGCACTCGCGCCGCAAACATGCGCGCGTTGGGACAAATGCCCCCGATGTCGCAGGAATTGCGTACGTGCATCAATGGTACATCCGGATTAAAAAGGCGCAGTTGACCATTTCCGGATGCGTCCACCGCTACTGGAACCTGCGGACACTCGTCGGAGAAGGCAGCGAACGGGTTTGGCGCCGAATAGACCGCGGCCGCCGCGACCCATGGGCGGTTCATCGCATACAGCATCGCCATAGCCGCGCCGTTGGACCATCCCATCAGATAGATCCGGCGCGAATCGACGTGGCCAGTGGCGTGCACCTCGGACACGAAGTGATCGATCGCCGCCGCGTCCACGTTCTCGGGATAAACCGTGCCGCCAACGGTCACGGAGCCCGAGGGACTCAACTGCCGATACCAGTTGTCCCATCCGAATGCGTTTGAATCCGCGCCGGGATAGAAGTGTGAGGTATAGCGGCCCTGCGGCGCGAGCAGAATGAAGCCCTGCCGGGTCCCGCCAAGGTCGGCTTTGTCGATCAAATCGGTCAACCCAGTGAACGAGACCGAGTCAGCGGTCGCGACCGAGCCGTGCAGGAAGACCACGATCGGCAGCGGATTCGACTTGCCGGCATTTGCGGGTTCGTAAAGGCAGGCATATCGCTCATCGCCATCGGCGTCGGTCCATGGGCCGAGAACCTTGCCACCGCGGCAGATCGGAGAATGCCGCGAGAGGAAACTTGCGAATGTTCCGTGATCCACTTTCGCGGGCGGGTCTCCAAACGGACCGCATGCCGCCGCGCTCGAGGGGCCGGAGCTCATGATGGTCGCAGCCAAGGCGATCAGGAAGCTCGAGATCGCTTTCATCGATTCATCTTAAGCGGAGCAGGGGTGCGCGCCAACCTTCTTCTCAGAAATATGGACTTTACGATTCATTTTCGGCGTCGGTGTCTGGTATTGAGAGACATCCGGCGTTTCAGGAGAGAAATCAGAATGAACTCCGACAAAGATTCTCACGCTCGCGATCGAAGCCACTCTCATCGTCATGGCTCGGGGCGGACGGGCGCCAGGCAGCCGGACGCATTCAACCCCGCTCGCGCCGCGCTTCTCGATGATCCGCGGCGCTTTGACTACCTATCGGTGGCGCAAGTTCTGGCGATGCTGGAAGCTCCACCCGGCAGTGTGGTAGTCGATTTTGGAACTGGCACCGGAACGTTTGCGATCGAAATCGCGAAGCGGCGCGGCGATTTGCAAATTGTCGCGCTCGATGAACAGCCCGGGATGCTGGAGTTGCTTCGGGCAAAACCAGAGGTGAAGGGCCTTCAGAATCTGGTAGCGATACTCACTGACGAGATCGATCGATTCGCGCTCGCGGCCGATCGGATACTGGCGCTCAACGTATTGCACGAGCTGGGCGACGACGCGCTAAGGCAAATCAAAAATCTGCTCAAGCCGTCTGGCACAGTCCTGTGTATCGATTGGGATTCGTCAATCGAGCGTCCCGTCGGGCCGCCGCGAGATCACACTTACAACAGCGCCGAGGCCCGCGCGCGCCTGGAGGCCTTCGGGTTTCAAGTCGAGCAAATGGTACCGGCAAAATACCACTTTGTGCTCCGAGCGCGGATAGTCAATGCGAAAATTTCCGCGCCCACGGAATAGACGATGTTCGACTGCGTGAGGCCAATGGTCCGCGCACGCGGCGCTCGATCATGATGAGGCGGGTAGCGGGCGCGGTCTCGCGTCTCGCGGCGATTCGATCGGACCGCTGGTACGGTATCGGAATGCTCGTGCTGGCGGGTTTGACGCTGGCTTTCATCTGGATCATGACGGAAATCCAATTCACGCCCGGCTACGGATTCCAGATAGTCCCGCGCCAGGCAAATTCGGGCGACGGTCCCCACTATCTGATCATCGTCAATAGTCTGTTATTCGCGCATAGCCCGGAGGTGCAGGGCGCTTACGACCGGGTCGCGCACGGCGGCCTGGAGGCGGGAGCGGGGGCGCGCCGCGAATTGCCGGATCATCACACTATCCTCGTCAATCGGCGCACGGGAGATCACGCCCTATGGATGTACTCGATCGCCGGCGTGGTAGTTCGCAACCCCAGGCCGGAGTTTCAACCCGGGCCTGACGCCTACGAGGTGCCGGCGCATCCAATCGCCTTTCCCGCGTTGTTGGCGGTGGTGCTCGCGCCATTTCACCCGTCACTGGCGGAGGTCGAACCAGAAGTCGGAATCGTACTGGTGCTTATCGGTTGGGCTGGCGTCCTGGCGACCTATCTGATGGCGCGCGCCGGAGGCTCAAACCGCGGCTATGCGCTGCTCGCGGCAGGAACGCTGCTGCTTGCCAGTCCGTGGCTGCCGTACTGCCGCGATTACTTTTCAGAAACCACCATTGGTCTATGCCTGGTGCTCGCGATCTGGTCGTGGAGCGATGACCGGCCGGTGATGGCCGCGCTTTTCGCCGCGGGCGCGGCGATCATAAAGCCGTCGTTCGCGGTGGTTGGCGCGGGGTTCCTCATCGAAGCGATTCGCGAACGGCGTGCGCGCGAGGCGTTCAAGATGGCGTCCGCGCTTGGTATCTGCGCGCTGGCCCTTGGCGCGTTCAACTATTGGCTGTCCGGAACCCCACTAATCTCGGGCTCGGAAGCATGGTTTCTTGCGAGCGACCTCGAGCCGCTTCACGATACTTTGCTGGATCCTGCGCATGGGGTGCTGGTCTTCGCGCCGTGGGCGATCTTCGCCGTGTTCGCGATCGCGCATGCGTTCGATCGCTTCGACACTGACTCCGCGATGCTGCGCCGGATGGCGTGGCCAATGATGCTGTATCTGTTCGTGCTCGCCCTAACCGGCTTTGGACCGGGTTTTTGCTACGGGCCGCGATATTGGGTTCCATTTCTGCCTTGGCTCGCTGTCGCAATGGTACAAGCGCTGCGCACCGCGGGGGTCAGGGGACGCGTCGTATGTGTGCTGCTGATTCTGCTTGGGATGGCGATAGCGATTCCAGCGGCGGTGCAATTGCCGCAAATGTATTCGGTGCCGCCGAATGCTGGATGGCACTGGACGGGCGAATCCGCCTCGCCGGCGCCGTTGTCGGATGGCTCGGCAGGAAGTCCGCGACGATCCTGAGATCGTTCTCGTGCCGGCGACCGTTATTGTAGAATCATATCGACGCGGGTGGTCTTGCCCTGATCCTTGATTCCGTCGGCAGTCAGCTTGGGCGCGATCAGGAACAGCCGCGCCGGATCGATTTTGGCGCTCAAGTAGGCGCGCACCGTGTTGGCGCGCGCGTTGGCGAGCGCGCGCAAATCGCTTTCAGTGGTAGCAGAGAGCATCTGCTTTTTCATCTCGTCCGGCGGCAGCGATTTGTTGAGTCCGAGGAAATCCGTCGGCTTTTTGAACTTGGCCGCCTTGTACGCGCGGGTCAGGTACTTGTCATACTCAGCGGGCTCAATCTTTACGCTGTCCGAGTCGCCCTTCGCGCCGGTGTCTTTCAGTTTCTGCACCTTCATTGCTTGATCGATAAGCCCCTCGCGATCGAATGCGGGATCGACCCGTCCTTCTATATTCACCTTCAGGCCGCTGCGCTCCTGCAGCGCCTGGGTCAGCGTGTCGAGGCGGGATTTGCTGTCCGCGCTCAACGCAGCGGAGCCGGGCGCGAACTCGACGTATGACAAATCCTGCTTGCCGCCGCCAAACGCCGAGCTCAGCAGGCTAAAGGGCGAGGTAGCGGCTTTGACGATCAGGTTCATGAACGCGTGCAGGATCACACTGCCAATGCTGAATTGCGGATCCTTGAGCGACCCCGAGACCGGCACGTCCACGTCGATCTCGCCTTTCGAATTTTTCAGCAGCGAAACCGCAAGCCGGATCGGCAAATTGGTCGCGGTTGAGTTCGCGACCCGATCACCGAAGGTTAGCTGATCGATAAAGATGTGATTGTCAGCGGTCAGATTGCCCTGATCGAGCAGGTAGTGAACATTTACGGTGAGCGTGCCCTTGGTGATCGGATAGCCGGTGTAGCGGGTGGAATAGGCGGTCAGCCCGGTCAGCTCGATTCCATCGGCTTTGGCCTTGATGTCGATATACGCGGTCGGCGCCAGCGGATTTACCGACCCGTTGATGTCGATCGGCGCGCTGCCGTTGACCTGACCTTGCACTTCGACGTCGGCGGGGGTCGTCGAGCGGGTTCCAAACGCTCCCACCTTTCCGGTGATGCCGGTCAGATTCGCGGTGTAGTTCGGCTGAATGAAAAAATCGCTGTAGTCTATTTTGCCGCCCTGCAGCGTAATTCGCCCCAATGCGATATCCGCATTGAGCGGCTGCCCGGTGGGCGACGACGGCGACGGCGCCGCTTCGGGCGCGGGAGTTTGCTCTTGCGGCTGTGCTTCAGTCAGCGATTTAGGCGCGGCGTTGGGATTCGCGGTGATGTCCTTCAGATTCAGCTTGCCGGTCCGGTTGAGGATGATTCGGGAATAAAAGTCAGAGAGTGCGACCTGGCCGATATGCACCTTGGGCGGACCCGCACCCAAGTCGGCGTCAATTCGGCTGACGCTCAGCGCGCGCCATCGCAGAAAGGGCTCGCCGGTCAGCTTGTCGAGCGTCGCCAGGTCGCCGAGCGTGACGTCGCCGCGATAGGTGATCCGAAAATCCTTGCGCTCCTGCGCCAGGCCTACCGCGCCGTTCATCGTCAGGAGCGCGCTCTTGATTGTCGCATTCAAGTGGCTGCTGACGTACGGATCGGCAGGCGAGAGATCCAGGCGTTGCGTGACGACGCGGAGATTTGCTTTGAGCGGCGCGATCGCCGCCGTACCTGTCACTTTGATAGTGCCGCGTCGGTTGAGCGCGGCGTCGAGATCGACGCCGAACGGTTTTGCGAAGTCGCTGGTCACGTCCTTGAGATGGATGTTGAGCGGCGAGAGCGCGATTTTGACCGCACGCGGCGCGGAGGCGTCTTCGATCTGCGCGTCGGTTTTCTCGATCGCTATCGAAGCGATGGTGAATTGCCAGGGCTTGGCCGACGGCGCTTTGGCCTGCACTGGCTGTCGGCGTTGATGCTCGCGTTCGACGCGCTCGCGCTCGCGGCGGTCTCGTTCCAGGCGTTCGCGCTCGCGTCTTTCGGCGGCTGTCTCGCGGCGGGCACGCGGCGGCGGCGCAGGTTTCGCGATCAACTCGAGCAGGCTCAGCTTTCCGTCGCGTTCGCGGCGGACAGCGACGTGAATTCCATCGGTGCGGATTTCGTTAATCGCGGCCTGACGCGAGGCCAAATCGATTTGACCGATCGCCACGCTGAGCTTGTTCCACTCAATCGGCTTCTCGCGCCCGTTGAGCGTGCTGAGTGCAAAGCTGTCGAGCGAAACGCTGGCCGGCTCGGCGTGGACGTTAAAATCCGACGGCGCAAAATCGGTTTTGACACTGGCAGTGGCGCTGAGCTTTCCGCCGGTCACCTTCGCCGCGAGGATCGACTGAGCGAATGCTTGCAACGACGGCAAATCGATTTGCTCGATCGTCACGTCGCTGGTTGCCTGCTTGTGCGCGTAATCAACCCCGCCCTTGACCTCGATCGATCCGCCTCCGCCGAGACTCGCCGTGAAGCCGTAGGATGTCGCAGTGGTGCCGGTCAGGCTGAAATAGCCGAGTTGAGCGTGAATCGGCGTGATCGACAGTATCGCCGGAGTCGCGCCGGTGTTGTCAGTTACCTTGACCGAGCTTTGCGCCAGCTCGAACGAATCGATCGAAACGTCGGGCGGCGCGCCCGGCGCGGCGGATGCCGCCTCGACCGCAGTGGCCGCTACCGGCTGCGGCGGCGCGACACTGCCTGCGGCCGGCGGATTGGCGCCGTTTAGCGAGGTCAGGTTGATGGTGCCATCGTGATTGCGCACGACGTTGGCGGCCAGCCCGTCCACCCGGATTTTCCCCAGATGGAATCTTCCCTGTAGCGGCTCGACGTCGTCGAGCGTGGTCATCGCATGTTGCAGCGAGGTGACTGGCGCGTCAGTGGAATCGCGCACGTCGAGCTGGTCGATCGCCATCTCGCCGGCGATCGCGATTACGGGGCCGGTGTCTTTGGAGACAAAATGCACTTGCAGCGCGCACGAAAACGTTCCCTGCGAAATCTTTACCGGCAGCTTGCGTGGCACGTAGCCGACGTAGCGCGGAATGTCTATGCGATGGAGGTCGAGCTCGACGATCGAATCGCGGGTCGCGCCGAAGGGTCTGCTCTGTCCACCAATCCGCACCGGACTTCCGTCCACGTCCATGTGCAAGAGCGGCTGCACATAAATATTAACGTCACGCGGCAGATTAGCGATAAACGGAATTCCGATCTGGATGTGCTCGATCGCGTGCTGCTGTCCGACCACCTGATCGTCCAGATGCAGGTCGCCGTCGGACAGCTTGATGTTCGAGACCGAGAACCTTTGCGGCTTTGACGGGGTTTGCACCGGCTTTGGCGGCGCTTTCGATTCGAGCAGATCCGAGAAGTTGAAGCGCTGCGGCGCGGTCCGGACGATATGGATCGAAGGATGATCGAGCGAAAGTTGTCCGATGACCGGCGCGAGCCGAAAGATCGAACTCCACGCGACCTTTACGTTCAGATGTCCAAGATCGACGAACGGCTTCTGCGGATCGGTATCGCCGACATGCAGCCGATCGACATTAAGTCTCAGCGTGTAGGGATTGAAGCTTATCGCGCCGACGGTGACTGGCCGTTTGATCTGTGTGGCGACCGGTCCAGTCAGAATGTGGCGTAAGAGCGGCGGCACGGCGAAGAAACCCGCCGCTCCGTACAGAAAAATTACGATGACGATCGCGATACCGATGCGACGCGCGCGGCGGGTCCGCCCAAACGCCTTCGCGCGGGAGAACCATGCTCGGGCGTGCTCTGGAGCTGCCCTAAGGACGTCGCGCATCCACGATACCCCCAATCCGGCATCTGGAGACGATGAAGATGCCGGAAGCCATCGTAGGCAAATACCCGTTTCATAGCCATCGCGAACCGGCCTTCGTCCGATACGCCGCCACTTTCAAAGATCGGCGCGAGCGTGCTTTAGATGCTAGATCACGATAACGCGCCGCCGATCGGACGATGCCGATACGACGAGCGAAGGGATGACGGCAGTTCCTATGCTTGCGAAGAGTCTTCTGATCGCCAACCGCGGCGAAATAGCGATCCGGATTATGCGCGCGGCCGCCGAACTTGGTGTCCGCACCGTCGCAGTCTTTTCAGACGATGACAGCGCGTCGCTGCATCTGCGTAAAGCCGATGATGCGCGGGCGTTGCGCGGGGCCGGCGTCGCGGCATACCTCGATGCCGAACAGATCGTTGCGGCGGCGCAAGACGCGGGTTGCGACGCGATCCATCCGGGCTACGGCTTTCTGAGCGAGAACGCGAAATTTGCGCGCCGCTGCGCCGCCGCCGGAATCTGTTTTGTAGGCCCGCGCCCGGAAACATTGGAACTGTTTGGCGACAAGCTGCAGGCGCGCGCACTGGCCCAGCGCTGCGGCGTGCCTGTCCTGCGCGGCACAACCGCCGCCACCAATCTGGATGAGGCGCGCGCTTTCTTTGCGTCGCTCGGCGAAGGTGGCGCGATGATGATCAAAGCGGTCGCGGGCGGCGGAGGACGCGGCATGCGCGCGGTGCATCGCGCCGCCGATGTCGAGCAGGCTTTTGCGCGATGCCAATCCGAAGCGCGCAGCGCGTTCGGAATCGGCGACGTGTACGTCGAGCAACTGATGCCGAGTGCGCGGCATCTTGAAGTGCAGATAGTCGGCGACGGCTCCGGCGAGGTAGTCCATCTCTACGAGCGCGAATGCACCATCCAGCGGCGTAATCAAAAGATCCTTGAAATCGCGCCGAGTCCGAGTATCAGCGCCGAAACCCGCGACCGTCTGACCGGCGCCGCTGTGCGAATCGCGCGCGAGGTCCGTTACGACAGCCTTGGCACCTTCGAGTTTTTGCTCGCTGCGGCCCAAGCGCGCGGCGGGGCGAGCGAGAATGCAGCGTTCGCATTTATCGAGGCGAATCCGCGCCTGCAAGTGGAACATACCGTGACTGAAGAAGTCACCGGCGTGGACCTGGTAAAGGTTCAGTTGCAGCTTGCAGGCGGAATGCGACTCGCCGATCTCGGCCTGACTCAGATTGCTATTGCGCCGCCACGCGGGTTTGCGATCCAGGCGCGCATCAATGCCGAAACCATGACCGCGGACGGCGGCGCGAAGCCGGCCGGCGGAACGCTCGCAGTGTTCGAGCTTCCGTCGGGCCCAGGCCTGCGGATCGATACCTTCGCGTACGCCGGCTACACCACAAATCCGCGCTTCGACTCGCTAATCGCAAAATTGATCGCGCATTCGTCGAGCGGTGATTTCTCCGATGCCGTCAATCGAACCTATCGCGCGCTGTGCGAGTTCAGGATCGAAGGTATCGCTACCAATATCGGATTTCTCCAGAACCTTTTGCGGCATCCGGAGTTCGCAGCGAACCGAATCCATACCCGTTTCGTTGAAGAGCATGCGGCGGAGCTGACCGGCACGCAGCCTTCCGCGCATCGCAGGCTGTTCTTCGAGCGAGCTTCTGCGCCATCGCCGGGCCGGGCAGGAGCTGGAGCAAGGATCGACACCAGCGACCCGCTAGCAGTGCTGCATCACGGAAAATCCGAGAGCGCCGCACCTGCTGATGTCCTGACGGTCGCCGCGCCCGCGCCGCCCGCGCACGAGGTTGCCGGACCCGAAGGCACAGTTGCTATCACCGCGCCGATGCAGGGCACGATCGTTTCTATCGATACACAGGAAGGCGACACGGTCCGCCGGGGACAACAGCTCCTAGTGATGGAGGCGATGAAGATGGAGCACGTCATCGCCGCGCAGGTTAGCGGAGTCGTGCGCCAAATCTCGGTCGCGAAGGGCGACGCGGTCTTCGAAGGACATCCGCTGATCTTTATCGAACAATCGCAGGTCGAAGATTCCACCGCAGCGGCCGCGGAGCAGATCGATCTCGATCGAATCCGCCCCGACCTGGCCGAGGTCCACGAGCGCCATGCGCTCGGACTCGATCCCGCGCGGCCCGACGCGGTCGCGCGCAGGCGCAAGACGCATCAACGCACCGCGCGCGAGAACGTCGATGACCTGTGCGATCCCGGAACCTATATCGAGTACGGCTCGATCGTGATTGCGGCGCAACGCCGCCGGCGCGCGCTCGACGATTTGATCAAGCGCACCCCGGCCGACGGAATGATTGCCGGCATTGGCCGCGTCAACGGCGACCTGTTCGAGGACGCGCACGCGCAGTGCGTGCTGATGTCATACGACTACACGGTGCTGGCGGGCACCCAGGGTCAGCAGAACCATCGCAAGAAAGACAGGATGTTCGAAATCGCGGAGCGGATGCGCCTGCCGGTCGTGTTCTTCACCGAAGGCGGCGGTGGCCGGCCCGGGGATACCGACGGAGTTGGTGTTGCGGGACTCGATTGCATGGCGTTCCAATACTGGGGTCAGCTCAGCGGTCTGGTGCCGCTGATTGGGATCAACTCGGGACGATGTTTTGCCGGTAATGCCGCGCTGCTCGGATGCTGCGACGTGGTAATCGCGACCGAGAATTCGAATATCGGAATGGGTGGTCCCGCGATGATCGAGGGCGGCGGTTTGGGAATCTTCCGGCCGGAGGAAGTCGGTCCGATGAGCGTGCAGGTGGCAAACGGTGTTGTCGATATTCCGGTCAAAGATGAAGCCGGCGCGGTCAATGCCGCCAAACGCTACCTTTCGTATTTTCAGGGGGCGACCCGCAAGTGGGAATGCGCTGATCAGCGGATACTGCGCGCGATAATCCCCGAGAACCGGCTGCGCATCTACGATGTGCGCAAAGTTATCGAGACGCTTGCCGACTTCAGTTCGGTGCTCGAGCTGCGGCGCAACTTCGGGCTCGGGATGGTCACGGCGCTGGTCAGAATCGAAGGTCGGCCGCTCGGCGTGGTCGCGAACAACCCGACGCATCTGGCGGGCGCGATCGATTCGAGCGGCGCCGACAAGGCCGCCCGCTTCATGCAGCTTTGCGACGCGTTCGATATCCCGCTCCTGTTCCTGTGCGATACGCCCGGAATCATGGTCGGGCCCGAAGTTGAAAAGACCGCGCTGGTTCGCCATG
>Ga0307373_10014914_pt1 | contig 10634 bp, 10 predicted proteins | sample OX2MG_FD_202534 | JGI IMG/M metagenome (GOLD analysis project Ga0307373, IMG submission 202534) | Soil microbial communities from Risofladan, Vaasa, Finland - OX-2 | ecosystem: Environmental > Terrestrial > Soil > Coastal area > Acid sulfate soil | place: Finland: Risofladan, Vaasa | collected...
ACCGCGTAGCCCACCCCGTACCAGTGGATCGCCAGGGGTCCCAGGTGAAAGACCGGGTCGATCCCGATCTGGATCACGCCGATCACCGGGCTCACGCCTGGAGTCAGCATCAGACTCTGCCCGCCACGAGGTTAGTCTAGTTTGAACATCTCAAACCGCCGGCTGGAAAGTCCCTATTGACGGTACGCGTCCACTTCTGGCGCAAGGATCTCTTAGGCGGCGAATGGGTGCAGCAAGTCGCGGCGAGACCAACACGGGACGACGGGTAGAGGAGTTGTCAGTGGCGCAGGTCGAAGCGGAGATCGCAACCCGCTTGTGTGTCCTCCGCGCAGCGGCGAGTTGCACGCCTTGACAGGGGCCGAGGACAACCGAACGAGTTCGTCCAAAGGCGAGGCACCGGCTCATCGTCAGCGGTGGCTGGGTTGGCTAGTCCGCTCGCAACCGAAGCCGAGTGAGCGCCTGCGCGCCCCTCAGCCCCTGATCAAGTCGCGCCTACCATCGGGGCGAGGAGCCATGGAACAGCCCAATGTTACCGGCGACGGGGACGCCGCGCTAACCCCAATGTTCTGGGCGATGGTGGCGCTCACTGGAGTCGCGACCGGGCTCTTCGGTGACTTCTTGATGGTGATTCTCTTCGGAGTCCAACACCTAGCCTTCGCCTATCACAGCGGGAGCTTACAGGCCGCCGCGGAGCGGGACTCAGGTCTTCGCCGGGTAATCGTCCTCTGCGTAGCCGGCGCGTTCGGTGGGATTGCCTGGTACCTGCTGCGCCACTTCACTCCCGGGGAGCACGCCGAGGTGGACGATTCGATCTGGCACGGCAAGGCGCTCTCTGCGCGCCGCAGCCTCGGCACATCGGTGATTTCGGAAGTGGTCATCGGCATGGGCGCTTCCATGGGCAGAGAGGCGGCGCCAAAACTGATGGGCGGGGTTGCTGGCAACGTATTCGCGAGCTGGGCACGACTTTCCCCGGGACAGCGCCGCCTGCTGATCGCGTGCGGAGCCGGCGCCGGACTAGCCGCCGTTTACAATGTGCCTATCGGCGGGGCCCTCTTCGCGGCGGAGATCTTGTGCGGAAGTCTGGCACTTCCGGTTGTATTGCCCGCGATCCTCTGTTCCGCGATCGCCACCGCGACAGCCTGGCTGTATCTTCCGGAGCATGCCACCTACCTGAATATTCCCGCCTTCCGATTCACCGATCCCCTGCTGGTCTTTGCGCTTTTGGCGGGGCCGATACTTGGCTTGCTCTCGTCCGGGTACATTCGACTGATCGGGTGGGTGTCACACCACACGGTGCGCGGCAAGAGGGCGCTCTTCGCACCCTTGATCGCCTTCGGCGCCCTAGGGCTGATCGGACTCGCCTACCCCCAGCTGTTTGGCAATGGGAAGGACATGGCCCACATGGTCTTCATCGGCAGCGGCGGTATCGCTCTACTCGCTGCTTTGTTCATTCTCAAACCCCTGGTCACTGCGCTCTGTCTCGGTAGCGGAGCGTCCGGCGGCCTGTTCACGCCGATGCTGAGCACTGGTGCAGTGCTGGGAGGACTTCTCGGATTAGCCTGGTCACTCGCGTGGCCTGGCTCTCCGATGGGCGCCTACGCGATGGTCGGAGCGTCCGCGGTGCTCGGAGCATCAATGCAGGCGCCTCTCGCCGCCTTGGTGCTGGTTCTGGAGCTGACCCAAAGCGGATTCGGAATCGCGGTTCCGATGATCGTCGCGACGGTGATCGCCACAACAGTGGCTCGCCACGTCGACGGGTACTCCATCTACTCCGCCCGGTTGGAAGCAGCTAGTGAACCAGCGGCTTGAGCATCGAAAGACAGCATTTGGCCCGGCGAGGGACCGCAAAGGACCAACAGCACTCGAGCCGCTCGTGTTCCCACGCGTCGAGCAAAGAAGCCGGGTGAGTTGTAGCCCCGAGCCGGCCCGGTCTGTTCGGCAACTCCGTGGCAAGTCGAGCCAGAGTGACCTGGTTCCGGTGCGCTCGCCCGGAGCGCATACAGAGTAATAGCCTGCGCCGCAGGCAGACCACCGAGCTTCTCCGACGGCTCCGGTGCCGGATGCGGCTTCAGAGAGGTAGACGGCACGCTCGGCGGCTGCTTCCGTACCTCGGCGCCCGGTCGGAAGGAGCAGCAAATTCCGGTAGTGGCCCTCCGACTGGTCGACTGGTTTGCTGGGGGCCGAGACTCGGACGACGGATCCCGCCTCGGGCCGATCTGGCAGGATCATCCCCTTCGTACACCACGCTGAGCGTTGCGATGACCGCGTGGGTACAAAATTGGCTCGCCACATTCCCTCAAGGCAGCGGGCTACGACAAGTACGCTCAGAAAGACTAGACCTTCAGATCGGACGATGAGGCTTCGGCCGACGCCAAGCTCAGCAAACTCTAAGAGCGCGAGCAGCGCCCAGCTAGCTCCGCACTCAATGCGATGCGCCTCGGGGCGGTGCCAGAACTCGAGCAGGCAGTAGGTGCCGGCTACCAGCGTAGTGATCGACTCGATCGCCAGCCCCGGCTTACGGGGCAGATGGGGAGCGGCGAATACTCCGACGGCGAACACTAAAAAAACAGGCACCGCGTAAGGCTGCGCGACAATAGCCGGTCGGTGATGCACTTGGCCCAAGTATCGCCGGAGAGTTGAGGTGGCGAGCAAAAGACTCGGAGTTAAGATTGGACGGCGCCTTAGCCGGCGTTCTGAGGCTCTGGGGTGGCCAACTTGAATTCCTTGCGTCGCCAACAATTCATCCCTTCGCTCACGCATCATCGCTTTCCCGGGCGGAGCCCACACGCTCCCCCCCAGAGGGAGAGTCAACCCCTGCTCCACCCTCTCGGGGGTCTTGGGCGTGGAAATCAGTCCGCCCGTCCAGTTCGTCAGCGTAGTGCGCCGCAAACATCCGCGATGTGCTGCAGCCGGAGCCGGGGATTGGCAATCTGTTCTGCCATGCGATTTCTGGCAGCTTCCAGCATTTGGGCCAATCTCCGGCCGATCGGCGAGTCAGTCTGCCTGAGCTGGGAGCCAGAGAGCTGTTGGATCTCCGCCAGCGTCAAGCCGATGGCTCGTAGGCTCCCCACCGCCTCGACGCACCACGATGCTGCCTCGTCGAATAGCCGGGAAGTTCCCGGGGCTACGCCCTGCCGTGTAGATGAACCTCAGGTCGTCATATTGGCGGAGCACTATTACTGGGACGTTGGTCCGGCGCGACCGGCCGCCGACGGTCATCACAGTCGTCCTACGGCCTCCGACTTCGACGTGCTCCCGCCACCAGCTGCGATCAGCGCGGCCATGATCTGCTCCTCAGTGGGCAGATCGAGACGGCACGACGGCTGATGCTCGAGAGCTTGCCCGGTAACGTCGGCCCCATCGATGAACAGAGTTGGTGAAGGATACGGTCCCTCCAATACCTCCAGCAGCACATGCGCACCGCTGCGAGCCAGGCAATCATGGAGAGTAGATCGCAGCTGGTCAACTAGAGGGCAGCCCGGCCCGTAGAGCATCTGGACACGGATGGGCGACCGAACGTCTTTGCTCACCGGCTTAACCTGCCTTTCCCCCAGGATGGACGAAGCGGAGAGCCTCTTAGCTCGCCCCGGTTGCCGGCGCGTGGGACACTACTGTCCCCGCCGCCAGGGAACCAGCTTTAGCGACAGCCCTCTGGCTGGCGATGCTGTGCTCTCCGATGCGCAGCTCGATCTCCATCGCTAAACCTCCCTGCAGTAGCCAGCGAGCAAGCGACACCACCGCCGCTGAGGCATATCCGTGATCGCGCTGATGTGGAGCGACTCCGCAGACGAACTCCACCAGGTCCGCGCCATTATCACCAAGCTCCAACTGGCCAATCAGTTCGCTTTGACCGGACTGTACCATGGCCAGCGCGGGGCCACGAAAGCTCGTCTCAGTACGCCGCCCGGCGACCCAATCTGCGATCAACGCCTCGCAGTCCTGGAGGGAGGCACTCGCGGCGGGCGGGAGCCTAACCCTTCGATTCGACCCTCTTGGGCAGCGTAGTGGTGGCGGGTAGCGGCGTCTGCCGATTCGGGTAGACGAGGCTCACTCCGATCATCTGCTGGCCCACTTTGAGGTGCCAACCACCCCACGGAGCGCTCCGCCCAATCAACAGATCCGCCAGCACCGCAAACTGTCACACTCGCGTCGCTGCTGGCGGAGCCCTAGTCGATATGGTAAGTCTCATGGCAGCCCCGATCGGGAGGGGCGCAGGGGGCCGGCTAACTCATCTGGAGATCGCTCCCAGGGAGGCTGCAGGACAGCGCCCAGCTAAACGGCGCGCCCTGAAGGGCTCCAGCCGGAAGGACAAGGAGACCTACCCACATGCAGGTCCATCCCGGCGCTCTACTGCCGGCACGAGCACCCTGTCGGAACAGGAGTTGCTCCGGGCCACGGTCATAAAATCGCCGATCGCCCTCACCGTCGTGGATGTTGGCGGCACCGCCCTGCTCTGGAACCCCGCCGCCGAACGGATCTTCGGCTGGACTGAGTCGGAGGTCGTCGGCAACCCACTGCCCATCATCGACGCTGGTTCCCGCGACGAGTTCGATCGCCTACGTAAGGGATCCGTGGACGGAATTGACGTGCTTGACTTTGATGTCCGTCGCCTTCACCGTGACGGCCACTTGGTCGATGCGGCTATTTCCACAGTGGCTCTGGTGGAACCTAAGGGGCGCGTTACTGCGGTGTTGGCTGCATATCAAGACATCACCGGCCGCAAGGTCGCAGAAGCTGAGTTGGTCCGCCAAGCCCACGAGGACGAACTGACGTGCCTGCTCAACCGGCGCGGCCTTTTGGAGCAACTACTCCATCTTCGCGAGCTTGGCCGGCGCCGAGTGTCCGTGCTGGTCATGGACATCGATCGCTTCAAGAGCGTCAACGACTCCTTCGGACGGACCGTGGGCGACCAGGTACTGACCGCCTTTGCCAAACGCTTGCTCAACACGGTTCGCACTGGCGATGTCGTGGCGCGGCTCGAGGGAGCTACTTTCGCGGTGTTGATGGTGGGGGTCCTTCCGGGCGATCTTCAGGCGACGGTGGCACGTTTGCTCGAGGCAGTATCGCAACGCTATGGGGTCACGGGGCACGAGACCGCCGTCAAGGTCACAGGCGGCGTTGCCGGTTGCTCCCTCCGTGTCGATCCGGCCGAGATGATTCGGCGGGCCGAAGTTGCGATGCACTACGCCAAGCAAGTCAGCCGGGGCGGTTTTCAAGTGTTGGACGAGGCGCTCGACCGGGCCTTCCTGGAGCAGGCACAGCTCTCAGCCCGACTCCTGGATGCTGCGGATCGCGGAGAGTTACGTCTCCACTTCCAGCCCATCATCAGAGCCGACTCCGGCCGCCTTTCGGGAGTGGAGGCGTTGGTACGCTGGGAGCACCCCGAGCGAGGTCTCCTCGGCCCCAACGAGTTCATCCATCTAGCTGAGGCGAGCGGAAGTATTTCAGCCATCGGCAGATGGGTTCTCTTCGAGTCCTGCGCCACACTGAAGCGCTGGACCGACTCATTCCCGGCGGCCGCCGGCATCAGCGTCTCGGTCAACGTATCGGTGGCTCAGCTCCAGGACGGCAGCGTGGTCAAGGACGTCCAAGAAGCCCTTGCCCACTCAGAACTGGTTCCTGGGCGACTGCACCTGGAAGTGACGGAGAACGTTCTGAGTACCGACCCGGAGTCCGCGGCGAGGGCGCTCGGTCAGTTACGCGGACTCGGGGTCTGCCTGGTCATCGATGACTTCGGCACGGGCAATTCGTCCCTCACCGCGCTCCAACGCTTCCCGTTCCGCGTTCTCAAGATCGACCGCTCCTTTGTCAGCGGTATCGGCAATGGGTCCGAGGACGCCATCGTGTCGGCAACCTTGGCCTTGGCCCATGGACTCGGCCTCTCGGTCGTGGCTGAGGGCGTCGAGACCAAGGCTCAGGCGGAGTTCCTGGCGAGAGGTGGCTGCGAAGAGTTCCAAGGTTTTCTCTTCAGTCGGCCCGTCCCTGCTAGCCTCATTGAGCCGATGCTCAGCGACTCTTCTCTCCCCCTCGCCCGCTGACCAAGCGGCAGCTTTTCGCCGTTCGCCGCTAGGAGCGATCGAAATAAGCCCACGAATACAGCCTGAGGCGAGGTCGCCCACCTGAGCCTGGGCCCGTGCGTCAAGCCGGACTCCGTCGCATAAAACGTGGTGCGCAACTCCAGTAACGGGATGGAGGGACGCTAGCCCGCAGCAGGACCTGCCGATACTCGCCAACCGCCGCAAGGAGCTGGCCGCGGATTCCCAAGGCGGTGGCTTCACGCGCGTGCACTATGCCGCGTGGGTGCTAATAAACATGCGTCTGCTACCAAAACAGTATAAAAAGATGGCGGTAACTCAGATGGGAGGCTCGGCGGCCATCGTCCTCTCATTGTGGGAGGCGACGCCGGCTACTCAGTGACGCAGGTGAACGAGTTCAAGATCAATCACGGCGATGTCTCCGCTTTCATTTGAGATTGGAGTAACTTCGAGCCCAAGGGCCGGGTCGACCGCCCTACCCACGACAAGTGCGACATCCCGAAGTGCAAGCACTGTGGGGGCGAGGGGGCTTTGTCCGATTCAGTCTGGACCGTCGCCGCGGTCGGGTCTGGTACCGCTGCGAAGATCCCACCAAGCCCGGCTGCAACACGGTCCAGAGTGTCTTTTCCGACACCGCCCCTCGGTACCTGCTGCCGGTCTGGCGGACCGACCCCGGCTACCATGCGATGCGAAACTCGCCCCAGTCCTACGAGGGCAAACACGAGAGCGTGGCTGGCCGGTACAACCTGGCTCCAAAGAACTTTCGCCTCTGCCCGGAGCGGCCCCGTATCGCTTGGCAGAAACTTCGAGGTGCTGCCGCCCTGCTCGTCGAGTGGTTTCGCATCCTTCAGAGAACCGGATCGAGTTCCGGACCAGTTCGCGCCCTCGAGATCATCGTTACCGGTATCGGTGTTGGCGATCACGAATAGTGCAAGGAGCTGATCACCAAAAGTGCAGAGGTTCCGTAGCAGGAGCGGAGCCCTGGCGGTGAACAGAAGGGAACGGCCCCCTGGCAGGTTTTGGGTGTCCAGTCCAGGTTCTGAGGAGACCCCCGTTGCCGTGTGAGGAAGTTGGGATGCGTTTGCGAGTCCTGCGAGCCCAGGGCTGGAGCCTGACGGCGCTGGCGAGGGAGATCCATTTGAACTGGCGGACGGTGAAGCGGGAAGTGGAGGCGGAGGAGGCGCGGCACTACTAGCAGCGAGCCAAGCCGCCGGCCCTGACCGAAGCACAGCTGGCCCACGTGGGGCTGCTCGGCCGCCTCAGCGCCCTCGCGCTGAGTCGGCTCAGGGTCAGATATGGACGCTAGCCGTGCGGCCGGGAACCGGACGACCGGCGGAACGCGCTCCAGCCTGCGCCGAGCAGAGCCAAGACGCCAGCCAGGATCGCCGCCAGGCCCCAGCTATAGCCCGCCCAGCCGCTGGTGCCGGCCGCTCCTGCGACCGGAACGGCGACAGCCGCTACCGACTGGGCCAGCACGGCGGATGCCGGGCTCGCCTGGTAGTTGACATCACCGCTATATGTTGCCGTGATGTCATGGGTGCCGGGAGTGGAATAGGTCACGGTGCAGGAGGCGGTGGCGCCGCTCAGGGCCACGCTGCCGCAGCCAGAGATGGTCGTACCCCCGTCCGCGAAATCGACCGTTCCACCGGAGGGACTCGGCGCGGGACTCACGGTCGCGGTGTACGTCACGGCCTGGCCCGGAGATGCGGGATTAGCCGACGATCTCGCGGCGGTAGTCGTCGCCGGCTGCTGGTAATTGATGACTACCGATGGGCCACTAGCGGTGGTCGTCATGGTGACGCCGGTGGCGCCCGCCGCGACGAAGCTGGAGCCACCAGCACCGCTTTGAAATGCGCAACCGCCGCCGCCGCCGCCGCCGCCGAAGTAGCCGCCTCCGCCACCGCCACCGCCGGGACAGTTGCCAATGTTGTTGCCAGCCGTGCCGCCGCTACCAGCACCGCCGTTGCCACCGGTAGAGATGGAGCCCTGACCACCAGCTCCTCCAGGAGAGGTCGAGGAGCAACCCCCGCCCCCAGGCGCGGTCCCGCCGCCAAGATAGCCGAGGTTGCCGGCGGAGCCGGCGTTGCACGTCGCGCTAGCGCCCGCCCCAGCGGCGCCCGCTGCAGTCGAGGACGCTCCCCCGCCGCCGCCGCCCGCGACTACCAGCCGTGGATCATTTGCCGAACCGAGGGCAGGGCAGCCGCTGTCACTGATTGAACAAGAGCGGACGTCACTCGACCCGCCGCCGCTAGCACCTCCGACACCTCCTACGTCGGTCCCCCCCGCACCACCACCATTGAACTGGCTGATGCCACCCGTCTCCCCGGTCGGTGCAACCCCGGTGCCACCAACCTCGACAAAAAGAGTGGCCGGGGACGCAACGGTGGTGATGGTCGCGGTTACCTCAGCGCCATCCCCGCCCGTGCCCGCGGAGGCGGTGGCGCCAGCGCCGCCGATCGCCGTCGCGGTGAATTGGGTCACTCCGTTGGGAATCGAGATGCACTGCTCGGCACCGGTGAACCCAAAGGTCGTGGTCACCGTCGTGCCAGACGTCCCCACGGTGCCTGTCGGGCATCCCGTCGCCAGGACCGCAGGAGCGCCGACGACAGCCACACCGGCCAGGGCGAGCCCGACTCCGGCAAGGCTAACTACCGCCAGTCGAGATGTGACCCTGCGGATGCGGCGTGTCAGCATCAAGAGTTCCCCCCGGTAGCGAGTCCCGTCGCTTGAGCCCGACGCTTCGCATCCGCTCACGGATTCCAGCGACGGCAGATGATCTGGCTGCCGCCGACTTTACCATTCAGCCGTAGCCCACCTCAACCTGTCGGCGAGTCCTAACGCGAGGTGATGTGGTCCTGGTTACTTCGTAAGGACCTTGCCGATGCCCCCGGGCACGGCCATGAGTTTGGGATGGCGCCCACTCCGGGCCTGGCTCTTCAGGATCAGCCAGACGCCGAGACTGGTCGGTCTCTAGCACCGACTTCAAATGGGAGAGAATCGCCGGCCAACCCTGGCTTATTCCCGACAGCATCTCGCTGTTGGCAACGAAGTCGTCGTGGCGAACGGTGAGCTTGACGGCATCCCCAAGTGCCGGCACTGCGGCGGCGAGACGCAGTTCGTGCGCTTCGGGGTCGTCAAGAGGAGGCGCCCGGAAAAGCCTGGACTCGCCGAGGGACAAGGGCGGCAGTGGTTCCGCTGCCGGAACGGCAGCCCTCTGTGCGGCGACGAGCAGACGATTCTGTGCTCCAGTTCGCCGTGCGATCTCTTGCCCTTGTGGAGCACCGAAGAGGCTTACGCCGCGATGCGAGTCTCCCACCAGTCATACGAGCACAAGCATCGTGACCTGAGAATCCAGTACTTGGTCGCGCCCGACTGCCCGGCACTGCGCCCCAAACGGCCGGGACTGGCCTGGCAGCAACTGCGCTCCAGTGCCGCCGTCTTCATCGAGTGGCTGCGCGTCTTGCAGCGAGCCGGCTGGAGTAAGGCCAACGCCAAGGTTGGGCCGACGCCAGTAACCAACGGCGGCGACTATGGTAGGTCTGATACTCCGATTTCGAGCTGAGCGGCGGGCCGCCACCACCAGGGCACCGGATGGCCCAGCCCCGCCTGTGGTCTTGGTCCCACCAGCGGCCTGAGCTAACGAGCTAACCCACTGAGGTGGGTTCAGCACGCCCGCCTAAGCTCGCATCCGCCCATCTGTCGCCCTCGCGCTGGTCTGAGGAGAGTCTTCAGTCCCGCAGGAAGGTGCCTGCAGGCAGATTCGCCGGCTTCTGTCACGCTCCAGAGCCTAAAAACTGGCCTTTGGACCAACCTTGCAACTCCCTCTGCAACAACCCTGGTGGAGGCGCCGGGAATCGAACCCGGGTCCGAGAGCGTGTCTCACGAGACCTCTACGTGTGTAGCCCGAGAATTGATCTCACCCGCAGAGCGCCCCCGGACGGGCTCGAAGCGGGCCAGTCTCAGAAAATGTCCCCAGGAGCGCTGACACGCCACACCTGAGCAAGCCCACTGTATTTTCGTCGGCTCCGGGCGCCGCGGGCACTCGTCCGGTCGACGTCGGGCCTAAGCCCGAGCTTTTGGCGCTACTGCTTGATTAGATCAGGCAGCGTAGGCCAGAGCCGAATGGCTCTGATTGTTGGCAGTTAATGCCTTTTCCCGGTTTTACGAGCCCGGGGCTCGACACGCCATCTCGCAACCCACGTCCCCGTCGAAGCCACACGCCCCCACGAGCAGGTCGCGCATCAACTATACCCCGCCCTGCCAATCCCGACGGACGCCGCGCTCCATCTGCCGCCGGGCTTCTCGCTCGGCCAGCGCGTATCGCTTGTCATACTCCCGCTTGCCGCGACCTAGAGCCAGCTCCACCTTGACGCGGTTGCGGAAGAGGTGCAGGTCCAGCGGCACGAGGGTGACCCCGGGTTGCTTGACGGCTCCCGCGAGATGGTCTATCTGTCTACGGTGCAGAAGCAGGCGGCGCGACCGACCAGGATCGTGGTTTTGACGGTTGCCGAACTCGTACGGCTGAATGTGAGCGCCATAGAGCCAAGCCTCCCCCCGCTCGATCCGGACGTAGGCCTCGGTGATCTGGGCCCCACTCTG
>Ga0307373_10014916_pt1 | contig 10633 bp, 10 predicted proteins | sample OX2MG_FD_202534 | JGI IMG/M metagenome (GOLD analysis project Ga0307373, IMG submission 202534) | Soil microbial communities from Risofladan, Vaasa, Finland - OX-2 | ecosystem: Environmental > Terrestrial > Soil > Coastal area > Acid sulfate soil | place: Finland: Risofladan, Vaasa | collected...
GCGGCGCCGCCTCCGCCGGAGCACGCCGCCAGCGCCGCCAGCGCGAACGCCGCCAGCATACCGGAAAACGCGAACGAACGAGAGCTCATCCACATGCCTCCTCGGCCGAAGTCGCGCCGGGCATGCGCGCCGGCGCGGCGATTCTCCTCATGATACGCTGAGCGGGCGTGCGGCTACAAGGCCCCTCGAGCGATCGGTGGCTATGAAACGCTCACGTCCGGCTCCGACACCGTTCCGGCGTCGACGGAGCCGCCGAGATAGAGGGCTTGCAGGCTCTTGTCCGCCCGCAGCGCCTGCGCGGAGCCCTGGTGCACCACTCGGCCCAACACCATGATGTATGCCCGGTTGGCTACGTCCAGCGAGAGGTTCACGTTCTGCTCGATGAGGAGAATCGTGACACCGGCCGCATTGATCCGCCGCAATGCCGCGAAGGTCCCCTTCACGAGGGCCGGCGACAGTCCCATCGAGGGCTCGTCCAAGATGAGCAACCGCGGCTCGGCCATCAGGGCCCGCCCCAGCGCGAGCATCTGCTGCTCCCCCCCGGAGAGCGTCCCGGCCCGCTGAGTCAGCCGCTCCCGCAGTCGGGGGAACATCTCGCAGACCGCGTCGAGGCGTCGGCCGAACGGGGCGCGGCTGCTGATATGACCGAGAATCAGGTTCTCCCGTACCGTCAAACCCGGAAAGACGTGCCGACCTTCCGGGACCTGTGCGATGCCCTGCCGCACGATGCGGTACGCCCGAAGCCCGTCGATGCGACGGCCATCGGCCGTGATCGTACCGCGCATGGGCACCAGGCCGGAAATCGCCCGCGCAAGCGTCGACTTGCCCGCCCCATTGGCACCCAGCACCGCCACGATCTCGCCCGTGCCTACGGTCAAGGAGACTCCGCGGAGCGCCTCGACGTCGCCATACGATACACGAACGTTCTCGATCTCCAGCTTCACTGCATTAGCCCATATAGGACTCGACGACTTGAGGGGATGCGATCACGTCTTCGGGCCTCCCGCGCGCGATGATCTGGCCGAAGCTCATGGCTACCATGTAATCGACGAGCTGAGCAAGGAACGATACGTCGTGTTCGATCACCACGAGCGCAAAGCCCATCTCCCGCTGCATGTCGCGGATAACCTCCAAGAAGAAGCTCTTCTCGTAGTCGTTCATACCCGTTGCCGGCTCGTCCAAGAACAGAATTCTCGGCATCACCATGAGCGCCCTCGCAACCTCGACACGCTTTTGCATCGCGTAGGGCAACTCAGAGACGCGGCGCCGCTCGAGCGGCAAGAGCTCGAGACGGCGCATCAGCGCGCGAGCCTGGGCTGCGAGGTTTCGCTCCGATCGGCGCACCTGGGGCAACCCGAAGAAGCCAAGCACCGCGGGATACGTGGCCCGCAAGTGTCCGCCGACCATGACGTTCTCCAGCACGGGGAGCGACGGCAAGAGTTGGATGTTCTGAAATGTCTGCACCACGCCGGACGCCGCGCGCCTGGACATCGACCAGCGCGTCACGTCGCGGCCATCGACGGCAATCCGGCCGGCCGTTAGCCGAACGCGCCCCGTGATCGCATGGAAGAGCGTGCTCTTCCCCGCGCCGTTCGGGCCGATGATGCCGATCCGCCCCCCGCCGGGGACATCCAGGCTCACGCTTCCGACGGCTGTCAGGCCCCCGAACCTTACGGTCAGGCCCGACACGGTCAGCGCGGGCGGCGCAGCCATCTCACCCCTGTTCCGAGCCGCGGCCAGTCGGCGATGCCGCCCGGAAGCGCCAAGAGTACGACGACAAGTATTCCGCCGAAGAGGATGTTCGAGACATTTTGCACCTGACTGAACAACTGCGGCAGCGCAATGACGATGATCCCGCCGATCACAGCGCCGTAGACATTGCCGAGCCCCCCAACGATCAACGCGGCGAAGAAGTAGATCGAGAGCCACAGGTCAAAGGTTGCCGGATTGAGGTATCCGGCGATCGGAGCATAGAGACCACCAGCCAACCCGGCGACCACCCCCGAGGCAGTGAAGGCCATGATCTTGTACACCGCGATCGGGATGCCCACGGACGCCGCCGCCGTCTCGCTGTCTCGAATTGCCATGAACGCGCGCCCGAGCTTGCTCTTGAGCATCGTCCGATCAACGAGAATGATCGCGACAAGCAGGACGACCAAGACGTAGAACGCCGCTCGCAAGTTCGAAAGATGGAGTCCGAACAGCGTCGCGGTGCCCGGCATGTTGATCCCGTTCGAACCGCCGGTGAGCGACGGCAGCGCCATGATGACCTCCGGAACCGCCAGACTGAAGAACAGCGTGGTCAAGGCCAGGTAATGGCCTTGAAGCCGCAGGGCCGGCACCCCGAGAAGCAATCCCAAAACGCCGGTCGCGACGGCACTCAGAACGATAGCCGCCGGCAGCGCCCAGCCATAATGGGCCACGGCGCAGGTGGCGACGTATGCCCCCACGGCGAAGAAGCCGCCCTGACCGAGCGTGATCTGCCCCGCGTACCCCATGACCCAATTCAACGAGACGGTAATCAGGCTATACGTCAGGGCCAGGCACGCCACGTAGTCGACGTACGATCCGACGCCCCACGGGAACACGGCGATCAGCGCCGCACCGACGACGAGCCACGCGACCCTTTTGCTCATACCAGGCCCTTCCTCGTCTCTTCGGCCGCCAAGAGGCCTTGCGGTCGAAATACGAGGACGACGAGGACGATGACGAACATCGCGACATTCGTGAGATCCGCCGGCGCATAGCCCGCAACGATACTCTCCACGACGCCGATAAAGAGACCGCCCACGACCGCGCCCAACGTGCTGGTGAAGCCGCCGACCACCACAGCGGCAAAGGACCTGATTACGACGAGATCGAGTTGGTTGGGCGTCAACGTGATCGCCGGCGAGACCAGCATCCCCGCCGTCGCACCCAACACCGCGGCCAAGCCCCAGCTGAGGCCCGAGATCGCGCTCACGTTGATGCCCATGAGCTCTGCGGCGTTTCCGTCTTCGCTCGTGGCGCGCATGGCGAGTCCGATGCGCGTGTAGCCGAAGAGCGTCACCAAGGCCACCACGCTCAGCGCCAAAGCGCCGAGAATGACGAGACTCCCGCCCGAGACCGTCATCCCGCCCACCGTAATGCCCGCCGCCGAGGTCGGCGCGGGGAAGCTCTGTACCTGCGTTCCCCAGCGCCACGTGCTCGTTCCATTGAGGACCAGCGCCACGCCCAGCGTGACGCCGACGGCGACGATTGGGCTTCGAGCCGCGACCGGGCGGATGACCGTTCTCTCGACGAGGATCCCGAACAAGAACGCGATCACCAAGGTAAGCGCGAAGGCAGCAAGGTACGGGATGCCCCACTGCGTCATCAAGGTGAAGCCCACGAAGGTCAGCAGCGTGGAGACATCGCCTTGGGCGAAGTTCACCACCTGCGAGGTTCGATAGATGATCACCAAGCCGAGGCCAACCAGAGCATAGATCGCTCCGGCGACGAGCCCCGCGACGACCAGCGTGGCAAGCACGGCGCGGCCTCAGTGCACCACCGGGAGCGGCAAGTACGGCGTAACTTTCTTGATCGCCCCATGCTCATATTTCATCACGAACTCTGCGGGCAAGCCCTGATGATTGGTCGGTGAGAACGTGAGGTCGTGGACGTACGCGTTCGAGAAATGCTTCATGCCGTTGAGCGCATGCTCGAGACCGCTCCAGGACGGCGTCGCCCGTCGTGCAACCATGTCGGCGAACGCGGACCCGAAGACGGAAGCCAAGCACCACCCTTGGACGCTGAGCAGTCCGATCTTCGCCTGCGGATAGTACTGCTTGATCGCCTGGCGATAGTCGGCCATTCCTTGGTCGTCTGGAAGAGGCATCCAAGAGTCGAAGTACGTATTCGCGAGCTGTGCCGGCGGCACCTGGCTCACCACACTGGGGTCCGCATCGAATGCATAGGTGATCCATGTCGGCCGGTACCCGATCGACTCGGCCGCCTTGAGGATGGGCACGAACGGCGGGATCGAGCCCCAAATGATAACCGTCTGCGCACCACTCGCCTTAAGGCGCGCGACGTAGGGAATGAACGCCAGTGTCCCCGGCTCGAACGGCACCGCCGTCGCCGGCTTCATGCCGTGGAGAGCCAGCATCTTCGTGACTCCGGCAAGTCCCGTCTTGCCGATGTCGTCGTTCTGATAGATGATGGCCACTGACTTCGAGTGCAGATGCGTGACCGCATACTGCGCTTGAAATGCCGACTCGTTGACGTAACTCGGCACGACGGTGTAGATATTCTTTCGGACAGGCTGCGTCAGCGAGGGATCTCCGCTGGCCGGCGCGATGCTTGGGATCCCGACGCCCGTGATGTAGGAGAGCACGGCGACGCTGGACGGCGTCCCGGTACCGGCGACGATGGCGAAGACCTTGTCCACCGTGACGAGCCGCCGTGCCGCTGCAGGAGTGAGCGCAGGGTTGTACTGGTCGTTCACCATGGTGAAGTTGAAATGGTATCCATGGATCCCACCATGGGCATTGACCCACTTGAAGTACGCCGCCGCGCCCTCGCTCGTCGCGAAGAGCACCGTGGTCGGTCCCGATTCCGGTGCCCATGCGCCGAGCGAGACGTTCTTGCCGGCGACGCCCTGAGTCGTTGCGGCGAAAGACCAGGCCGGGAATGCCCACGCGAGCCCCACGGCTGCGGCGAGCACGGCAAGGCCGGTCCTGAAGCTGCGATTCCTGTACTGCATCATTTCCCCTCCGCGGCCATCGCCGCGCTGTCTGCGAGTGATTTCGGTCGTAGCATTGATTCGCGCGGCCCTAGAGACGAGGCAACGCGAGATAGGGGGTCACGCGCACGATTCTTCCGTGTTCGTACTTCATCACATAGACGTCTGGGAGCGCGCGGTGGTCACTGGGTGTGAAGCTCAGGCCATGCACGTAGGCATTGGAGATGTGACCCATGCTTTCGAGAGCCCGCTCGAGGCCAGCCCAGCTCGGCTTGGCGCCGTGCTGCACCATCCTCGAGAACGCCGTAGCAAAGACCGACGCAAGACACCATCCTTGCACGCTCAACATGCCCGTCCCGCTTTGCGGATAGAACTGGCTCATCGCCTCGCGATAAGCTGCCATACCCGGGCCGTCGGGCACCGGCATCCACGTATCAAAGTAGGTTTTCGCTAACTGATCGACGGGCACTTGACGCACGACGTTCGGGTCGGCATCGAAGCCGAACGTCACCCAGGTGGGGTGATAGCCGATCGCTTCGGCCGCCTTCAAGATCGGCGGGAACGCCGGATGGGCGCCCCAGATCACGACAGTATCCGCGCCGCTTGCCTTCAGGCGCACGATGTACGGCGTGTACGAGACCGCGCCGCGGTCGAAGGCGACGGCGGCGGCCGGCCGCAGACCGCGACTCGCCAGCATCTTGGTGACGCCTTCGAGGCCGGGCTTGCCGATATCGTCGTTCTCGTAGATGACGGCCAACGACTTCGCATGGAGCCGATCCAGCGCGAAGGCCGCTTGAAAGGCGCCTTCGCTCACGTAGCTCGGAACGACCGAGAAGACGTTCTTTCTGAACGGATGCGTGAGCGCCGGGTCGCCCGAGGCCGGCGCCACGTCCGGGATGCCCACGCTAACCATGTAGGACATCGCCGCGAGGTTCGAAGGCGTGCCGATCCCGGCGACGATCGCGAAGACCCTATCGACATTCACTAGGCGCCGCACCGCCGCCGGCGTCAGCGCGGGATCGTACTGATCGTTGACGAGCGTCATGCGGAAGCGATAGCCGTCGATTCCTCCGTGCTCGTTCAGCCAGCGAAAGTACGCAACGGCCCCTTGCCCCGTCGCATAGAGCGCCGTCGCTGGACCCGTCTCCGGGGCCCACGCCCCGAGGCTGACCTCCTTGCCGACCACGCCCCGCACGGGTGCGTCCGCCCGCGCGAGCGAGCCCAGCGCCAGGAGCAGCAGCACCGTCGCCGCCCCGGCACGCCTGGCAAGCGGTCCAATGCTATGCATCGATCTTGACATTGCCAACACCTCCGCGTCCCACCTTGCCCTCCTCAACATCGACCGTTGAACGCTCGCCCGTCCCAGGCTCACCGAGGTAGGCTTCAACAACGGCCGGATCGCGCTGCACCTCACCGGGAGAGCCGTCCGCGATGACCCTTCCCGCGTTCAGGACGGTCACGCGGTCCGCAATCGTCATGACGAAGCGCATATCGTGGTCGACCAGCAAGATTCCGAGCCCCGCCGCCTTCAGGTCGAGCAGCAAGGCCCGCAAAGCCTCGGTCTCTTCGCGGTCCATGCCCGCGGTCGGCTCGTCGAGCAACAGGCACGACGGCCCCGTGCGCAAGGCCCGCGCGATCTCGGTGCGTCGCAGCTGCCCGTATGCCAACGCGCTCGCCCGCGTGGCGGCGTGCTCCTCGAGCTGCAAGCGACGCCAAAGCTCCTCGTCCGCCTTCTGCTCGGGCTGGTAACGCCGAACCGCGACGTCGACGTTCTCCGACACGGTCATGCTCGGGAAGAGCCGCGGATTCTGGAACGTCCGCACGAGGCCGGCGCGAGCGACGAAGTCCGGAGAGCGACGGTTCAAGCGCATCTTCCCCAGCAGCACGCTTCCACGCTCGGAAGCGACATAGCCTGAGGCTACGTTCAAGAGGGTTGTCTTCCCGGCACCGTTGGGCCCGATGAGGGCGTGGACCGTCCCGGGATGAACCGAGAAGCTCACGTCGTTCAGAACATGGACGCGCCCGAAGCGCTTGGTGACGCCGTCGAACGTCAACGCCGCGCTTTCCATGGCCGGCGGCCTCCGACCGAGCTTGCGGCGTCCAAACCGCACCTTGGGCAAGGGCACGAAGTCCAGCAGGCCACGCGGCCGTATGACCAACACGATCATCACCAGGATGGCGAAGACGAAGAGCCTCCATCCGCCGAGAAAGCGCGTGGCCTCCGGGAGCGCCGTGAACAACAGCGTACCGACGATGGGACCGACGACCGAGCTCAAGCCGCCCACGATGTCGGCCATGAGATATTGATTGAACGTTCCCAACGTGAACTCTTGAGGGTCCAGGTAGGTGAGGTAGCCCGCGTACAGCACGCCGGCCAACGCCGCCAGCAGACCCGACGCCGTCATGGTGAAGAGCCTGATCATCGTCGCCGATATGCCCACGCTGCGAGCAGCGATCTCGTCGAGCTGGACGGCCCGAATCTGCCGCCCGAAGATCGAGCTCTCGAGAACGACGACACCCGCGAGCGCGGCAAGCGTACACGCCGTGAGGACGATGGGGCTGGAGATCGGCGAGATATTGCTGAAGCCGGCACTCGCCCCCGTCGCGGAGGCGTTGTTGATCACGGTATAGATGACCTCGGCGATGCCGAGCGTCGTGATCGCCACCGAGAATCCCGTCAATCGGACCGTGAGCAATCCGACCACCAGGCCCGCCGCCGAGCCAACGGCCAGCGCCAGCACGAACGCCAGAGGCGTGGGTACGCCCGCCGCCATCGCAATCGCCAGCGCGTAGGCCCCGAGCGCCATGAGCCCGATCGGCGCAACCGAGAGCAGACCCGCCGAGAGGGGCACGTAGACCGAGAGCGCCATCAACAAGTTGATCGCGCCGATCGCGGCGAGCGAGCCGATATAGGCCCAATTCATGGACGCTCCGCCACGAGGCGCCCCATCAAACCGCTCGGCCGGAACACCATCACAACGATGATCAAGGTGAACGCTATGGCATCCTTATAGGAGGACGCGATGTAGATCGTTGTCACCTGCTCGGTAAACGCCAAGATGAACGCGCCGATGACCGCACCGCTCAGGCTGCCGAGGCCGCCGAATAGGCAGATCGCCAGAGCCACGAAACCCAGGTCGATCCCAATGAAGGGAGTGATGTAGCTGAACACGACGGCAATCAGGACGCCGGCCGCCCCGGCCAACGCGCTGCCGAGGCCAAAGCCCAAGGTGACCACGGTAGCCACGGGAACGCCGAGCATCCTTGCGCAGGCCGGCCTCTCGGCGACCGCGCGCATCGCCAGACCGAGCTTCGTCCGATTGAGGAGGAGGTTCAGGCCGATCGCCAGGACCGCAACGATCGCGACGATGACGACTTGCGCCTCCGAAATGGGGACTCCCGCGACGTTGAAGAGGCTCGTCGACAGCGTCGCCCCGCTGGGATAGCGCACGGGGTTTCCCTGAAAGAACGTGGCACGCAGGCCCTCCTCGATCGCGGTTCCCAGCATGAGCCCGGCAACGAGAGGCGGGAGATGACCGCGGCCGGCCAAGGGTCGAAAGAGCAGCAGCTGCACGACGACCCCCAGCAGACCGCACCCGACAATCGCTCCGATCTCCGCAAGGAAGAGATTCGGGACGAAGCGGGTGATGAGATAACCAACGTACGCTCCGACGACGAGCATGTCGCCCTGCGCCAGCTGCACGACCTCCGCTACAGCGTAGATCAGATTGAGGCCGATCGCCATAAGCGCGTAGATCGACCCGAGCACGATGGTTCCGACGATGACGGCGGCTAGGAGAATCATCTTCCGCCTCCCGTGATCATTTCGCTAGCGAGACCACCCCGTTGGTGATCCGCAGGTAGAAGCCGGCTCCCGTACGGTAGCCTTCGCTTCCGATATCGTAGGATTGCAGCAACCCATGGAACCCCTTGGTCGCGGCCAAGGCGTGGATGAGCGCCTCACGCTCCTGCGTGGTGCTTCCCCCTAGCCCGGTCACGTGTGCGCGGCGCATCGCGTCGGCAAGCAGGAGAACCGAGTCGTACGAGGTCACGGCGCTCAGTCCGGGCGGGACTCCGTGACTCTTGCGCAGGTACGCGGCCGTGAACTTCTTGGCCGCGGGCTCCTGCAGGCCGGACCAGAACTCCGTGAACGTCGAGACATTCCGCGCGGATTTTCCCGCAACCGTCAGGAAGTCCGGCGTGAACGCGTTCATGCTGATCATGACGGGCACGTCCACGCCGGCGGTGGTGAGGGCCTTCACGATCGCCCCCGCGTCCGGCGGAAGGTCGCCGACGATGATGCCCTGCGGCGCGAGCGACTTCACGAGGGAAACCTCGGCGGAGTAGTCGGGCTGGCGGCTCGCGACCGTGATCACCTTGAGCACCTTCACGCCGTCCTTCGCGACGGCGGCCTGCATCAGCGACTCTTGGATCGCGGAGGCATCGTCCTGATTGTTCACGATCGCCACGATCGTCTTCGCTCCGGTGCGCTTGACCCAGGTCTCGGTCGCGCTTGCCGCGAGCACCTGAGCCGGAATGAACGTCGAGAACGTCCAGGGACGGTTGGCGACCATGATCCGGGCATCGGAGATGCCGGAGGAGACCATGGGGAACTTCAACTGCACGGCGACGGGAAATGCCGCTTTGGCATCGTTCGAAAGATTTGGCCCCAGGGCCGCGAGATACTTCGCCGCGTCCTGACGGACCAGGATCGCCGCTTGGCTCGGGCTGGATTGCGTATCTTGCACCTCTAAGGCGATGGGGTGGCCGAGGACGCCTCCGTGCGCGTTGACCTCCGCCGCCGCCATCTCCATGGCGGTGACGTTGTTCTCGCCGTACGACGCGCCGGGCCCCGTCTGTGAGGACAGCACGGGGATCTGGATCGGCTCTGCCGGCCCAGCCGCACGTGCATTCGCGGGTCCGACCGCGATCGCCGTCAGCGCGAACGCGGCGGCATAGCCAAGCACCTGCAAGCGGTAAATCGATGTCTTCATCGACGGCCGGAAGTGAATACGGTAACCTGCGTTACTCATCGGTTCCTCCTCGTCTGCGCTCGTCGAATTTCAGGGAACTCTTGTGGGACACCGTCATCTGCGCTACGATGTGTCCATCGCTCTACCACCTTTCACGGCGCGTTCTTCGGCCGGAGAGCCACAACCATGGACGAACAAACCATTGCCGATGCCTTGGCCCCGCTGCTTCCGGGCTTTGAAGCGGACGGCCTCATCTTGAGCGTTCTGACCGCTCGTTCCGACGAAGTCGTCATTCAGCTGGGTCGAACGCCGGATGCCTGCGAGGAGTGCATCATGCCGCTGGAGAGTATGGAGTATCTCGTCGCCGAGCGCTTGCGCCAGGCCGGCATCGGCGTGGGCGCGGTGCGCGTCGTGGAGGCTGCTACGTAGGTTCAGCGTCACGGCTGCACCGCCGATGCTTTTATTCCGAGATAGGTCGTGCGGATCTCGCGCGCGGAGATGAGCTCCGCAGATGGGCCTTCCATCGCGATCCTTCCTCGCTCGAGCAGATAGGCGCGCGTCGCGAGGCGCAGAGCAAGGTTGGCGTTCTGCTCGACGAGCAGGATGGTGATGTTGCCAGCCGCGACCAGTCTCCGCAGCACGTGGAAGACCTCGGTGACGATGCGCGGGGCCAAGCCCATCGACGGCTCGTCGAGCATGAGCAGGCGGGGGCGGCCCATGATGGCGCGCGCGATCGCCAGCATCTGCTGTTCGCCGCCGCTGAGGACCACGGCCCGGGAGTCGAGCCGCTCGGCCAGGTTGGGGAAGAGCTGGAGCGTCTGCTGGAGATCGCGGTCGATCTCGCGGTCCGAGCGCAAGTACGCACCCATGAGGATGTTCTCGCGGACGGTGAGCCGCAGGAAGATCTCCCGGCCTTCCGGCACGAGAGCCAGGCCCGCGGCCACGCGCTCGCGACTCG
>Ga0307373_10014917_pt1 | contig 10633 bp, 17 predicted proteins | sample OX2MG_FD_202534 | JGI IMG/M metagenome (GOLD analysis project Ga0307373, IMG submission 202534) | Soil microbial communities from Risofladan, Vaasa, Finland - OX-2 | ecosystem: Environmental > Terrestrial > Soil > Coastal area > Acid sulfate soil | place: Finland: Risofladan, Vaasa | collected...
CCTCGGGGGCCACCTCTGCCTGCCGCACAACGATGGCGGGACCCAGCTGGCTATTGCACGACGAGACCAGCACCGCCGGGTCCAGGCCGTCCGAGCGACCGACCGGCACGTCGAAGTGGACCACCTGGCCGAGGGCGTGCACGCCGGCGTCGGTCCGGCCGGCGCAGGTCAGCGAGACCGGCGACCGGACCACCCGTCCGAGCGCCTCGGTGAGCGCCCCGGCCACGGTCGGCAGGTGGCGCTGGGCGGCGAAGCCGTGGAAGCCGGATCCGTCGTAGGCGACGACCATCCGCCAGCGGACCACACCGTCGTCCAGTCCCCCGGGACCGGGGGGCGGGCTCACACCAGTTCGATGCGGGCCATGGGGGCGTTGTCGCCCAGCCGGTTTCCCAGCTTGAGGATCCGGGTGTACCCACCCTGACGCTCGGCGTAGCGCGGACCGATCTCGTCGAACAGCTTGTGGGCCATGTCCTTGTCCCGGATGAAGGCCACCACGTTGCGCTGGCGGGCCACCCCACCCTTGGCCGCCGCGGTGATGACCTTCTCGGCCACCGGGCGCAGGGCCTTGGCCTTGGCCTCCGTCGTGACCAGGTATTCGGCGGCGATGAGCGAGGCCACCAGGTTGCCCATCATGGCCTTCTGGTGGGCCGAGCTGCCGCCGAAGCGGCGTCCCTTCTTCGGGGTGCCGAGCATGGCCCGGCCTCAGTCCTTGACCCGCAGGGACAGGCCCCGCTCGTCGAGCTTCTGCAGCACCTCGTCGAGGGACTTCTGCCCGAAGTTGGTGATGTTGAGCAGGTCGTCGAGCGTGCGGTCGACCAGCTCACCGATGGTGTTGATCTGGGCCCGCTTGAGGCAGTTGCGGGGGCGCTCGGTGAGGTCGAGATCCTCGATGCGCAGGTCGAGATCGGGGGAGCCGGTACCGATGGTCCCCACTTCGCCCAGCTCGAGGCCCATGGGCTCGTCCTCGAGGTCGGCCACCAGTCCCACCAGGGTGCGGAGGGTGTCGCCGGCCGAGGCCAGAGCCTCGCGAGGAGTGAGGGAGCCGTCGGTCTCGATGTCCAGCACCAGCCGGTCGAAGTCGGTGGACTGCTCCACCCGCACCGGCTCGACGGTGAAGGCCACCCGGCGCACGGGCGAGAAGATGGCGTCCACCGGGATCACGCCGATCGTCGTCGAGCGCTTGTTCTTGTCCGCCGACAAATAGCCCCGGCCCCGCTCCACGGTGAGGTCCACCGCCAGGCGGCCCTTGGCGTTGAGGGAGGCGATGTGCTGGGACGGGCTCAGGACCTCCACATCCGCGGTGACCTGCAGGTCACCGGCGGTGGCGTCGCCGGGGCCGCGCTTGTCGAGGCGGATGGTCACCGGCTCGTCGCTGTGCACCCGGAACAGCAGGTCCTTCAGGTTCAAGATGAGGTCGGTCACGTCCTCTTTGACCCCGGGAAGCGTGGTGAACTCGTGGAGGGCCTCGTCGAACCGGACCTGGGTGATCGAGGCACCGGGGATCGAGGAGAGCAGCGTCCGCCGGAGCGAGTTGCCCAGGGTGTGCCCGAACCCGGGGTCGAGCGGGCCCACGGCGAACCGCTGGCGGTTGTCCTCCTCTTCACCGATGGATTCGACGGTGGGGCGTTGGATGATGAGCATGCTGATCAGGGCTCCTCGGCAGTCTGGTGCGCGGTGTGGGTTGTGGTCGTGCGGATTCGGTGGTCGTGTGCGGATCGGGTGTTCGGTGTGGGTGGCTGCGGCCGGCCTACTTGGAGTACAGCTCGACGATGAGCTGCTCCTGCACCGGCTCGTCGATGTGCTCGCGCAACGGCAGCGAGAACACCCGGACCTCGAAGCGGTCGCCGACCGTCTCCAGCCAGGGCGGGAGCTGACGGTCGAGGGTGTCGAGGTTGCGGCGTACGTGGAACAGTTCGCGGGAGGAGGCCTTGAGGGCCACCAGGTCGCCCTGGCGTACCCGGTAGCTGGGGATGGTCACCCGCTTGCCGTTGACCAGCACATGGCCGTGGCGGACGAACTGGCGGGCCTGGGACCGGCTCGCGCCCCACCCGGCCCGGAAGGCCACGTTGTCGAGCCGTTGCTCCAGCATGCGGAGCAGGTTCTCGCCGGTGATCCCCGGGGCCCGGCTGGCCTCGACGTAGAGATTGTGGAACTGGCGCTCCAGGAGGCCGTAGATGCGACGGGCCTTCTGCTTCTCCCGCAACTGGCCCAGGTACTCCGAACCCTGGCGCATCCGGTCGCGTCCGTGCTCCCCCGGAGGGTAGGCACGGCTGTGGCGATCGGTCACCGCCTCGGAGACCGGGCATTTCATCGAGTAGCAGCGCTCACCCTTCAGGAAGAGCTTGGTGCGCTCCCTCCGACAGAGTCGGCAGACGGGTCCGGTGTATCGAGCCATGAGTGTTCCTTCGCTTCCCTTGGTCCCCGGCCCTAGACCCGGCGCCGCTTCTTGGGGCGGCAGCCGTTGTGGGGAATCGGGGTCACGTCCTTGATGCCGGCCACCTCGATGCCGGCGGCGGCCAGCGAACGGATCGCCGTCTCCCGTCCCGATCCAGGACCCCGGACCAGGACGTCCACCCGCCGCACCCCGTGCTCCATGGCCTTCTTGGCGCACTGCTCGGCGGCCAGCTGGGCCGCGAACGGCGTGGACTTGCGCGAGCCATTGAACCCGACGTTGCCGGCCGACGCCCAGGCCAGGACGTTCCCCTCCGGGTCGGCGATGGAGACGATGGTGTTGTTGAACGAGCTCTTGATGTGAGCCACACCGAACGTGATGTTCTTACGTTCACGCTTGCGTGGGCGCCGGGCGCCCGCCGGGGGCTTGGTGGTCTTGGCCATCTACTTGCGAACCTTCTTCTTTCCGGCGACCGTCTTCTTCGGTCCCTTGCGGGTGCGGGCGTTGGTGTGGGTGCGCTGCCCATGGACCGGCAGGCCCTTGCGGTGACGGATGCCCTGGTAGCAGCCGATCTCCATCTTGCGCTTGATGTCCTGGGACACGTCGCGGCGGAGATCGCCCTCAACCTGCAGGTTGGCGTCGATGTAGTTGCGGAGCCGGGTCACCTCCTCGTCGGTGAGGTCCCGAACCCGGGTGTCGGGGCTGGTATCGGTGGACGCGCAGATCTGCTGCGCGGTGGTCCGGCCGATGCCGAAGATGTAGGTGAGGGAGATCTCCAGCCGCTTCTCACGGGGGATGTCCACGCCTGATATGCGGGCCACGTTTCTTCCTTCTCTCTTACGCCATATCCGCGGACATCAGCCCTGGCGCTGCTTGTGGCGCGGGTTCTCGCAGATGACGATGACCCGCCGGTGGCGGCGAATCACTTTGCACTTCTCACACATCGGCTTGACACTGGGTCGAACCTTCACGTTGTCGTCCTCGTCCTCATTACCGCTCAGTGTCCTCTACTGCCCGGTCTCGTCCTGTTCGCACTGCCGTCCCGCTCGCACTGCCGTCCCGCTCGCAGGAGAGCCGCCACGGCCCGGCCCGCATGCCGGACCCGCCGGCCTCCGATCCGCCTGCCCGAGCCTCCATCGGCCTACTTGTACCGGTAGGTGATCCGGCCCCTGGCCAGGTCGTAGGGCGTGATCTCCACCTGCACCTTGTCACCGGGAAGGATCCGGATGCGGTGCATCCGCATCTTTCCGGAGCTGTGGGCCAGTACCTTGTGGCCGTTCTCGAGCTCGACGCGGAACATGGCGTTGGGGAGCGGCTCGACGACCGTGCCCTCCAGCACGATGGCATCTTCCTTGGGCTTGGGCAGGTGAATCTCCTCGATAGTCTGTCGTTCTGGTCCGCTCGGCCCTGGGGCTGAACGTGCGTCACGGACAACGGGCTCGTCGTCCGTCCGCACCGCAATCGGGGGCACACCACAGGAGCGCCACCAGGAGCGGAATCGGCATGCCACCACAGAGCCGTGGCCAGCCGAACGACCAGTCTAGCCCCTTGGCGCCGAATTGCCAGTCCGACCCCCGGCCCCGGCCTCCGGGGACCGGCGGCCCGGCCCCGGCTCACAGGACTGTGAACACCTCGGGACCGTCGTCGGTCACCGCGATGGTGTGCTCGAAGTGGGCGGACAGGCGTCCGTCGGCCGTGACCACGCTCCACCCGTCGTCCAACTGGACGGTCCCGGCGGTCCCGGCATTGACCATGGGCTCCACGGCGAAGACCATGCCCGACTTGAGCACGGGGCCGCCCGACCCGGGCCAGTAGTTGGGGACCTGGGGCTCCTCGTGCATGGCGGTGCCGATGGCGTGGCCCACGTACTCGCGGACCACGGAGAACCCGGCCGCCTCGGCCACCTGTTGGACGGCACGGCCCACCTCGTGGAGGCGGTTCCCCGGGCGGAGCTGCTCGATCCCGGCGAACAGGCTCTGCTCGGTGACCTCCATCAGCCGGGTGGCTTCGGCGGTGACCTCCCCCACCCCCATGGTGTAGGCGGCGTCGCCGTGGTAGCCCTCGATGATGGCCCCGCAGTCCACCGACAGGATGTCGCCCTCCTCCAGGACCACCGCCTCCGAGGGGATCCCGTGGACGATCATCGAGTTGGCCGAGGTGCAGATCACCGCCGGGAACCCGTGGTAATTGAGGAAGTTGGAGCCTGCGCCCCGCTTGTCCAGCACCTGGCGGGCCACCCTGTCGATGTCGGCGGTGGACACGCCGGGACGGATGGCGGCCCGGGTGGCCTCGTGGATCTCCGCCACCACCCGGCCGGCCCGGCGCATCTTGTCCAGCTCCTCGGCATTCCGTCTCACGCGGGCCAACCACCCTTTTGTCCCCGCCGCTGCTCGATGACCTTGACCATGCGTCGGGTCACGGCGTCCGGAGAGCCGGTGCCGGCCACCGTCTCCAGCTGGTTGCGGTCCCGGTACCACTCGATCAGCGGTGCCGTCTGGCGCTCGTAGAGCTGGAGTCGCCGCTCGATGGCCTCCTCGGTGTCGTCCTCGCGCTGGACCACCTCGCCTCCGCAGACATCGCAGGTCCAGTTGATCAACGGCGGCGAGGACAGCGAGTAGTTGGCTCCGCAGTCGATGCAGACCCGTCGTGCAGCCAGGCGCCGCAGCACCTGGCCGGTGTGGATCTCGATGTCGATGGCCAGGTCGAGATCGAAGGGGGCGAGCACCGAGGCCAGCTTCTCGGCCTGGGCCACCGTGCGCGGGCACCCGTCGAGGATGAACCCCCGGGCCCGGACGTCGCTCTCACCCAGCCGCTCGGCCACCATCTCCATGATCAGGTCGTCCCCGAGCAGCTCTCCACGGTCCATCTGGTCCTTGGCCTTGAGACCGATGGCCGTGCCCTGCTTGACCGCGGCACGCAGCATGTCGCCCGTGGAGACGTGGGGCACCACGTAGTGGTGTGAGAGGCGCACGCACTGTGTCCCCTTGCCTGCCCCCTGCTTGCCGAGGACAACGAGCCTGGCTCCGGGTACCACTTACTTGAGGAAGCCCTCATAGTTTCGCATCATGAGCTGGCTGTCGATCTGCTTCATGGTCTCGAGTGCCACGCCCACTGCGATGAGAAGTGTGGTGCCGTAGAAGGGATAGCTGGTGATGTTCCAAGCCGCCATCAGCAGGGACGGCGTCACAGCCACGGCGCCGAGGAAGAGCGCCCCGGGCCAGGTGATCCGGTTGAGGATGTGGGCCAGGTACCGCTCGGTCGGATGGCCGGGACGGATGCCCGGGATGTAGCCACCCTGCTTGCGGATGATGTCGGCCTGCTGGTGGGGGTCGAACGCCACATAGACGTAGAAGAACGTGAAGAGCAGGATGAAGACGAAGTAGGTGAGGATGTAGAACACGCTGGTAGGCGTGACGTTGTGATTCACCCAGCTGCGGAAGGCCGCTGACGGGATGATGTTGGACAGCAGCACCGGGATGTACAGGACCGAGCTGGCGAAGATGATCGGGATCACCCCGGCCTGGTTCACCTTCAGCGGGATGTAGGTGTTCGAACCCCCGTACATCTTGCGGCCCACCACCCGTTTGGCGAAGGTCACCGGGATGCGCCGTTGCCCCTGGTCCACGAAGACGATCAGGACCAGCAGGGCCAGGGAGACCAGCAGGATGACCGTGAACTTGACCCGCCCCCCCTCCTGGAGGACGGTGTTCAGCCCGGAGGGGATGCCGGCCACCACGTTGGCGAAGATCAGGATGGACATCCCCTGGCCGATGCCCCGTTGGGTGATCAGCTCGGCCAGCCACATGACGAAGGCGGTGCCGGCGGTGAGGGTGAGCACGATGAACGCAGCCCGCCAGATCGAGTAGTTGAGGATCAGGTCCACATTCTGGGTTGTCCCGAAGAGCCCGCCCCCTCCCTTGTGGAACAGGTACACCAGTCCGGTGGACTGCATGAGGGCCAGGGCCACGGTCAGGTACCGGGTGGTCTGGGTCAGCTTCTTCTGGCCCACCGCGCCCTGGTCACGCCACTGCTCCAGCTTCGGGATCACGGTAGCCAGGAGCTGGATGATGATGCTGGAGGTGATGTAGGGCATGATCCCCAGCCCGAACACCGCCATCCGGGTCAGTGCCCCGCCGGAGAACAGGTTGAGGAAGCCGAGCACCCCCGAGGACTTCGAGGCCGCCGTGAGCTGCGCCACTTTGGAGAAGTTGACGAAGGGGACGGGGACGTTGGCCCCGAACTGGTAGAGGGCGATGATGGTCAGCGTGAAGAGGACCTTCTTGCGAAGGTCGGGAATCCGGAAGATGTTGGCCAGACTGGCGAGCATTGGGCTCCTCGACGCCGCGGTGGGCCGATGCTACCGGTTGGTGAGGGCGTTGCCCCGGGCCGGCGGCCGGTCGTGGCCGAACGGCAGCGGGACCACGGTGATCGATCCCCCGGCACCGGTGATGGTGGCCTCTGCCGACTTGGAGAATGCGTGCGCCTCCACCCTGATGGCACGGGACAGCTCCCCGCCACCGAGGATCTTGACCAGGTCCCCCTTGTGGGCGAGACCCGACTCCACCAGGCCTGCCACATCGATGGCGTCGCCGTCCGTGGCCTCCAGTGCGCCCACCCGCACCGGGGTGTACTCCACACGGAAGGGGTTGGTGAAGCCCCGCAGCTTGGGGATCCGCTGCATCAGCGGCAGTTGGCCGCCCTCGAACCCCATGGGAATCGTGTCGCGCGCGCCCTGCCCCTTGGTGCCACGGCCGGCGGTCTTGCCACCCTTGCCGGCGATGCCGCGCCCCACCCGTCGGGGGGCGCGTCTCGACCCTGCTGGAGGTCGGAGCTCATGGACCTTCATGATTCAGCCTTTCTCGTCGTGCCCGGCGGGCGTGACGTCCACCAGATGGGGAACTCGGGCCAGCATTCCACGGATCTCCGGCCGGTCGGGTAGCACGTTGGTACGCCCGATGCCCCTGAGGCCGAGGGCCCGCAGGGTGCCCCGGTGCTTGGGCTTGGTGCCGATCGCCGACTTGACCTGGGTCACCCGAAGCCAGGTGGTGGTCGTGGCCTTGTCCGACGAGTGAGCGGCACTCATCTCAGTTCACCTCCGTGAACAGGTCGTTCTCCCGCCGGCGCTCGCGGTAGGACCGGAGCAGCGCGGCAGGGACCACTTCCTCGGCCGGCTTCCCCCGCAGGGCGGCGATCTCGTCGGGTCGCTTGAGGCCCTTCAGGCCGGCGATGGTGGCGTGGGCCACGTTGATTCCGTTCGACGAGCCGAGGGACTTGGCCAGGATGTCGCGGATTCCGGCCATCTCGAGGATGGCCCGGGCCGCCCCCCCGGCGATGACCCCGGTACCCGGTGCGGCCGGCTTGAGCATGACCCGCCCGGCCCCGCTCTCCCCGACGATGGGGTGGGTGATGGTGCTGCCGGCCAGAGGGACGTCGAACATGTTCTTGCGGGCCTCCTCGATGCCCTTCTGGACGGCCAGCCCGGCCTCCTTGGCCTTCCCGTAGCCCAGGCCGACCTTGCCGTTGCCGTCCCCCACCACCATGAGGGCGGCGAAGGAGAAGCGACGGCCACCTTTGACCACTTTGGACACCCGGTTGACCCGGATGGTGCGCTCTTCGAATTGCAGATCGTTCACGGCCATGTCCTAGAACTCCAGTCCTTCGGCACGGGCGGCGTCGGCAAGGGCTGCCACCCGCCCGTGATAGGCGAAACCGCCGCGGTCGAAGACCACGGAGGTGATACCGGCGGCCTTGGCCCGGGAGGCGACCAGGCCACCGACACGGGTGGCGGCGTCGATGTTCCCTCCCGGGGTGCCCGCCAGCTCACCCTCGGTGGACGACGCCGCGGCCAGGGTGCGGCCGGCATCGTCGTCGATGAGCTGCGCCGAGATGTGCTTGTTGGACCGGAACACGGCCAGGCGCGGGCGTTCGGCCGAGCCGTGCACCCGGCGCCGCACCCGGGCGTGCCGGCGGCGGCGGAGTTCGAGCTTGTGATCGGTGCGTGCCATTACTTGGCTGCCTTTCCGGCCTTCCGCACGACCCGCTCGCCCAGGTAACGCACCCCTTTGCCCTTGTAGGGTTCGGGCTTGCGGAGCTTGCGGATGTCCGCGGCCACTTGGCCGACCTTCTCCTTGTCGATGCCCCTGACGATGATCCGGGTGCCGGAGGGCACCTCGAAGGTGACCCCGTCGGGGGCGCTGACGTGGACCGGATGGGAGAACCCGAGGGCCAGCTCGAGGGCCGAGGGGCCCCTGGGCACGGCCCGGTACCCCACACCGACGATCTCGAGCTCCTTGGAGAAGCCCTCGGTGACCCCGGCCACCATGTTGGCCACCAGGGACCTGGTCAGTCCGTGCAGGGCGCGGTTCTGGCGCTGGTCGTCCGGTCGCTCGACGACCAGGACGTCGCCCTCCTGGTGGATGGTGATGGCGGCCGGGACCGAACGGGCCAGCTCGCCCTGGGGTCCCTTCACCGTCACCGTGTTGTCACTGGCCACGGCCACCGACACCCCGGAGGGGACAGGGATCGGGGAGCGTCCGATGCGAGACATCAGCGGGCACCTCCGACGGTCGGGCGGGCGGCGGCACTACCAGACATAGCAGAGCACCTCGCCACCCATGCGGCGCTTTCGGGCCTCGCGGTCGGTCATCAGCCCCTTGGACGTGGACACCACGGCCACACCCAGGCCTCCGAGCACGCGGGGCATCTTGTCGGCCCGGGCGTAGATGCGCAGCCCGGGCTTGGACACCCGCTTGATGCCGGAGATGGTCCGGGCTCGGTCGGGGGAGTACTTCATGGTGATCTCGAGGGTCCTGCCCGGTTTGCCCGGGTCCTCGCTGACCTGGTAGCCCACGATGTAGCCCTCGTCGACCAGGATGGCGGCCAACGACTCCTTGAGCTTCGAGCCGGGCATGGAGACCGTGTCGAAGTGGGCGGTGTTGGCGTTCCGGATGCGGGTGAGCATGTCGGCGATCGGATCTGTCATCGTCATCGTTCGTTGCCTCCTCTCACCAACTGGCCTTCGTCACGCCGGGGATCTCACCGGCGTGGACCATCACCCGCAGGCAGATCCGGCACAGGCCGAACTTGCGGTACACCGACTTGGGCCGACCACACCGACGGCAACGGGTGTACCCACGCACCTTGAACTTGGGGGTGCGCTGCTGCTTTTCAATCAATGCCTTCTTGGCCATGGGTCTACTGGTTCTCCTGTCGGAACGGGAAGCCGAACGCGGCCAGCAGTGCCCGGCCCTCGTCGTCGGTACGTGCGGTGGTGGCGATGGTGATGTCCATGCCTCTGGTGGTGTCGATGCGGTCGTAGTCGATTTCGGGGAAGATCAGCTGCTCGGTGACTCCGAAGGTGTAGTTCCCGTGGCCGTCGAACGACCGGGGGGACAGTCCCCGGAAGTCGCGGATGCGGGGGATGGCCATGGCCAGCAACCGGTCGAGGAACTCCCACGCCCGGTCACCCCGCAGCGTCACCTTGGCCCCGATCTCCTGGCCCTCCCGCAGCTTGAAGGAGGCGATGGACTTCTTGGCCCGGGTCACGACCGGCTTCTGGCCGGCGATGATCTCGAGGTCACGCATGGCCCCTTCGATCAGGGACTTCTGCTGGGTGGCCCGGCCCACACCCATGTTGATGACGATCTTGGTGAGGCGGGGCGCCTCCATGATGTTGGCGAGGCCGAGGGACTCTTTGAGCTCGGCTCGGACCTGGTGATCGTACCGCTCCTTCAGACGCGGTCGGCTCACCGGGGTGACTGCGGCGGTGGGCGTCACAACTCGGCCCCGCACTTCTTGCAGACCCGGAGCTTGCGCCCCTGGGCATCCGTGCGCATGCCGATCCGGGTGGGGCCGCAGTTCCCGCACACGATGGCCACCGACGACACCGACACCGGCATGAACTTGTCGATCACCCCGCCCTGCATGGTGGCGCGGGTGGGCTTGGCGTGGCGCTTGGCCACGTGCACTCCCTCCACGATCACCCGCCCCTCGGCTGGAATGGCACGGACCACGCTGGCCTGCTTGCCCCGGTCCTTGCCCGAGATCACCTGGACCTTGTCACCCTTGCGGATTCGCATCTACAACACCTCCGGTGCCAGCGAGACGATGCGCATGAAGCGCTTGTCCCGCAACTCGCGCCCCACGGGACCGAAGATGCGGGTCCCGCGCGGTTGCTGCTGATCGTTGATGAGCACGGCGGCGTTCTCGTCGAAGCGGATGTAGCTCCCGTCGGGACGGCGC
>Ga0307373_10014918_pt1 | contig 10632 bp, 9 predicted proteins | sample OX2MG_FD_202534 | JGI IMG/M metagenome (GOLD analysis project Ga0307373, IMG submission 202534) | Soil microbial communities from Risofladan, Vaasa, Finland - OX-2 | ecosystem: Environmental > Terrestrial > Soil > Coastal area > Acid sulfate soil | place: Finland: Risofladan, Vaasa | collected...
TTATGTAAAACTGGAGTGGTTGAAACAGAGAACAGGTTCAAATCATTTTGCAATGAAAAACAAAATTTATCTGGCTGCCCAACAAGCAGCGTATGAAGAACTTAAAAACTTATCAACACCTAACGCAGCATAAAGTATCTTTTTTGATTGCTACTTTGCGTAAGGTGAGTTAGTATGAAGAATTTAATATTATTTCTTACTTGTCTCGTCATTTTTCGATATGGTTCATTTGGACAAATTCCCACTAAACATAATCCATTTGAAATGGTCCATGTCCCTCAATTAGTCCAAGCATAAAAAAGTTTTCTGGCGCAAGTTTCGACTTGTGCCTTGTGAAAAAATATGAAATATAACAAGAGCCATTGCTCCCCTCAATCTTGAATTCGCTCTATATTTTTTTCTACACCTTCTACTACAAGTTTATAAACTGTTTCAACAATTTCTCCAATACTTGGTCAGAAGATTTTGGTGGTTGGGCACAGATATTTTTATAAGGATGATATTTATGAGTGGTTCAGCTATATAAAAGATTCAGATTGCAAATCTTTTTATCCGCCATGCAAATCTTTTTTATCATATCGGGTATTTTTTTTGATATATTATTGTGATTATGGGGGAATTGGATTTTGTTTATGGTAAATATGGTTGCCTCTGACAAGAAAGATACAGGGTACTAATTAATTTTGACTTTATGATAAAAGCTACAAAAAAAGACAGAGATAGAGTGATAGACATTCTTGCAGAATCGTTTAATGATAACCAGAGTGTGAATTACATTGTTAAACAGGATCAGAAAAAAACCTCCGAATAAGAAAGCTTATGGCCTACTCATTTGATGTTTGTTACTTATACAAAGAAATTGATGTATTATTTATGGTTCATCGGCGTAGATCCAGATCAACAAAATAAGGGGATCGGAAGTTCCTTAATTAAGGAGGTAATTGAGGAAGCCCATTCCCAGCAAAGACCTGTTTACCTCGAAACCTCAACTTTAAAAAACATTCCCTGGTATGAGAAATTTGGTTTTAAAATTTATAATGAACTCAATCTTGGATACCGTTTGTATTTTATGAAGAAAGAATAATTAATCAGGTTTAGATATGTTGTTGCCCGGAACTCAAATGTATATTATCACATTTATGTTTGTGAGCATAGAATTAGTAATTTTTTTCTATCTGCTTATCTATAAGTTAGCAAGGCCCGATGATAAAACAACAATTCTAAACATAGTTTTAATTTTCTTAGTCCGCCGGCCCTATCATCCTAAAGAATGGAGTAGACCGCTTTGCTAATATTTATCAGGGATGGAATCTGGCTCAAAACGAAAAAAAAGCATGATAATAAAAAAGTACGGGTATGGTTATCCGAAATCAAATACAGGATGATGCAAATGAGCTATTTCACGAATACAACAGGGTGGCAATAATAAAGAAATATATTCACGACAATATCAAAAGTAATTTACACGCTACCATAATATCCCGGAAATTTGAATTAAGCATTTCCTCTTTGCAGCACCTGTTTAAAAAATATGAAGGACAATCTTACCGCCATTATTTAGAAGATACACGAATGACAAAAGCCTTTGAGCTTATTACCAAAGAAGGCAAAAGGATTAATGAAGCAATGTATGCCACCGGATATCATAACAGGGTTACCTTCAATATTGCTTTCAAAACGAAATTTACATATCCTCCGTCTTATTTCAGAAAATGACTTTTGCCTGAAACGTTACAATGTTGCAGAAAACGTTACAAAATTGCAGAAAACGATGCCTTTTTTTCCTTGCCCCTGGAGTAAATCCATCTGAACTTTGTACTGGCAAAAAGATAGAAATTCTCTCAGTTCAGTAAAAGAATTTCGGGCAGGTTTCAGACAGTTCATTTACATTTTAAAAGCGGCATTAATTCTTAAAGAAATGAACATTACTTCAAAATATCAATACAAAATAAATAAGCCGGTTCTTATTGCGGATATTATCAGTGGGGTTTTATTGCTGCTGTTCTTATATACCTCTTTAAGCAAGCTTGCAGATTATGAGACATTCAAAGATGTTTTAAGCGCATCGCCATTATTAAAGCCGATAACTGGTATGGTTGCGTGGCTGTTGCCTCTTACAGAATTGGTAATTGTTGTCTTACTTTTTATTCCTGCTCTGAGATTAAAAGGCTTGTATGTTTCTTTTATTCTTATCTCACTGTTTACGCTTTACCTTATTTACATGATTGCTTATGCACCTCATCTTCCATGCAATTGCGGCGGCGTTTTAAAACTGCTTACATGGCCGCAGCATATTTTCTTTAATTTATTTTTCATATTCCTATCACTTACCGGTATTCTTTTGTATAAAAGAAATAAAAACACGGGAAGCAATTACCCACCATAGTTCCTAAGGGAACTAAACACTCATTGGCAGGCGACTATTCTTAACAGCGTTAAGGAGGCAGCCGGATGAAAGAACGGCAGAAATTATTTTTATTAAAAATTAAATCTAAATATTATGATACGGTATCTAAGCGGCCTGGCAGCAGTAGTTATTGCTACTTTGGCTTTCGCTTTTACAAGACCACAAAAGACAGATATAAGACTTCACTACCCATTGGTCACTTATTATTATAGCTTTAGTGGCAGCCAAGGACAGGAAAATGACATGAGCAAATGGATTCAAATAACAGCAGATGATTATGCAAATCTGGATTGCCCTAGTGGTAATGTAGAAGGATGCGGAATACAAAACACTACAAATTCTGCGGGCCACCCAACATCTGTACCACTAAGTGGGGTTGGCGGTCACCCGATTTTGAGCGCACCTACTACCGCTCTCGTTAATAAAAATTGACTGAAATCTTGTCAAAAAGGAAAGATGCTGGTTTGTTTTGTAGCCAGCATCTTTTATAAAGTTATGTTTTACAATCCGGTTAAATCAATTATAAAGGATTTTGCGGCATTCCGGTCATTTTGATTATATCTGCAGGCAGCGCTAATGCAAATCTATTATCATTGGGTGGTAATGTATATGTTTGGCCATTTACAATTCTGGTTAAAGTAATATTAGCTCCTTCTTTATTTAGCCTTTTAATATCCATCCATCTTATGCTCCTAAAGATAAGTTCCTTTCTTCTTTCCGTTAATATAATTGAAAGAACCTCTTGCGCATCTGAGGCAGTAAATGGAATAAAAGTACCAGCCTTCCATCTTGTTACCATGAGGTGATTCAGATCAGCTAAAGCGGAGTCTTTGTTACCTGATCTTGCATAACATTCAGCCCTCATTAAATATACTTCATCTGTAGCAAGGCCAATAAAAAGCTGCCTATTTTGATTAAAATACATTCCTTTAAACCTTACTCCCGGAGGCTGGGAAGTGAAAAAAGCTGTTTTCCTTATATCATTTGAATCATAGCTGTTATAAAGAGTTGAATCCACGATTGCATAGTAGGGAGATACTATATAATTACTAGACCCGCCATCTACATCGTTAAACAATACTTCCTTGTTGAACCTTCCGAAAGGATAATTTAAACTGGTGTTAATAGTATTATAATCCAGCAGATCATTTTTGAGCTCTAATGAAAGATTTGCATATTTAGCACAACTATCATAAATTCTCATGGAGAGATAAGTTCTTGCCAATAGCGCATAAGCTGATGCTTTTGCCGGTCTTTCCACCTGGATGGGTAGATCCGGTAACAAGGGTATAGATTCCACGATGTCACTGATTATCCTATTGTAGGTGTCCTGGAGATTTGATCGTATTGTAGGCGAGTTAGGGTCAGAAGTAAGTTTTATTGCCATTCCAAAGTCAGAAGTTGAAGTTGCTTTATCGTATGCCTTGCAGAAAGTAAACACTCCTTTTAGTAAGGAGGAAGCCCTAAAGAATAGAGCGCTACCCTTTACATTATTCCAGTCATTCTGATCAATTGTAGTGGCATGAATTTTATCTATATTATCAAGAACAACATTGGCTACATTGATGATGTTGTATATAGACGCCCAGTCATTTGGATAGTCACTATAATTAGTATTACTCCAAATATAGGCGTTTTGGTTTTCATTGTTTTGGCTGTTAAAAACCGCATCAGGAAGATAATAATTATCTGCAGAAGCCTCGCCAAAGGAAATTCCGTTCCCGGTGTTTAAAAAATTATCATAATCAAGTATAGCCTGCAAATCAGATATGGTTGAAGGAATTTCCAGGGTCTTGTCTGGCTTTGCATCAAGATATTTTTTGCAGGAGTTGAATAAAAAAATAACCAATATGAAACTTATTATTGACAGATATTTATTTTTCATGACTGAAGTAGTTTAAATTTTAGAAATTGCCTCTCAGGCCTATAGCGTAAGTTTTGGGTGTTGGCATTGAAGAAGGAAAATCAGGATCAATATTCTCTTTATTAGCCTTCCAGATAATACCGAGGTTGCTGGCATTTATGTACAGTTGTAGCATTTTAAATAACTTCTTTGAAGTTAACCACCTTGTAAAATCATAACTCAGATTAATAAATTGCCACCTGATATTATCTCCCTTTAAAACTGTCGCATCGGAAAGCGTATAAAAATTATCCCTCCCTCCTATGTTTGGATAAACCATTGAAGGGACCTGGGTTTTCAATTCATCCCCCGGATGTTGCCAACGTTTTGAAAAATCTGAATTACCTATTCCCTGATTAAATAAAAGGTCATAATTAATTGATTCTTTCCTGAAATAATATCCGAGTTTATACGAGATGTAAGCTGTAAGAGAAAATCCTTTCCAGGAAAAAGAGTTTCCAACAGACCCGAAAATTCTAGGTGTTGAAGGGCCATTATACATCAGGCTATCAACATTGGTGGCAGCATAGTATATAGAATAATAATCTTCACTCACCTGTTTGTTCAGATAGCCGCGCGGATCACCGGTAGCCGGATCCAATCCTGCTGACTTATAACTTAAAATAGCATAAAGAGGTTTGCCGACCATTGGAGAGATTCCGTTGCCAAAGCCGGGGCTATATACAGAGCCTTGAGGATAGAAATAACTGGTTGTCTCATCCTTGTAAAGACTCAGAAGCAGGTTCGTTTCCCATTTGAATGCGCCATCTATGTTTTTACTTCTTAATGTCAGATCCAAACCGTTGCCTTCCATACTGGCAATGTTCCTGGTAACTACATTTGAATTGATGCCGGCTGTGTAATCTACCGGTGACGGGCCAAATAGGTTTTCTCCCTTTTTGCGGTAATATTCAATACTGCCTGAAATGGTCTGCTTTGAAGTGGCAAAATCGAGAGCCGCATTTGTTGTTACTGATTCCTCCCATTTCAAATCGGGATTGGCAAATTGATTAATTGTAGCGAAAGGTAAATTCGTATTTGGGCTGGCTCCCTGATATTGGATTACCGTAACGGCAGATTTAGTCTGGTCAACGTTGCCTGATGAACCATAAGTTATCCGTAGCTTTAAAAGCGGAAACAGGGAAGAGTTATAAAATGATTCTTTTGAAATTTCCCATGAGACACCAGCAGACCAAAAAGGATTCCATTTATCGTTTGTGTTTACACCAAAAAGATTAGACGCATCTTTTCTAAAACTGCCGGACAATATATATCTGTCTTTAAAAGTGTAAGAAGCGTTTCCAAATAAAGAGACAAACCTGTTTAATGTTTCTGTAAAAGCGACTCCATAAGGGATCTGAGAATATCCACCATCGGCGTAAGAAGGATATTGGTTGCTAAAATCAACAGGTATGGTTGTGAGTGTATTCTCATCATAGCCATAGACCGTGTTTGATTGTGAGGAATTATCAGTTTGCCTGGCTTCAGAACCAACTAATGCTGAAATGCTATGATTGCCGAATGCCCTGTTGAAATTTAATACTGCTCTGAAATTATTAGACAAAACCGTTGAATTGGATTCTGCTAAAATACTTCCTAAAGGAACAATATTATTAACCATGCCTGAAGAAGCATCTATTTGGGTGAATGTGTTAATTATATTTCTTGTAAAATAACTTTGCATATCATTCATGGTGTTGGTGCCCTGTTCCTGCTTTTGATAATTAAAGGTTACATCCACATTAAGACCTTTTGCAATTCTATATTGCAATGCAATATTGGCCAGTAAGCTATTCAAGCCGGTTTTTGTAACTGAATGTTCGTAATCATCCAAAGGATAATATTTCCAGTTCAGGAGTTTTCCGGCCCCTGCAGTATCCGTATATCCGCCTCTGTAATAAACATCTACGGGTAATGCATTCCCATTGGCATCAGCAAAGCTTAAATATGGCAGAGGCTTATAGCCTACTGTAATACTTCCATAAGCAGGTCTGCCGCTTACTGTTTGTGTATTGGTATATAAAGCTCCAATCAAAATTTGCAGGTTCTTTGTGATCTTAAAAGTGTTTTCAGCTTTCAAACTGAACCTGTCATTTTTCTCATTCAGATTGCCGATATCATTGTCATACCCGGCACTCAGGAAATAGGAATTATTCTTGCTGCCTCCCCGTACATTTATCGAATATTGCTGGTTTACAGAAGGCTGGTAGAAATATTTATTATACTGATCCCTTATATCAGTATTCTTAAGCGCATTGATACTTTTTGCTGAATCTTCTGCTGTAATATCGCCATCCAATCTTTTTTGAAATATTTCATCCGCAGGCGATAAGGCATAAATGGTGGACGTGTTCACCTGGCCCTTGTTAAATAACATTTGTTCTACATTAATATAATCACCTGAATTCATTTGAGGCAAATAGAAGAGATCAGGTTTTTGGGCAATGACCACATTTGAATTAAACTCAATTTGCATTGGCTGATTAAGGCTGCCTTTCTTTGAAGTAATAACTACTACTCCATTTCCTGCTCTCGTGCCCCAGATAGAAGCTGCTGCCGCATCTTTTAAAATACTGATGCTCTCAATGTCATTTGGATTGATATTGCTAAGATCACCATCATAAGGAAAATTATCTAAAACAATTAAAGGGTCCTGGTTACCATTAATTGTGCTTAATCCCCGGATATTAAAATTGAGTTTTTTGGTTGATGACTGTAATTTAGTGTCATCAAATAATATGCCGCTTGACACACCTTTTAGGCGATCCAGGATGGTACTTCCGACCTGCAAGTTGAGGGTTTTGTTATCAATATAATCGAAAGAACCTGTTGCCCTGTCTTTAGGAATATGTTGTAGCCCTGTATTAATTATTACTTCTTCAAGCTCGGTTGATTTTTTATTCATTTCTATAATTAAAGGTTTGTCATTGTTGAAAGAAGTAATCCTTATTTCTCTTGTTGCGTATCCAATGTGAGATATTACAAGAGTGTCATTTTTACTTCTAATTGTGATAGTAAAAGAGCCATCTGTAGCGCTTGTTGCTCTTGCCGATTGATGTTTAATCATAATAGTGGCCTCAGCAATCGGGCGGCTATCGGTTGATAGAATTGTACCTGTTACATTTATCCCGGGCTGGCCAAGTACAGTTTTATTTAAAAGTGTAAAAATGGTTATTATAAAAAAATATTTGACTTTTTTCATTGCATCTTGTTTTAGCAGTTTAAATAATTCAGAATTACATTTCAGGTTTATTAACATTGGAAGAATGGTTATTTATCTGTAATTACTACTACCTCCAGCATCCTGTTTTCCTCCTTTAAGCTGAGGCCAGCCTGTAGAAATGATTCTTTGAGCCTGGTAATATCATTGAGATGAAAAGGGAGATCCACTGAAATGTTTTTGGTTATATTAGTTTCATCTATTAAAGGAATTCCGATGTAATTGTTCAGCAAACCGATTATGAATTGCGGCGGATAGTTGTGAATGTACTTTTTTAAAGAAGCCTTTTCCAGGTCTAAATCTTTTGCTTCTTTTTTTGTATTCTTTAAGCCATCAATGCCACTTGGCGCTGTCAATACAAGGCACTTGATTTTTCTTAATTCATATTTAACAGAAATATTAAAATAGCGTTTCAGGTCTTGGCGGGCATATTCAAAAATTGCTGAATCAGTAGTGGGTGGTATCATCAGCTCATAAGAAAACAGATTTTGATAATAAAATGAATCTGAACTTTTTGTGTCAAATTTTCTCTTGTCTCTTACATCCATTACAATCCGGTTGCTATGAACCACCTTAATATTTTTAACCATCTCATCCGCATAAATCATTTCAGTAATTGAAGAAAGGGATTGGTTGATCAGGTATAATCCTGTGGTCTTGTTATCTTTGTGCCAGATACCTGAACTGCCATTGATGCCATCAAGATAATTTGTTATGATACTTCTGTATATCGTTTCTGAACCGTCCCCTCCATTTCCATCTATAAACAAAGGGCGTTGCAAATCAACATCAAATCTGTCTTTTTTTAATTTCATCCGCACATCCCGGCCGCTTAAGATGCTCTTAATATTTTCGGCATTTACTTCATCTGCTGAAGTGATACCGATCACTTTAGCGTCTTTATTGATCCATACTTCATGCGGAATTGTAATACAGGGGAAATAATCATCTAATTTTTCAGAATTATAAACTACAGGCATAGGGAGGCTGATTCCTGTCCTGGTTCTTACCCTTTCCAATGTTTTTTTAATTTTAGGCTCATCATCATTGGTCATTTTACTCTTTGTATTAACCAATATAATCTGAAGATTTTTTCCAAATTCTCTTTGTAAAGAATCCATGTGAGGAAAAAGAGCAATACAGGAGCCGCACCATGTACTCCAAAAATCAAGTATGATTAATTTTCCTTTAAAGTCTGAAAGTTTTGCAGTAGTATTTTTGTAGTTAGTTACATTATTAAAAACAATATCCGGTACAGTATCTCCTATCGTAAGTGCTTTTACCGGCGGCGATTGCGCACCGGAAAGTATGGGCAAAAGCATGGCTAATAACCCTATTATATATTTCATGAAACATATTTTGGTAATAAAAAAATTGGTTAAAATAAAGGCTGACAAGGCCGCCCGGCTTGCGCGAGGGCAGCCTTTGCTCCTGTAACACACATGAGGGAAAAGTACAAGAGCGCTGCCAGTAAGGTATATAACACTAATGTGTAAACGCAAAAGGTATAATAACATTAATGCATATACGCAATATTTTATTCCGGGTTGCGCGGTTTCTCCGCGTAATGCACTTGAATAAGGCTTTCTGTTTCGTTACCAATTTGCCATTGACCTAAATGCAGCAAAAGAGGCGTGCAACGGTACTGATGAAAAAGTACACACTTTGGTTTTTCAAAATGGTGGCTGGAGTATTTGTATATTTTGAAAAGGTAATTATGAAAATGGTAGAAAATTACTTTTAGGGTGATGCAGCCAGAAAGTAATAGGGATATGAATCTCCATACATATAGGAATGAGCACTGCACATGGTGCAGAAGCAGAGTAATTTGGCATGTTAGGGAAGTACTCATCCTTTATTATTTTAGATGAGTCTTTGGTAGTTGGAGGCTCTAAACAAATAAAAAGCGCGAGACCCAACTTACCCGTCAGCGAGGTCGTAGGAGACCTTAAGTACAGATAAGAGGGCTCGCACTATAAAAGTACGAGCCTTTCACTTACCATCTTGTACTTATCGGAAATTCCTACGTTTCGCTAACAAGACTCCGTGAATAGCTTTATTCTATATGAATTTAACTAATTCTAAAACGAAAATAGCGAATTGGTTCAATTCGACCAAATATTTTTTGCAGTTCATGCGCACTTTTATAAAAAAGAGCCATGGCAAGAAGCAAGAAGCCAACAACCAGAGAAGAATTCGGTACTTACTTAAAAAATCATCGAGAAAAAGTTATTAAAGAACCTAATCTTTTGAAGTTCTCATATTCTTCCAATTTAGATAATAGCAAATTAGGGAAAATAGAAAAGGGCGAAATTGATATCCGATTTAGCACCCTTCTCGAAATTGCCAAAACCTATAAACTAACAGAAAAGTCAATATTGGGTTTCAATTTCACAATAGAAGAGTGATTTTTCGAAATAAATAAAATTGTAGTAAACGAAGAAATATTGGGGATTTCTATTTTCTTGTTTTAAAAGCTATTTGAGATAAAGATAATTGCGTTTATACATTTAAGTTATACTAGCCGGCTTCACAGTAAGCAAACAAATAGAAGGGATTCCCATTTTTTATTTAATTAAATATTTACGCTTGTGGATGAATTTATGCTGGTTTGGGTTTTGCAGTAAATGGAGGAATAAGGGGGATTTTAATTCTTAATAGGAGGGAAAAATAGTTTTATAATTTATCAATGAGGATAAAAAAAACTGACTTGATTGAGACACTTACAAAAGCTGTTTCGAGTTTAGCGGAACAGGTAGAACATTTAAAAAAGGAAAATAATTGGATAACGTTGATTTAATGATTGCGTTTGCCCTTAAAAAGGGCATTTTTGTTTTGAAGAATGTGTGTGAGAAAATGCGTATTTTTGAGAAAGATAAAAAATAAATATGGAAACAGTATTAAATAATCCGCATCTGAATGAACAACAGATTTTGATGCTGCGCTTACTAAAGAAACGACTGCCTGAGGAAGATTTTGTTCAAATGCGCAGGCTGGCTGTACAACTTCTGGCTAAGCAAATTGAAGATGTTACCGATAAGTGGGAATTAGAAAATAATATTACTGAGGAAACCTATGAAAAATTAAGCAAAGGGCATTTCC
>Ga0307373_10014920_pt1 | contig 10632 bp, 7 predicted proteins | sample OX2MG_FD_202534 | JGI IMG/M metagenome (GOLD analysis project Ga0307373, IMG submission 202534) | Soil microbial communities from Risofladan, Vaasa, Finland - OX-2 | ecosystem: Environmental > Terrestrial > Soil > Coastal area > Acid sulfate soil | place: Finland: Risofladan, Vaasa | collected...
AACGGCGTGGCGGCGGCGTAGCGTTCCAACAGGCACATCACAATCGCCTGTTCGAGCTCTGCCGTTTTGAAACCAAACGGCCCTCGGCCGTTCTTGAAGGCCACGATTCCATTCGGATCGACCACATACAGCCTCGAAGGCATGCCGCTGTAAGCATGGCCGACGGGATCGTTGATCTCGTCGACCAAAAGCGGCATCGAGTAATTCAGCTTCGCGTGGCAAACCTGTGCCACCGCCGCACGCTCGTCGAACGTGCGGGGTTGCGCGAAGTCGACCCCCGACTCGCTGTTCTGTAGCATCGCCCAGCCATCCGACGGGTGCGCCTCGCGCACGTAGACCGAAAGAAAAATGGCGTCGTCCTTGTAGCGCTGGCAGAGCTCGTCGACCATCGGGTACGAGCCGCGAAACGGTCCGCAGGTGAAGTTGCCGAAGACGAGTACGACCGGCTTCGAGCCCCGCAGATCGCTTAGCCGGATGGTCTGCTTGCCGTCGTGCGTCTTGAGCGTAAAGTCCGGGGCGGGGTCACCGGGACTTGGCCCCTCGTTGATCGACCCCGTCTCTCCCGCGAACAGCCCTCGAACCAGCAGTTCCGGCGTGGGCGCATCGCCCGGCTTGAACGAACCGGAAACGCCCGTCAGCAACGCGTCGCGCAGGTCGTCGGCCGTGGCATAGTCCTTTCCCAGCGCAGCCTTGTCGAAAAAGGCCGCCAACTCTTCTCGCGTCAGGCGGAGATCGCCGTCGACGTTCATCTTGCGGAAGAGGCGGTTGACAAACGACGACATCTGCACGTACGGGTTGCGGTCCGACCAGTCGAAATCGTCCGCGACGATCCGCCCATCCTTGTTTCGGTCCAGCTTTGCGAACCATTCGGGCTTGCCGCGGAATGCCTCGGCGGAAATGCCATCGCCGGAATCGTGCAGGCCGGCAAGCCAACCCCAGTCGTAGCGCGTCTGCGCCGGACCGAACCAAGCTTGTCCGGATCCCATCTGCGAGCCGCGCGCAATCGCAATCAACATGCGGATCGCTTCGGGCGGATGGTGTCCGGCGTAAATCTTTTCCAACCACTCCGCCGTCTCGACGGAACCCGAAAATGGCGCGGCGGCTGGTTCCACCGCTGACGGGGCCGATTTCGCGTCACCCGCCGCGGCAGTTGGCGCCACGGCAGTTGGCGCCGCGGCGGCCGGTGTCGCGGCGGGCGGATCGGCATTCACGAGGTTCGCGAACATGGCAATGCCCAGCGCCAAAAGCGCGACGGTGAACCTGTTTCCACGCAACATGGCAGAATTCCTCCGAGTAGGCGGTGAAAGAGAACAGGATTCAGCCGGCCAAGAAGGCGACCAAGCATGAACGCAGCACACCGTTGGAACGGCGGATCAACTCCTGGCAGTGCCGCCCATCGGCTTTCAGCCGGTTACGCAGCACGACGGCATGGGGCAAACCCACCTGTTCCGTTGTCCTGGGGTACCGGCGCTTTGTCTCCCGCCGCGGAACGGCCGTTGTACGAGCGGAGGCGTCTTTCGAGATCGACCGAGCGGCCGATTCAAGTCCCTGAACCCGGTCCTCCAAAGTGTCGATGCGGTCGGAGACGGCGGCTGCGAGTCGGGCCAATCTCAGCGCGATTCTACTCCGGTAGCCATCGGGAACGATCTGATTGCGAACGCGATCCAACATGGTCAAGGTCCTCTCATTTTTGGCTTCGGTTGTGTTACGATGCGCCCGCCTACGGGGCCCCCGATCATTCGGCGTGAGCCGATAACGATGGAGTGCGCCGTCGGGCGTCGGCCTCTGTCGCGTCAGGATGGCCTGGTGGCCGTCACGGTGCGCAGTGCATGATTGACAACCCAATGAGGTGCGTCAGGAAAGGGTGGACGGCCGCCATGCCACACACTCGCGCGAAGAATCGCGAACGAGCGCGGAATGGCCGTCAGACGTTGGCCGAGACACCACCAAACGCACGCCGATTAGCCGCGGACGCAGGGTGGCCGCAACGGCGGGAGGAAGTGACCTTCAAGCTCCAGGAATGATTCCTGAAACCAGGCGCGGGACCGATCGGTCGCTGTGAAGAATTCCGCGAATTGCCAGTAGACCCAATCGGGGCCCCCGGCCTCGCGGTTGCCTCGTTCCGGCGCGACGGGAAGCGAACGGCGCCTCTGGCAACTCGGGCTGTTGCACGGAACATCGGGAGGCGTTTCACCCCGCGAAAGTCCGTGGTTCGCGCCGCTCTTGTTCGCCGACTCGCCGGAGTGGTTGGCGTGCTTTCCGCCAATCATCACATAATCGCCGCAGGTCGCTTCGGCTTCACGGCTGGCGAGCGAAAGCACGAGGACGCAAGCCGCCACAAGCCTGAAGCTTGCAACCGCAAGCCAAGCTGCCGTCGGCCAGTTCCGGCCGGCTCGTTTCGCGCCAAGCGACATCTTGATAAAGTCCGGGAATGCACGCACGAGACCTAAAACGCCGTTTATCCTACGAAGCCGCTAAGGGATTGTCAACGGAATTCCTGGTAATTCTGGTAATTAACTGGTAATTAGCTGGTGCCCCGCTTCCAGCGAGGAGGCGAAATTGACGTGCTGAAGAGAGTGGGTAGAATCAACGAACTCTGCCACCACTGAGGTTCGCTCGAATTCCCAAGGCAATTCTCGCTTGATTCGAAAACATGGGATCGATTCGCAGCCGTCCATCGTGTGTCAGCGACGACCATGTGGCCTCACGCCAGGGCAAGGCTGTTTGCGATGGCGCCGCCGGCGGGCATGACTGTTGCAACCCATCTGACCAACGCGGCCTGCCGGGTCATGGGATTTCGTCACGCGGCTGTTGCATGCGTTCAAAATGGAGGGACCGACCTTAACGACCCACGTGGCCCTATGGCACGCCCAAGCGAGTCCCTGTCAGGCTCCTTCCCTTGTCGCCCCCCCAAAAAAAACCAAGGCCGACACGAGCACGGCGGTCCCAAAAACGGTCCGAACCGTCGTTGCGCGGTGCCGATTTTCACGCCTGATAATTAACGATCCCTTGCACATCCGTTTTCTGGAGGCAATGAAGATGAGAAAGAAGATTGCAGCTACGGTTCTGTCGTTGCTCGTGGCCGCTTATTGCACCTTTGGTTTCATGGCGAGTTTTGAGGGGGGAGCCGATCCTTCGCACGTGTTTAAGGTCGGGTACGCGGTGGTGGGCGTCGGAGGCCTGGTCGCGGCGATATTGTACGCGATTCGGAAGCCTAGCGCCGGTTGAAAACGGTCCAACTCGCCGCGTACTGCCTTGGTCAGCCGCGCGAGGCGGGCGAGGACGGGAAGTCGGGTAGAACCTGTCCGTTCTCCGTTGACGTCGTCGAAGAACTCCAGCCGCGTCGTCCGTGCCAGCCTTTCCACTTTTAACTTTTCACTCTCGACGATCCGCTTGCGACTTTCCCGGCTCTCCGGCTTCCCTTCCTCGTCAAGCCTTCCATTCCTTTCGCACCGTGTTCCTCTTCGCAACCGGCGGCGGCGCCCGAGAGTAATTGCCGCACCAACCAGGGTGGCACGAACGAAACGCAGCCGATGAGCATCACCAGCCCAAACGTGATCATCCCCATGCAGAAGGCGATGCCCAGGTGTAGCGGAATCGCCAATGCCAGCACCAAGGGGCGCAAGAGCCGCGGCCAGACCGCCGCGCAGAAGAAAAGCTCCCAATAAACCGTGACCTGGGTGATGACGGCCACCGTCAGCGGCCAGGCGGCCAACCATGTCATGTCGAGCGATTGGTATTCGAGATTGGCCACCGCGCCCCAAATGGCGTCGCCGCCCCACCACGATTCGCCGTGGAGCTTTCCAAGCCCGGCGAAAAAGTAGATCACGCACATCTGGATTTGCACCAAACGGATGGCCAGATTCGCGCTGGTGCTCGGCTCGGCCTGCGGCAGCCGCCCTCGCGCCCTCCGCGCCGCCCGAAGCCGGTCGAGCGACCAGGCCGCTCCGCTGGGCCCAATCATCAGGTACATGGCCAGCATGCAGTTGATCTGATCGAGACCAAACAGCGCGCCGGGCACGCGGTTGACGTACGAGACGGCAATCAGGTAGGCCAACACGCTCGTGACTCGGCTGAACAGGCCCAACGTCAGCATTGCGAACACGACCAGTGCCGCGATGTGCGCCGTCCAAAGCGCCGCGGGCGAACGGAGCAGCCAGAGATAACTCCACACGTAGCTCCTGGCTTCGTTGGCGCCGTGCGCCAGGGCCGCGGCCTCGGCGGAAACCCAGCTAGCGCGACCGAAGAAGTCGGTCAATCCGAGCGTCCAAACGAGGTGCGTGTAGAGCAACATGGCCCCTGCCAGAATGCGGACCAGGGCCAACGTGGCCGGGTCGGCCGGTGTGAACCAGAAGCGGTTCCAGCCCGCCACGGCCTCGCGACGCAATTCGCTCAAGTAGCCGCGGACCAGGTTCATTGCCGCTCCTCCGCGACCTTTGCCACGGCGACCGCATCGTCGAAGTCGTCGGCCGCGTAGGTTCCCAGCTTGCGCGTGCGGTACAGCCCTGGATCGTCGAGTTTCATTCCGTCGAGCACTTCCTGGGGTGAGGGGATCAAGTGTTCGACAAAGTAGAGCGTCACACGGTTGGCCTCGTGTTTGTCCAGCAAGTGCCGCGCATACGAACGGGAATACGCGCGTTGTCTCTCGGATAGCGGCTGTTTTTCCCACGGCAAGCGTGGGTCGCCGGGCTCGCTGAGCGCCATGATGAACTCGCTGAGCATGAAGTGCCGGTGGTACAGCAACCGCGGCCAGTGTTCACCACGGTCTGGGAAAACGCCTTTGAGGCGGTTTCCGTCGGCAAGCTCCAACTCGTACCGCACCAGGTGGCTTGGGCCCGGGTCGGGTCCGAAGAACTTGTAACCGTGGTTCAGGTAGGCGACTTCGAGGTAAGGGCGGTAGAACCGCCCCAGGAAACGGCCCATGATCGAATCGGGCACCGACAGCGGACCCACCAGGAGCGCCACCACGTGCAGTGCCACCAACATGCTGACCAGGGCACGGACGCGCGGACTCCAGCGCATGGGCGCCGGGGCGGCGCCCGCGGGGGCAACGGAGTTGGATGGCTGGTTCGGCATGGCAAGAATCCCTAAGGTGGCTTATCGGCACGAATCAACCGTGGTTGGCAGTTTGGCGAAATGACAAACCCTCGCACAGGTCGGAACCTGTGCGAGGGTTGTACTTGTTTTGACGGCTGCGACCGTGCCTACTGGGCGAACCACCCTTGAGGACGGTCGGCCGCCGTTTTTCGAACGTCAGAATTACTCCAACGTGTCGCCGGCGACCTGGGCCACCTGCGGCGCGTCGAAATCAATGCTCACCTCGCGATCCTCGCCGCCCGTGAGCGAAAGCGTCCGCTCCTGGGTGAGAATCTTACCGTCGCGCTCGACCTCGACACGGACGACATAGTCGTTCCACTGCTGGCCGGCGGTCAACTTGGTGGTCGAGAAATCGCGGACCTCGCCATTGGAGCGAGTTTCGTTCCCCGAGAGGTAGACCTTGGCGTCGGCCGGCACGTGCAGCTTCAGGCTGGTGCGCACGGCGACTCGCTCGGTGTCGGCACCCGCCGGGAAGGCGAAGGCCAGGCTCTCGCTCTGTCCGGCACGCAGCTTGATGACCTTGGTCTCTTTGACGGTTTCGCCGTCACGCACGACCTCGGCCCGCAGTTCATAAGTGTACGCGTAGCCGGCCGTCAAGCCGTTCGACACATAACGCCGTTGGGTGCCGGTGCTGGTCGTGGCCAGGCCGTTGACGAAAACCTTGGCGTCGGCGGGCACGCGGACGTTCAAGGTCGCGCTGCGGAACGACCGATTCAGGCGAGTCGAGTCGCTGTCGCTCGGGGAGGGTGCTGGAACCGTGTCTTCCGGCACATCGGTGCCGGGCTGCACGGCGCCGCCCTGGTCAGCAGGCATATCCGATTGGATGATGACTGCGCCGCCAGCGGAACCACCGCTCGAACCCCAGCTTCCGTAAGAGCCGCCGCTCGATCCGTGGCTGCCGTACCAACCGCCGTAGTATCCGCCGCTCGAACCCCAACTTCCGTAAGAGCCGCCGCTCGAATGGTAGTAGGCTCGCATCGATTGCCGATAGGCGCGCCGGGCGGCGTGGCCACCGTGCGATCCATACGATCCATACGAGCCGCCATACGAGCCGCCATACGAGCCGCCATACGAGCCGCCCGATGAGCCGCCGGATGAGCCACCCGACGAGCCGCCGCTCGAATGTCCCCAAAACGCGTTCGCCTTCGGCATGTCAACCACCAAAGCGGTGGCGACAACCGCACCCATGGTCAGTGTTTTCAGATTCCTTCGCAACATACGATTTCTCGCTCCCCTGAGTGAATTTGGACAAAACGGTGATTGATCCACCTTGTCACCATAAGCAACCATAGGACGTAATTCAAGCAGTCTGGGTAGTTTTTTTTGGTTCAAAAGGGTGGGACGAATGCGGTGAGTTTGCTGGAAAACTTGAGATCAACGGCGTCAAAGCGGATTGCTCTCGGAGGGATGGCGACGGCCGGCATATAATCGCGATTCCTAGCCACTTTGGCGGTTGTACTTCTTGACCCAGGGAGGCAAATTCTCCTGTGAAACCGGCCGTTTGGGTGGTACGCCTCCCTTGGGGACTTGTCGCGATCGCGCTGGCGCTGATGTCGCTTGGCTTGATAGGGATTGCGCGGAGCGAGGACTTGGCCGAAGGGCCGGGAGGATACACGCGGCAGCAATTGGTTTGGTCGCTCTTGGCGCTGGCGGCCATGTTCCTGACGACACTGCCCAGCTATCGCATCCTATGTCGCTGGAGCTACGTGGTATTCGCCCTGACACTCGCGCTTTTGGCGCTGGTCTACTTCTTTCCATCGGTGCATGGAACGCACCGATGGATGCGGCTGGCGGGGCTGAGTCTGCAACCATCGGAGTTGGCCAAAGTTGCGTTCGTCCTGGCCTTGGCCCGTTACCTTATGTACCGTGCGAACTATCGCCGGTTTCGCGGGTTGTGTGTGCCGCTGGCGCTGACATTGGTTCCCGTCGTGCTGGTGTTACGCGAGCCCGACCTGGGAACTTCGCTGGTCTTCATACCGGTGCTGTTCGCCATGCTTTTTGCGGCTGGCGCGCGAAAGCGCGATCTGGCGGCGCTAGCGCTGTGCGGGATGTTGACGCTGCCGGCGCTTTGGACGCAGATGAGCCGCGAACAGCGTTCGCGCGTGACCTCGCTCTTCGAACAGACATCGCCCGGCGAGCGGCCCACCGACGACGGCTACCACCTGCACCAGGCCAAGCAACTCTTGGCCCTGGGCGGAGTCTGGGGAAGCTGGCTCTCGGGCGAGCCTGTCGACGACCGCGCCGTCTACCGTTTGCCCGAGGACCACACAGACTTCATCTTCACCGTGTTGGGAGAGCGGTTCGGGTGGCTCGGCTGCTTAGGCGTACAGTGTCTGGTCGTGCTCTTGAGCTGGCGCGGCCTGGCCGTGGCAGCAGCGACGACGGAGCCGTTCGGCCGACTTGTGGCCGTCGGTGTGGTCGCGCTCTTCGCGGTGCAATCGCTGATCAATACGGCCATGACCGTGGGCCTGTTGCCCGTCACCGGCCTGTCGCTCCCTTTGGTCAGCTATGGCGGCTCGGGGCTGGTGGCCCATTCCTTGGCGTTGGGTCTGGTGCTGAACATCGGCCTGAGGCCGGGCTACGAAGTGGCCGGCGAGCCGTTTCGCTTTTCAGGGAGAAGCCGAGCGGGCTAAGATCATGCCGCAGGCTTGCCCGGTGGTCCGTGACGTTGGCATCATCGGTCACCTTGTAGAAGAGTAGCGTTGGTGGGCGGTGCCAGACCATTGGTGGGCCGTCACTCGCCAGAGGCGAGCCGACCCGCTGCGCGGGTGCCCCGCCACCCTACACGCTTTAAGCCATGTTTGGTTGCGGCCCAAGGCCGCGTCACGCGCAATCCAGCATTACTACAGCCCGGCGGCGGGCAAGTGGCCTGGAACATAACCCGATGCGACGATTGATCCTGCGGCTCGCGACGTCCCTCCGGTACCGGCCCTCCCATTGCCAAAGGCGCGACGCCGAGGGTAGACTCTTGCGAATGCAAGCACACTCGTGGGGGCGAAGATGACCGCCCCGGAGAATTCGGCCGCCGGCGCCGGCGTCGAGCGACCCCCGGCGGCCGGTCGACCCCCGGCGGACGGTGCGCCGGCCCTACCCGCCGAGACCGCCGCGCCCATGACACCCGACGACCCGATCTCGGGAGACTCGGGCGTCGTAACCGCCTTGGGTGGGCCAGCCGACCAGACTTCGCTGCCCCGGCGCGTCAAGACGTTTCTCGTCGGCAAGCCGCGCGACCTGCGCGATGAATCGGTGTTCCACAATGTCTCGCTGGTGGCTTTCCTCGCCTGGGTCGGTCTCGGGGCCGACGGCTTGTCGTCGAGCTGTTACGGTCCGTCCGAGGCGTTTCACAACCTCAAGGGCCACACCTACCTGGCGGTGTTCCTGTCGCTCGCAACGATCCTCACCGTGTTCGTGATCTCGAAGTGTTACAGCCACATCATCGAAGAATTCCCAAGTGGCGGCGGTGGGTACCTGGTGGCGTCGAAGCTCTTGGGGCGGCCGGCGGGCGTCGTGTCGGGTTCGGCGCTGTTGGTCGATTACGTGCTGACGATCACCGTCTCGATCGCGGCGGCCGGCGATGCGCTCTACGGCCTGTTCGAGTCGTACATTCTCGACGGGGTACGCTTCCTTCACCAGTACCCGGTTTTCTCCTGGCTGCCTGAGCCGCGCGACAACTGGAAGCTATTCTGCGAGTTGGCGGCCATCGTATTGTTGATCGTGATGAATCTCCGTGGCGTGCGCGAGAGTGTCACGGCGCTGATGCCCGTGTTTCTGTTGTTCCTCGCCACGCACCTGCTGCTGATCGGCGGCTCGTTCGTGTTGCACCTTTCCGGCGTGGGCGAAGTGGCCATGGAGGTGACGGGCGAAGTCAAGAAGAGTCTGGCGGACCCCCAGTTTGGAATGTGGGCGATGCTGGCGCTTTTGTTGAAGGCGTATTCGATGGGCGCCGGCACGTACACGGGAATCGAAGCCGTCTCGAATAGTATGCCAGTGATGCGCGAGCCCCGCGTCGCGACCGCCAAAAAGACGATGATCTATATGGCAAGTTCCTTGGCGTTTACCGCCGGCGGCCTGATGCTTGCTTACTTGCTGCTTCGCATCTCGATTCCGGAGCCCGTTGCCGGCAAGGCGATCAAGACGATGAACCAGGTCCTGACCGAAAAGTTTCTCGGCGACGTCGGCTTGGGCGGCGGCGGCTTCGGCGGGGTGCTGCTTTGGTTGACCATGATCTCCGAGGGTGCCTTGTTGTTCGTCGCGGCCCAGGCCGGCTTCATCGACGGTCCGCGCGTGCTGGCCAACATGGCCCACGACTCGTTCATGCCCCACTGGTTCGCCAATCTCTCGGAGCGTTTGGCCACGCACAACGGAATCCTCTTGATGGGTCTATCCGCGATCGCGGCATTGTTGTACACCGGCGGCGAGGTCACGCACCTGGTGACCATGTACTCGATCAATGTGTTCTTGACGTTTTCCCTGTCGATGATCGGCATGAGCCGGCACTGGTGGCAAGAGCGCGGCCGAAGCCCGATCTGGCGGCGCCGCTTCGGACTGTTCGTGTTCGGCGCGGCGATGTGCCTGGCCATCCTGGCCGTCACGATCTACGAAAAATTCGATGAAGGCGGTTATGTCACGCTTTTGGTCACGTTCTTGCTGGTCGCGATGTGCGCCGGAACGTGGCGCTATTACCGTGGTGTCGTGGCCCGGCTCAAGCGTCTCAACGACACCCTCGGCCAGGTGACGGCCGCGGGTCCGCCCAACCTGGCCGAGCCGAACCCCGATCAACCTACCGCCGCGATCCTGGTCGGGGGCTACGGAGGCCTGGGAGTACACACGTTGTTGAACGCGGTCCGCTTCGGCCACGGAAACTACAAGAACATGGTTTTTCTCTCGGCGGGCATCGTCGATTCGGGAAATTTCAAGGGAGCCGACGCCGTCGAAGACTTGAAGCGGCACACCGAGGCCGCGCTGGGTCAGTACGTCGACCTGGCGCAGCGGCTGGGGTTGCCGGCATCATCGTACATGGCCATCGGCACCGACGCGGTGGACGAGCTGGAACACCTCTGCCTCACGATCGCAAAACAATACCCGAAGGTGGTTTTCTTCGCCGGGCAGTTGGTGTTCCATCGCGACACCTGGTACCAACGGTTCTTCCACAACCAGACCGCCTTTTCCCTGCAACGGCGTTTGCAATGGGACGGCATCCCGATGGTGATTCTGCCGACGCGGGTACGCTGACATGTCTCTTCAACGACCCGCTCAATGGTTGCGAAGATGGGACGATCTCTGTTGGGAACGCCCTCCACGGCGTTCCGGGAAGCTGGTGCGACGTCGTCCGACAATGAGACATTTTGTCACGAGAACGTGGTGGCTGGTGGCAGAGCCTAAGCGATGCCCCGGTTCGTGGGGCAGGCCGTAGTTGGCTATAGGTAGGAAAAGAGCGGGGACGCCTCGAAAGCGGTTTAGAGTGGAGTTGTTGAATTCCCCCCAAACCCCGTTACAGGAGGTCGTCCCCGTGAGTAAGAGCAAAGCGTATCGTTC
>Ga0307373_10014921_pt1 | contig 10631 bp, 13 predicted proteins | sample OX2MG_FD_202534 | JGI IMG/M metagenome (GOLD analysis project Ga0307373, IMG submission 202534) | Soil microbial communities from Risofladan, Vaasa, Finland - OX-2 | ecosystem: Environmental > Terrestrial > Soil > Coastal area > Acid sulfate soil | place: Finland: Risofladan, Vaasa | collected...
CCGTCACGAGGACCCGCACGGCGCCAGGCCCGTGCGCCGTCATCGTCTCTCCCCTGCGGTCCACTCACAGCGCGTGCACATGAGGTGCGGGTAGCACCACTCGGAGCACGTGAGGCACCACGCCCGGTGCGATCCGACGGTCCGGTGCTCGCACTCGGCGGACGGGCCGCCGAGGTAGCGGCCGTCTGCGTCGAAGCGGGCGTCAGGTGAGACGGTCACGCCACCGGCTCCCGCTCGCGTAGGGACCCGATGTCGCTCCGGCTGAGCACGTAGGGCTTGTCCCTACCGGGACGGAACCGGCGCAGCTCGTCGGGGTCGAACACGATGCAGTCGTCCCAGTCGAGCGGTTCCGCGGGGTCATCGGACTCGGGGAGCCGGAGACCGCGGACGAGGCAGTCGGGGCCGCGGGTGCCCACGACTTCGCCCACGACCACGACGCCGGCACCGAGGACGTAGAAGGGCTCGCGCTCGGTCACCTTGTCGCCGAAGGCAAAGGTGCGGCCGGTCATGGAGTACCGGCGTCCGACCAGAGCGCAAGGGCGAGCTGAGCGGGGTCGGACAGCACGCGGCCCCGGCCACCGCAGAGGGTGCACGACAGCGGGTCAGGGCTCTCGGGGCCATGGCACGCCGGGCACGGCACCATCTGCCGGCCGGTGGGAACGGCGGTCACGCCGCACCCCTGGTGCGGGCGAGCAGCCGGGTGACCTCGTCGGCGTCGATCAGGTCCGAGACCGCTCCCGCCGGCAGGGACCGCAAGGTCTCCGGGTCCAGTTCCGGGTTGCGCCGGCATGCGTAGGCGATTGCCTTCTCGCTTGCCCGCGCCCGGCTGCGCCAGGTGGCGTCGGCGGCTGCCAGGCGGGCGGCGCCGCACTCCCTGGCCTTGCGCTCGGCCCGTGCGGTGGCGGCTGTGAGGGTGACATGGCGGTCGCCGCCGAAGCGATGCCCCTGGCGGGTGAGCCGATCCAGGCGCCAGGTGTCGTCGTCGTCGGGAGCGACGATGGCGTACCCCTCGTCGCCCAGGGACAGGGCGTAGGTCGGCGCCCCGTCCCCGGGCAGGGTGAGCCAATGGAAACGGCCCCGCCCGAACAGGGGAACCTCGGATGCGAGCACCTCGCCGTGGGCGCCGAACAGCTCGACCAGGCGACGGCGCCGCTCCCGGTCGGCCATGGCGGCGCCGAGGATGCTCTCGCCCTCGCAGAGCCGAAGCCGGGTCAGCTTGCCGAGGTGCTGGGCCGGTTCGCCCATCGCGAGGTCGGCCAGGTCGTGCACCTCGCTGGCGCCCACCACGTCGAGGACGAGGCAGTCGTCCTTCCCCGGGGCGATCCGGGTCCCCCGCCCCACCATCTGCGCGTAGAGCAGCGGCGAGAGCGTCGGGCGGGCCACCACCACGCAGCGAACGTGCGGCAGGTCGACGCCCTCGGTGAACAGTGCACAGTTGACCAGCACCGTGGTCGTGCCGGCGGCGAAGCGGGCCAGGGCCGCACTGCGTGTCTCACCTGTCGTCGTCCCGTCCAGCGCCTCGGCGGCCACCCCTCGGGCCACCAGGGCTGCTGCGGTGGCATGGGCCAGCTCCACACCGGGCGTGAACACGAGGGACGGCCGGCCCTCGCCTTCTTTGCACCAGGCGTCGACCACCGCCTCGGGCGATCTCGCCTCGGCGAGCACTCGGGCGAGGTCCGCCTCGTTGTAGTCGCCGTGGCTGCGCCGCACGGCCGACAGGTCGAGCGAGAGCCGCACCCGACGCCCCCGCAGGTCGCAGCACCAGCCGGCAGCGATCATGTCGAGCAGGTCCCGGCTGAACACCGGAGCCCCGAAGAGGTCGTGGAGGCCCTTGCGCTTCGGCGTGGCGGTGACCCCCATTACGAGCGGCGCGGTGGGATCGTCGGCGGCCGAAAGGGCGTCGAGCACGCGGACGTAGCCGGTGGCCGGGGCGTGGTGCGCCTCATCGACCACGACGGTCGAGAGACGTCCCGCCGTGCCCTGGGCCGCCACCAGCCGGGCCAGCCGGGCACCACGGGCCAGCGTGGCGACCGACGCCACCACCACGCCGGCTCCTACCTCGTCTCGTGTCGCCTGTACCCGGCCGATGGCTGTCGGGTCGATACCTGCCTCCACCAGCCGGGTGCTCGCCTGGTCCAGCAGCTCCTCGCGGTGGGCGAGGATCAGTGCCCGGCCACCCCGGCGCCGGACCACCTCGCAGAACACGGCCGTCTTGCCGGTCCCGGTGGGAAGGGCCACGAGCACCCGGGAGCGCCCGTCGGCCGCCGCCTTCTCCACCGCGTCTGCGGCGGCGAGCTGGTAGTCCCGCAGGGTGAGGGTCATATCGTCCCCTCCGCGTAGAGGTCGGACAGCTCGTAGCGCTTGAGGGTGCTCCCCGGCGGGACCACCTCGACGAGCACCCCGGCGGCGACGGCCCGCTCAAGTGCCTGGCGGGCCGCCCGGTCGCTTACTCCGAGCCGGCGGGCGGCGTCGGCGATGGACTCGAAACCGCCGCTCTCGATCGCCACGCGGCCTACGTCGTCGGGCGTGAGCCGGCCCCGGGCGCTCCCGCCGTCGCCGGCCGGCGGGTCCCACTTGCTGAAGATGCCCGCCTCGTCGACGTGCACGCTGAAGTCGTCGAGCGGTTCGTGCCGGCGCAGGAAGTGAAGGTCGACGTACTGGCGTGCCTGCTGGGGCGTGAGCCCGGCGTCGGCCGCAGCCTTTGCGGAGTAGTGCGGCAGCATCGTGACCCGGGTCGAGGCCCAGTCCGCCAGCCGCGAGGCTCCCCGCCACAGGTCCTCAGGGTCCCGGTAATCGTTCGCCTTGCCGAGGTGGTGGACGACGACGATGGCGGTCCCGTGTTTCAGCGCAAGGGCGCGGAGCTGAGACAGCCCCGCCTCGACCTGATCGTTCGAGTTCTCGTTGCCGGCGAAGAAGGTCGCCCACGGATCGAGCACCAGCACGTCGAAGCCGTGCTCGGTGATCCACGCCTCCACGCGGGGATCGAGCTCTCCCTCGTGGAACGTCTCGGTCCGACTACCTCCGGCACCGGGGCGCGTCTGGCGGACCTCGCGCACCCGGAGCCGAACGGGCTCGAACGTCTCGGCGATGCCTCCCGGGCGGTCGGAGCCGAGGATCGCCCGCCACCGCCGGGCCGAGGCCCACGGGTCCAACTCGCCCTGGAGGATGAGGGTCCGTGCCCGGCGGTGGACGGCCAGGCAGTTGAGGAAAACACCGTCGCCGTAGGCGAGATGGCCGGCCAGGTTGAAGACGAGCCGGCTCTTCGAGACGCCCCGGGGACCGGCGACGACCACGAGTTCGCCCGCCCGCATGAGGTTGTCGATGAGCACGGGAGGCTCGGGCGGAGGGTTGTCGAGGGTCTTGCCCACCCAGTGCAGGAACGGGTCGTCGGTGGTCATCGTGTCTCCTTCCCTGTCGGGTTCGAGCGGGCGTCCCGCTGGTGCCGTTTTCGTCCGCGCTCGGCGTGGCCGGTGCAGCAGTAGGTGCGGCGCCCGTCGATCGGGCGCGAGCAGCCGTCGAGCGCACAGGTCCGGCGGTCCTCGCCCCCGAGCAGCGGGACCAGCTCGGCGGTCCACCGGGCGTCGGGGAGCCACGTGCCGTTGCTCCACCGCTTTGCCGTGGCGAGCGGCACCCCGAACGCCTCGGCGAAGGCAACCGGTCCCATCGCCCGCACCCGTTCGACGACGACGGGCCGCAGGTCCGGCGAGCGGTAGGTGACACGCAATGTCTCGGTGGGCGTCTCGGTGTCGCCGGCCGCCCTCGCGGCGATCAGCCGGCCGCCCCGGCCGACGGTGCGGATCATCCGGGCGTCGTCGATGACGAGCGGCGTGTGCGGAAGGGGACGGGGCCGCAGCCACGCCAGCGCCTTGTCGTCGAGGGAGCGCAGGACGTGTGCCCGGGCGCCCTTTGCCGGGTCGGTGGTGACGGCAACCTCTCTGCCCCCGACCGCCCGCCACGAGAGCGAGCGCCAGTCGCTCAAGTCCCCGCCCGGGTCGAGCGCGGCAACCGGGGGCGCCTCGGCGGAGCCGAGCGGCGGCAGCGAGAGCCCGAGCACGTAGCGCCCGAAGGGTGCCGGAGAGATCCCGTAGCGCTCGGCGAGGTCGACGACCGCCTCGGGCGAGCCGACCTGGCACCGTTGCAGCGCTGGGTAGGGCTCGTCGCCCTCGGCGTCCCACGGCCACCGCTCGATGGTGGGGCGAGAGGGATCGGCCGCTCGGCGCAGCGCCTCGGCGGCCACGGCCCGCGTCCAGAGGTGCTGCCCGTCGGGACCACGGCCGGGGAGACCGGGCGGGTCGGCGACCTGGCCGCCGAGCCCGTGCTCGGTCGCCTTCACCAGCTCGACCAGCTCGCCGTTCTCGAAGGTCCCGAGCGCGTAACGCTTCACCCGCAGCACGGTCCCGAACAGCGGCCGGCCGCCGTGCTCGCGCAATGGCGCCTTGAAGAAAGGCACGCCGGGACCGAACGGAGCGAGCCCGTCGAAGCGGGCGAGGATGGCGTCGAGTGCCCCCCACGAGATCGCCCCGACCACCCGCCCGTCCGCGAGGGTGACCGGACCGCCCTCGGGCGACGAGACGAGCAAGAGGCCGTCGGTGTCCCGGCTCGCCACCGTGCCCCCGGCTTTCTCGACCAGGTGCTCGGCGAGCCCCACCACCAGCCGGCAACCGTCGGTGACCGATGCGGCGATGGGCGGGAAGGACCCCCGGGAGACGCGCTCCGCCAGTACCTCGCGGCGTCCCTGGCGGGCGTAGTACTGGTCGATGCGGGCGGCGTTGCCGTAGAGAGAGTTGACGACGACCCGGAGATCGGCGGCGAGCCGGTCGTCGTCTCGCCGCTTCGCCTCGTCCCGCAACCGCACCAGCGCCAGGGCCGGGTCCTCGCCGTTCCGCACCCACCGTCCGCCGTAGAGCGGGAAGGTGGAGACGACCTGTCGCTGGCGCCCCCTCGGCACGAGCCGGACGGCGGAGCGCAGGTCGACCACCCGCCCGGCCCGGAGAGAGGCGAGCGCCACGGCGCACCAGGTGAAGGGAAGCGGAACCGACGAGGTCACCGGCCGCATGGCGGCGTGCCCGTCGGGGAAGTCCCGATCGGGACTGTGCACCGACCATGTCTCACCGGCGGGGCGCAGCTCGCAGACCGTCGCCCCGAACCGCTCCCACGTCGCCGGATCGAGCAGGGCGTCCACCTTGCCGGCGGCGAGGTCGGCGCACAGCGCCCGGAGGTCGGCGGTGACGTCCTCGCGCTCGTAGCGCTCGGCCACCCGCAGCTCGTGGCACCCGAGCTGGCGGTAGTCCGTCGGATAGCCGGAGTGCACGTCGACGTCGACGGCCGAGAAGAGCCCGGCCCCGGCCAGCTCGGCCGAGAGCCACGCGCCGTGATGAGCGCCCATCCAACGCCCCATCTCCCGGTCGTCGGGCGCACCGGGGACCGACAGCATGGGCACCGCCCGGGACCGCTCGTCGATGCGGGCGGCCAGCGTGCCCGGTGACGTCAGGAACCGGAGATCGATGCGCCCCACCCGCTCCCGGCGGTCCTGGGCGGAGGTGAGCCACTGCCGGCCCTCGACGTCGAGAGCATCGGCGAGCCGGCGCACCACGTCGAGGGTCTCCGCCAGCGCCTCGGCTCCGGTCACGTCCACCGGGACGGCCGCCGGGACCGACCGGCGAGGGAGCCCGAACGCCTCGGCGTGGTCGGCCAGGTCGGCGGACTCGACGCCGTCGAGCGGGAAGGCCGCCGCCACCACGTCGAAGAAGAGGCCCTTGTAGTGCGAGCCGTCGGGGAGCCGGCGCCCGAAGCCCGGACCCCCGGGCGGGCGCCCCCACGCCACGCTGTAGGAGGTCGCCGTCGAGGCCACCACCCGGAGTGGCGGCAGGTTGGGCGAGACGGACCCCAGCATCTTGCGGCCGGTGGCGTCCTCGCGCCACCGCGACCAGCCGCGTGGCCAGAGGGTGAAGCCGCCGGCATAGGTCCCCCTGGCCGGCCGCCACTCCTCTGCGATGAGGCCCAGGGATCGGCCGAGGTCGGCGCCGACGAGCCAGCCGCTCCGGCCGTAGACCAGGCGCCGCAGGGACCCCCGCCACGGGTTGCAGAACGCAGAGAGGCTCTCGCACCGCCACGGCTGCCTGCCGGCCGGCGTTTCGACGAACCGGCGGGCGCACCAGGCCGCCAGCTCCCCGGCCGCCGGGTGGTCGTCGGGGATCACGAGGCCAGCGGCCACGGTGCTCGCCCCGTCGACGTGCCAGAAGGCGCCGAGCCCGAAGCGCTCCACCTCCCGGGCCGCAGCGTCGGCGGCGGCCACGAACACGAGCCGGGACTGGCCGGCGAGGGCCGGCACCGGCGGGAGCGGCGCCGGCACCCCGGCCGGGCGCTCGCCTTCCGGCCAGCCCTGGAGGTACAGAGCGCCGGTCACGCCGGCGCCCCGAAGCCCACGAGGCAGCCCTGCGCCAGCCGAGCCGCTGCCGTCGCCACGTAGGACTCTGTCACCTCGACCCCGATGGCACGGCGCCCGAGCTGGCGAGCGGCGACGAGCGTCGAAGCGCTGCCGCAGAACGGGTCGGCGACGGTGCCCGGGTGCAGCGCGATCAGCGTTGCCAGCACGTCGAGCGGCTTTGCGTGCGGATGACCGGAGCGGGCGGCGAGCCCCGACGGGGAGCCGACCAGTCGCCAGCCCGTCTCGATGGTCGAGCTACGGCCGCCGATGCCCGAGCCCCACGGACCGACCAGGTAGACCGCCTCCAGGTCCCGGCGGAAGCCGGCCGTCGCGCCCCGCACGCCGGAGCCCGGAGGCTTGCGGTAGACGAGGACCTGCCGGGTGCCGGCGGGCGGCGGGAGCATGAGCGACCCGAACACGACCGCCGGCCGGTCTCCCCACAGTGCGAGCGCGGCTTCGCGCACCGACGTGTCGTCGTCGCCGACGATGCCCTCGTGCCGTGTGCCGTGGCCCAGATCGCCCTGGCGCCAGCGGAGCCCATAGGGCGGATCGGTGACGAGCACGTCCGCCTCCAGCCACGCCGTCAGCTCCCGGCAGTCGCCGCGGTAAAGCCGGACGAGGTCGTCCTCGAAGATCGGAGCGGCGGTCACGCCACGGCCCTCCGGCCGCCGACGGCGAGCGCCGCCGCCAGCGGAGCGGCGAGCCGACCGGCTCCGCGGGCGTCGACGGCCAAGCGCTCGACGCCGTGCTCGGCTGCCAGGTGGCCGACAAGCCAGCTTGCGGCGTCGAGGACTGCGAGGTCGTAGACGGCGACGCAGCAGAGCCGACACGCCGAGCCCGAGCACCGCGGGCGCTCGTCGCTCACGACCACCCCGACAGGCCGGCCGGCAGCGACGATCGAGAAGCCCGTCCGTAGGGGCGGCCGGATGAAGTGCCGCGCAACGTCGATGGTGCGGCGCGCCGTCATGACCCCTCCAGCGCCTCGACAACGTCGAGCCACAGCGCCTGCACCGCTCGTGCAGCGTTGGGGTCGAAGGTGAGGGCGCACCCTCCGTCCGCCGCCCACCCGAACGTGACCGCTTGGCGGCGGGCACGGTGCAGGAGCACCGACTCGTCAGCGGTCGGCCACCGGAGCCCGAGGTCGTCGAGCAGTAGGTGCAACAGCCGGTGGTCCGTCGGCGAAAGCGCGACGACGAGGTCGTCGGCGATGTACCCGAGCCCTGGCCCGTGACGGCCGTCCAGGTGGTGCCGGTGCAGCACGCTCACCGCCGGCGCCTCGGCAGGGTCCGCGGCCGAGGGAGCGGGCGAGCCCGGCCCGAGTCAATCCATGTCTCGATGCCTTCGGCCTGGGCTTGCACCGCAAGCGCAAGCACCGTCGCCGCGTCGGCCACGAAGCGATAGAGGCCGGCCACCTCAGCGGGGCCGAGGACCTCGACGGGGCGCCAGCCGCGGACCCGTCGCTCGAAGGCGGCCGACGCCATCTTGCCGGCGGTGAGCTGGCGGACGAGCGCGTCGTAATGCGCGACACGGCGGATGTCAGCCCGGGAGACCTCGACGTCCCGCAAGAGCCGGGGACCGCCGCCCTCAATCGGCTCGGCGAAGAAAGAGCCGCTCGGTCCGGTCGAACCTGGCGGCGCGTGTCCGGCCGCCTCCCTGGCAGACACCGTGGGGCGTGCGGACCGACGCTGGGCATATTCGGCGGCGCCCGCGGCACGCCGACCAGCGGTGCCCGGCGTCGTGTTCGATCGACTGAGCAGCCCGACCTCGGCGGCATCGCGCAACGCCTGCGATGGCACCCGACCCCGCGGCCCTGCGGGCCGAGCAGCCGCGCGGCGAAGCGAGCGAGGAACCGGGTCAGGACGTGGCGCCACGACCACCCGGCTCCGGCTCGGTGCCGGGACCAGGTACGATGGTCTCGGCGATCAGGCAAAGCTCGCTCGCACCGCCCGGGGTCAAGGCTCCGGGCGGATGCGCGTCACGGGAGAGGTGGGCCAACCGCTCGCGGGCCGGGGCGATCAGTGCCACGGAAATATCATCCGGACTCGATCCCGGAGCCGCCGGTACATCGACCGGGTAGGCGAGCGAGAGCGTGGTACGGAGCCACCGATCCGTCCGCTCGGCGACCAGCTCGGGCAGCACGTCGACGAGCAATCTTGCCGCCAGCTCCTCGACTGGGATTCCTTCGGTGACAGCCCGGTCAGTCAAGGCGGCGACGATCTCGGCGGGGAGCCGGAGCCGGCTCGGCGTGGTGACACGCCGGGCGTCGACGAGACGGGTGGTCATGCCGCTTTCTGGTCGAGCGCCCGTCGAAGTGCGGCCGTGGCGGCATCGGACTCGTTCGGGTACCAGCGGAACTGGCGGCAGAGGTAGGTCAGTACCGACGCCACGCCGACGGGCAGGCGCCATACGACGCTGACAACCTCCTCGCGGGTTGCCGGAAGGTTCTCCATGCCATCCATGTTCCAGGTGGCATCTGACTGCGCCCGGTACGCGTACCCGCCGTCACCGGTCAGTGTCCGGTACGGCGTGATATGCTTTCTCCATGAAAAGGGCGCCGGCCATCCAACCGGGGAAATCGTGGCGGACTTGGCGACGGACCAGTGCGGCGACGGCTGCACTGGTCGCTCTATTGGACGACCACGGCGTCACGCTCGGCAACCGTGCGGTCACCGCCCGCAAGGTGGAGGGCCTGAGTGCGGCAGGGCTCTTGTTCGAGCCGGACATAAGCGACGACCAGAAGGTGGCGCACGTCCGGGCGCTCGGCGAGCTGGATTACGGACCGCACCGGTCAGCCGACGAGACCGCACTCCGAATGCTTGCGATGGGACACTGCACGGGTCGAGCACGATCCGTGCTGGCCGCCAAGCATCCCCCCGTCGACCTGCTCACGTCACTGGGCAGAGTGCTCCCACCGGAAGTGATCGACGCCCTCCGGGCCGGGAGCGACGGAGCTGCTGTCATCGCCCAACCGGTTCGACGTATATTCGCGGCGCTGGGCGACGTGCCCGAAGGTGGGCGCGAGACGTACAACGGCGAGCTGATCCGAGAGACCCCCGACGCCCGAGCGTCAACCTTCTTCGGTGACGTGGCGCAAATGATGACCCGTAGCTCCGTTGCCGACCCGGAACTCATTTACGACGTCGCCTACAGCGACTCCGGGCCATGGGGACCTGACAAGCATCGCTATCGCCGCAACGCGTTGCCGTATGAGGTCGAGACGGTCGAACAGGTCGCCGCTCAGCTCGGCACTGCGTGCGCCCGTTACTCCGAGATCGTGGCAACTGCCCCGATGGACACCTTGGTATCTGCTGCCGTCACCGCTCGCCAGATGCTCCCCGGACCGGGATTCGACGCTCGATCAGCAGACGTAATGGCAGCGTTCATGGCCCCGCTCCTGCTCGGTGCCGTACAGGCCGGGTGGGCTCCGGACCCGAGCTGGTCAGCGTCGCCGCCGACCCCATCCCTCGGAGGTAACACCTAGACAGCAAAGCCCCGGCGCCGGTAGGAGCCGGCCCGGGGCGTGGCCAGTACCTACAGAGGAGGTACCGACATGGCGCACGATATTCCCCAGCCGGCAGGCCCGGCACCCGTTGTGGTCCCGGTGTCCGCCGTCGAGCAGCCGCTCGCGTTCTGCTCGACGCTGCGCTCGCTCTCTCGGGTATGGCAGGAGCGCGCGGACAAGTTGGCGCTCGACCTGGACGACGATTTCGCCCGCGGAGCGGTCATCGCCCTACGGGAGGTCGCCGGCGAGGTGGCGGCGGTGGCCGACCGGGCAGAGCATCGGAACCGGCCGTGACCGCCACCGCCCCCGACGCCCGCATCGTGTCCGCCGGGCCGGTGCTCACCGCCGAGGACGTGCGCGATCGCGTGGCCGCGATCGTCGACACCTATTCGACCGACGGAGACGCGCAGGTCGTCGTCTGCGACGGCTTCAACGTCCGCGTCGTCGTGCACCACGGCGCGTTGACGATCACCGACGGCGTAGGCGAGCACCGCCGGGAGCGCTCCTACAGCAAGGTCTCCGCACCCTCGCGCCTCGTCGTGGCGGGCGACGGAATGCTCACCGTTGAGGCCCTGTCGTGGTGCCGGGCGCAGGGCGTGGCCGTGGTGGTGCTCCGGGCCGGCACCGAGGTCCTGCTCGCAGCGTCCCCGCCCGGCCGGGACGATGCCCGGTTGCGGCGGGCGCAGGCCCTCGCTGGGGTCG
>Ga0307373_10014923_pt1 | contig 10630 bp, 8 predicted proteins | sample OX2MG_FD_202534 | JGI IMG/M metagenome (GOLD analysis project Ga0307373, IMG submission 202534) | Soil microbial communities from Risofladan, Vaasa, Finland - OX-2 | ecosystem: Environmental > Terrestrial > Soil > Coastal area > Acid sulfate soil | place: Finland: Risofladan, Vaasa | collected...
GCCGTTCACGATTCTTCGATGAGCCCCGCAATTATTCGGAGGGATTTGCCATGGCCACCGCTTACGCTCCCCGCGTCTACAAAAACTTCATCGCCGGCGAATGGGTCGAGCCGCGCAGCGGCAACACTCTGGAAAACCGCAATCCCGCCAATCGCGACGAACTCGTCGGCATCTTCCCTGCCTCGAACGCCGAAGACGTCGCCGCCGCAGCCAGCGCCGCCCGCGACTCCTTCGACAAATGGCGCCTCACCCCCGCTCCCAAGCGCGCCGAAATCCTGTTCCGCGCCGCCGAAATTCTAATCCGCCGCAAGGAAGAGTTCGCCAGTGACATGACCCGTGAAATGGGCAAGGTCCTCGCCGAAACCCGCGGTGACGTGCAGGAAGCCATCGACATGACCTATTACATGGCTGGCGAGGGCCGCCGCATGTACGGCCACACCACACCCTCCGAATTGCCAAACAAAACCGCGCAATCCGTGCGCGTTCCCGCTGGAGTGGCCGGCCTGATCACGCCCTGGAATTTTCCCATGGCGATTCCATCTTGGAAGTCCATGCCCGCGCTCGTCTGCGGCAATACCGCCGTCCTCAAGCCCGCCGAGGACACGCCCCTTTCCACCTACAATCTCGTGCAGGCGCTCGACGAAGCCGGTCTGCCCAAAGGCGTCCTCAACCTCGTATTCGGTGACGGTCCCGGCGCCGGTGCGCCCCTCCTGAAAAACCCCGAAGTCGATCTGGTCAGCTTTACCGGCTCAACTGAAGTTGGACGCATCGTCAGCGAAGCCTGCGCGCCCACATTCAAGAAGTGCCATCTGGAAATGGGCGGCAAGAACATCATCATCGTCATGGACGACGCCAATCTCGACCTCGCCATTGACGGCGCGCTGTGGGGCGGCTTCGGCACCACCGGACAGCGCTGCACCGCCGCCAGCCGCGTCGCCGTGCAGAAGGGCGTTTACCGCCAGTTCGCCGAAAAATTCATCGCTCGCGCGAAGAACCTAAAAGTCGGCGACGGCCTCGATCCCGATACGCAAATGGGCCCCTGCATCAACGAGCAGCAGTTGAACACGGTGATGAAATACGTCCAGATCGGCCAGGACGAACGCGCCAAGCTCGCCGCCGGCGGCCATCGCCTCGATGATCCCGCGCACGCCAAGGGCTGGTTCCACGAGCCAACGGTTTTCACCGATTGCGATCCAGCGATGCGCATCTGCCAGGAAGAAATTTTCGGTCCAGTCGTCGCGTTGATTCCATTCGACACTTTCGATGACGCTATTGCCATCGCCAACGGCGTGAAATACGGACTTTCCGCCTCGATCTATACCCGCAATATCAATCACGCCTATCAAGCTCAGCGCGATCTCGAAACCGGCATCGTCTACGTCAACGCGCCCACCATCGGCGCCGAAGTCCATCTCCCCTTCGGCGGCACGAAAAACACCGGTAACGGCCACCGCGAATCCGCCACCGCCGCCCTCGATTTCTACTCCGACTGGAAAACCCTCTACGTCGATTTCTCCGATCGCCTCCAGCGCGCCCAAATCGACTAGCACCGCCCCCTTTCACCGAAGTCATGCTGAGCCCGGTCGTGCGCTGCGCCGCGCCTCGCCTTTCGGAGCGCCGGCGTCTCGCCGGCGAATTTTCCTTCGCGCAGCCGCCCTAGCGCCCGCGCGTAAACCGGCTACTGCCGCCCTTTTTCACAGTTGTCATCCCGAACCCGTTCGCCCGCCCTTGGCGAACGGTGTGAGGGATCTGCTTTCGCATTTGCGGGTGCCGCATCCTTCGCGTTTTTTGCGAAGGGTGCGGATCTTAGTTCTTTTCGCGTAGTAGCAGACACCACGGAATTTCCCATCGCCCAAACGCAAAGAACCGCACACCGCCGCGCACCATCAGTTAGAATCACCGTTTCGTCGGCAGCGTCATCGGGAGCCCACCCGTGAAACCAAACTCGCAAATCATCGCCATTGGCGGTGGCGGCTTCGCCCAGCCAGAGAATCCGCTGATGGAGCGCTACATCCTGGCGCAAGCGCGCAAACGGAACCCCAAAGTTTGCTTTGTGCCCACCGCGACGGGCGACGCGCCAACATACATCGCCAAATTTTACGCGGCATTCTCAAAGCTCGGCTGCCATCCCACTCACTTGCCCGTGTTCGAACGCACTCCCGAACTCGCGGATCTGCTGCTCGCCCAAGACGTGATCTACGTCGGCGGAGGAAACACCAAAAGCATGCTGGCCGTCTGGCGCGAATGGCAACTGCCCAAATACCTGCGGCAGGCGCTGCGTTCCGGTACGGTCCTCGCAGGCATCAGCGCGGGAGCGATCTGTTGGTTCCAAATGGGCATCACCGATTCGTGGGCCGACCGGCTCATGCCTTTGCCATGCCTCGGCTGGCTCCCTGGCGCCTGCTGCCCGCACTATGACGTAGAAAAAGATCGCCGCCCCGCTACCCACGATTTCGTGGCGAGGGGCATTATCCCGCAGACACTCGCCCTGGAAGACGGAACCGCCGCGCACTTCATCGGACGCAAGCTCTTGCGCATCGTTTCCTCGCGCGAGAGCGCCAAAGCATATCGCGTCCGCATGAGTCGCGATGGCATCGTAGAGACTCCCCTGGCATTAAAGCGCCTGACCCGCTAACCGGCGCGGACCAAGCGGTACGTGCGCTTCCAACGCTTGTGCCAAAACGGGAAACCGGTACTAAACTCCAAATTGAACCTCGACCTCCCACTGCCTCTGTGTTTCCATACTAACAAGCCGAGCTAGACGCGCGGCCCGGGAAGGACATTGAGAACATAGACGACCATCCGAGGAAACCATAAGCGAGCGACCGTAGTTCCCCAAGTCGCATCCTGCCCGAAGTTTCCTCCAAACTCTGTTCGCCTCCCAGCACAACGGAGACTAACCATGACCAAACGCCATTCGCCGCGCTCCCCGCGCAGTCCGCATCACGCCGAGCCTCGCCCCCGATCAGAGAATCGATTAGCAAATCCTTCTCGCCTCGCCCTGCCTCGGCGATCCCGCGCGCGCCGTGCTCCTTCCGCCGCAACAGTCCGCGCGCAGCATGAAAGCCAGTGCACCATCTGCTCGCATCCTGACCGCGCCGCCATCGAAAACCAGTTCATGCACTGGCACGCCATCAGCGCCATCGCCTTCGACCATAAAGTCAGCCGCAGCGCGATCTATCGTCACGCGTACGCCGTGCGACTCTTTGCCCGGCGCAATCACGAACTCCGCTTCTCCCTCGGCCACCTCATCGAGCGTGTGCAGGACGTCGAACCCACCGCCGGCGCAATCGTCCGCGCCGTGAAATTGTTTGCTCGGATCAACGATGACGGCGAACTCATGGAACCTCCCGCGCGCGTCATCATTTCCTCGGGAGGGGCTCGCCGCGAAGTCGCCGCGAGCAGTTCCCATCGGCCAATCGCCATTTCGCTCGATTCACCACTATCGGCGAGCGTCGCTGCCATCCCCCCGCAGCCGCCCCTCAAGGGACCAGAAGCCTCCGTAAAGGGCGGAACACTCAATCGGCCTCACGACCATGCAAATCGCTGAAAACATTGGGCCGGACATGGGCAAGGGCGGAACGTCCCGTCACGTTTCTCCGCGAACGATTGCTCGCAGCATTTTCGCCTGCCGGACTCTTCGCCACGTTCCCGAATCGTCCGCACCTTTCAGGCGCAAGCCGATCTCGACCGCGCGATTGACATGCCCGCGCCAGCCTTTCAGAATGTCTCTGCGAGTTTGCCGGAGCGATACCTGCCCTGGCGCGGATTCCCAAAGCAACTTAATCCAGGACGGCGTTGCCCCGCAGCGCTGTTCGCGAACGAGGTCTTCATCGATGATCCAGCCCCTTCAAGAGAATGCCCTGACCCGGGCGAGCCGAAAGTCTCCGTGCGTTGACTTTGCGATCGCAGTCGCTTCCCTGCTCGCGCTGACGGCGGCGCTGTTCTTTCCCGCGACCCTGCGAGCGCAACCGGCCGCGCAAGCGAAACGGCCGGGCGCCGCGTCTTCGCGCGCGCAAACGTTTCTCGGAAATTGCTCCTCGGTCTTTGACGCGGAGCAAGCTGGCGGATCGGCTGGCGCCGTCAGCGCTTCAGAGGCAAGCGCATCCGCGAAGCGCGGATTCAATCTCGCCAATCTCGACCGCTCCGTTTCTCCCTGCCAGAATTTTTGGGAATTCGCGGACGGCGGCTGGATTAAAAGCCATCCCATTCCAGCGGACCGTGCGAGTTGGGGCACCTTCAGCGTGATCCAGCAGCGCGACCAGGAAATCCTTCACCAGATTCTGGAAGAAGCGTCAAAAGATACGCATGCGCAGCCCGGTTCCGACTGGCAGAAGATCGGAGATTACTACGGCAGTTGCATGAACGTCAGCGCCATCAATGCGGCGGGAATTAAGCCGATCGAGCCGGAACTCCAGCGTATCGCGGCGATCGATAGCGACAAATCACTCGAGGCGGAAATCGCGCGCCTGCAGGGCCTCGGCGTCGACGTGGGATTTCAATTCGCTTCCGAGCAGGATTTGAAGAACAGCACCGAGGTGATCGCCGGCGCGGGACAAGGCGGTCTCGGCCTGCCCGACCGCCAGTATTACTTGGATCAGGACGCGCACTCGAAGCAGATTCGCACCGAGTATCTGGCGCACGTAGCGAGAATGTTCACGCTGCTGGGCGATAGCTCCGCGACCGCGAACCAGGAAGCGGCCACGGTAATGAACCTCGAAACCAAGCTGGCGGAAGGTTCCACAAAAGTAGCCGACCTGCGCATCCCGGAGAAAAACTACCACCCGATGACGCTGGTGCAGCTCGATAGCGTCACGCCGCACTTTTCATGGCAGCGCTATTTTGAGGAAGTAGGGCGTCCGCACCTGGAAATGGCGGACATGGGGCAGCCGGACTTTTTCAAGGCGATGGACGCGGCCATCGCATCCGTGCCTCTAGCGGACTGGAAAATCTATTTGCGATGGCACTTGCTTCACACCGCCGCGCCGGCGCTTCCCGAAGCGTTCGAGCAGGAGAATTTCAACTTTTATGGAAAAACGTTGACCGGCCAGAAGCAGATGCAGCCGCGCTGGCAGCGCTGCGTTCGCTCCACCGATGGCGAACTGGGCGAGGCGCTGGGCAAATATTACGTGAAGCGCGCGTTTCCGCCGGCGGCCAAAGCCACCGCCATCGCCATGGTAAAGAGCATCATGGCCACGCTGCACGAGGATCTGGAGACGCTCTCGTGGATGAGCCCCGAAACGCGCCAGAAGGCCATTCACAAACTCAGTATGATCACGCTGAAAATCGGCTATCCCGACAAGTGGCGCGATTATTCGAAATACAACGTAACCACCGGCCCCTACGTGGAGAATCTTCTGCACGGAAACGATTTCGAATTTGATCGCGACATGAACAAAATCGGCAAGCCGGTGGATCGCTCGGAATGGCTCATGACGCCGCCGACGGTGAACGCCTACTACGATCCGTCCATGAACGAGATCGTCTTCCCCGCCGGAATTCTGCAGCCGCCCTTTTTCGACGCCCATTACGACGCTGCCGTGAACTACGGCGGCATCGGCTCGGTGATAGGACACGAAATGACCCATGGATTCGACGACCAAGGCGCCAAGTTCGACGGCCATGGCAATCTGAAAAACTGGTGGACGCCCCAGGATCTCAAGAATTTCCAGGCGCGCGGCGAATGCATCGTACAGCAGTTCGACGGCTATCAGGCTTACGGCCTGCACGAACCGGGCAAGCTCGATGAAGGCGAAAGCATCGCCGATCTCGGCGGCATGACTATCTCCTACCGCGCGTTTCAGACAACCCCGGAAGCCAAGGCCGGCAAGAAGATCGATGGATTCACGCCGGATCAGCGTTTCTTCTTGGCCTGGGCGCGAAATTGGGCGTCGAATTTGCATCCGCAAATCGCGCGGCTATACATGCGCACCGATCCGCATCCCATGGACCAGTTCCGCGCCAACGGGCCGCTCTCGAACACGCCGGCCTTCGCGAAAGCTTTCAGCTGTAGCGAACGCACGCCGATGGTGCGACCCGCGGGACAGCGCTGCCAAATTTGGTGACGATCCGACGAGGATCGTCATCCTGAGGAGCGCGTCGTTGGCGCGACGAAGGATCACTCGACGCATCCTGGCGAGCGCGGCCTGAGTGCGACAAAGAACCTCTCTTTGTTCCGGCAGTATGGCGAACGGAGCACAAGGAGCATCTCGATGCAAGAAACATCCGAGCAGTACATGCAGCGAATGGACGGCTACGTGGTCGGACGCGACCCATTGAAGTTGCAAGCAGCGGCTCCGGCGAGATTGGCCAAGTTGCTGAAAAAAGCGACTCCTGCAAAAGCGCGCAAGCGGCCGGCGCCTGGAAAGTGGTCGATTGCCGAAATCATGGCGCATCTGGCGGATACGGAAGTGGCCATGGGCTGGCGCATTCGCATCGTCCTGAGCGAGCCTGGTTCAACCCTCCAGCCGTTCGATCAGGACGCCTGGGCCAGCGCGATGCGCTACGAAAAGCGCGACCCGCGCAAATCGCTGGAGCAATACCGCTCCTTGCGCGAAGCCAACATCGCACTGCTCAAATCGATCACTCCGGCAGACTGGAAAAAATCCGCCACGCATCCGGAGCGCGGCGAACTCACCGTGCGTAAAATCGCGGAGATGACCGCCGGACACGACCTGAACCACATTGCGCAGATCGAACGAATCCTCGCAGCCAAATAATTCCCCCCGGTGCGAACCTCCCGCCCCCTGTTTCCGTTTCTGGAAACACGGCATCCCAAATCGCCGGGGCGGATGGGCAGCCGTCATACAATTTAAAGAGAAATTTTGCGGTCGCGGCGGCGCTTGATGTGAGCTTTTCGCGTCATCGCCGCGTTCCGCAGCAGGCAAGAAGCAACTCTCAGAGGCGAACACCGTGGCGCTGAAAGCGGCGGATCCGCGTCCCGCGAACCCGGGCGCGGCGTCCATTCCAAAACCCCCGAAGCCAGAAGATCAGGAGCTCGCGCGCAAGCTCGTCGAGCAGGCGGCCATCGAGGGCGAGTTGGCCGAACGCGAACTGCGTGTGGCGAACCTGCGGGCTGAGCTTTCGGCGTTCGAGCGGCGCTACCTGCATTTTCTCGGCTCGCGCTACGCCGAACTCGACGAGTGCAAAGCGCACCTCGCCGAGCAGTTCGCGCGGCGGCATCCGGAGAACGAGCGCGCGCAGCAAGCGGCTCGCGACGCTCGCGCACGCTCCAACGAAACCAAGTCCGCGGCCGGCGAAAAATCGGCGCAGGAACCGCGCGCGTTTGAGGCCACGCCGGAAATGAAGCGCCTCTATCGCGATGTCGCCAAGCGCATCCACCCGGACCTTACTTCCGATCGCGAGGACCGCGCCAAGCGCCAGCAATTGATGGCCGAGGCGAATCAAGCCTACGAGCAGGGCGACGAAACGCAGCTGGTAAAAATTCTGAATGAGTACGAATGCGGCCCCGAGTCCGTGAAAGGTGAAGGCGCGGGCGCGGAGTTGGTTCGCGTAATTCGCCGGCTCAGCCAGGCTCGCGGGCGACTGGCGGAAATCGAGGCGGAGCTGCAGCAGCTGGTGCGCTCGGATCTGTATCAGTTGCACGAACGCGTGGACGAAGCGGAAAAACACGGACGCGACGTGTTGCACGAAATGAGCGCGAAAGTTGACGAGCAGATCGCTCAGGCTCGCGAGCGGCTGGAAAGTCCGAACCCGGGCCCCCGCTAATTCATTCATGCCATCACGAGAAAACTCTTCGGCGCAGCAGATCGTGCCGGTTCCCACGCAAGCGCTGGTGATGCGTTCGGCGGCGCTGGTGACGCGCGGACTTCGCGATCTATCACGCGATTCGAACTGGCTGGTGAAAAAAGTTTTCAGCGGACGCGCGCCGCAGGTAGCAGTTTCGTCCGCAGGGCAAGTCTGCGCGCTTTCTCCGCTGGTGCGGCAAGGATCGGAAAGTATCGCGCTGTATGATGTCGAGTTAGGCATGCCGCTGCTCGCGCTCGCGGTTCCCGGCGACCCGGGAGTTTCGGCGCCAGGAAAGCAGGCGGCATTCGCGTGGTCTCCTTCGGGCGAGCGTCTGGTGGCCGCGTGGGGCGGGTGGCTGCCGGAGCTGCACGCGTTCGATCTGAACGCGAAGAAGTTTCTCGGAGCGTTTGGAGACTACGCCGATTTTCCAGCGGATTTAGCGTGGTCGGATCCGGGAAACTACTTTGCGGCCACCTCGAACGGTGCGGACAGCGCGAACGTGCGCTTGTGGGAAGTTTCGCAGCGCGCGTCCGGGGAGATGCCATTCGCTGCGACGCCCGCGAGCGAACTCACGCTGCCAACCTGTTGCGCGTGGCCCGAGTGGCGCCCCGAGTCGGACGAAGCCAGCGCGGTCGATGGCGCAAACGCTGATGAAACAGGCGTTGCGGATACCGCAGCGTTGGCAGGATTTGGCCGTGCCGCGTTCAGCCCGGACGAGGCCAGCCTCGCATCCGTGGTCGAAATCGAAGGCGAGTGGGCCGACGATTCGATTGCCATTCTTGAAATTCCGTCGCTGCGCAAGCAAAACGTGTTTCATGCGCAGGGGCACATCACCGATCTCGCCTGGACTTACGACAGCCGCCAGATCATTTTCTGCGCCGCCGGCCAAGCCAGCCGCCTAGCCGCTGACACGATGGAGCCCGAGCTGCTGCCATTTGGCGCGGAACTCTGCGCCTGCCATCCGCACCTGCCGATCTGCTTGTGCTTCAGTTCATGGCTGAAAAATTCGGCAAAAGGCCGCTTGTTCCTGGTCGAACTGAATCGCCTGAAGATTTTCGACGAGTACGCCGCCGAGGGCGTAGTCGATCTGCGCTGGTCGCTTGACGGCTCGAAGGCCTATGCGATCACCTCAGACGGCCTCGCGTACCTTTACGAACCGCCTCTGCTATAGCCGCCCTCACGCATACCGCACGGCAGTCCACTTTCAATCGTGGGCGAGCTAGAGTTGAAGCCGGCCGCGCACGCCGAGTAGTCGATTCGCGTGCAGCGCCGCACAAAATGTTCGAGCGATACACAGAGAAAGCTCGCCGGGTAATCTTTTTCGCGCGCTACGAAGCGAGACAGTACGGAAGCCCGACCATCGAAACCGAGCACCTGTTGCTCGGCGTCGTGCGCGAAGTACCGGACTCTGTGAGGCGGCTTCTCGACGAATCCGAAATCGAATCGCGAATTCGCCAGGAAATCGAAAAGCACATCACCATCCGCGACCGGGTTTTTACTACCGTGGAAGTACCGCTCTCGACCGATTCAAAGAAAATCCTGAATTTCGCTGCAGAAGAAGCGGAGCGAGCCGGCCAGCGTTATATCGGCCCAGAATATTTGCTCCTGGGAGTTTTGCGCGTGGAAAACTGCCTTGCTGCTGAGACTCTGCGGTCTCTGGGAGTCACGCTGGAGTCGGCGCGGGAAAAGATCGCCAAGATCAAGATATCCGACATAACTGTGAAAACCGACCGCGTCGCCACCACACGCGATGTTCTCGATTCTTTTCTGAGCGCATTGAAACAATTCCGCGCCGCCGAAATTGCCCCTTTTTTTGCCGAGGAAGCCCTGCTCATCGATTCCCGAGGACACACCTGGATTGGACGAGACAACATCGATTTTCAATCTTGCTTCGCGCCGTTTGCAACCAAGAATGCGCGGGCGCATGTCGAACGAGCTGAGCGCGGGCTATCGGACACATTCGTCGCAATTATTTTTTGGGAAGACGTGACCATCGCAGCAGGCGCCGCGAGGTCGATGCACCGCATGACGATCGTATTTGGACGGGAGGACGGAGCCTGGAGTATCTTCGTGCTGCAGGTCACGCCCGTCGCAACGCGGTAGACTACGATACCGCGCTTTTCCAAGTGTGTTAGTTGTGATTGGGCAGTGAAGCTGCGCTTCATTTTCCCGCAGTGGGCAAAGCGAAGATCCAGAGGGTAGTGCCGCCGGAGGGATTCTCGAACTCCGGCGCGAGGCTGGAGTCGCCTGCGTCCAGCGGGCCGCCGCCTCCCGATACGACGGCGACATATTGTTTGCCGTTAATCGAATAGGTGATGGGGTAGGAACTCGGCGTGGCATTTAGTCCCGCCTGCCAGAGGGCTTTGCCTGTGCTTGCATCATAGGCTGTGAATTCGCGGTTTTGCGAACCACTGAACAAGAGGCCGCCCGCGGTGGTGAGCATGGCGCTGGCGATGGGCGCGCGCTGGCGATTCATCCAGACGATTTTTCTGGTTTCGAGATTTACAGCGTCGAGGCGGCCCATTTTGCCGTCGGTGTGCGGACGAGTCTGCAAGGTGAATCGAATGTCGAGACCGCCCGCTGCAGTTTCCGCAGCGGTGCCTGGAACCCAGGTGTAGTCCATGCACGATTCGGCGATCGGCACATACAGAATGTGGGTGTTCGGATTGTAAGAAGTGGCGGGCCAGTTCCGCGCGCCGTTGGCGTTGGGGCAGATGAATTCGGTCTTGTTGGCGACGGGCTCAAATTCCGGATTGATGATCTTCTTGCCGGTCGCCGGGTCAATCGATTTGACCAGCGTTTGCAGACCGAGATCCTTCGAGAACTCGTACTTTCCATTGGCGCGATTTACGGCGTCGAAAATTGCCATTTTCCCGCCGGA
>Ga0307373_10014928_pt1 | contig 10628 bp, 9 predicted proteins | sample OX2MG_FD_202534 | JGI IMG/M metagenome (GOLD analysis project Ga0307373, IMG submission 202534) | Soil microbial communities from Risofladan, Vaasa, Finland - OX-2 | ecosystem: Environmental > Terrestrial > Soil > Coastal area > Acid sulfate soil | place: Finland: Risofladan, Vaasa | collected...
GCACAAGCTGAAGGCTATCACAAGATTCAAGATGCTGCTGACAATGATCCGCTCCTGAGAAACGAATCGAGACATCAGCACGCCCTACTCCGAAAGCTCATGGATTCTTTCCTCGTGTTTTGGTATGCCGTTGTCCCGGCACCATGACATCTACAACTACGACGAGGCTCGACGTTTTACGATAATGCGATTGCAGAATTCTTTTTCCGTATGCTTCTGAAAAGAAGCGCAGTGATCGTAATTGGAGTAAGGTTTTCCGATAAAGGCGCGCGTGGCTGAAAGCCCAGTGGAGTTCGAAAGATGAATATTCTCAAACAGTTAGCAGCAAATCAGTTTTGGCCGCCATAATGAAGTCATTATGGTGCAAGCCTTTGATTTTGTGAGTCCACCAAGTGACGGTCACTTTTCCCCATTCGGTCAGTATCGAAGGATGATGACCTTCCTCTTCAGAGATCATACCAATTTTGTTTGTGAACGAGAGTGCCTCGGCGAAGTCTTTGAATTTGAAAGTGCGTTCTAGGTGCTTGATTCCGTCCCTGTCAACAATAGACCAGTTTCCTACTTGCGGATGGAACGTCGCAATTTCCTCAGAAGTAACAGTAGGTTCGCCTAAGTGGCACGCGGTGCACCTTGCTTGCGCAAGCTGTTTTTGTTCCATTTGGCGAAGGCACCACAGACAGATTACTCTACAATCTGACCTACTTATTATTTCATCGGACGGAAAGACAGCACAAGTTCTAAAGCGCCTTTCTGCCATTTGTGCGCCAGGCGCTTATACTCGCTTCCCAATTTCAAGCATGAACTGAAGTTCTATTCCCAGATCTTGCCTTCAAGAGGGATTCTCTGATTTCAACTGGATCGAGGTAAGAACTTGTTACGTGGATCCCATATTGACTTAATGCATCTTCTATTGCATTCACGGCAGCTATGAGCGGAGCGCCTCCGCCCTCCGCAGTTCCACGAGTCCCCAGAGGCGAAAAAAGCGAAGGCGTTGTTATGGAATCAATTTCGAAGGGTGGCAGATCCACAGAGGTAGTGGCAAGGTAATCCATGAAAGACGATGTTTCGAGTTGCCCTTCGTCATTGTACTTTATCCGTTCGAAGAGTGCTGCGCCCAGCTGGTGTGCAAGCTGTCCATGAATCATACCATCGACTATCATGGGATTAATCTTGTTGCCGGAGTCTTCAATAAGTCTGATTCTTCTTACGTGAACCACTCCAGTCTCAGGGTCAACTTCAACGACGACGATACACGCGCTGGCAGAGTAAGTAAGAGCGAAATTACCTCTCATGTCATCAAGCGGCATTCCCAAGGGCGTTCTATAAACGTAATATTCCATCAAGCCAGGTTCCTCATTAGATTGAAGCCTAGCCACATCCCTCCAAGCGACGTGTGCAATTTCTTTGAGCGTCATCGATTGCTGTCCGATCTTCGACACAACCTTACCGTCCACGAGCTCAATATCTGCCACTTGCTTTTCCATAAGGTGAGCTGCGATCCTTATGATTTTTTCTCGCATCTTCATCGATGCGCCGTAGATAGCTGAAGCTCCCGTGATTGCAAACCTGCTCGCGTAAGTCCCCGAATATGGCGTGTAAGGATGAGTCCACATATCGAATCCTGGAAGCGTGTAGACGTCGTAAGGATCTACTTGAAGAATGTCAGCCACAATCTGTGATACGGACGTCTCGTGCCCGCTACCCTGCGGTGAGGTCCCAACAGCGGCGATGATGCTCGCGTCCTCATTAACTCTAACGAATGCTGCCTCGCAGTCCCCTGAGTTGTTTAGTTTCGGGTTGACCAGCAGAGTAGCCGCGCCGTTAAGCGGAGCAGAGTCCATAGCCATCGCGACTCCTACTCCAACAACTTTACCTTCTTCACGCATCCTTTGAACTTCGCGAGTCGTTCCATTGTAGTCCACGCCGAGAATAAGCTGCTGAAGCATCTGTGGATAATCACCTCCATCCAAAATCGCACCGGTCGGAGTCTGATACGGCATGCTCTCGGGACCTACAAAATTCTTCTGTCGAAATTGGACCGGATCCATCCCGAGCTTTCTTGCGGCAGAATCAACAAGCCGCTCCACCAGATAATTCTGCTGCATCTTGCCATAAACGCGACTTGGTCCTACCGGACATTTGTTCGTGATGGTCGTCCACACGTCCATTTCCAGTGCCTTGAACTTGTACGTCAGCGACGCGTGCCGAATAAAATTCAGAGCACCAACCGGCTCGCGCCGCATGTAAGCGCCCTCGTCGTGAACAGCCCTCGCGCGGAGTCCAATTATTGTTCCATCTTTCTGGACGGCAATATCTCCCTCATAGTAGACTTCGTTTCCATGATTTGAAGCCAAAAGGTGTTCTTGGCGGGTCTCATTCCATTGAACTGGTCTGCCCACTTTTCGTGATGCGATTGCAATGAGTAAGATGTACATATAGTTCTGGACTTTGATTCCAAAACCACCGCCAATGTCTGGGCTTATGAAGCGAAGCATGTTCTGAGCAACTTTGAGGGCTTTTGCAATGTTGGCGGCCACATTCGCCGGTCTCTGATTATTGCTCCAAATAGTGAAGTTCCCCTTTCCTCTGTCATAATTTACGAGAACCGCGTTCGGCTCGAGCGGCGAAGAAGTAAAACGATGAAAATAGAACTTTTCGTGGACAACTAAATCTGCTGTTCCGAACGCAACATCGACATCCCCATAAGTAAATTTCTTATGCCATGGGACATTCGTTGGAAAATTCTCGTGCACCAGTGCGCAACCTGGTGCCATAGCTTGATCAGGCGAGAGGACTGCGGGTAGGTTTTCATACTCGATGTTTATTAGGTCGGCTGCGTCGCGACCAATATATTCATCTGCAGCGACGACAACAGCGATTGGTTCGCCCACGTATCTTGCTCTCTCAACCGCAATGCCATAATCGTTCATTTGATTGTATGGCGGCTGAAGCATACCATTCGTAAATGGTTCAACTTCATTTGCAACGTCCTTTCCGGTGATAACTGCAAATACTCCCGGTAAGGCCAATGCATTTTCAACATCAATTGAAACTATCTTTGCGTGTGCGTAAGGGCTACGCAATATAATTGCATACGATAAATTTGGTAATCGAAGGTCGCCAGTATACTGGCCCTGACCGGTGATGAATCGCCTGTCTTCCTTCCTAGCTAGAGATTTACCTATCCATTTCTTCTTCACAATTTGCTCAGTGATAGGAACTGTAGCTGTCATTGCATCCCAGGCTTCCTTTTTCTCCATTTATCCCAGATAACCGTACTGCCATAAGCTATGAACGTTCGCTTGTTCTTAAATCCTTAAGTGGATCATTGAGGAAAATGGAGGCGAACAGTCTATGCTATGCTATTTTTGCGAGACCGAAGCACGTGGAATCTGCATTGAGTGTGGAAGGGGTATTTGCAAAGCTCATGGAAATGTTCAGAGTCATGAAAGAAGTCCATTGAGAGGAGGAGCTCTGATGAGTACTATCTGCTATGCGTGTACTGATGCCAAGAAGCGAAAAACCTGATAGCCAATTCTCTGGCCTTAGCTTACACCTAAAATGTGTGGAGAAGTCTGTATCATCTTCTTCCACCAAATGATATTGATCGAGATTAAAAACGATCCATATCATAATCTACGTTGAAGATCTTGGAGTAGCATGAAACAAAGCAAGTTATCGAACTTCCAATGCCTATCTTCCATAATCACGAAAACGAGCTGACCCAAGCTATAAATTGCAGAACTACGATCATGACAATCGGTCCTCTCATTGAGCTACGCAGTAGATTTTTCCGAGCCTATTCCAAAGATGATTGACAGATTAATCCAAGAACACAAAGAACTCGATCCAAAACTAAATCAGATCGGAAGGGTTTGCGATGATAACCCGCAAGATGCAGTCCGACTTCTTCTTGGAATGAGAACAAAAATACTTCGTCACGCAATTGAAGAAGAGGCGCGAATAATGCGCGTCATTATGAAAGATGCGAAGTCGGAATCAGCGGAGTCCGTGCGGATTATGCAAGAACACAGATGGGTTTCGGAATTTCTTGAGCGTCGGATAGACAAACTTTCGCGTGTTCCATCTAATGAGTCAAGAGTCGAGATTCGGAAATTTCTGAGTGACCTCAGACAACACTTCAAAGAAGAGGAGCAAGTTGTATTTCCACTGGCATTGAAGGCTCTTGCATCTGAGTGATAATGTGTCTTGGTTTGAAGCGAATTCCTCCTTGAAAGCATAAATTGAATCCTCTAAATCCTAAGAATAAGGCTTTTTCGTATTGAAGATCTCGAACATTGACGTCTACCAATTAGGTGAACCTGCAGCTGCGGGAGGAGCAACATGGGCCGGAAACTCAATTTTGCTCAAACTTACTACTTCCAATGGACTCGTAGGATATGGAGAAGCTGTTCCGACGCTTCGCGTTCAGCCCGTAATACAATCGCTCAAAGAAGTAGCGAGAGTCTACAAGAATAAGGATCCTCTAAACGTCGAAAAAAATATGCACGAATGGCACAAGCAGGACTTTTACATGCCTGTATCATTCGAATCGACAACTGCTGTGAGTGCTTTTGACATCGCTTGCTGGGATATAATTGGAAAGCAGTTCGGTGCCCCGATTCATCAGCTCGTTGGCGGCGCGTTTCGAACTAAAATTAGGCTCTACTCGAACGGCTGGTACGACAACTGCGTCACACCAGAGCAGTTCGGCAAACGGGCGAAGAAGTTTGCAGCGATGGGATATACAGGATTGAAATTCGATGTCTTTGGAAACTATTATGACTACATTGATCCAAAAGGGCTCGATCTAGCTTACAAGCGAGTAAAAGCAGTCAGAGACGCAACCGATGACAAAGTGGATTTGCTCATAGAACATCATGGGAGGTTCAATCCAAATTCCGCGATCATGATCGCCAAGAAACTCAGAGAATTCGATCCGCTCTTCATGGAGGAACCAATTCATCCAGACAATTTGGACGGGTTGAAAAAGTACCGATCTGCGACAGATGTGCGCGTTGCACTCGGTGAGAGACTACTTACAAAGGAACAGGTGGTCTACGTTCTTTCAAATAATCTTGCTGACTTTTTGCAAATAGACATCACCAACATCGGCGGAGTCACTCAAGCTCGCAAAGTCTGCGCTATAGCTGAAGCTTACGGAGTAGAAATAGCCTTTCACAATGCCTTTGGACCAATTCAAAATGCTGTGACGATTCAACTCGATGCGGCGATACCCAACTTCCTAATTCAAGAGTCATTCTATGATGTATTTCCTGCCTGGAAACGCGAGCTAGTAAGAAATCAATCGAAGATCGAAGATGGCTTCACGATCGTCCCCACGAAACCGGGATTGGGCGTTGAGGTAAATGAAAAGGTTATGGAAGATCATCGGGCAGAGGGTCAGGAATACTTCAACCCAGATGAACCTGTGTGGACTGTCAAGAACACCTGGAGCAGCTAGTATTCGAGTACTATGAGCAGCTGTACATTATGATAGGGTCTGTAAGTAATGTTGAACTTCGTTAACGCCAATCATCTTTTGATGAATGAATCGAACTAACAACCGTGGTTGAAATGTCAATTAATCGGAATTTGTTTTCACGGCGACGCACAAAGATAGTTTGCACGATAGGACCGGCAACCAATTCGGAGCGAATGTTAGAACGACTTGCAAATGCAGGCATGGATTGCGCAAGACTGAACTTCTCCCATGGAAAGCCTTCCGAGCATCTTCAAGTTATTGAATCGATCAGAAAGATAAGCGAAAGGACCGGTAAGCAGATAGCCGTTATGCAGGACCTGCCTGGTCCAAAGTTTCGCATTGGAAAAGTCAAGAATGGATCGGTGAATATCAAGAAGGGTTCACTTCTGACACTTACCACAAAAAGTGTCGAAGGCAGCTCTGAAGTGATCTCGCTCAGGTCTCAAGATCTTCCTCGGCATGTGCCAGAGGGTGCAACAATCTTCTTGTCTGACGGATCAATAAAATTGAAGGTTCTTCGCGTGACTCGCGGCGCGATACAATGCAAATGCGAACTTGGAGGAGTACTTCTCTCCGGAAAGGGTGTGAATGTGCCTAAGCTGAAGAACTGCTTCGAAACCTTCACCCAGAAAGATAAAGAATTCCTCAGATTTGGACTGGAGCATGATGTCGACTTTGTTGCTGTTTCGTTTGTCCGCACGGCATCTGACATTGAAGCGGTAAAAGACTTTGTGAAAAGGAAGGGCGGTGATGTTCCAATAATCGCCAAAATAGAGAAGAGAGAAGCTGTTGACAACCTTGGAGCCATCATCGCAGTTTCGGACGTTCTAATGGTGGCGAGAGGCGATCTCGGAGTGGAAAACCCAATACAGCAAGTTCCAGAGCTTCAAAAGGAAATAATTTCGGATTGCAATTCAAGGGGCGTCCCTGTCATCACTGCCACACAGATGCTAGAGTCAATGGTGAGCAATCCGAGTCCCACTCGCGCTGAGGTGACAGACGTAGCGAATTCGATATTCGACGGAACGGATGCGGTCATGCTATCTGAAGAAACTGCCATAGGGAAGTATCCAATCGAGTGCGTCAAGACGCTAAACAAGGTAGCTCTAAGAGCAGAATACCAAATGCTAAGATTAAAAAAATCTCTCTCGACGGATTCGCCTTACAGTGAAGACATTAGAAAAGCAATCAGTGCTGCTGCTGCAAGGATTTCTAACACAATCGGCGCGAAAGCTATAATCACCAGATTTGATTCCGATGATATTGCCTCGAATATCTCCAGATTCCGACCGAACGCTCCAATTCTAGCTATTTCTGACACATACGTGGCACTTCGCAAATTGAAGATCGTTTGGGGTGTTTTTCCCATAAAGGCAGACAAAAAGGAGGGTCTCGACAGAATGTTGACGGCGTCGACTGAGAGGTTGCTCCAAAAGGGATTGCTAAGGACCGGAGACAAGATAGTATTGGTTCACGATAGTGCTATGTCTTCCGGACAGAAAAACCTCAACTTGCGCGCGATGCAACTGACAAGTTCAAAGAAGACATAGAAATCCCAACTATTTGTTAATCGGTCTACCCACTCTTGCGTCGCCGGGTCAGACTCTCCTTTGATGCAACCAGAATCATGATATCATTGACGTTAGTACCGGTGGGGCCGGTAATTATCAAATCGCCCAGTCTCTTGAAGAAATTGTAGGAGTCGTGGGAACGCAGGAAAAGTTCCGCATCCATCCCACGCTTTCTTGCTCTCTCCAGTGTCTCAGTGTCGGCTATCGCTCCTGCCGCATCCGTTGGTCCATCAACGCCGTCAGTGCCCATTGAAGCAAGAATTACATTCGGCAGATGATCTATGCCAAACGCCGCCGACAGAACCAGCTCTTGATTCCTGCCGCCTTTCCCATGGCCAGCCAAGGTAACCGTGGTTTCGCCACCAGCGATGATGGCAGCTGGAGATGAAATTGGGAAACCATTTGTCCTCATGTCAGATAAGATGCCCGCAAAGATTATTCCGACGTCCTTTGCTTCGCCTTGAATATGAGTAGACAGAACATATGTGTTGTAACCTAATTTTTTCAAGTACTGCGCGGCAGCGACGCATGATTGCTTGTTTGTTCCGATAAGTACATTGAAGACATGATTGAATACCTTTGAATCGGGCTTTGGAGTTTCACGCGATCTATCAGAGGCACCAAGATTTACCGCGTTTTTGATTCTGCTTGAAACTTTGTTCCACAATCTGTATCTCATGAGTATTTCTTTCGTGTCGGCATAGGTTGTGGAATCTGGAACTGTCGGTCCTGATGCTATTGCGTCAAGCTTGTCTCCCACCACATCTGAAATTATAAGAGACAAAATCGTCGCTGGATAGAGCTTCTGAGCCAGGCGGCCACCCTTTATTGCTGACAAATGCTTGCGAACGGTGTTAATTTCGCTGATTTTGGCTCCTGATTGCAAGAGTAACTCTGTGATGTTTCTTTCGTCAGAAAGAGTGAGTGTTTCCAAGGGCATTGGCAATAAAGCTGATCCGCCCCCGGAAATCAAGCAGATTACCAAGTCTTTGATTGATGGTTTACCAACAAGTTTCAGCATCTTGCGGACTCCATCTACTCCTTTGGAACTTGGAATCGGATGTGTTGCTTCGTGGAATTCTATGCGATTCGATTTCGGTCTCGGTTTCAGATAGTCTGGGATATTCACTATTCCTGCCTTGATTCGCTCTCCGAGGATTTGCTCAATCGCCACGGCCATTCCGACGCTCGCTTTACCACCTCCTATGACAAGAATACGTTCGTATCGGGAGAGATCCAATTTGACTGAATCAACGATTAGATCAGAACCTTTGAGCTTGATCTTCCGCTTCAGAATTGTTTTCGGATTCGCAGCGTGGAGCGCCTCGTTTAGCGCCTGAATGATATCTCTGCGACACTCTGCGCAGTATCTTCGCCTTTTCGATGATCCAAGAAGCTTCACTTTAGGCTCCATTCATACATCATTCTCCCAACTCAAACATCCGCGGTGTGAATCAGAGACGAGGATCGAACATAAAAGTAGTAAGACCGAGACTACCTACTTTGGTCTCGATAATTACTCGCCATTATGCTAGAAGTTCTGCGCCGGCGCATAACTTTCGCCGATAGTTTCATCGCGAAATGTGCTAGTGGTCATGGATTTCCTCAGCAAGAGATCCTTCATTGATGTGTACCAAAGTATCTAACTTATGTATCAGATTTAGCCTTTCCAATTTTGGAATATGTCAACAAGTCCAAAGGCCAAATCGCTTTCTGCCTCGAAAGTACGGCATTACAAGATGTACATCAACGGAGAATGGGTGGATTCCGAAGGTGGAGAGCTGCTTGATGTTATGAATCCTGCAAACGAAAGGGTCATCGCCACAGTACCGAAAGGTACAAGATTAGACGCGAAGAAAGCATTAGAGGCAGCAGCTCGCGCTCAGCCAAAGTGGGAAGATCTTGCACCAGTTAAGCGGGCGTCGTATCTTTTCAAACTTGCGCAGCTCATTCGAAGGGACAAGGAAAGATTGGCAGGGGTACTCACTGCTGAACAAGGAAAACCGCTTTACGAATCTAAATCCGAAATAGAAGGTTCGGCCCAAAATTTTGAGTATTATGCGGAATACGCTAGACGGATAGAGGGAGATGTACTTCCAAGTGATTTCCCACGACAGTCAATAATGATTTTGAAACTCCCGATCGGAGTTGTAGCTTCAATTACTCCATGGAACTTTCCGTCAGCAACAGTTGCAAGGAAGCTCGCGCCTGCACTAATTACGGGAAACACGGTTGTCACAAAACCTTCAAGCAACACGCCTCTCAGCACCATTGAGATAATCAAGCTCGCTGAAGAAGCAGGCCTTCCAAAGGGAGTCTTGAATGCTGTGATCGGAAGCGGATCGGAGGTCGGAGACGAGCTAGTCGCAAACAAAATTACCGGGCTCGTCACAATGACGGGAAGTACTTCGGCCGGTAGCAAGATAATGGAACGAGCTTCAAACCATGTTGCGAAGCTTGTTCTTGAGCTCGGAGGTAAAGCGCCGCTGATCGTTTGGAACGACGCTGATCTTGAATGGGCACTTAGGTGCGCAGTTTGGGCCCGATTTTGGAACTGCGGCCAGACCTGCATATGTTCAGAGAGAATGTATGTTGATGCGAAGATCAAAAACAAATTCGTATCAGCGTTCGTCAAACTCGTTGAAAATCTGAAGATAGGAGATCCCATGAGCAAAAACACAGACTTGGGACCAATGGTCAGCAAAAGCGCTAGAGACACGACTGAAGGGTTCGTAGAGAAAGCAAGAGACGAAGGTGGGAAAATCCTTACTGGTGGTTCAAGACCCCACGAGTTGAGAGCGGGCTTTTTCTACGAGCCAACAGTAATTGATGATGTCGACCAGAATTCACAGCTTGTCCAAGAGGAAATATTCGGTCCCGTTGTTCCAATAGTCGAAGTGGACGATTTTGAGAAAGCAATAGAGTACGCAAACGATTCCAAGTACGGATTGTCGTCATACGTCTTTACGAAAGATAGTAACCGCGTTCTCAAGGCAATGTACAAGATAAAGTTTGGAGAATGTTATATCAATCAAGTTGGTCCTGAACAATTGCAAGGAGCACACACTGGATTCAGGCAAACCGGCGTGGGCGCTGAAGGATCTAGATATGGACTAGAGTGCTACACGCAGCTAAAAACATGTTACATTGATTGGAATGACAAACCAAACTTGCCCTACTTGTTCCCATACAGAAGAAAGTAAATCCAGATCAGAAAAATTGTTGCTGCTTCAACCCTGTAATCAGTAGGAAAAGAAATTCGTACCAGTCTTTCACTATAGTTACAATAGATTTCATTTGCCGTGTGCCGCTCTTTGCTTCTATTCGAGACTTCGATCTACCGCGGTATCTCATTTTTCCTCTTAGGTTATTTATCAGTTATACTCAGATAAAGCACCTATTGCGGTAAACCGTCGGTTGTTATGGTGGAGGAGGCCCGCCTTCTTTACCTTCCATCAACTGTTCGAATGATCCTTCAAGATAATACCTCTCATAAAGCGATACGTGTTTGTCCTCCAAATTCATTAGATATTCATGCACCCGTTGTGCCGCGTCTCTTCCCGACCCCATCG
>Ga0307373_10014931_pt1 | contig 10626 bp, 12 predicted proteins | sample OX2MG_FD_202534 | JGI IMG/M metagenome (GOLD analysis project Ga0307373, IMG submission 202534) | Soil microbial communities from Risofladan, Vaasa, Finland - OX-2 | ecosystem: Environmental > Terrestrial > Soil > Coastal area > Acid sulfate soil | place: Finland: Risofladan, Vaasa | collected...
GCCTCCGTGTTGGTCAGCGTGTCATTGACGCGGATGGGGATGCCGCGGAATTCCACGACGGGCTCGCCGGCATACTCCGTAGGCTTCAAAAGCACGTTCTTGTCACGAATCGCCTGAATATCGAGGAACTCGCGCCCGGTGCGGTTACAGTAGAATGCGGGATTGATCCCTGGCGCCGGCTCGTCCGGCGCATCCGTCTCGGTGATGCCGGACGCGCGCTTGGTGAGCGTGGGGAAGCGCACGACGGCCTTCGACATGTAGTAGAACAGATCGGGCGGCGTGGTTCCCTGCAGGCCCAAGGGCGTCGTCGTGGTGTCGATATCAGCCATGCGCACGGCGAAGCGCCAGTCCTTAGTGACGAGACCCGAGCGCCACTCGAAATACGAGGTATAGGCTGGGAACCAGTTCGAATTGGCGTCGATCCCCATCTGGATATCGCCGCGATCTTCGAACACGAGACCGGCTTTCGTGCCCTTGGGGAAGATGCCGAAATTGGTCTCGTCGCCCCAGCCGATGAGCCAGATCGAAAGATTGGCCGAGCCACTCCCTCCGCAGTCGAGCACGTTCTGCGCGTTGGCTGCGCCACCGGTGATCGACGAATTGTAGCGCGGCCCGAAGCCGGTGAACTGCGACGGATTGGTGAGTGCGTTGCCGTAGAAGAAGGCCGTCGCCATTTGCTGCGACAAGGCTTCGAGGTGGGCGTTGTCCTCTGACATGCGGATTTCGGCGACCTTGCCGTTGAGCTCGGCCACCATCTTGTCCACCTGGCTCAAGGCGGTGAGAACGCCTACGCCGTCTTCGACCTGCGCGGTGGTCGATTTGGTGAAGGGAATGCCGCCGTAGGCCGCGCGCCACGTCCCGACCGGAAGCCCGGTACGCACCGTGGATTTATGCCCGGTGGGCAGGTTGGACTCGCGCCAGATGATGTCCTTGAAGAATTCGTTCGCTTGGGACAGCAACTCGGCGATATCGGCGATTTCCCCGTCGGGGTCCATACGCCGAGCGCTATCCATCAGTGAGAGATAGGCCATTAGGCGGCTCCATTCGATGTAGGCAAGGTGGCGCGGTAGCGGTTCTGGGCGCGGCTCTGCGGTCGCGTTGGCTTGACGGCCTGGGAGGCAGGGACGGCCCGCGCACTTTCGACCGACAAGCGCGAAAGCCAGTTGAGGAAGCGTGCCATTGAGGGGTGGTCGCCCATTCCGGTGACGCCGAGCATGTCACGGAAAGCGTTCTCTTCGGCGCGGCCAACGGCTCGCCCGTAGGATTCCAGCAGCGCGCCGGCGCGGCCTCGCACGGTCTCGTACCGATTGCCGCCGATATCCTCGGCCTTCTTCCACTCGGCGAGCCAGGATTCGCGCAGCGCCATGAATTGGTCGTTGATAGAGCGCGCGGAGTCGGCCTGCTGGCGCAGCGCAGCTTCGAGCAGTTCCTGGACGACGGCTTGCGGGACTTGGTGCCGGGCGAGGATATCAGTGTAGGGCGCTATCACCGGCTCGTTGAACTGTTGACCGTCCGGCGCCGTGAACGCCTCGTATTTCAGCGGCTCCGCAGCAGTGGCGTCCGCTTTTGGCTCGCCTTCGGCAGGCTCGGCGTCGGCTTTCGCGGGTTCCCGGCCAGCATCGCCAAGCGCCGAAGACGGGCCTTTTGTCCCGGATTCACCGGTGGCCGCGCCGGGCTCAGGGGGGGGCGGCGCCGCCTCGAGCTTCGCCGGTTCGCCGGGAGCGCCAGGTTCGGGCGCCGCAGCGGCGGGAGAAGGAACTGGGGCTGCTGCTGGCGCGGCCGGTGCGGCCGAGGGCCCGGATGTTGCAGCCGGAGCCGCTGGTGTTGCAGGGGCGGCCGGTGCGGCCGGCGGTACCGTGGGCTCGGCCGGAACGGGATCGTCAGGCGCCATGGCCATGTTCTCGCAGCATGAGGGCGAAGGTTTCCGGCGCCGACTGAGCCAAGCGCCGGAGCAAGCCGAAGCCGACCTCGCGCTCGCCGTCGAAGAACCCTTGTTCGTATTGGCTGCCGCTCACCGCCATCCTCTTTTCCCAGCAATGGCAATCGACGAGGAACTGCCACACCCATTCGCGGCCCTGCGGTGTCGAGAGGATTTGGTGCTCGGTGTCCCGGCGATACCGGGTCCGGAGCCTCGCCTCGTCTTCGGCGCGCTTCACCTGTTCAGGATCGGACGCGTCGTATCCGCCGGGCATTTCCACGCTGCGAGAATTAAACGAGCCGTGTTAATATTGCGGTTCAGGTGGACGGATCGGACACCATGGGAACTGCATCAACCACGGCAACGCTTGTTAGGGGCACGCTCTGGCTCCCCGATTGGAATTGGAAGGCGATGGCGGCGGCGGCGGAGGAGGAAGGCGTCACCAAATCCGAAATAGCCCGGCGTTGGATGCACATGAACGCGAATTTGATGTGGCATTTGATGCGCAGGAACGGATGAGCGTCTTCGTCGCCGACGATTTCGACACCATAAGGGCCCGGATGAAAGAACTCACCGACGAGAGAGCGCGGGACGCCAAGCGCTGCCGCGGGAAATGCGGCGAGCCGGTCGGGCGCATCCATCTTCCGGGCTGCGAGTTTCACGGCAGCGTGATCGAGAGCGAGACGTGAGCCGCCTCGTACTCGTTCTCGGCATGCACCGCAGCGGCACGTCGGCCGTGTGCGCGGCGCTGCAATCTCTGGGCGTCGAATTTGGCGAGCGGGCGCATTGGTCGGGGTTCGATAACCCGGATTTTTTCGAAGACCGGGAAATCGTCGCTTTCGACGATGCGCTGCTCCACGGCGGCGGCGGCGCGTGGGACCGCCTGTACGTCGCGCCAGCGAAGAACTTACCAAGTGTTGAGGGCGCGACGCATCGCGCGACCGTGATGCTCGATGATCGTCTCGCGCGCTCGCCCGTATTCGGCCTGAAAGAGCCGCGCATGTGCCGGCTGCTTCCAGTCTGGCGCCCGGTCATCGAGGCGGCCGGCTGCGCGGTCTCCGTCGTCTATACCGTGCGCAATCCGCTTTCCGTCGCCGACTCGCTCCTGAAGCGGAATGGCATCGGAATCGAGAAGGCGCTGACGCTGTGGCTGGCGCATGTCGTGCCGGCATTCTGCGAGGCAAATCCATCCTGGCCGAAGATCGTCATCGATTACGACAGACTGGTTGACGATCCGGCATGTGAGTCCGAACGGTTGGCGCAATTCCTCGGCGGCGTCTCGGTAGAAGCGCCGCGCCGTGATCCGGCCGAACTGCGCCACCATGTCCATTCTGTCTCTGATCTGACGAACTGTTCGGTTGCACCGCCAGCGGTTCACACGATTTGCCGGCTTCTATTGCGCATGGCGCGCGACGAAATCCCGCCCTCCGACCCGGAAGCCGCTCGTCTCTTCGGCGCGACGCAACGCGAAATCGAACGTCAGGCGCCCGCACTTATTGCAATGGACAAGGCATTCGAGCGTGCGAAATCGATGCACGGCGCGGTAGCCGGAGCGCGCGCCCCATTCCAGTGGCGAGGTCCCCATGATCGAGGATGACGTTTTCGAGACGGCATCGCATGGAAACGCCAAGCCGTGACACTCGAGGTCCGCACCGCGATCAGCCCGACGAGGCCGCAGTTCAACCGGGTTTCCCTGATCGCAAAATCGGTGCGCGAATTTTATCCTGATGCGATCATCACGGCGTGGGTGAGCCCGGAGGGCGAAAGGCGGCCGGAAGACCCTCCCGATCTCGGAAATGGCGATCCGAGGGATATCCTCTTCAAATTCGTGCCGCTGCGCGCGTTCAACCGCTGGAAATACTCGCGGTATCCTTACATCGCCACGGCCGCGCGGCGGTTCGCGCCTCCGTTCCAAGGCGATCACGTTCTCGTACTCGACGCCGATGTCATGCCGGCCCGGCGGTTTGACGAGCTTTTCGCATTGGACTGCATTTCCGGGATGATGGCGCACGTGGCGCCGATGGGCTGTCGCGACTGGCGCCGCCTTCTAGCAGCGTTCGGCGTATCCGCCAATGAATGGCATCAGCATTCGGCTTTCGGGATCATGGATAACGATCCGTCACGGCGCATGTCGCCACCCTATTTCAATTCTGGGATGGTGTTCGGTCCGCGGGCGGAAATGGAAAAGTTGTGGTGGCCGATGCAAACGGCACTCGAACGGCTGCCGGCGATGGTGTCCGACCATTATTGGATCGATCAGATCGCGCTTGCTCTGGCGTTGGCGATGTCAGCGGCCCCGACCGTCGTATTGCCGATGCGCTGGAATTTCGCAAACCAAGCCAGCTTCGATGATGCCTTCCCCGGCGAGCTTGCCGACGTGCGCTTCCTGCACGCGATGCGCACCGACATCATCGACCGCGACCGGGATTTCGAGACGAGCGATTCCATCGCCGCTCTCGTTGCCAGACGCGACCTCACGGGGTCTAACGAAATGCTACGCCAGCGCGTCGCGGAGTTGACAGCATGATCCTGCGGCCGTTCGTCTATTCATCGCTCCGCCATTGGCGTGCCGCGGAGTGCATTGCCCGCTTCACCGACGATTTGACGCCCGAGCCCGCGCCGGATTGTATCCACGGGCCAGCGCAGGTGCGACCCAAGGCCGGGTGGGACCGCTTTGGCGCTGTCCACGACGGCCACGGCAATCTCATAGCAACTGGGCGCTATCTCTACCGCCTTCATAATGTCGTCGTCGTGCGTGGCGGCCCGTTGGGGCCGTGGGGTCTGCATATCGCCTTGGACGATCATGTGTGCGCGCTTGAAGCGTGCCCGCGCGGCAACCGCGACATCGTGGGGATCGAAGGCGTCTCCTTCGATCTCGATGGCAGTTCCGTCGCGGTCAACATGTTGCCGAATTGGGACGACGCGACAATCCCGCGCGAGACGGCGCCGGCGATCTGCTATTTGTCGGAATGGGACAACAATTATTATCATCGCGTGTTTGACACACTCCCGCGCGCGTGGGCGGAAAAGATGCAATTGACGCCACCGGACGCACGCTGGCTAAGGTCAGATGCCCCTGCGGTGAGGTGCGACACGCTCTATTTCCCGAGCTGGTGGCCGCCCAAAGGCTATGCGCCAGGGCCGATCGAATGGCTGCGCGACTGCCGGCCCGAACCGGGAACCAGCAACTTCGACATTCTCTACCTGACGCGCGCCGGGACACGAAAGCGCCGGGTTGCCAATGAAAGCGATACCGTTCGCACCCTCGAACGGTTCGGAAAGGTCACGGTAATGTCCTGCGGCGACCTGGACTTCTCCGAGCAGCAGCAGATATTCCGCCATGCAAAGATGATTGTGGGGCCACACGGCGCGGCGCTCACGAACGTCGTGTGGTCGGATCATTGCGCCGTGATCGAACTTCTTCCGGCGAGCTTCCCGCACATCTGTTACCAATATGTCGCCAAGTGGTCTGGGCATTGGTACGGCCGCATGATGTGCGACGAGGTGTCGCGTCAATCTGACATGTTCGTTGAGGTGGAAGCGTTGGCGGCCATGGTCGATGAAGCGCGGAGGGCAATCGGATGACGAATGCCATATGGCGAGAACACGCTCGCACGTCAGGGCGCCGCGCGGTCATCAGCCCGAACATTTCCGAGGAAGAATTCGATCGGGTGCAGAAGGCGCAGGACGAACAGCTTCGCGTTCTACTGATGCCACACGTGCGGTCGGTCTCGTCCATCCTCGATTACGGTTGCGGCCCTGGGCGCTTCGGTCCGCTGCTTCGCGACTTGGCTCTGCGCGAAGCGGACATTGTCGGCTTCGATCCATGCCGCGCCTATCTGCGCATGGCACCGGAGAACAAGGCAATCTACGTCGATTCGCTGCCCGTCAACCGGTTTGGCTGCGTCTTCGTCTGGCTCGTCCTTGGCGGCGTAGAATGGCCGGAGGCGAAGCGGTGCGCCGATGAAATCGTGTCGTGCCTTGAGCCGGACGGCGTGCTGATCTTCGGCGAGCACGTCGGCGAGGCGCCGCTTGGCGCGTGGTGGAAGTGGCGCACGGGAAAGGTCTATCGCGACCTGTTCGCGGGGCGCGATGTGACGCTGGAAAAACTCGGCGAAGTGCCTCAGATCAAGAACATGGTCACGGTGTTTACGGGGCGCCGCTCCGCTTCGTGAATGTCAACAAACGCCGATGCCCGATTCATTCATTCCCCAGACAGACCCGCGCGCCGGATACCTCGATGCGCGTGCGGCGATCGATGCGACGCTGGCCCGCGTGCTCACGAGCGGCTCTTATATCCTTGGCGAGGAAGTCGAGCGCTTCGAGCGCGAATTCGCCGCTTATATCGGCGTTACACATGCTGTCGGTGTCGCGAGCGGAACGGATGCGCTCGTCCTGGCGCTGCGGGCGCTGCAACTCGCGCCGACTGACTACGTCGCGACCGTGTCGCACACCTCGATAGCGACGGTCGCGGCGATTGAACTGGCGGGAGCGCGCCCTCTGCTGGTGGACATCGATCCAGTGACGATGACGCTCGATCCCGGCAGCCTGGAACACGTCCTGTCATCGCCGCCCGGCCGTGTGGGGGCGATCGTGCCGGTTCATCTTTACGGAGAAAGCGCCGATATCGACGCGATCCTTCGTCTCGCGCGTCCTCGCGATATCCCGGTCGTCGAAGACTGCGCCCAAAGTCACGGAGCATGGCTTCGCCATCATCGGCTCGGCAGTTTCGGCGCCTTCGGGGCTTTCAGCTTTTATCCCACCAAGAATCTCGGAGCCCTCGGCGACGGCGGCATGGTTGTCACGTGTGATGCCGCGCTGGCTGACCGGGTACGATGCCTGCGCCAATACGGATGGCGCGAACGCCATGTGAGCGATATCGCCGGCATGAACTCGCGGCTCGACGCGCTCCAGGCGGCGGTTCTCGGCGCGAAGCTCCCGATGCTGGACGTTGGCAACGCCAGGCGCCGTGCTATTGCGGCGATTTATGACGAAGGACTGGCCGCCGTCCGCGGCCTTGTGCTCCCGGGACGACGGTGGGGCGCGGTCCCAGTCTTTCACCAATACGTCGTGCGCCACAGCGACCGCGACGCCTTACGCGCGGCGCTTTGCGCCGCGGGGATTGCGACGGCCATTCACTACCCTGTACCGATTCACCGGCAACCGGCCTACCGCGGTCGCGTGGCCATTGCACCGGGGGGCCTTCTCAACACGGAATTAGCCGCCGGCCGCGTCATGAGCCTCCCAATGTTTCCGCAACTCGGAGCCGACGCGGCGCGCCGCGTCGTGGCCGAGCTCAGGAAGGCGCTTGATCGCTGAACGGCGCGGTCTCCGTTGCGGGCAGGAGCGCTGTCACCTCGATCTGCCCAATATGCCGGCATTCGTTGGTTAGTTTCAGGTCGCACCATATCGAAAATCCAGCCCGCCGCGCCTTGCGGCACCACGACAGATCCTCGCTGAAATAGAGCGCACGCTGGCCCTCGCCAATCTCGAAATGCGTCTTGATCCAGCGCCCGAATTTGGTCTCGCGTAGTTCTTCGAGCGCCTCCTCGGGCGGAACGTGGAACCAATAGTGCCGCGCCATCTCGCAGAACGAGGCGAAGCCATCCTCGCCCGGCCAATGGTAGGATTCGAAATACATCGGGAATTTCAGCTTCCGATAGACCTCGGCCTTGACGAGCATCATGCCGCCCGGCAGCAACAAGGCTTCGTGCAAGATGTTGGCATCCACTGCCTCGGGGCGGTCGCCAGCAAAGCGCCCGAGCGTCTCGTACGGCGCGACTTTTTTATTATACGTGGCGCCGACGATGTCCTTATTATGGCCGAGCAATCGGACCAGCGCATCCGGCGGGAAGCGCATGTCGCTGTCGATCCAAAAGAGATAATCGGCGTTCTCCCGCAACGCCGTCTCGGTGATGGCGTTGCGGAGTTGGGTTATCATCGAGCCCTCATGGTTCACGATCGCCAGCCTGAGCCCGGCCTTCGATGAGAAATCCATGAGCGCCGCCACGTCAAGCGCGGTGCGCGAGCACCACGTCGATTGCGACGGGACGCAAATCATGACCCGTGGAACATGCGGACGCTTCGCGCGGAAATCGACGAGCAGCGCTTCGGCCGCCGCTTTGACCCGCGGATAGGCGGCCGATGGCGGCGACGCCGCGCGCGCTTCCCAGCGTTCGACGAACCCAGGATGGCGCAGATGCGCGACGCGTTGGGCGCAGAGATTGGCACGCGCGTTCATCGCGGCCATCATCGCGCCGAGATTGGCCGATCCTTCTCCCCACGCCGCGGTGCCGAGACAGAATGCCTGCTTGAGCCGCATGGGCCGCAATTCCTCGAATACCGTGGCCCAGAATTCGAGATCGATCATGGCGTGGGTGCCGCCGCGCTCGCCTTGATGGCGCACCTCGCATGGGATTTCGCGCTTCAGCCCGAGCACGATCCCGATTTCGTCCCACCACGTGTCGATGAACCAATAGGGAAACCACGTTGGGAACATGCCGTCGAGAAGCTGTTCCATTTCCCTGGTGACCAGCGGAAATGCCGCATGGTCAGGGTGAACGGCATCGCGGGGATACAGCACACCAATCCGATTCGGCATCTTCGCGGTCTCGCGCCGGAACTCGTCAGGCCAGCACGGCGTCGCCATGATATAGTCGTTGGCGATAAACCACAGAATTTCGCCAGCCGCTTCCCGCGCCATCGCGTTGAGCTTGGCGCCGAGGGTGTCTGGCCGAGGCCAGACCAGGACGCGGACGCGCGGATCGGCGAGGTCGCCGCCATAGGAGGGATCGCACAGCGGGGATGCCGCTTCATCGTCATCATCGACGGCGAGGATAATTTCGATGCCGGAATCATCGGCCGCAGTCTCCAGCAGCGAGCGCAGGCAGGTCATCGTCTCGACCGGCCGGCCACGGACGGGCACGAGGACCGAAATCGTCGCCGCGTCGCGCTTGCGTCTGGCCTCGCCCATCAATGAACGTCCTGCAATTTTCGGATGCAGTCTTCGAGCGCGGCGACGGTCGGGCGCATCGCGCACACGGCTTGGAGCTTCGCGGTGTTGAGTAGGCAGACGGTGCGAGGCGCGCTGACTTCAGCGGCGAACTCGGCGTCACTCATCCACGGCTTCGCCAAGCCCATTAGACCCGCGATCTGAACATTTGAGACCGGCGCGATATTCGTCGCGTTATAGAGGCCGGGCTCCGGCCGATGCCGCAGGAAATGTGTGACGACGTGGCCGAGATCGTCGAGACACGTGATCGAATTGGTGTGGTTGACGAGGCGCGGATAGCGCCGGAGCTTCATCAGGAGATTGTGCGGGTGCGGGTCAGCGCTGAACGGCTGGCGGATGCGCAGCAGCCAGGATTTTCCGAGGAACGGCCGCAGCGCCGATTCGGTGAGGATGCGGCATTGGGAATAAAAGCTCAAGGTGTCGAGCGGTGCCGGCTTTTCGGTCTCGGTCCAAGGACCGCCATGGTAGAGGCACCCCGAGCCGATGTGGAGCACCGGGACAGCACCGGCCCAGCGTTCAAGCCGAGCCGGCCAAGTAACATTGCCGTCAACGCAGGCGTCGCGCTGCAATTCGCAGGCGTCGGCGTTGGGGGTGCCGACGAATCCGGCGGCGTTGACGATGATCGCGCTGTCCGGAAGGGGAACCCGGAACGGTTCGTCATGACGGCGCCAGATCAGGTCGAAGGACGCACGCAGCGTCCGCGCCAAATGGCTGCCGACATAACCGTGGCCGAAGAGTAGGATCACTGCCATTTGGGCTTTCCGACATGGGTGAGGTCGATCCCAGACGGCGTTTTTCGAAGCGTCCGGTCGATGAGCGGCGGCTCTGGCGCATCCTTGAGTTTCATGATCTTCACGCGCGCGAAATCAATTGCCGCGGCGATGGCGCAGAGTTCGCGAGCTGGCCAATAGGTGAGTTTCGTGACGGAAAGGCCGAGGTAGCTGGCGCGCAGGTCGTCAGCGAGCGCGGCAAGCGCGATGTAGCGTTCGTCGGAACGCAGGAGCGCCACGCCCCGGAGCGCGTCCCTGGCACAAGTGAGGGCATTGGAGGTCCGTGCCATGGCATGGGCGAATTCGTTCCGGCCGAGCTTTTCGGTGGCGATGCGCCGTAGTCCTGAGGCCGCGTCGCCCAAGCGATCGGCGGCGTTGCCGAATGCCTCGCGCTCGGTGAGCGGCGAGGACGTGTTCGGGAAGTCGCGCGGAAATTCGTCCACGCGCCGAAGCATAGGCGCGGAAGGTTAACGGAGATTACCTACGATCTTTGAAGCGCGACGGTGCGCCGGTGAGCGCGCGGCGGTGCGCCGGTGTCCGCCAAGCCGTTGATTTTCCTCGTGCGGCGGTCTGCGGCCGCCGTCCTGGACATGCGCGGATAGCCGAGTCGGCCGAGTACGGACGTCATCCGGCCGCTGCGGGCTGAGCCATCCCGGTCATGAGCTGGATCGCGTTGAGGCCGCCGCCCACATCGACATCGCTCAAAGTCTTCGCCGTATCGGCGGCGTGGGAGATTGTGGCCTGGGCATTCGCCTGTTGCTGGGCCTGGGCGCGCGTCTGGCGAAGCTGCTGGATTTTCTGTGGCGAGTTCATGATCCGTTTGGATAGCGAGAGATCGTCGCCGTACTCTTTGAGCCATTCGCCTTTGTCCCAGCAGTCAGCCACGCTCGGATCGCGCTGTTCCAACGCCATGGCGGTATTGGCGA
>Ga0307373_10014932_pt1 | contig 10626 bp, 3 predicted proteins | sample OX2MG_FD_202534 | JGI IMG/M metagenome (GOLD analysis project Ga0307373, IMG submission 202534) | Soil microbial communities from Risofladan, Vaasa, Finland - OX-2 | ecosystem: Environmental > Terrestrial > Soil > Coastal area > Acid sulfate soil | place: Finland: Risofladan, Vaasa | collected...
CAGCCGGGGGCCAGGAATCGCGGGCAAGAAAAAAAGAACCGCAAAAAGAGGAAACCCCCGGCCCAGCTATCAATGCGTCCTCGGAGGCCGACGGTGGCGGGCCATGCGCTGTTCCCTCGCTCAGCGGGCCGCCGCCGGAAGGGAGTGGTGTTGGAAGCGGAAGTGGCACTGCACTAGAAGCGGTCAAGACCTCCCCGATAACTGAAGAACACGCCGCACCGGTTCCTAGTGAGGGTGGCAAAGCGGTCGCCGCCAATGAACGAGGTGAGCTGGCAAGCCAGGATGGTAGCGGAACAGCTGTCATCAACGATGGAGGCGCCACAGGGCTCGGTCCCGCAGGCCCTAAAAAGGCTCCTGCTCTGGAGTCAGGGTGGGAGGCATATTCAGAAAGGCCTGGCAGCGGGCCGGACAAACCCCAAGCGACCGCAAAATCAAAAACTGCAAAGGGCGCAGAAATACCGCTCCAAACCACAACAAAAAGGACCGAGACCGAACCTGAACCTCCCGAGTCTGAAAAAGAGCCTCCCGAACCAATCGACATCTCCGAATATAACGGACCAGGAGTGGCCTCTCTGCCCTATGACTATCTTTGGTGGAACCGAATCCTCTTTGAGCGTTTCATATCTATTGCCGCGAGCGGCGACATTTTGTTGGCCACAACTCCGCGAGCTTTGGCAGCCGCCCTTTTTGATGGCGAAGACGAACGCGTCTCTCCGGCAGAGGCAGAAAAGCGATTCGCTGATGCCGTTGCGGCAGCATACAAGGCTGGGGTGGTGGGCTCGCCTGCGAGGCTTAAGGTCTTTCAACGGGTTGTTTGCTCAGACGGGATTCCAATTTGTGTCGCGTTTCTTGCGTTTTCGGTGCTGGCTGCCCACAAGATGCACATGGATGAAACTACCTGGAGCAGTGATTACTATTCGAGACTTGCCGAGCTTCTAGGCGTTGGAGAAGGGGCAAACGGCCAGCCAGTTGGCTTTCGCACGGATGAATTTGAATCGCTTTGGCTGTTCCTGGCGGATTGGATTTCAAAGAAAACGGGCTGCTTATTGGTGCTTCCTCCAGGGAACGCGCAGAAGCGGTTCATTGCTTATCCCCTTGCACACGTACCGCTTCGGCAATTGGATCTCGAAAAGCTGCCAATCTTTTTCGAGTGGGCTGGATACTCGCCTGAAAAACTTCCGAGCATCGAGAGATTGGAAGATGATTTGCGGAGATGGGATCAATCATATGGCAGTTTCAGCAACGCGGGCCAAAAGGCCCTCAACGACAGCAGGATTGGAGCTGTTCTCACGCAAGTCCGAAGCGAGTTGCGGGCGTGGGATGGTATTGTTTCAGACTCAACAGGCATCCGTTACTCGCAAGTTGAAATACTGCTTGAAATCATCGGCCGCCGAGCAAACCTCGCACTGCTGGCACCGCGCCGGGAAGGCTTCCCCGAGACATTCAGTTGTGGCGACATTCAACTATCAGGAGGCGATTCTTGGTATGATCCGCTTCCTCTAAAACCCGGGGATGCAGCACTTCTTCTGGAAGGTTTCTCGTGGCCATCAGAGGACCGACCAAGTTCTGTTCTCCGGCGTGCGCCAGGCTTGGTGTTTGTTCTTGCGCCTCATGCGGAATATTCGGGTTTGGTTTCCCGCACTGGTTTGCCGAAGGACATCACGTCCGCGGTCTTATGCTATGAGTCCTTGCTCGGCGCTGTTGACTCCTATCTGGCGAGCATTTGCCAGGCGGCCCCACGCCATTTTCACGACGGCTCTTTGCCTGACGGCTGGTTTCTTTTTCTGGGTGTTCGAGCGATCAGGCGCGCGGAATGCGTGCCGCAAGAACTCCGAGCTTTGGAGGTAGCAACCGAAGTGAACGTCATCCCCTGCGGCGGATTGCGGATGGGGGCCCGATGGGCTTGGCTGGAGGGAGCTGCCCCACGTCTACTGATTGAGGGGCATGACGGGCAGACGGTCAGCGTAAATGGCGTACCCGCCGATTTGGACGACGACGGATATATCAAGTCAGGGGAAGCTTTTGCGAATGCCGGGGAGTATATAGTCAAGGTTGGCTCCTTCGAAAGAAAGGTCCGAACACTGAAGCCCAGGCTTCGGCCAAGCGCCGCGCCCGTTCTTCCCGCTGATGGAACTAAGAAGGCGCAGCACTCGGTTATCGTGGAGGCAGGCCGATGGAACTTGATAGGGAGCTTTCCTGGTGACATCGAAACGATTGAAGCAAAAGGCTTGGGATCTTCCTTAATCTTCTGTGACTTTGAACCGGTTTGGGCCGTCAAACTCAGCGCAAGAAAAACCGGAACGCGGCTGATTGAGCTTGTAAGAAAGCCTGTGGAGATCAGCGTAACCGAACTTCTGAAGACGCGCGCTCAAGCCATCCGCCGCATCAAGAATCGGGCTGCGGCTCACCGATGGGCATCCGCGATTCGTGCGGCGAATTGCCTGCAACCTGGTGTGGAGCGCGGCTCAGGGAACCATGACAAAGAACCAGGCAAAAGTTGGGACGAATATGTCCGGATAGCGAGAGTAATAAAGCGTCTCTCGAAAAGCGGCCAGCTATGAAAGGGAACGAGCTTCTTTATTGGATGAGCCATCTCGGGGAAGGCACCTGGGAATCGTTCAAGAATGCTGTTGCCCAACTGGCACAGCCTGACGAGAAACGGGAGGAAGTTTTCGGCGATCTAATTACGCGGACACGCTTCCGGCTCTCCGACATTGGCAGTGTCACGTTTTCTGCCGACAAAAGGCGGCGTTGGCAGGTAATTGACCCCGTGTTGGCCTCGTTCACCGAAAACCCTGATCGCGGTGTCTTATGCGGCGGCAGAAGTCCGGCGCTGATCCAGCTCTTGGACTCTGTTGCAAGGAGCGAGCAATGCACCATTGAGATTCGCCCTCGCCCGAATTTGCCCGATCTGATTGTCGTCATCGGATCGCCTGCTGCGCTGAACAAGGTGGCATACGCGTGCCATGTCAGGCGCGCCGCCGATTTTGCAGAAGAGATGATTCGCAAGTTCGTCCCGATCTCCACGCAACTGAGCCTGGCGCCCAGGAGAAAGCTAATGATCGGGTGGAAACGACAATATTTTGACCTGGATTCCAAACAATGGACCGTGAACCCAATTGCTCGGACAGCGTGCGAATGCATTTCCCAATACGGCAGGCGAAAAACTTTCTTGCAGGTGAGCAAGAAAAAGATCGTCGAATTGCCGCGCCGGGAGGCAATTTATGCGGCAGCGAGCGTCGCTCGCGCTCCTATCGTCTCGTATGATTCGGTGAGCCAAGATCTTCGGGTTCCGGCGAGAGCGCCGCTGCCTGAGATTTGCGCGCGTTTGGCATGCATCAGCTCTGAAAATGTTGGCGATCTGAGCAACGAAACGGTTCGTTACAGCCCGGTTCCGCGCCGCGTGGCCAGGCTTATACTGGCCTCGCTCGGGCAGCCGGCAGTCTGATTTGGTCAAAGTGACCGGGGATTGGGAGCTATCCAGATCGCAGTGCTCTTCACGCGGTCAACCCGGAGCACGCGGTTCTGAGGTTCGGGGGGCAGCCTCGCGGCAGACACGATGCGCACACGGCGTCCAGCTTCAGGAACGCTTGAGCCAAGTGATAACCAAGCAAGAGGAATTTGTTCGACCACAAGATCTCTGGTTGGAGCCGATCCTCGGCAATCTTTCAAACTCAGGGATCTGAGCGGCGATCCCGCAAAGGAAGCTTCCCGGATTTCAACAACTTCGCCCTCAGCGTTCGCGCCGCAGCTCTCTTCCCATTCCGGTTGCGCAGCCTCCCAGAAGGGATCACAAAGGGCAATGCATGCGCAGCCAGCGCAGCTCTCCCGCGACGGGGAGGCCAACGAATGAAAGTGAGCGCCGCCGCTGACCGATTGGTTGAATTGTGTCAAAGTGTGACGAGCCGCCTGCGCTTCTGAATCCGCATCAGCTGCTGTCACTGCTATCGCGGCTCGGCGGCCGTCCCCTCTCACGATCGCCGCTGCAGTCGCGGCACATCCGTTTTCCCGGGCGAGGTGAACATAAAGCCGCAGCTGGCGGGTTTCATTCTCTGTGATCCCTGAAGGCGCGTTTTTGGCTTCAAGGCCAGATTTATAATCTGTGACCGTCAAAGAAGACTTTTCCCACAAATCGATTCGCCCTTTAATCAGACCATCTCTTGAACTGAGCGTTTGCTCTACCAGCCGCGCATGGTCGGCTGGCCTCCCGTGTGCCGCGGTCCCTCGCCCGTGCGCGTTTGCTTGATGGGCAACTGCTCCTGATGAGGCTTTTGCGGCCAAGGCTGCGACTCTTGCCCGCCTCTCGAAATAAAACGGAAATTTCTCTGGAGACACGAACTTGGCCTTGAGCAGCGGATGCGCTTCTGAAAAAAGCTGGCCGGCCTTGCGGTCAAAGGCCGCTTTGGCTTCCCGAATGCCCCCCTCCCCTTCAGGCAGGCACCCTTGGTTCCCCATTTCCATGACGGCATGAAAACAGGCTCCGATTATGGAGCCAGTCGAAGCAGGCAAAGCGCCTCTCGGTCCAAATTGCTGCCACGCTGCCCGTGCCCTGCAAAGCAATGCAGCGTTGTAAAAGCTTGGACTTATGCTTTCAAGACTGCGCAGCGCTGGAATCGGTGGCAAATCCATTCTCGGCTACTCAGGAAGTTCGAACGGAAACCTGAGCGCCCGAAAGGCAGAGATGCACTTGGGATGCAATCCTCTCCCCTCAAGGTGGGCTAAGGTCCCCGCAAGGCGCTCGCAGTAATTGGCTGGATTCAGATCCCAGAGAGGGTGCGTAACGACAACTGCGTCCCCACGAGTTTCGTCAATCCCGCAATAAACACCGTCCACTATCTCTGTTTGGAAGCCGAACGTTTCAAGATACGGAGGGGTCTGGCGCTCTATGAGGCCAGCCCAATAGTCCGGCACAAAATCAATGGCCGCCCCGGCATCCATCGCAAGGCGAGCCATATCAAGCCCCAATCGCCAATCCAAAATCGTGTGGTATGCCATATTTCCGTATTCGCGCAGACAGCGGTGGCAAGAAGTTGAGCAATCACGTTTGTGGCTTTCGCTAACGAGAGGCCCATGGAATTGCTCGCCGCGCACAGGATGCAGCCCGAGAATCAGCAAAAGCAGCCCTTCAAACTCATCTGGATCGCCCAGTAAGGCGCTATAGCCAGCGCCGTTTTCCAAAGTATCCGAGAGGAATATCTTTGCGGAGGGAGGATCGAACGGAACGCTAAAATCTTTGAATGGCTGAATCCCCATTTCAATCTCTGATTCAGCAACGTCGAGGCGGACCGCCGCAGCCCTTCGAATCATAAAACCGAAAGAATACCAAGCTGCTTTGGCCTCGCCGATTGCAGGGTTCAGCATCAGTCCGACGGGCACCTCAACCAAGCCGGCGGTCAGCACATCAGTCGTAGAGATTGAAGCCAATGCGCGAACCAGAGGCTGCGTATCAGGTTCAGGAGCTGGACGCCTAGTTTGCGCAAGCGGCTGTTCTTCGCGGGTCAATTGCATGATCGCATGATCGACGCCTTCATCAGTGTAATAGACTTCGTGCCCAGCCCATTTTCGGAACGTGAAGTTGTGTCCTTCATTGTCGTTGATTTTGTGGACTCGGCATTGTGGGATTGAATCCACAAGAAAATTCCTCCGCGATAGGGGGGCCAGCTGTTCAGCAGCAATGCGAGCCCGCAAGGCGCGCGGGGTGAACTCGAAGCTCCCATCAAACTCAGCCGGCGGTTTCCAGAGCGAACAAAAACCTGGCGGCTGATTTATTTGAGTGACGCTGTAGCCATTTTCTGGGTCGGGTGCAGCTGCACAGTACGGGCAAGGTCCTGGAATCGGGTTGACCGTGACGAGCCCTTGGCATAGCCGGCAGATTCCAACGGGCCTTGGATTTCGAAGGGGGTCTGGGACCTCAACCATATCATTTCCATAGGGCGTATACTCAACGACTCCGATGGAAGTATGCAGGAGGTCATCCTTAACAGTTTGAGCTCCGGGCGCGAACTGGCTTATAGCAATATCCAGGTCCCTATCGATCATCCCTTTATGCAGGTAAAGCCTCGGCCTTTGGTGGTAGAGGAGCCTCACCTTCGTTGGGAATCCAAACATGGGAAGCACGCCGTGCGAGGCGCATCGCTTGCCTAGCGCGTCTCCAGTCACGCCTTCTTCCGCAAGTGCGGCGTCGTCGATTGCTGGAATGAGGCTGCCAGAGATGTAATTCGCCATGGCAAGCCTTCCAGCGTCATCGTCCATATCGGTTCGGAAAAGTATAACGTGGCAAATTCCTTCTACCTCGGTGCGGTGGGCTTGGATCCATTGTTCCACCCTCGTCCGATTTCCCGTCTGCCATTGAACGACGCTGCCGAATTCTCCGTGAACATCTCCACCAATCGGCCCCTCGTCTTCTTCTCGCGGAATTCCGCGAAATGCGCGCCTCAATACTTCCTTGCTAACCACACGACGCGCGATTTCGCTCCGACTTACGTCAACGTACGGCGGGGGCGGCGGGTCGGCCGTGATCAACTCAGGCCGTTCAAAGTAATACTCATCGTGACTGCGGCCGCGGCATAATGTGAGCGCTATTGAAAGGCCCGTCCCACGCCGTCCTGCGCGCCCAACCCGCTGTTGGTAATTGAAACGGACAGGAGGCATGTTCGCGAGCCCCAGTGCTTGCAAGGAGCCGATGTCTACGCCTGCCTCCATAGTAGTTGTGACACTTAAGAGATCTACGCCTGCGACCGCCTCGTTCTCCTCCTCCATGAGGACCTCCTGGAACAAGCGCTGGCGTGTTCGACGGTCATCCGGATCCGTTTGGCCCGTCAGTTCCGCGCAGTTCAGTCTGAACTCAGGTTTGTTGCAACGTGCCAAAAATTCGTAATAGTCGTTGATTGTTCCGCTCACCGATTCTAAGCGGGGTTCGGGCTCAAGGCGTGCGCAACAGCGCGTGCAAATGCCGGCGGCCGGATGCAGGTGTGTCCGGCCGCAGCGCCGGCATGCATAAACGCGGACGCAAGAATTCGCATCTGGGCGAGGAGCCAGCACTACTAACGTGCGCTCATTCACAAGCCACTGCGTCAATGAGCCCGATAAAATCGACTCAACTCTGTGCGCGAGGACAACTGCCGTTTCTCCCGCGAGTAGGCCAACAGCTGACAGGTATTGCTTAACAAAGCGGGACGGCTCCAGGTTCCCTTCCCGGCCGGAATCAGACCAGCGCCGACTTCGGAGCAAAATGCGAATCACGGCTGCCGCCATTTGTTCATCCGCGTTTGATGGCGGGGCTCCGCGAATCCACAAAATACCAAGCCGCAGCGATTCAAAATCCCTGCTTCCAAGAGCGAACAAAACATCCTCAACAATGTTTGAGATAAGCGAGCGTTCAATTCTGGACTGCAAGTCGCGCTCAAGCACATTCAGTTGATCATGTGGCTTGTATTCCCTGGGAGAAGAATCCCAGTTGACCAAATCTTCCCATCTTATGATTTGGTTGTCATTGGGAGCCCACCTCGTCAATGATGCCTTCGGGCCTCCCGGGTTCATGCCGAGTGCGAGGAGCCTGTTTCTCACAACCTCGCAGAGCGGGTCAAACCGAAGCGAAGTCCAATTTCCAGGCGGCGTTGGCGGAGACAAAACCTGCGGCTGCGGGCCGCCTGCGGTCGCAAAAGCAATCACCGCCTGAACCGCGCCAGGCGGCAGCTCAGCCACGAGCTGCGAATATCGAGGGATCTCGACTGGCGGAAAGTTGCCAGCGAGCATCCTTCTTTGCAGATCGAGAAATTCTCGGCATTGGTTATAAATCCGATCGGCGAGAGCATGCTGGACAACGGCAGACTCTTCTAGTTCTGCCAAACGCCGAAACACAACTTGCCGGACGACGTCCAAGTAATGGTCACTCTTTATCCCAGTCGAAAGCTTCGCGGCGTCCTGCCGGCTGTCTGAAAACAAAACCAGTTTGCGCCCGTCTTGGCCTCCGATTTCTCGGATCAGCCCATCGCAAAGCAGCTGAGCGATGCGTTGGAAGCCTGAGACCATGCCCCGTATTGGTGATGACGAGGTTCTCCAGGTATCCCCACAATGGGGGCATCTGGTTGCGAGTGGATGTGCGTCGGCTCTGGGAGCTTGAAAAATGAAGCCTAGTGTCTTGTCCGTTGCTGGCGCTCGGGGAGGCCACGAGAGCCGGCCTTCCCGGTGCAGGAGTTGCGCCGGCATCCATCGGTAACTCTCACCATCTTCCTGCCAGTCCCATCTGCTGCGGGCGGCGTTAGTCGTGTGAAACAGCGTTTTGTTGCCTGCAGGCCAGAAAAGTGCGTATTCTTCGAACGTTCCCTTGACTGAAGCCGAATGGTCTGGAATGCGGTCTACGTTTGGATAATCCGGGGACAAATAGTAAGCATTTGGCTGGCCTTCCAGTTCCTTTTTGAATCCGCCAAAGAAGACCTCACCGCACGGCTGGCAATACAGCAGTTCCAACACCCTGGCCCCGCAAGATTCGCATCTGGGAAGCGGGTCCGTGTAAAGCCCGCCTATGGGGGGCATTTCCTCGCCGGCGGCGGCCAAAGCAGCACGACCAGCGCATTTGGGGCTCGTGCAGTTTGGGTTGACGCACGCCCATATCCGACCGGCATTGTGAAAGAAAAAATGTGCCCTTAACGGCAAGGGTGCAACATTGTCAGAATTCCGAGCAACGATGAGGGCTCGGAGCAGGCCCTCCGTGGCTTTTTGATCGTTCGCTGAGCCTGAAAACAACGCGCTCGCCAAATCCTCCCTTGAAATAGGGCGCAGTGCAGCCGCAAGCCTAACTGGCTCGTATGCGCGAATTGAGGTTAAACAATCATCAAGTTTTCTTTCAAGAGTGGCGTGATTCGAGGCCACGCCCAAGCGCCGTGCCAGAGCATCTGCGGCAGCCTGCTTGCCAATATTTGGAACATCGCAATCCGCAGCGAATGAAGCGAAGGCGTCAGCATGCGCGCCCAGATTTGTGGCGGGCGCAGGAAAGGTCTGGCGCCGGCCGGGGATAATATCGAAATTGTCGCCACGGCGGCCGAAAAATTCTTGCAAGTATGTCCTGCTGCTGGCGTCCTCCTCGATTGAAGCGCTAGTAGCGATTATGCGGAGCTGGGGTGAATCCGGTGGCAAGCCTATTCGCTCGAGCAGTGTCCTAAGCAGGTAGCCGACCTCTGTGCCTGGCGTGCCCCGATAGCTGTGGAGTTCATCGACAACAAGGTGGAAATGGTGGTTTGCACGGTCGGCCTGAAGCCACTGTTTGGTGTATTCAAAGATCGAGTTTTCAACATCCCGCATCAACATGATGTTGAGCATGCTGTAGTTTGTAATGAGAACGTCCGGCGGGGCTTCCTGCATGTCCCAGCGCGACCACATTTCTGCACCTGCGGGGTCTTGAAAGAATGAAAGTATCTCCTGTTTACCGCTTCTCGTGGCAGAGGCGAGTGCCCGTCCCCATTCTCGTTCCATGGTCTTAAGGCGCCGCTTCAACGCCCTCGCTTTTCGCTGGTTCTCAGGCCTTCCTGGAACTGGCGTATCCGCGTTGTATCGGCCAAACCAAAAGCGATGTCCCCGGAGGTGAGCATTAAGCCATGCCCTTGGCGCGTTGGAATCGCAAGCCTCTCGGATCCGTCCCAGCTGGTCTTCAATCAAGGCGTTCAGGGGATATAGCAGAAGCGCCCGAACGGCCACGGAACGGGTGCCTTGCTCATGCGTTCTCTGATATGCGTGATGATCTCCCCTTTGGTTCCACCAAAATTCAGTCGGCTGAGGTGGGCAGCGCGTTGTCCACTCTCTTTCTGCCTCCTCGACAAGCGAGGCCAGAATTGGAAGGAGGTAGCATTCTGTTTTTCCAGAACCCGTACCTGAAGTAACAACAACGGATTTGCCCTGGCGCGATTTCCTCCAAGCCTCAACTTGATGGGAGTAGAGCTGCTTTGGTCGCCCATCTGACTGCGGCTCAAAAAGTTTTTGGACGATGAATTCGCCCGAGGCTTCAGAAGCTCCAATCTCGCTGGCGGTCTGGGCCACAGTCATGCCTGAAAACTCGTATGGCGACATCGGCTCATAAAGCGGCTCGCGATAAAGCTGCCGATCACGGTCCAAGAGGTCGCGCCGTTCATTCAGGAGGGCCTGATAGCGAAGCCGGAATGGACTGTCCAAATAGCGGAGGTAGGCTTCCCGGATCGAATCGAAAATGTGAAAGGGGTTTTCCATCAGCTCTAAGTGGATGCGCGATCCCGCTTTAACCGACCAGCCGGGGGCGTCCGTCAAATTCAATAAAAATTAAGGCCCTCATCTCTGATCGTTCCACGGTCTATTATCTATCATGCGGTTTCCCTATTTTCACGAAGAAAAAAAGCGTTCGCAGGTGATGGCGATCCGGTCAATAGCCGTTGGACCGGCTCGGAAAATTCAGCGCCGCTAGATCTGGCCACAGCTCGCGGACGAGAGTGTTTGCGTCATTTCTTCGACACAAAGAATTTAATACGTTTCTGAAGTGCGCGTTCGCCACGCGTTTCACATTCCCAAATCACCAGCGCTTTCCAGCCGTCCGCCTTCAAAACTGCGAGGTGCTTTGTATCGCGGATGCTGTTGCGCTTCAGCTTCGGCCCCCAGTAATTC